>Ga0307380_10008078_pt1 | contig 13549 bp, 15 predicted proteins | sample UN3MG_FD_202239 | JGI IMG/M metagenome (GOLD analysis project Ga0307380, IMG submission 202239) | Soil microbial communities from Risofladan, Vaasa, Finland - UN-3 | ecosystem: Environmental > Terrestrial > Soil > Coastal area > Acid sulfate soil | place: Finland: Risofladan, Vaasa | collected... | reverse complement strand
GAATGGGGCCCGGCAGATGCCGAGGCCTACCGCGCTGAGGTGGGTCTCGGGAAGTCCGGGTTGGAGCAAGTGATCTCCGCAGGCTATCGGCTGCTGAACCTGGTCACTTTCTTCACGGCAACAGGTGGCCGGGAGGTGCGAGCGTGGACCCTGGTCAAGGGCGCATCGGCATGGGAAGCGGCTGGTAGTATCCACACGGACATGCAGAAGGGTTTCATCCGCGCCGAGGTCATCCCCTACTCGGAACTCGTGGCAGCAGGCTCCTTTGCGGCGGCTCGCGAGAAGGGTTTGATGCGCCTGGAGGGCCGTGACTACGTCATCCAGGAGGGCGACGTGGTGCATTTCCGATTCAACGTGTGACTGGTTTTCTACTCGAACATCACCAGGGTTGGAGTAGCAGGCGAAGGCGACTGGCTGGCGGCAGGTCGCCTTAGATGCTACAATGCGGGACTCTTGTGGCCGAAGCGGTGACGCACAACTAAGGGAAGGGGCAGCGTTGATGTGGAAGAGTAGAGCGATCCTGGTGGCAGCCCTGCTGCTTGCTCGTGGGCGGAGCACTGGCCTGCACGGGAGGATCACAGAAGCCTTCTGTGGAGATCCTCTCTCCACCAAGTGGTTCTCAGGTAGCCTTGGGTGAGGAAGTACAGGTCGAACGCAGGGCGAGCGATGCTACTGCTTTCGCTCGAGTGGATCTGGAGGTTGGCGGGCAGGTGATGGACTCGCAGAACAGCCCTGTGTCTGACGGCCAGCCTACGATGACGGGGGTCCTGACCTGGGAGGCCGAAGAGCCAGGTGAGTATACGCTCATCGTCTACGCGTATAACAGTGACAGAGTGGCCAGCGACCCCGTGGGGGTCAACATCACCGTTGGCAACGAAGGGGCCGTGCCAGGCTCGACCGTGACCATCAGTCTCCTCTTGTCTGGTAGCACTCGGACGCCAGGCAGCACCGAGACTGTTCAGCCAGCCCATGCGACCGCGACCACCACTCGCCCTCCTGCTGCGGCGACGGCTACGCCTACGACTCCTCCACCCACGGCCACCCAACCTCCTCCATCTCCAACTGCGACAACTGAATTGGCGAACTTGTGGGTGGAGAACTACACGTCAGTGGACATCTGTGAGGTGTACTTCTCACCGCCCTCTGAGGGGTGGGGAGCGAATAGACTGCTGGCAGGAAACAGGATATATGCTGGGCAGAGTGCTCTGTGGACGATTCCCCCGGGCAACTACGACCTGTGGGCGCTGGACTGTGCGGGAAATGGCCTGGTCGTGGTATCGAGCCAACCTATCTATGGGGATTGGGTCTGGGAGATCTACACACCGCTGCCGCCGCCTCCGCCGGCTGAACCAGTCACCCTGGCGGTCTACAACCACTGCAGCGAGGCCATCGGGGAGCTTTACATCTACCAACCGTCAGATCCAACCAACGGGCCGAACCAAATACAGGGATACTCGATCCCACCCGGCGGTAGCCAGTTCTTTGGTATTGAGTCTGGCATGTGGGCGATTGATGCATACAAAGTGGATGGGTACTGGCTTGATTCGATGCCTCCGATGGAGTCCCTGCCGGGCACCGATCCGATGTAGAATGCCTGTGCCAGTGGTTAGAGTGAGCATTGGCTTGCGCGGGTCCAGGGGGAGGGCCCCGCGTGTACGATGAACCTCTAGGGAATTCATCATGAGGGCCTCGTGAACGAGGACTGGACATCCACGGCAAGGAGCGGCAGGATGGCGGTGCCTAGCACACAAGTGGGTGTTCAGCTGTCAGACGAGGAGTATGAGCAGTTGGAGAGCGCGGCCAGGAGGCAGGACTGCTCAATAGCCGACTTGATCCGCCAGGCTATCAGGCAGGTTTACATGGATGACCTCGAACGGGATCTCAGCGCGCTGGACGTCCAGCCGCTGGGGGAGACGCCCCTCCTGATGGAGGAAGATGAGGAAGCGATAGGGATTCGCGGTCCCAGGATCCCGCCGAAGCAGGGAGTGTAGCACTGGATTGACTTCACTTAACTGCTCAGAAGGAGGTTGCGATGAGAGTACTGCTGGTTCAACCCCCTGTAGCCAAGAGAGTCGTCGGATTCAGCAAGTTCGGGTGTCCTGAGCCGCTGGCTCTGGAGATCCTGGCCGCCAGCCTGGCTGATCACGATGTCCGGATTCTGGACATGCGGCTGGATCCCCAGCTAGACGGTCTGATACGAGACTTCTCGCCCCAGGTGGTCGGAGTCACAGGCTACACGCCCAATGTTCCCCAGATGCTCGCTGTTTGCAGCAGAGTGAAGGAACTGGATGCAAAGATAGTGACAGTGGTGGGTGGCTATCACGCCACCCTGTGCCCTGAGGATTTCGATACGACCGACGTCGATGTCATCGTGGTGGGAGAAGGAGAGAGAACCCTCCCCGAGCTCCTCACGGCCCTGGAGGAGAGCAGCGACCTGGAAGAGGTATCCGGGCTGATCTTCCGCAGGGGCGAAGAACAGGTCGCCACAGAGCCGAGGCAGTTGCTGGCGGACCTCGACGAAAGCCCGTTTCCTGCGAGACACCTGACCGATGCCTATCGGGAGAACTACTTCTTCCAGTTCTGGTCCTCGCCTTCCCCTGTAGAGACGGCTCGCGGGTGTCCTCACAAGTGCAAGTTCTGCTCGGTGTGGGTCTTCCATCGCAGTCGCTGCCGCTTCAAGTCTCCGGAAAGGGTCTTGAGGGAGCTGGAGCGAGTGAGGAGCGACGTCGCCTACTTCGTGGACGACAACTTTCTCCAGAATCTGCGGAGGGCCGACAAGATACATCAACTCGTCACGGAGGCGGGCATCAAGCTCAAGTACTGGATGCAGGCGCGCAGTGACAGCATCGTAAAACGCCCCGACGTTATCGAACGCTGGGCCCAGATTGGGCTCTCGACGGTGCTTGTAGGCTTTGAGAAGTTCCGGGAGGATGAGCTCGCGGATCTCGACAAACGGAGCTCGGTAAAGACCAACGAGGAGGCAGCCCGCATCCTGAGGGCGAATGGGGTAGACATCTGGGGTGCCTTCATTGTGGATCCCTCCTGGGGCAAAACGGACTTCGATGCCCTGATAGACTATGTGCGCCGTCTCAAGGTCAGCTTTCCTCAGTTTAGCGTCCTGACGCCTCTGCCCGGTACGGAATTCTTCCGGGAGAAGCTGGGAGAGTTGACCACGGGCAACTACGAGCTGTTCGACTTCTTGCATAGCGTTCTGCCCACACGGCTTCCCGCCAGGCAATTCTATGGGGAGATGGCCCGGCTGTATTCCAGCACGACCATGAGTTTCTCGGAGTTGAAGCATCGCATACGTTCGGGACACATCCAGGCATCAGGCTTGCGACGTATTAAGAATCTGCTGTCGGAGGTCAGCAATCCCGAGGCGTACCTGCGCGGTCTGGAGGGATACAGTGAGAACGGCTGACGGCGAGGAGGTATTTGAGGTATAATCCGGGGTGGTATTGCAGCGGCTTGGTGTCGTCCGGACGGGGTGCGGACCAGGGGGCGGGGCCTACGCCCGGGGGAAGCATTTCGACGGGAAATGTGGGTCCGGTAGCAGCCTGTTTGAGTTGACATTGATGGGGCATTCTGTTATACTATACATTTGACCGCGCACGCGAACCCCGTTTTCGGTACGCGGAGATAGCCAGCCGACGTAGCTCAAGAGGCAGAGCAGCGGTTTTGTAAACCGCCGGTTGCGGGTTCGAGTCCCACCGTCGGCTCCACTCCTCAAGAGGAGTCAAGGGCAGGTACCCAAGCGGCCAAAGGGGACTGACTGTAAATCAGTTGGCTATGCCTTCGGAGGTTCGAATCCTTCCCTGCCCATAATCGGCCATACGCCCACGTAGCTCAGCCGGTAGAGCACGTTCTTGGTAAGGACGGGGTCATGGGTTCAAGTCCCATCGTGGGCTTCATTACCCAGTATACGGAGGAATCATAATGGCGAAGGAGAAGTTTGTAAGGGACAAGCCGCACGTGAATGTGGGCACGATTGGTCACGTTGACCATGGCAAGACCACCTTGACGTCAGCGATGACCAAGGTATTGAGTTACAAGGGTTGGGCGGATCATCGGCCCTTTGACACGATTGACAATGCTCCGGAGGAGAAGGCTCGGGGTTTGACGATCGCCATCTCTCACGTGGAGTATCAGACTGAGAATCGTCACTATGCGCACGTAGACTGTCCAGGTCACGCCGACTACATCAAGAACATGATCACTGGTGCGGCGCAGATGGATGGGGCGATTTTGGTGGTGAGTGCTCCTGACGGGCCGATGCCGCAGACGAGGGAGCACGTATTGTTGGCTCGCCAGGTAGAAGTACCCAGCATGGTAGTGTTTCTGAACAAAGTGGACATGATGGACGATCCGGAGCTCCTGGAGTTGGTGGAGTTGGAGTTGCGGGAGTTGCTGGATGGGTACGGATTTCCTGGGGACGAGATACCGATCGTGCGGGGATCGGCGTTGAAGGCGTTGGAGAGTACGAGTGAGGATCCTGATGCTGAGGAGTACAAGTGTATCTGGGAGTTATTGGATGCGGTAGACAACTACATACCGACGCCTGAGAGGGAGACAGACAAGCCATTCTTGATGCCGGTGGAGGACGTATTTGGGATCAAGGGGCGTGGGACGGTAGTGACGGGCAGAATAGAGAGAGGGACGGTCAAGGTTGGTGAAGAGGTAGAGGTTGTTGGTTTGAAGGAAGATGTGCGCAAGACGGTATGCACTGGTGTAGAGATGTTCCACAAGCTGCTGGATCAAGGCATGGCTGGGGACAACATCGGCTGCCTGCTGCGCGGGATAGAGCGGCAGGATGTAGACCGAGGGATGGTCTTGTCCAAGCCGGGGAGCATCAAGCCTCACACCACCTTTGACGGCAAGGTGTACATACTGCGGAAGGATGAGGGGGGGAGGCACACGCCTTTCTTCAACGGTTATCGCCCGCAGTTCTTCATCAGGACGATGGACGTGACGGGGTCTGTACAGTTGCCCGAGGGCGTGGAGATGGTGATGCCCGGGGACAACGTGAACCTGAAGGTGGAGTTGATAGTGCCGGTGGCTCTGGAAGAGGGATCCCACTTCGCCATCCGTGAGGGAGGGCGAACGGTCGGAGCTGGTGTCATCACCAAGATTGAAGAGTGAGCGACCCGTGGGCTGCACGCCACGGCGTTGCTTTGACATGACGGAGTCGAAATGGCCAAGAAGACGTCTAGAATGATTATCAACCTGGCGTGTACGGAGTGCCAGGAACGCAACTATACGACCACGAAGAACAAGCGGAATGATCCCGGCCGTATGGAGTTTTCCAAGTACTGCCCTCGCTGCCGGAACCATACTGTCCACCGAGAGACAAAGTGATCTGGTGACGGTGTGGTGATGCTACACCGTATATAGGAGCTGGAGAGAAGTGGCTCGTAGCGGGCAGCGTGGCGCTTTGGAGTTTGCCGACCGGGTTGTGCAAAGCAGGGCCGCCATTCTCATGGCGGTGCTTTTTGGCAGCATGACTGCGGAGAGAGACAGAGAACGGCGATCGGAGACATGTCCATGGCCAGAAAGGCCGCGAAAGCGAAGAAAGGCAACTTCTTAGTCAGGTTTCTCCGAGAGACGCGTTCGGAGTTGAAGAAAGTAGTATGGCCTACCCGCAGGGAGGCGCTCAATATGACGGCCATCGTGCTGGGGGTCATGCTGTTCATGGCCGCAGGGCTGGGAGTAGTAGACTGGCTGTTCACCGAGTTGTTTGCCCTATTGGTTCGCTGAGGGTGGGATGTCAGAGGAGGCCAAGACCCTGTCGGAGGATACCCAGGAAGCAGAAGTGGTAGAAGAGGAAGTCCGGGCCGCGGCGGAACAGGCGGCGCCACCTGAGTCCCTGCCGGCGGAAGCCCCAGCCGTGGAGCGGGTGGAGGAGGAAGCCACCGACGTTCTGGAGGAGCAGGCTGAGGCAGAGCTGGTGGAGCAGGAGACCGCGCCGGAAGAGGCAGGTGAGGCTGTTGCTGAGCACGAGGAAGAGCCCGCGCAGCAGGAAGGGCGGCACTGGTACGTCATTCACAGCTATTCCGGCTACGAGAACAAAGTGAAGAAGAACCTGGATAGCCGGATCGAATCCATGGGTATGCAGGACTACATCTTCGAGGTGGTCGTGCCCACCGAGGAGGTGCTGGAGCTGCGAGATGGCCGTCGGCGCACGGTCGAGCAGAGGATCTTCCCCGGCTACATCCTGGTTGATATGATTCTGATCGACGAATCCTGGTTTGTGGTGCGCAACACCCCAGGTGTGACTGGCTTTGTGGGATCCGGCAATGAGCCTACCCCCTTGCGTCAGGAGGAGGCGGACTCCATCCTCCGGCGCATGGAGGAAGAGGCTCCCAAGGTCAAGGTCAGTTTCAGCATCGGTGACGCGGTGAGGATCGTCGATGGTCCTTTCACCGATTTCCTGGGTACGGTTGATGATCTGAACCTGGAGAAGGGGAAAGTGCGCCTGTTGGTATCCTTCTTCGGACGCGAGACGCCCGTGGAACTGGATTTCCTGCAAGTAGAGACCGAGTGAGTTCTTTGGAGGCTTGATGGCGAAGAAAGTAGCTGCGGTTGTCAGACTGCACATACCGGCCGGCAAGGCCAGCCCCGCACCGCCAGTGGGCACCGCTTTGGGGCAGCACGGCATCAATATCATGTCTTTCTGCAAGGAGTACAATGCTCGAACCGCCGGCCAATCGGGGCAGATCGTCCCGGTGGAGATCACGATCTATGCCGATCGATCATTCACCTTCGTGACCAAGACTCCTCCGGCCTCTGACCTGTTGAAGAAGGCTGCTGGCATCGACCAGGGGTCTGTCGACCCCGGCGGCGACAAGGTGGGCACGGTATCCAGGAAGCAGATACGGGAGATCGCCCAGTTGAAGATGAGTGATTTGAACGCCATAGACCTGGAGGGTGCGGAGCGCATAATAGAAGGCACGGCGCGGAGCATGGGTCTGGTGGTTGAGGAGGGTTGAGTGGCAAAGCGCGGTAAGAAATACCTTGATGCAGCAAAGCAGATCTCCAGCACCGAGTCCTACTCCCCGATGGAGGCTGTGGAACTGGTGAGAAAGAGTTCTACCAGCAACTTCGACGCCACCGTGGAGACGCACATGCGCATGGGGCTGGATCCCCGTCAGGCCGATCAGCAGGTTCGCGGGGTGGTCACCTTGCCTCACGGGACGGGGAGACAGGTGCGGATCCTGGTCTTCGCTGAGGGAGAGGCGGCAAAGTGGGCTCAGGACGCTGGCGCCGACTACGTGGCGGATGATGACCTGGTCAAGAAGATCGAGGGAGGGTGGTTGGAGTTCGATGCCACCGTCGCTATTCCCCAGATGATGGGCAGGGTGAGCAAGCTGGGACGCATCTTGGGCCCGCGGGGCCTGATGCCCAGTCCCAAGGCGGGCACGGTGGTGCCTCCTGAGGACCTGGGACGCGTCATCGATGAGCTGCGCCGGGGAAGAGTTGAGTTCAAGATGGACAAGACCGCCAACATCCACATCCCTATTGGGAAGGTGAGTTTCCAGGCTGAGCAACTGTTGGAGAATTTCGCTTCTCTGGTAGATGCGGTGCAGAGGGCCAGGCCACCGGGAGCCAAGGGTCTGTTCATCAAGAAGATCGTCTTGACCGCCACCATGGGGCCCGGGGTGAAGGTGGACATCGCTGAGGCCGTGGGGCTCAGAGCGGCGTGATTGGCGGGTATCTAGCACCTTAGTATACAATTGTCGCGGTATTGGCACGGCCAGAGACGGCAGGCGCGGTGAGCGCTCAATCTCCTGCCCAGGCAGTGGAAGATCGGGTGCACTCTCTTCGTGAGACGTGCGGTGACCTTCATGCATGGGTGTGAAGGTCTTTTTTGTGGGGCACAGCCTCCACGGATACAGTGATCGGCTGAGGGAGAGACGTGGACATAGCGTTCGTGGAAGCCTTTGATCTGCCTGATGCGTGGTTTACGCTTCTGGGCAGGGTGCTGGATGACGGGCGCGAGTATGCTGTCGATCAAGGGAGCTTCGTCGGCAAGAGGCGCAAGGAGCTGGAATTCGTTGTCCTGAAGGTGACCAACCCAGGTCAACGACCCCTCGTGCCGCAGATGCCGCCCGGGGTGGGTGTGCCTCCGCCGACAACGATGGACTACGTCGAGGAGTACTATCATTCCTACTTTGTGGGTTCCGAGAAGCAACCCCATGAGGAGTACACGTATGGAAGCTATGTGCACGCACAGCTGCTTCCACTCTTGGAGAAGTATCGAGAAGGGCCGAATACAAACCAGGGGTGTATCACCATAGGCGACGCGTCCAGTATACACCTCGAGCACCCGCCGTGTCTTAGACTGATCGACACTCGAGTTCAGGATGGAAGGCTCGACTTCGTGGTGTACTACCGATCGTGGGACCTCTGGGGCGGGTTTCCCGTGAACATGGCGGCTACGCAGCTCCTCAAGGAGGAGTTGGCTCTGGCTCTTGAGGTAGAGGATGGCGACATACTGGCTCTCAGCAAAGGGCTGCACCTCTGGCAACATAGCTGGGAGTGGGCCGAGTGCAGGCTATGGCGGACCACCAGTGAATCGAAGTAGTTTCTGGTATGGTGGAAGGGATGCGGTCAGATGAGACCAGGCTGGGATGAGTATTTCATGGGTATTGCCGAGGTTGTGGCGTCACGATCCGTTTGCCTGAGACACAGAATAGGCGCCGTCATCGTGAACGAGGACAAGCAGATTCTATCCACGGGATACAACGGGCCGCCGAGGGGTTTGATACACTGCCCCGAGAGGGGCGGATGCATCAGGGCGAGGAACGGCGTTGCGTCCGGGACGCGCCAGGAGTACTGTTTTGGCTTGCACGCGGAGCAGAACGCCATCGTGCAGGCTGCTCGCGAGGGGATCAGGTTGCTGGGTAGCACTCTATACTGCACCTACAAGCCGTGCTCTCTCTGTGCGCGCATGATCGTCAATGCGGGCATCAGGGAGGTGCACTTCATGGCCGACTATCCAGATGATCTGGCACAGACAATCTTGACGGAGGGCGGTGTGACCTGTGTGAAGTGGGATGGTCCCGCGTCCGAAACCGGGTCAGCCGCTATGGAGGTGAGAATCGATGGCCAAATCTAGGGAGAAGAAGGAGCGGATAGTTGAGGAGCTAGCCGAGAAGCTGTCGCGCAGCGAGGGCCTCATCATGACGGACTACAGCGGTCTGAACACTGCCGAAATGATGAAGCTACGGAACAAACTGCGCGAACAGGAGACCGGCTTCCACGTGGTGAAGAACAGCTTGGTGAAGCTGGCTATGGAACGGGCAGGGTTGCCCTGGGAGCATGAGCTCTTCGATGGCCCCACGGCTATTGGATTCTGCTACGAAGACGTGCCGGGACCTGCGAAGGTGCTGGTGGACTTCGGCGCTGAGAGCAAGGTTCTGTCCATAAGAGGCGGCCTTCTGGGAGATGTGCCCTTGGATGCGGCTCAGATCTCGGACCTGGCTGCGTTGCCTTCTGGAGAAGTCCTGATCGCAGAGGTCGTGGCCAGGATATCAGCGCCGCTGTTTGGACTGGTCAATGTCCTGAATGCACCACTGCGGGACCTGGCGAACGTGTTGCAGGCCCGTGTGAGGCAGTTGGGCGAAGCTGAGGCATAGATAGAGCGAATCCCATTTGTCGCTATAGGAAGGGAGTTAGTCATGGCGGAAGAGGAAAAGGCAGAGAAGAAAGCAAGCAAGAAGACCACCAAGAAGAAGGCAGTAAAGAAGGCGGATCAGTTGTCCATAGATGAGATCATCGAAGCATTGAGTTCACTGACCGTTCTGGAGCTCTCGGAACTGGTGAAGGCTCTGGAGGAGAAGTTCGGAGTCAGCGCCGCGGCGCCCATGATGGCCATGGGCGCGGTTCCAGGTGCGGTTGCGGCCGCGGCTGGAGCTGCCGAGGAGGAAGAACAGACCGAGTTCGACGTCGTCCTCAAAGACTTTGGGGCTCAGAAGATCCAGGTCATCAAAGCCGTGCGTGAGCTGACAGACCTTGGGTTGAGAGAGTCAAAGGAGTTGGTGGAAGGCGTGCCGAGCCCGGTCAGACAAGCCGTGAACAAGGAAGAGGCGGAGCTAGCCAAGCAGAAGCTGGAAGCGGCTGGCGCCGTCGTCGAGATCCGATAAGCAGGCTCGGAGTCTCTAGGAGCTGGGGCCAATAGGCTCGGGAGCAGCGGCCCTCTTGCGCCGAGTCCACAGTACAAGGACGGCCAGGAAGGCCGCTGCGAATTCCACGGCTTCTACTATCTGGCTCCAGCGCAAAGTGCCGAAGTACAGCGTCTCGTCGGCTCGGAGGAACTCTAGGAAGAACAGACCGGCCGAGTTGAGCGCCAGGTAGAGGGCGGCCAGTGTGCCTGGCGCCAGGCGCCTGCGCATCCCGGTTCTGGCCAAGGCCATTAGAACGATGAAGATGCCCAGGTTCAGGGCGCCGATCATTGCCTGGGTGGGATAGCGATAGGCCATGATGCCGTAGATGTCCCTGAGATCGTAGGCCAGGAACCCTCTGGCGGCCAGGCCGTATCCGCAGCCGGTGAGCAGGCAACCTATCCACCCGATGGCTTGTCCCAGGGCCAAGCCGGGAGCCACGATGTCCGCCAGTGTCCAGAAGGACTTGCGGTTCCACAGGCTGTAGGCCAGCAGCCCCAATACCCCTGAGAGAAACGCTCCCTGAAAGGCAAGCCCACCCTGCGAGAGCGCGAGGATCTGGCTTGGATGGGATGAGAAGAAGGGCCAGTAGATGGCTACGTAGGCTATGCGTCCTCCGACGATGCCGCCTACCAGGGACCACAGGGCTGCGTCCACGGTGACGACGACATCGACCCCTCTCCACCTGCTTTCGAGGTAGGCCATCAGCAGGCCCACGAGGATCCCCAGTCCCACGAACGCCGCGTAGGAAGAGATCGTGACGCGGCCCACCTGTAGTACAATCGGCCCCATTAGCTTTCCTTTTTGTGCGTACTCCTGTTGTCTCGCCAAGCCCCGCGATTCTTGTCGCTGGGGTGCTCCATCAGGTTGCGGAGGCTCGAGGCGGGATCGCCCCTGACTGGTGCGCTCAGAACTGCGTCTGAGTGGCCGAGTGGTCGAACAATGGTAGCACAAGTCTGATCAGAAGCAAAGGTGCGAGCGGTGAGGTGACGTGTGGGGTATGACGACCTTGCGCACCACCGGCGCTTGCGAGGATTGCAGAGGGTTGCGTTGAGATCCGTCCGCAGTTGGGCGCTGCTTCCTTTTGAAGCCCGGTTGCCATATAATGGGGAGAGAACACTTGACGGCAGCCACCTTTGTTTGTGGAGGACCAATATGCAGATTACCTGGTACGGCCACTCCTGTTTCAGACTGCGCGGCAGAAGTGGCACAGTTGTTGCTGATCCGTATGGGCCCGATATTGGCTACAGTGTGCCACGAATTCGGGCGGACATAGTGACGGTCAGCCACGATCACCCCGACCACGCCAACGTGAAGGCCTTGAGGGGAAAGCCAACGATCATCAGCGGCCCTGGGGAGTACGAGATCAAGGGCATATTCGTGATAGGCATCCCTGCCGACCCCCGGGACGCGGCCAAGACGCCGGGGATCCAGAACACGGTCTACCTTCTTGACTTCGAGGGTGTCACCGTGTGCCATCTTGGGGACCTGCGGCGTGTGCCGACTCAATCTCAGGTCGAGGAGTTGGGAGATGTGGATGTGCTGCTGATTCCAGTCGGGGGCGGTACGACCCTGGGCGCGGCGAAGGCGTCGGAGGTTATCAGCCTGCTGGAACCCAAGATAGTGATCCCGATGCACTACAAGACGAAGCTCCTGCGGGGGCTGGAGCTGGAGCCCGTGGATCAGTTCCTCAAGGAGATGGGAGTCAAGGAAATCGCTCCTCAGGACGAACTGAAGATAGCTAAGGGTGGATTGCCGTCCGAGACCCAGGTGATGGTAATGAGTTGCTCGGCTGAGAGCTCGGCTTCTTGATGGAAGGGGAAGCACAGTGATAGACCGCGACGGGGTCAGAAGGGCGGTGGAAGGGATCATCGCCGCCATCGGAGAGGATCCGACTCGTGAGGGCCTGGTGAACACACCGACCCGCATTGCAGACATGTACGCCGAGATCTTCTCAGGTCTGAGTCAGGATCCCAAGGAGATCCTGGCTGTGGCTTTCGAAGAGGAAGAGCACGAGGAAATGGTCGTGCTGAGGGATATCCCCTTCTACTCCATGTGCGAGCATCACTTCCTGCCCTTCCACGGCCTGGCACACGTGGGATACATCCCCAGGAGACGATTGGTTGGGATCAGCAAGCTGGCCCGAGTGGTGGAGATCCTGGCTCGGAGGCCGCAACTCCAAGAGAGACTGACCGGACAGATTGCAGACACTATTGTGGACGCGTTGGGACCTCGAGGAGTAGGGGTGGTTATTGAGGCCGAGCACTTGTGTATGACTATGCGAGGAATCAGGAAGCCAGGCAGCCGCCTGGTCACCTCGGCAAACAGAGGGAGCTTCCGCACTCGGCCCGACACGAGGGCTGAATTCTTCTCCATCCTGGACATGGCAGAGTCTGTCAGGAGGTAGGACAGTTTGCCGGGCGACTTCAATGTGCGCGTCCTGAGGCTTGACACTGCGGCAAAGATACGGGCGGAGATGAAGAAGATTGGTGCCTCTCCCCCGGGCATCAAGATCATGACGCCCAAGGCTTCTTCCCGCGCGGTAAAGCTGGAGGGTCTGAACTTCGCCGCGGCGAACATCATCAAGCAGGAGATGCTGGCTCGCCAGGGCGAGGTGGTCACGTCGCGGGAGGTATACTCCACAAAGGAGTCAGTCAGCGACGTCCTGATACTGGGTACTCTACGCCAGTTTGAGGACCTGGTCAGGAAGCTACGCCTGCAGCCTTTCAAGAGCCTGGTGAGAATAGCCTCCGAGTTGGAGGAGGCCTTGGCCTGCTACGCTGGAGGGGAGTTGAAGCCTCTCCATATCGGCGGGAGGCTCTTCAACTGGGGCGAGAGAACCTACATCATGGGCGTGGTGAACGTCACGCCGGACTCGTTCTCCGGAGATGGTCTGGGAGACGACGTGGAGAAGGCGGTGGCTCAGGCGGAGCGCATGGTGGAGGATGGTGCTGATCTGATAGACGTCGGCGGCGAGTCGACGAGGCCGGGCTCCGAGCCTGTGACGGCTGAGGAGGAGTTGCGCCGGGTGCTGCCCGTTGTGGAGGCGCTCTCACGGCGTGGCGACGTTCCCGTGTCCATTGACACCTACAGGTCAGAGGTGGCCAGGGAGGCGCTGGAGGCGGGAGCAAGCCTCATCAACGACGTCTGGGGTCTGCGTATGGATCCCGAGCTTGGCAGCATCGCCGCGCGATATGAGGTGCCTGTGGTGCTGATGCATAACCGGAGCCGGCCCAAGGATGCCGTCCAGACAGAGCGCCTCGGTGGCCGGTACCAGGGGGTTGAGTACGACGACCTGATGGGGGACATCCTTCGGGAACTGCGAGAGAGCATCGACCTTGCCCTGGAGGCCGGAGTAGAGAGGCATATGATCATCGTTGATCCGGGGA
>Ga0307380_10008075_pt1 | contig 13550 bp, 9 predicted proteins | sample UN3MG_FD_202239 | JGI IMG/M metagenome (GOLD analysis project Ga0307380, IMG submission 202239) | Soil microbial communities from Risofladan, Vaasa, Finland - UN-3 | ecosystem: Environmental > Terrestrial > Soil > Coastal area > Acid sulfate soil | place: Finland: Risofladan, Vaasa | collected... | reverse complement strand
CGGCGACCGCTGCTACCTGATGGCGTGCAGCCACGTGGCCCATGACTGCCAGGTCGGCGACGGCGTCATCTTCGGCAACAACGTCCTCGTCGGCGGGCACGTCCACATCGAGAACGGCGCGAACGTTAACGGCGGGGCCGCCGTCCATCCGTTCACGACGATCGGGCGGCTGGCCTACGTCGGCGGCCTGACGCGCATCGTCCAGGACGTGCCGCCGTTCATGATTGTGGAGGGCCATCCGAGTCGGGTTCGCGGCCCGAACTCCATCGGGATGCAGCGAGGCGGCGTCGCGCAGGAGGCGATCGAAGCGGTGGCGAAGGCCTATCGCCGCATCTACCGGCGCGGACGCCCCCGTGCCGAGGTCCTCGATGAGATGGAGAACGAGGACGGGTGGCCGGAGGAGGTCCGGTGCCTGTGCGCCTCGCTCCGCGCGAGCGCTGCCGGCAGGGGTGGCCGGTATCGCGAATCGCTCAGGAGGCCGTCCGCGTAAGCGGGCCGGCACGAACGCTGCGGCGGTTCCCTTTCGCGGCAAGTTTCCGAGATCCGAGGAAAGTCGGTTGGCATGTCAGAGCCGTTGAGACTGGCCCTTGTCGGCGCCGGCCACATGGGGGCGTATCACGCCGGCGCGATTGCCGAGCGCGACGACGCCGACCTCGTGGCCGTCTGCGACGTGGACCGCGAGCGCGCCGCCGGCGTGGCGGCGGCGCACGGCGCCCGCGTCGTGGGCGACGTGGGTGAACTGGCCGGCGCGGTGGATGCGGCCGTCGTCGCGGCCTCGACGTCGGTTCACGAGGAGGTGGCGATCGCGCTGCTGGAGGCCGGCATCGCGGTCCTCATCGAGAAGCCCATGGCCGCCACCGCCGACGAGGCGCGCCGGATCGCCGACGCCGCGCGCCGCACGGGCGTCGTGGCGCAGGTCGGGCACATCCTTCGGTTCGACCCCGTGACACGGGCCGTCGCCGGCCGCCGAATCAGGCCGGCCTACATCGATGTGTCGTGGGTCAGCCCCTTCAGTTTCCGGAGCATGGACACCGGCGTCGTGATGGACGTCATGATCCACGGCCTGGACGTGGTGCTGTTTCTGGCGGGCGAGATGCCCGATCGCGTGGACGCCGTGGGCGGCGTGGTCGTCGGACCGCACGAGGATTTCGTCAACGTGCGCCTGGCGTTTCCCGGCGGGTGCGTCGCGACGCTCTCTTCGAGCCGGATGAGCCGGACGCGGCAGCGGCTGGTCCGCGTCTTCGCCGACGGCGCGTACGTCAAGATGGACTACGCCGCCCGGACGGTCGAGTGGCTGACGCCGAAGCCGGGCCTCTCGGACCTCGTTCGCAGCGGGGCGCCGCCGTCGGAGACCGACATGGACGACCTCGTGGCGGTGGAGAACGTCCCGGTTGAAACGGAACCCGACGCGCTGCGGGCGCAGTTGGCGGGTTTCCTGGCGGCCGTCCGGGGTGAAGGCGACGTCGCGGTCACCGCCGAGGACGGCGTGCGGGCCGTCGAGGTGGCCGAGCAGATCGTCGCGGCGGTGCACGGGGGGTAGGTTGAAAAGGCAGTCGCCGGCCGCTAGAATGGGGCATCGGTTTTCCCGAAAAGGCTGCGAAGCAGGGGAGATGCATGAGCCGTCTGAGCGACCAGATCAGCGAGAGCGTGCTGAAGCGGATGCACGTCGCCAGCACCGAGACCGCCGACGGCGTCGTCCATACCGACGTCACCGGCCCGCTGGGGATGCGGCTGCTTCAGATCAAGACGTGGCGCGACGGCGACAAGCGCATCGGCTGCGAACTCAGCGGGCCGCTGCGGAGCGTCTTCGCCGACAAGGTGGACGCCTTCCTGGCGATCGTCAATCGGCTGAAGATCATCGCCGAGAAGGACGGCAAGAACGTCTACAACCTCTACAACCCGCCGATGCCGAGCCCGGCGGCGCTGAGGCCGTTCGAGCGGAAACTGCGGACGATGGCCGAACGAATCGTCTTCCCCGCCACAAGCACCCTCTCGGTGACGCCGCGGTGCCCGTGCAAGTGCATCCATTGCTCGGCCGACCGGTTCGTCACGCCCGAGAGGCGGGAACTGACGACCGAGGAACTCCAATCGGTTATCGACCAGACGCTCGACCTGGGTGTGTGCACGATGATCTTCACGGGCGGCGAACCGATGGTCCGGGCCGACCTGCCGGACCTTATCGCCCACGTCGATAAGAACCGAGCCCACACGATGATCTTCACGAGCGGCGTGCTCCTGTCGGAGAAGAACGTCGAAAAACTGGCCGAAGCCGGCCTGGGCAGCATGAACGTCTCCATCGATGCCGACACCGCCGAGGCGCACGACGAACTCCGCCGCATGCCCGGCGCGTTCCGGAAGGCCATGGACGGCGCGCGGCGGGCACGCGAAGCGGGCATCCTGACCGGCATCTCGACCTACGGCTGCCACGAGACGGTGAACTCCGGAGCGCTGGAGCACCTCCTGGAGATGGCGTGCGACGAGGGGTTCCACGAGGTCACCATCTTCGACTGCGTGCCGACGGGCAAGTTTCTCTCGCGGCCCGAGGTCATCATGGGCCGCAAGGACATCAAACGCATCCGCGCGCTCGCCGACGCGTACAACGCCTCGGACCGCCCGATCGGCATCACGGCCCAGGCGAAGGCCAACGCGTACGACGGCGGCGGGTGCTTCGGCGGGTTCGCACAGTTTTACATGACGTGTTACGGCGACATCAACCCGTGCGACTTCAACCCGATCTCGTTCGGCAACGTCCGCGAGGAACCGCTCGAGGTGATCTGGCGCCGCCTGGTCGCGCATCCCGAGTACGCGCCGCACCGGCACTCGTGCCGCATGCAGTCCGAGCGGTACCGCGCCAAGTACATCGAGCCGATCCGCGACGAGGAGACGCTGCCGGTTCGCATCGAGCGTCTTCCGGGCGACGGCACGATCCTGCCCTCTTCGGCCGTCGGCCCGCCCCGCCACGTGGTGAAAGTGGACGTTGGCGAGTCGGCCGACTAGCCCCGCCGCCGGCCGTGCGTTTTGTCCTTGACCGTCGCTCGGGCCACAAGTAAGTTGGTCTCCTCAGTGGCACTTCCGAACGCCGTTACGAGACGGGAGAATCGCAAGAGATGCCGTACAACCTTGTTGTGCTCGTCAAGCACGTGCCGGACACGAAACGTGTCACCGGCGACGCCATGCGCGACGACGGCACCGTCAACCGCAGCGTTCTCCCCATGATCTTCAACCCGGAAGACCTGCACGCCCTGGAGGTGGCCCTGAGCCTGCGCCAGCGTTACGGCGGCCGGGTGACCGTCCTGACGATGGGCCCGCCCCAGGCGGCCGAGCGGCTCCGCGAGAGCCTCGAGCGCGGCGCCGACGACGCCATCCTGCTCACCGACCGCCGCGCCGCCGCAAGCGACACCCTCGCCACCAGTTACATCCTCTCGTGCGCCGTCCGCCGCCTCGCGGCCGAGGACCGCGTGGACATGGTGCTGTGCGGCCGCCAGGCGATCGACGGCGACACCGCCCAGGTCCCGCCGCAGACCGCCGAGAAACTTGGCTGGCCCCAGGTCACCTACGTCGATACGGTCGAGGAGGTGGCCGGCGGCAGGGTGCGGGCACGACGCAACACCGGCGCGGGGTGGGAACGTGTCGAGACCTCGCTTCCCTGCCTCCTCACGGTGACGGATCAGGGTCCCGAGCCGCGCCCGGCCTCGGCCAAGCGCCTCATGGCGATCAAGAAATGGCGGTCGCTGGCCGAAATCGAGATGGCCCTCAGGGCCGAAATGCCCCAGGCCGACTCTGACACCCTGGCCACCGAGGCCGACCGCCGGGCCGCCGACCTCGCCGCCCGAGGCCGCCTCATCACCCTGTGGAACCTGGACGACATCCAGGCCGACCTGGCGTGGTGCGGCCGCGACGGCAGCCCGACCAAGGTCAAACGCATCCAGTCGGTCATCCTGAAGGGCAGCGGGTTCAAGAAGGTCGAGCCCGACGAGGCGGGCGTCACCGGCATGGTCCACGAACTCATCGCCGATCACACCATCGGCTAGGCGGCAGGTGTGGCAGAATGCCCATTTAGCCGCCGCGCTTGCGCGGCGCGTGACACGACGGAGATTCGTACAACCATGATCGAACCCAACCGCCAGGGCGACGTCTGGGTCATCGCCGAACAGAACGACGGCGCGCTGCACGACGTCGGCCTGGAACTTCTGTCGAAGGGCCGCGAACTGGCCGATGCCCTCGGCGTCCGCCTGACGGCCGTCGTCCTTGGCGAGAAGGTGGCCCAGCATGGCCAGCACCTGATTCGTTGCGGGGCCGACCGTGTCCTGGCGGGCGAGCACCCGCTCCTCGGCCACTACCAGACCAACCCGTACGCCAAGGCCATCGTGCGCCTGGTCGAGGAACACCGGCCTCAGATCGTCATCTTCGGCGCCACACCGGTTGGCCGTGACCTCGCCCCCCGCGTTGCCAGCGCGGTCCGCTGTGGTCTGACGGCGGACTGCACGGACCTCGACATCGGCAACCACGTTGAGCCGTCCACCAGGCAGCGGTACGATCGGCTGCTGTACCAGATTCGCCCGGCCTTCGGCGGGAACATCATCGCCACGATCGTCAACCCCGAGCGCTGGCCTCAGATGGCCACCGTTCGCGAAGGCGTCATGCGAATGCCCGAGGCCGACACGTCGCGTCGCGGCGACATCGTTGCGTTTGTGCCCGACCTCGACGCCGACGAGGCCGTCCTGACGATTCTCGACCACCAGCGGACCGAACGCAAGGTCAACCTGAAAGCCTCCCGGATCATCGTCGCGGGCGGGGCGGGGGTGGGCGGCAAGGAGAACTTCCGCCTCGTGTGGGACCTGGCCAACGCCCTCGGCGCCGCCGTCGGCGCCAGTCGGGCCGCCGTCGATAGCGGCTGGATCGACAAAGACCATCAGGTCGGACAGACGGGCACGACCGTCCGTCCCGCCCTCTACATCGCCGTCGGCATCAGCGGGGCCGTGCAGCACCGGGCCGGTATGGGCGAGGCCAAGAAGATCGTTGCGATCAACGCCGACCCCGACGCGCCCATCTTCCAGGTCGCCCATTACGGCATCGTCGGCGACCTGAACCGCGTGCTCCCCATGATGATCGACGCCGTCAAGAAGCGGGTGTAAGACGTGGCCAACTTCTATACCGACAACCCCGACATCCTCTTCCACTTGGACCACATGGACGTGGACCGCCTGGTGTGTATCCGCGAGCGCGACTTCGCCGAGGCCGACGAGTACGACTACGCACCGGCCGACGTGCCCGACGCGCTCGACAGTTACCGCCGCACGCTCAACCTGGTGGGCGAGATCGCCGCGGAGACCATCGCGCCGCTTTCGCCCGACATCGACGCCGACGGCTCGCACCTCTGTCACGACGAGGGGTGTGTCCGCTACGCGCCGGGCATCGCCAAGGCGCTCAAGGTGCTCTCCCAGGCCGACCTGATGGGCGCCACGCTGCCTCGACGCTTCGGCGGCCTCAACCTGCCCGGCATCATCTACACCATGGCCACCGAGATCGTCAGCCGGGCCGACGCCAGCCTCATGAACGTCTTCGGCCTCCAGGGCATCGCCGAGACGATCAACCTGTTCGCCTCCGAGGAGCAGAAGCAGGCCTACCTGCCCCGCTTTGCCGCCGGCGAGGTGACCGGCGCCATGGTCCTCACGGAACCCGACGCCGGCAGCGACCTCCAGAACGTGCAACTGCGGGCCTGGCAGGACGCCGACGGCCGGTGGCGCCTGAGCGGCGTCAAACGGTTCATCACGAACGGCTGCGGCGACGTGCTCCTGGTGCTGGCACGCAGTGAACCCGATGAGACGGGCGGCATGGGCCTCAGCCTGTTCCTGGCCGAAGCCGGCCCCCGCATCCGCATCCGCCGGACCGAAGACAAGATGGGCATCCACGGGTCGCCGACGTGCGAGATGCAGTTCAACGACGCCCCGGCCCAACTCGTGGGCGAACGCCGGCGCGGGCTCGTCACCTACGTCATGGCGCTGATGAACGGCGCGCGGATCGGCATCGCGGCCCAGAGCCTGGGGATTGCCGAGGCGGCGTTCCGCGTGGCCCGCAACTACGCGGCGGCGCGCGTCCAGTTCGGGCGGTCCATCGATCGGTTCCCCGCCGTGGCCGACCTCCTGGCCGAGATGAAACTGGCCGTCGAGTCCGGCCGCGCCCTCCTCTACGACGCCACGCTCGCCGCCGATTACGAGTACGTCCTCGACCAGGCGAAGGAGCGAGAGGAAGATCCCGAAAAGCGCTCTGCCGTCAACAAGGAGCAGAAAAGGTACAAACGCCTGGCGGCCCTCATGACCCCCGTCGCCAAGTACTGGCTCAGCGAAATGTGCAACCGCGTCACGTACGAGGCCATCAGCGTCCTCGGAGGCTCGGGGTACATGAAGGACTACCCGCTGGAGCAGTTGTATCGCGACGCGCGTATCACGACGATCTACGAAGGGACGAGCCAACTCCAGGTTCTGGCGGCGGTCCGCGGCGTGACGAGCGGCACGGCCGAAAAGCGGTTCGCCGAGTTCGAGGCCGCCGACCCGCCGCGCGGATTCAAAGGCATGGCCGCCCATCTGAAACGACTTCGCGCCAAACTCGCCGCCGCCGGCGACCATCTCAAAAACGACCACTCGGCCGATTACCTCGACCTGATGGCCCGGCCGCTGGTCGATGTGGCCATCGACGTGTGCCTCGCGTACCTGTGGATGGCGATGGCCCGGCACTCAAAGACGAAGGCCGTCTCGGCGAAGCGGTTCATCCGGCGGGCGATCCCCAGGTGCGAGCACACGCTCCGCCTCATCACCAGCGGCGATCGCTCGACGATCGACGCCTTTGACGTCCTGGTCGGCCCGACGTTCGAGGAGGATTAGCAGCACGCTAAGAAACTCCGCGAGACACCATCTTATGGCGGGTGGCACGGCAGCGGCGCAGCCGGGTGGCACGGCAGCCCCGGCGGGGCGGCCGTGGGCACCTGGTGTCCAACACGGCCGCCCTTCGGGCTGCCGTGCCACCCGGCCTGCGGTGTGGCTACGCGGGGGCGGCTGACATGGCCACGCAAGCGTGGCCATGCCACCCTCGGAAAGGCGCTGTATCGTTGAACACGTACGCCTGGGAAGGCCGCCGGGCGGACACAAGAGGTCAAGGAGCGTTTGTTATAGGACTGGCGGCGCTGGCCGCTGCGACGGCTGCCCGTGGAGCCGTACCTGATGCTTCGGACGGGAGGAACCCTGATGGCTCAATGGCAACGCGACCCGAAGGCGAGACGGAACGTCGCCTACGTGCTGGCTGCGACTGAAGTGCTGGCCCTGATGGCGAATGTCTACTCGATCTTCTCGGCCTATCTCCTGTACGTCAACGCGCGGTTTTTCGGTAGCGCGTTGTCCGGCCCCTCAATTGTCTATGCGGGCGTGGCCGCCACGGTCGTGTCCGCCGGGGTCGGAGTCGTCGTGGCGGTCATGTACGTTCGAGGCCGAGCCTGGGGTCGGGCTACCTTCATCGTCGCGAATACCGGCCTGGTCGTGCTCGGCGTACTGTGGTTTGCCATCGACCACCTGGGTGCGCAGCCCGACCAGGTTTCAGCATGGGCGGGTTTGCTGTTGCCGCTCGTGACGCTGTTTCCGCTGCTGTGGCCGCTCATCACGTTCCGCCCAATGCTTCCCGCGGGCGCCGACGGTTCCGGCGCGGGGTGATGTCGCCGGCGGAATCTTTGTGGGTTTCTTCATGGTGCGTTGCCGATACGCCTAGTAGAATACCGGCCGGCGGCGTTCCAACGGGTGCTGGCAGCGGAGACGACACTCGGGGCATGACCTACCCAGGATCTACCGGCGTCGGGCATCCTGCCGTGGCGAAGCGGCCGGCCGTCGGCGCTCTCGGTCTGCTGGTTGCGGCCGTCCTGGTCGGCGGACTGGTGGCCGGCGAGGCCGAGCAGCCCGGCGAGCGGATCGTCCGCGTCGTCCTCCGCGGCAACGTCCGTGCCACCGCTCACCGTATCCTCGGTCAGATGCGGCTGCGTGAGGGCAGCGTCTACAGCCCGGCCGCCGTCGATGAAGACCTCAAACGCATCTACGACCTCGGCGAATTCGACAACGTGGTCATCCGTCCCCAGCGCGAGGCCGACGGGCTCGTCCTGGTGGTCGAGGTGACCGAGCGGCCGGTGCTCGAACGGCTCGAGTTCGATGGGAACCGCAAGTTCGACGACAAGGAACTCACCGAGACCGTCGGCGTCGAGGCCGGGAACCTGCTGGACCGCCACAAGGTCTTCACCGGCGCCCGGACCGTCGAACGCAAGTACCGCGACAAGGGGTACTACTTCGTTTCCGTCACGCTCGACGAGACCCTCCTGGCGAAGAGCCACGTGGCCCGGTACACGATTGCCGAAGGGCCGCGCGTCCGCGTCCGCAAAATTCGGTTCACCGGCAACCCTTCCATTGGATCGGGTGAACTCCAGAAGCGAATGGAGACCCGAACGTGGTTCCCCATCCTGGTCACGGGCGTGTTCGACGACGAGCAACTCGATCGCGACGTCGTCGGCGTCCGCAACTACTACGTCGAGCAGGGGTTCCTTGACGTCCGCGTCGGGCGCGAACTGGAGTTCTCGCCCGACAAGAGCGATCTGACGATTCGGATTATCGTGGAGGAGGGCCCGAGGTACGAGGCGCGGTCGGTGGCCCTGGAGGGCGTCGAGCGCTTCAGCCGCCCCCTGCTTCAGAAACAGATGCGACTGGCCCCGGGCGAGCCGTACACGGCCGACACCGTCCGGGCCGACGCCGAGTTGATTCGCGACACCTACGGCGAGGTGGGGTTCATCGAGGCCTTCGTCCGCCCCGTCATCGACTTTACCGATGAACCCGGCCAGGTGGACGTCACGTTCAAGGTTGAGGAGGGCAAGCCCGTCCGGATCGGCGGGATCCGCGTCGAGGGCAACAGCCTCACCAAGGACAAGGTCGTCCGGCGCGAACTGCGGTTCTATCCGGAGGAGCCGGTCAACACGAAGTTGATCGACCGCGCCCGACGCCGCCTGGAAGGCACCGGCCTGTACCGGCCGGGGTCGGTCCAGATTACCACGATCCCCACCGCCGATCCGGGCGTGGCGGATGTCCTGGTCCGCGTTGAAGAGACCGAGACGGCCAACCTCATCCTGGGAGCCGGCATCTCGAGCAACAGCGGCGTCCTGGGCAACATCTCGCTCGTGCAGCGCAACTTCGATATCACCGACTGGCCGCAGTCCAACGAGGAGTTCTGGCGGGGAGAGGCCTTTCGCGGAGCCGGCCAGACCGCACAGATCGTGCTGGAGCCCGGGACCGAACTTCAACGCTACCGCGTCGATTTCCGCGACCCGCACGTGTTCGATACGGACTTCAGTTTCTCGACGAGCCTGTTCTACTTCGACCGCCTCCGCGACTCGTACGACGAGCGGCGCGTCGGCGGCCACGTCGGGTTCGGCAGAGAACTGCGCGAGGACCTCCGCGCGTTCATGAACCTGCGGCTCGAAAACATCAACATCCGCAACGTGGACGCCGGCGTGCCCCGCGACGTCCTGGAGGTCGAAGGCTCCTCGAACCTTACGAGCATCGAGGTCGGACTCGTCAAGGACACGACCGATTCGTACCTCTTCCCGACCGAAGGGTATCGCCTGACCGGGTCGGTGGAACAGGCCGGCGCGCTCGGAGGCAGTTACACCTTCACCAAGTTCATGGCGGACGGGCGGCGGTACTGGACGGTGACCCGCGACGTGCTCGACCGCAAGAGCGTCCTGGCGGTTCGCGGACGGATGGGATACATTGGCGGCGACGCGCCGATCTTCGAGCGGTTCTTCGCGGGTGGACACGGCAGCATTCGCGGCTTCGAGTTCCGCGGTGTCGGGCCGACGCGCGGCGATACCTTCGTCGGAGGCGACTTCCTCGTCCTGGCGTCGGCGGAGTACTCGTTCCCCATCTTCGAGAAGACCCTGACGGGCGTCGTCTTCCTCGACACCGGTACCGTGGAGGAGGACGTTACGATCTCGACGTGGCGGGCGTCCGTGGGCTTTGGCGTCCGGTTTACCGTCCCCTTCTTCGGCCCCGTCCCGTTTGCGCTCGACTTCGGGTTCCCGATCGCCAAGGATGGCGACGACGACGAGGAATTCTTCTCGTTCTCGCTGGGGACGTCGTTCTAAGCCGCGGCCATCTTCGACGCAACGGTTTTCTGTGGCGAGACCCGCATGATTTTCCGATAATTGGGCTAACCCTTCGAACGACGTGTCTTTTTGGAAAAGGAGTTTCTCATGCGCAGGTTAACTCTCTTGGCGGCCGCGATGGTCGTCGGCTTGGCGGTCTCAACTCCGGCAGGGGCGGCCCTCAAAGTCGGGGTGGTGGATATTGTGGGGGTCACCAACAACTACGACCGCACCAAGGACGCCAACGCCGATATCCAGGTGGAGCAGGCCAACTTCAAAGCGGCCGCCGACCCCAAAGTCGCGGCGCTCGAAGACGTGCGCCTGAAACGCGACGGATTCAACAAGGGAACCAAGGAGTGGCAGCAACTCGATGACCAGGTCCTCAAAACCCAGGCCGAACTCAGCACCTGGATGCAGATCGAGAGGATCAAGATCGAACGCCGCCACCAGGAAGTCCTCCTCGACATGTATCGCCAGATGACCGACGCCATTGGCCGTATCGCCAAAGCCAAGAGCATCGACCTGGTCTTCACGACGGCCTTCCTGGAACCCCCCCAGATCGACGTGGACAAGGCCATCGGCCTCCAGGACCTGCAGAAGCGGATCGTTGGGCAACGCGTCCTGTATCCGACAGAGGTAACCGACATCACGCAGGACGTCCTCAAGATCCTCAACGACGAGTACAAGGCCAGGAAGGCCGCCGGAAAAGCCAAGGGCTGATCCTGCGACCGACACCCTCTCGATGCCGATGCCGGCCCGATGGCCGATACCTCCGGCTGTCGGGCCGGTTTATTCACTCGGCGGCTGAGGCCGTCCCGGAGGAACCGTTCCCGTGCGTTGCCCGAAGACGCTCTGGCTTGCGGCCGTCGTGGGGGTGGCCGCCGCCGCGCCCCTCGTCGCCGATCAGGCTCCCTGGCTGAATCCCGACTGGACCGTCCGGCGGGTCGTCGGCGCCGTCGTCGAGGATGCCAGAGAGGCCGGTGGCGAAGTGGCCGTCTGCGCCTTCTATGCCGGCGGCATGGTCAAACGCGACGCCTCCGACGTCCGCGTCGCCGTCAACGGACGCAAGTTGATCGGACACCGTGTCCTTCAGGTCGGCCCCGGCGACCTGGTGCGCATCGCGTTCGAGGCCCTGCCCAACGCCACGCGCTATTACATTTACTACGGCAATCCGAAGGCGCCGGCACCGACGCCTTGGGAGATCAAACGCGGTGTCCTGCTCGAAGCACGCTCCTGGACGGCTGCCGCCCGGCCGACCCAACTCCCGGTCATCGAGGCCGCGTTTGCCAAGGGCCGACCCGTCGGGGCCGACTTCGTCAGCCATATCTCCTTCGGGCATCACCCCTTCGCCGCCGACGGGACGCCGACCGTGTTTCACTACACCGGGTGGTTTGTCGCCCCGCGGCCGGGCACCTACTCGATCGCCACCTCCAGCGACGGCGGGTCCTGGATCCAGATCGACGGCCGCCCCGTTCTGGACTGGCCCGGGCCGCACGGTCCTGTCCGCGATGCCCGCCACGCCAAAGACGTCGTGCTGACGCAGGCTCTGCATCGAATCGACTACTGGAACGTGAGCCATAGCGGGCGGACCATGATGGTGGCGGCGTGGAAGGCCCCGAACGACAAACAGTATCGGGCCATTCCGCCCACCGCCTTTCTGCCCGTCGCCGAGGCCAAACTGGTCGAAATGGACCTGAAGACCGAGAAACTGGTGGCCGATTTCTTCCCCGAACACGCCGACGAGGCCTGGTGGCCCGACCGCTACGCCGTCCGCATGCGATTCAGGAACCTGTCGAAGGTCGTCACGGTCGGACGCAGCGGCAACTTTCAATGGGACTTCGGCGACGGACAGACCAGTGCCGAACTCGAACCCACCCACGTCTACCTGGCGCCCGGGGACTACACCGTATCGCTCAAGGCCGGCCGCGGCGTGCTCTCCAACACGTTCCGCACGAAGGTCCGCGTTGAACGCGATTGGTTCAACCAGGCGTCTCGCACGATCACGCCCATCGCCGAGTACGCGAAGGCCGTCGCCCAATACGACCTCAAGACACTCGACGTGCGAAACCTCGTCCTGGCCGTGGACCTCTTCGACCACGAGAAGATGCGAGAGCCGCTCATCGCCGCCGCCGGCGAACTCACGCTCAAACGCGATGGCGTGCTCGAGAAGGACCTCGTGGCCAACGGGCTGCTCCTCGGTCAGAACCTCCGCGCTGCCGGACGGGCCGAGGAGGCCCTCCGCGCCTACGCCAACATCGAACGTCGCACCAAGACCGGCCGCGGAAAGGCCCAGATCGCCGTCCAGATCGGCGAAACGCTGCTCAAGGACCTCCTCCGCCACGACGAGGCCGAAAAAGAGTATCAGCGGGTCCTCAAAACCTACGCCACCGCCGGGGTCGAGCCCGAACTCCGCCGCGCCCACATCGGCCTCGGCGACGTCTGGCGGCATCGCGGAGACGGCGAGAAGGCCCGGGAAGCGTATGCGGCGGCGGCGGCCATTCGGCTGACCTTTCAGCCGCCGAACGTCGCGGCCGTCCGCGTCGGCACGTTGGCGCGGTACGTCGAGGAATACACCCGCGAACGCCAGTGGGAATGGGCGTTCTCTTTTCTCGACGACTGGGCGTGGGAGTTCCCCCTCGACAAACTCGAAGGCCACTGGTCCCTGCTCCGCGCCAAGGCCCTGCTGGCCCGGGGCGACCGTCCGGCGGCCCTGCGAGAGGCCATGGATCTGGCGGGGGCGAGTCCCGACAGCGCCTACGCGGTCCGTCTTCTGATGTTCGCGTCGGAGTGCCACGTGGCAGAGGGCCGGACCGACAAGGCCCGGCTGCTGCTTCAGACGGCCGTCGAGGATTACCCCGAAGCCCCCGAGCAGGACGCCGCCCGCGCCCGGCTCCAGGCGTTGGGCGGCCCCGTCAAGACCAAGTAGCCCCCGCCGGGTTATATACTTTACGAAAACGGCCTTTCTTGAGACCCCCCCAAATGGCGCTTTTCGGGGTGCCGAACCCCGTTTCTGGCCCAGAAACGGCGATTCGGGGCCCGAATGTGAAGATAGGCAAGGCAAAACGCACTCCGTTTTGATCGGTTTCTGATCGCTTTTTGCTCAAACTTAGTCCGTTCTTGCTCCTTTTTACCCCTTTTTTAACCTACGTGGAGCGGGGTCAATAGGTGCCAAAGTATACAAAAGGCGGGGACGGACGAGGCTGGAGGCCGGAGACCGGAGGCTGGAGGCACGGCAGATTGTTAGAACTCTAACAATCGCGTGAGGCGACAAACGGCCTTGGCGCTATCAAAAACGGCGATTTTGGGAGAGGGGGCGCGCAGGACGGGGTTCCAGGTATGGCCCGTATGCAATATGACAGACCCAAATCGGGTGGTTCGCGTAAGG
>Ga0307380_10008074_pt1 | contig 13555 bp, 12 predicted proteins | sample UN3MG_FD_202239 | JGI IMG/M metagenome (GOLD analysis project Ga0307380, IMG submission 202239) | Soil microbial communities from Risofladan, Vaasa, Finland - UN-3 | ecosystem: Environmental > Terrestrial > Soil > Coastal area > Acid sulfate soil | place: Finland: Risofladan, Vaasa | collected... | reverse complement strand
GCCATTCTGCTAAAGCAACGAGGCATTTTCCACTGACGTGATTTGCAATTATAATCCTTCTGCCAAAAATCACAAGATTTAATTCACGGCTCGATCTACTATTCACGCTTCACTATTTTTTCTCTGCCGCTCATATACGGCCGAAGGACTTTTGGTATTGTCACTGAGCCATCGGCGTTCTGGTAGAGCTCCAGAATCGGTATCAGTATTCGGGGGCTTGCAATTACGGTATTATTTAATGTATGGCAGAATAAATTCTTCTTCGTGGCCGGGTCTTTGTAGCGCAAATTCAACCGGCGGGCCTGGAACTCGTAAAATTTACTTGCGCTGTGTGTCTCGCAGTAACTTTTGCGCGACGGCATCCAGGCCTCGATATCGTATTTCTTGGCCTGCCCTCTGCCTAAATCGCCGGTACAGACGTTAGCAACCCGGTAGGGCAGTTCCAGCGCAGCCATTACGCCTTCCACATTGGCCAAAATCTCTTCGTGATACTTTCCGCTTTCCTCGACGCTGTTTTTACAGATGACCACCTGCTCGACCTTATCGAACTGATGGATTCTGTAAAGCCCGTATGTATCTTTGCCTGCCGCTCCCGCTTCACGCCGAAAACAGCTCGATAAGGCCACATATTTTAACGGCAGCTCTTCGTCGCTTAATATCTCCCCCATATGGTACGCCGTCAACGGCACCTCCGCAGTTCCCGCCAGATTAAGCTGGTCTGTTTCCATCCGGTATGTCTGGTCTTCAGAGCCGGGGAAAAAACCGGTCCCTGTCATTGTCTCATCTTTCATAAGCACCGGCACCGACATCGGGACATATCCTTTGCCGACCATAAAGTCCATTGCAAACCGAAGAATAGCCCAGTGCAATAGCGCCCCATCACCTTTTAAGATGTAGTTTCTCGTCCCTGCTAATTTCACGCCCCGCTCGATATCTATAATGCTCAGGGCCAGACCTAATTGCACATGGTCCTTCGGCTCAAAATCAAATTGGCGAATCTCGCCTTCCTTTCGTATCTCAACATTTTCAGTATCGTCAGCACCTATCGGCACATCATCATCAGCCGGCTGCGCCACCAAAAGCATCAGCTCATCGAATTTCGGTTGCAGTTCTTTTAGCTTTTCATCAAGAGCGGAGGCTTTTTGCTTTAGCTTTGAAAGTTCAGTTATTACTTCCTGCCTTTCAGCTTCCACAAGTTTTGGTACTGATTTGCCAAGCTTGTTAATTTCGGTAGTGAGTTCCTGAAGCTCTGATTTGTCTTCTCGTAATTGGGCATTAACTTCGAGCAGTTCGTCTATATCTATCTCGAAGTGTTTATCTCTTGCAGCTTTTTTGAATTTTTCCGGATTTTCTCGAATTAGCTTTATGTCTATCATAGCTTAATTTTCTCTGAAACGTCTGACGATGACAACATTATTTTGTCCGCCGAATCCGAAAGACTCATTCATCGCGACATCAACCTGCATCTTTCTCGGCTTATTCGGCACATAATCCAAATCAAGTTCGGGGTCGCGGTCTATCAGATTCATTGTCGGCGGAACTATATTATCCCGTATCGCCAGAACGCACGTAATCAATTCCGCCGCACCTGCTGCCCCAATTAAATGTCCAAGCACACTCTTAACACTGCTGGCAGGTATATTTTTCGCCTCTTCCTTAAAAACTGCTTTGATAGCTTTGGTTTCTATCGAGTCGTTCTCCATTGTACTTGTGCCGTGTGTGTTTATATAATCCACTTGCCTTTCGCTGACCCCTGCATCAGCTAATGCCCAGGTCATCGCCTGTATTGCTCCTCTGCCTTCTTCGTGCATATCCGTAACCCTGAAGGCGTCGGAGCTGCTGCCGTAGCCGATAACCTCAGCTAAAATTTCCACCCCTCTTTTTTTCGCTGAACGCAGGCTTTCGAGAATAAGAATCGCCGCACCTTCACCGAGGACGAAACCATCTCTGCTGGCTGAGAACGGCCTTGAAGCCGTTTCGGGACTGTCGTTTCTTCTCGACAGCGCCGTAAGGCGGTTAAAGCCAGTAAGACCCAATGGGTGTATCATTGAATGCGCCCCGCCTGCAATCATTACATCCGCATCGCCCCCGCGAATCATCATCATTGCTTCGCCGACCGCTTGAGTGCTTGCCGCACAGGCCGTAAGACAGCTTCTTGTCGGCCCGCGTGCACCTGTAAGCACTGCAATATGAGCAGCCGGCATATTCGGTTCCTGCTCAAATTCACGCATCGGGTCCATCTTCCCAAACGCTACCTCCGCCCACTTCTCCCAATCCATCTTATTATTTTCGCTGTTCCAGCCCTTAACAATGGCTTCGAAAAATATGTCATTATCAACTGAGCCTTCACCAGCTCCCAGATAAATCCCTAATCTGCTGCGGTCTATCCCGTCAGCGGGTTTGTCGGTTTCGATATCAATCCCCGCCTGTCTGCACGCCTGAACCGTTGCGCCGACAGCAAATCCGGAACCGCGGTTGCTGTGTTTGTGCAGATGCGGATTTTTTGTATACTTTGCAATGTCATAATCTTTGACCTCAGCATCGAAGGTCGTAGGGAAAGTCGAGGCATCGAAAATAGCTGTTTTGGCCATTCCGCTTTTGCCCGCCAGCACACCTGCCCAGACAGTCTCTACATCGTGCCCCAGAGGACAAACAATACCCATCCCAGTTATTACCACCCGTTCATCCATTTATTTGACCTTTGAAACTTTTCTAGTTCCAATTTGAATATCCAATATCCAACACCGAATTCTGAATGTCCAAATAAAACTAATCAACTTTCCTGTTTTTTCGAGCAGTTTTTATGCTTGTGAAAAAAATGGAAATCAATTCGTCACATTCGTTTATCAGTGACTTCAATTCTTCTTCAATTTTTACTAATTTCTTACACTGGATAATTTTAAGCCACACCTGTGTTTCGCGCAGTTCTTTAAGAGCGATTTTCATTTTATGGATAAAGTCTTTGCGGGATTCAGCGCTTTGTGCTTCCCCGTAGTTGGGTGCCGCCGCTGTTCCGCAACGAACCAACTGGCCCCCTATATGGTTTCCCGAACGCGTATTAGGTAAAGCCTCAACTATATTAATAATGCGAACTGCAAAATTAATCAAACGCTCTTCAAGATCATATTTCTTGCTTTTATTCTCTTTTTTGGAGTTCATATTCGATATTGGATATTTAATGTTCATCACTCAATCCTTTTACTTCATAATTCGACATTGAGTGTTCGATATTCGATATTCAATCTGGTCGTTTCAGCACTAAAGCGGCCGTTTGTCCGCCATACGTATAGCTGCAGCATAATGCATAACGAATATTGGTCTCAAGCGGCTGCTTTACAATATTTAAATTGCATCCCTCGGCTTTTCTATCGCAATTCCTTGCAGCAGGTATCTTACCATCGGCCATTGCACAAACGGCAGCTATAACGTCAATTGCTCCACCTGCTGCCCCTGTGTTACTTAGCATACTTTTAGTTGGCCAGACCGCCACTTTCGTTGCTGCTTTGCCAAGAACTGCCTCAATCGCTGTTGCCTCAGCCAGGTCGTCAGCAGCTATCCCCGTCCCGTGCGGGATAATCAGGTCCAAATCCTCCGGCTGTATTTGGGCATCTGCTATTGCCTTCTCTATCGCTATTTGGATGCCCTTACCGTCCGGCTCGAGACGTTCGTACACCGGATTTATATTATTGCTGTGTCCGACCCCAGCTACTTCAGCGTAAATTTTCGTATCTCGCCTTTTGGCATTTTCCAGGTTTTCCAATATAACCACACCGGCCCCTTCACCGAAAACCGACCCTTTGGCATCGGCGTCAAAAGGCCTGCAGGAAGAAGCGGGGACATCATTATTTTCAATTGTGGCCCTATGCAGCAGGCACTGCCGAATCATAATTATCGGATTGACCTTTGCCTCAGCCCCGCCGGCCAGAGCAATATCGCTGTCCCCACGAGCAATAATCTGCGCCGCTTCACCTATCGCCAGATGTGCAGATGCCTCAGCACATGTGATAGTGTTGCTTGGTCCTTCAATGTCATGAATAATACCTATATGGCAGGCTAACATATTGGGCAGGTATTTCAACAGCCATAAGGGTGTAACCAGCTCGAGACCTTCTTTACCCCACTTACGGATGTCAAATTCACCATCTGTAGTGCTTGCCGCCACCGCAGGAGCCAGCTCAACCAAATCACAGCTTATAAGACCCGCACCCAGGTTGATTGCTACGCGTTCCGGGTCCACATTGACCTTTTCTGGGTCGATTCCTTTTGTAATAAGCCCGCTGTTGGTCAGTGCTTCGTTTGCCGCCATAACTGCCAGTTCAATATCCCTGGACATCAGTTTGACGGCCTTACGATAGCTCCTTGGCACGTATTGCTGTATCTTGTAATCAGGAACTTGCCCTGCTAATTTGCAGCTAAAACCTACCGGGTCAAATGCCGTAATTTTGCCTATTCCACACCTGCCGGCGCACAGACCCTCCCACATATCACTAACGGTTAATCCAAGCGGGCTTACAGCACCCAGGCCGGTTATTACTACGCGAGTAGAACTCATCAATCTTGCCCCGATTCCAGAGCACCGGAACTGCCATCATCGAAAGGTAGGTCTCGCAGAAGTGATTTGAACGTGTCGGTGAACACGAAATTTTCTTTTGGGAACTCTTTGCCGGCCAGGTTCTGGTCAATATGGCTGAACATCAAATCTATCTCGGCTATCAGCTTCTCCCCGCAGGTAATCTTACCGCTTGTGCTTGCCGCTTCAGGGGCGAGGCTTTCAATCTTTGCATATAATTTTAGTGTGTCGCCGGGCTTCACGTAGTCAAAAAAAACGCACTTTTTCACCTTTGCAAGAATCACCTTTTCCTTAAAACGATTTGCCTCGCCGACAAGTATCCCTGATGTCTGGGCCATCGCTTCTATCATCAAAGTCTCCGGCATAACAGGAAAACCGGGGAAATGGTCGTGTAAATGCTCCTCAGTAAGCGTTACATTTTTCACCGCCACAGCACTTTCGCCGCTGTGAAACTCAACAAATTTATCAATCCATATCCAGCGCATTTCCGCAAAGGCCCCATTTTGTGACGTATCGACCCCGTTAGATAGCAAGCATCTAACGGGGCAAACTATTATGCAGCGTTCAGCTTAATATCAATGTAATTTACAATCGCACCGACAGTAAACAAATCACCCAGTTTGTTAATATCCGGGTTATTCTCAAATGCGGCCAAGTCAGTATGCGGTATTTTCTCTCGCAATTCAGCCAGCCCTACCTCGGTCAATTTCCCGTTATTGATAAACTCAGGATTATTCATCAGGCTCTCGGCAGGAAACAACTCTTCTCGTGGAATCTTTATTCCAAACGCCTTTTCTAATCGGAATACTATGTCCAAAAAGTCGATGCTTTCAGCTCCCAAATCCCCCATCAAGGTCGCTTCAGCCGTAACCTCATCGTTGTCAACTCCCAGCGCATCAACCAGAACTTCCTGAACTTCCTGAAAAATCTCGCCCCGATCCCTCGACTTCGCTTGGGATGGTGAGCCCGTCGAACCATTCATTGCCATAGTTCTTTATCTCCTGTATTTTTGTTTGTGAACTATGAACTACCAACTACGGACTATCTTAGCAGTTCCCATCGTTTTTTCATATTTTCGATTATTATTGCATCGGTCGCCGCCATTGCGGAATTTTCATCAGCAAGGTTAAAGTGCCTTAATCCAAATTTCGCTTCCACAATTTGCTCACCGCCTGATTCGCCAAAGCCGGCAAAGCTGCTGATGTTCTCTTCTATTGTTTTTGCCTCAACTGTATATTCTATCTGAGCACCCGGCGCCACGAAACTCTTATATTTTACATTTCTTGCCTCTTCAAGCAATATCATACTGTGGGCAAAATTTTCCGCCTCTCGGACCAGCCAGGATGCCGATTCAATCAGCCCTTCCAGCAGCAGCACACCCGGCAGCACCGGAAACGTCGGAAAATGGTCTGCTAGATATTCCTCAGCCAGAGAAACGTTCTTGACCGTCTTTATCACCCTGCCTCTTTCCAGCGAAACAATCTTGTCAATAAGTATAAATCTCATAATTTCGGCCATTGTAGCTATACGCAATCATTTTTCCAGCCTTTTTTCCCTTTTTTTGATGCTTCCTGCACTTAATCCCGCTTCCATCAGGGTTAATGTTGGAAAATCTCACACGATTGAGTATACTTTTTACCTATGAAGGTACGCAGCGCAAAAATTACCGACGCCAAAGCCATTTATTCCCTGATTAATTCTTATGCGGAACAGGATAAGATGTTGTTTCGGTCGATGGCTGATATTTACGAGAACCTGCAGGCTTTCAACGTCGCTGAACTAAATGGCAGGGTGGTGGGCTGCTGTGCTTTACAGATTATCTGGTCGGACCTGGCGGAAATAAAATCGCTGGCTGTTGATGAAGGACACAAAAACCATGGAGTTGGCAAATCGCTTGTGGTCGCTGCCCTTGAACAGGCGGCTCAGCTTGATTTGCCAAAGGTTTTTGCCCTTACATTGGACCCCGGCTTTTTTGAAAAACTTGGCTTTGAAGTGATTGAAAAAGATAACCTGCCGATGAAAGTGTGGAGAGACTGTGCTAAATGTCCCAAACAGCAAAATTGCGATGAAATAGCCGTTATAAAAAGCGAGCTAAAGTGACTTATTGCGTTTACTGAATTCAGGCACTTTGCACTTTAGGCACTTTTTATCCTACCTGCCGTCTTTGGAACAGCGCAACAGCCGACAAAAGTATAGCCGTTGTGTAGCACACAGCATAGGTGGCGCTTATTAGGATGTATTTTAGAGGGACTTCACTGCCCTCGTAAATCGCATCGCTTATCCAGAAAATCTGCAAATTCGGCACCAAAAACCTGCCTATCTTGGCCCACAATTCCGTCTCTGCGAATCTGCCGAACGTGTAATCGCTTATAAGACCTAACAAAAAAATCCCAATACAGGCCGAGAGTGTTACCACAATGTTAAACCGGGCTGAAAATGCCACCGCCAGAGCCACGATTATAATCGTAGCTAACAGCAGCAATACCGCCCCATAGACATCCAGTGCGTTTATACCATTATCCTGCGGATTAAACTGCCAGTTTCGGTCGATAAAAGATAGAAACACTATGCCAAACGTAGCGAATATGCCGACCAGCACGATGGCTGTTGACGAAAATTTCCAGTCATAAACGTAGTTAAAAAAAGCACTTAGCAGAAACGCTGAGACCACAATAACCGCCGCTGTGCTTATAATCGTCCAGTCGGACGTATCGTTTACCGATTCCAGTACGCCGTGCCTGATTGCCATCAGCAGAGCAATAGTGCAGATATAATGTGCCAAGGCCACTGCAGCGGCTACTCCAAAAAACTTTGCAATAATGAATATCGGACGTTGCACCGGCTTACTAAGAACGGTAGTTATCGTCTTATTTTCGATTTCCTCGGCCACAGCCCCGGATGCAGAAAATATTGCTATGAACAAGCTGGCTAAAAACAGCGTAGATAATCCTATCTCGCGCAAGAGTTTATTGTCGTCGCCCATTGTGTACATAGTCAGGGACGGACTTATAAAAAATAAAAGCAGAGCTGTGACAATTATTACGGCATAGACGGGTTGTCTTAGTGTCTCTATAAAGGTGTTTTTTGCTATTGTAAATAATTTCTTATGCATTGTTTGTTACTCGTTTTTAGCCGCTCTTCGATACACTAACAACTACTGCGGCATAACTTTAAGTAACAACTTTTTTGCAATTGTTTCTATACTAAATAAATGATGTTTGTTATTATATTACACAACTTCTAACTTGTAAAGAATTTGCATATATTGAATATATACCGTATTCGTGGTTTTTTGTTCGAAGCACAAAACTGGGATAAAGAATGGCAATATCGTCCAAACGCGCTGAATACGTAGCTCGGGCATCCCTGATTTTGAGCGTTGTGTTTTTCGGCATTGTCTTTTTTGTAGGCCGATGGAGCGGATTCTTCGCGCTCTCTGCAATTAGTTGGCTTATCCTCTCGGCAGCTCTGATTTGGTTTGTTCTCGTTATTCAGTTTCATCAACGGGCCCTGGCCGAGCAGGAAAAGCTCGATATGAGCCAATTGGCCGAGAGCAAGCAGGATTCCACAATATTCCAGGCAGGGGGGGAACGGGCTGCTATGTTTGCTCTTGCTCAACGCCGGCTCGATTTGCTCGAAAAATGGTTCATTCCTGTATTCTCAGCAATTATAGCCGCTTACCAAATAGCCATTGGGCTGTACTTATTAAAAGCTGTTCCCGCCGCCGCAGACCACGAGGCGAAGCAACCTTTAGTTTGTGCCGCTTGTATGACGGCCATAGCGTTCGTCAGCTTCATAATTTCCCGCTATGCCACTGGTATGTCAGCTCAGCCGCAGTGGAAACCCTTAAGGGCTGGCGGCAGCATTTTTCTCGGAATAGCCATTTTGTGTTTTGCCCTGGCTATTAGCCTGGCGATGGCGCAATTCAAGATTTTCGTCGTGATAAATGTAATCGACTTTATCGTCCCAATCTTGCTCCTTCTCCTTGGCGCAGAAACTGTCCTCAATATCGTCCTCGACATCTACCGCCCAAGGCTAAAAGGCCAATATGCCAGAAGTGCTTTTGACAGCAGACTGCTGGGGGTTATAAACGAGCCGGGCGGAATATTCCGAACCGCCGCAACTGCCATCGATTACCAGTTTGGCTTTAAAGTTTCTCAAACCTGGTTTTATAAACTCCTCGAAAAAGCAATTGCACCTTTAATTCTTTTTGCTGCGGTTACCCTCTATCTGTTGAGTTGTATCGTTGTAGTGAACCCGAACGAAGAGGCGATAATAGAGCATCTCGGCAATCCCTTAAACCATGCCGGCCAGGTCAGGCATGCCAAACCCGGATTGACCTTCAAATGGCCTTGGCCCATCGATATCGCCTATAAGCATCCCACGAAAATGGTTTCAGAAATCAGCATTGGTTTTGTCCCCAAGTTCAAACCGGGAACTTATGAGCTGGACCGTGGGCCGTTGTTGTGGGGAAAAGCTCACTATGAGCAGGAATACCTTCTGCTTGTCGCCAGTGAACAGACAAGCGCCAGGCTGACCCCCGGAGCCGTCCCGGTAAGTCTCATAATCGCTGCCGTCCCCGTTCAATATAGAATAAAGGATTTGTATTCTTTCATCTATAATCATAACGAGCCGGAAAAACTGCTTGAGTCTATCTGTTATCACGAGCTCGCCAGGTTCGCAGCCAGCGCAAAGATTGAAGTGAATGACGAAGCCGGTATAAATCAGAGCCTGCTTGGAGCTGGTCGTGCCAAAGCCAAGCGCACTTTAACCAGTCGCATTCAGGCCGCCGCTGACGAGGCCGGCTTGGGTGTTGAAATCGTGTTTCTGGGCCTTCAGGGCATTCACCCACCACCCGAAGTCGCAGGAGATTATCAAAAGGTTGTTGGAGCCGTTCAAAAGAAACAGGCGCTCATCCTCGGTGCTTATGCACAGCGCAACAAAGATTTGAGCGCCCTCGCAGGTTCTGTAGAAGACGCTGACAGGCTTTATACTCTCGCAGCTAAATACCAGCAGGCTAAGGAGAAAAATCAGCCACAGGAAATCGAAAAGCTTGCCGATGATTTGGATTTGGCCTTCGCAGAAGCAAAGGGCGATATCTTTAGCACATTGCGGGAAGCACAAAGTTATGCCTTTGAAAAAGCGATACTTGCCCGCGCTACAGGACAGCGATTTGACAGTCAGCTTAAAGCATACAGGGCCGCAAAAGAGATTTATAAACGGGAACAGAGATTAGCAGTCTTAGAGGAGGCTCTCGAGAATATACGAAAATATGTTGTAGTTGCCGACCAGAATGATACACAGGTTTTTATATTCGATGCCCAGGAAAAACTAACGCCAAGTTTATATGAATTAAGTGGTCTTGAGGAGAGTAGCAAAAAATGAAAAATATAGCTATTACAATTTTTATCGTATTGATAGTTGCCATTATGGTGCTGTATTTTGTCTCGTTCCAGGTCAGGGAAACAGAATCTGCTCTGGTAACAACCTTCGGCAAGCCCACTCGACCAATCACAGAACCCGGTTTATATTTTAAGTGGCCGGCTCCAATCGAGCAGGTTTATAAATTTGATTCCCGCATGAGGGTCTTCGAGGCTGACCTCGGCGAGACAACAACCAAAGGGGCCGTCCCAATCATCGTGAACACCTACGTCGTTTGGAAAATCGCCGAGCCGCTCGTATTCTTCAACGCCGTTGGAACTATCAAGGAAGCCGAAAACAAATTGCTCAGCCAGCTTAGTGATACGCAAAATAAGGTAATCGGTAGGCATTACTTTGCTGAATTTGTAAATAGCGACCCCTCAAAAATAAAATTTGAAGATATTCAAAGCGAGATGCTTGCCGACCTTAAACAGCCCGTTAGAGCCAATTACGGTATTGAAATCAAAACCCTCGGCATTAAACAGCTTAAAATCAGTGAGGGTGTCAGCAAAGACGTCTTTGAACGAATGAGAGCTGAAAGAAACCGTAAGACCGAAGCCACTATCGCCGAAGGAAACGCCGAGGCCACCAGGATAAAAACCGACGCCGATTCAAAAAAGACAGAGTTGCTCGCTGTCGCAGAAGCAAGAGCAAAGGCAATACGTGCTGAGGGCGACGCCGAAGCCGCAAAATATTATAAATTGCTCGAGGAAGACCCCGACTTTGCAATTTTTCTGCGGAATATTGAAGCCCTTAAGAAATACTTGGAGAAAAGGTCAACTATTGTCTTCAGTGCTGATACAGAGCCGTTCAAACTGTTAAAGGGAATGCCCGATATCAAACCGAAAAAATAATCCTGATGATGTTAACTGGAACGCAATTTTAAATTTTAGGTGCTATGGCAGAACAAAATAACCAAAATAACAAACACCTGATACCCAAATCGCCTGAAAAACCTGCTGGCGATGAGTTTGACGCCGCCGGTAAATCTCTGTCGGAGGCATTACGAATCAGCTTTATTATCCTGAAGATAATAATGACTGTGCTCGTTGTTGTTTTTCTGGCCTCGGGTTTTAGAACCGTTGAGCCTGACGAGCAGGCACTTGTTTTGAGATTCGGAAAGATTTGCGGTATAGGAGAAAACAGAATCCTTGGCCCGGGACTGAAGTGGGTGTTTCCATATCCAATAGACAAAATTGTAAAAATTCCCGTAGCTAAAAAGCAAAATTTGCCAATTAACTCGTTTTGGTATTACCAGCAACCGGATGAACTGCTTCCCCCAGGTCCAACAACCAGAATTCGAGTGCCGGCGACATTAGACCCTGTAAAAGATGGTTACTGTATTACCCGAAGTGAAGAACAAAGCCAAACTATCGCTGGCTTTACCGGAAGTGACTATCATATTGTCCATTGCAAATGGCAGCTAACCTATAAAATTGACGACCCGGAACGCTTCTTTAAAAATACTTACACAGAAGATGCAAAGCCGGGGCAAAGCTATGCTGATGTTATAGCAAAAAGTATAAAGCCGTTATTAGAGCATCTGTTCGAGGATGCGGTTGTAACCGCAATGGTCAACTACACCATTGACGAGGCAATTTCAAGCCAGGATAGAATCCCAAAACACGTTAAAAAATTGTTGCAGGAAAAATTAGACCGGATAGAAAGTGGCATAGCAGTTGTATCGGCACAGCTCACCAACATAACCTGGCCTCGGCAGGTTGATAACGCATTCCTGGCCTCCATCAAGGCAAGTCAGGAAAGTCAAAAGACCATTAGCCAAGCCAAGGGCTATGCTGAAAACACTCTTAACGAAACTGCAGGCCCCATCGCCGCCCAGCTTTTTGAAGCTCTTAAGGATGAAACTACCCGCGAACTTGTCCCCGGCGCAGTCGAAGGAGAGGAAAAAGAGTTGCTGTGGTCTCAGTTAGCCGGCCAGGCTCAGGAAAAAATCGCCGGCGCCAGAGCATACAGAACGAAAGTGGTGGAAACCGCCAAAGCAAATGCAGAATACCTCCAAAAATTACTGCCCGAATACCGCAAACGACCCGAACTTGTTGTTCAAAAAATCTATCAGGACGCCATAGAATACGTCCTTAACAACGTAGATGAGAAAATTATAATTCAACCCACTGAAGGTACCCAGGGCAGGGAGATTAGGGTTCTCTTGAACAGAGACTCAACAATAAAACCGAAATCTGAGGAAAAGTAAGACCGGGATACAAAACGCAAAATATGGCTCATGAGCACCTACATTTGAAAGAGGATGTTACCGCTGAACATACCCGCGGCAAGCAAATTCGCGTAAGCATTGCAATGCTGGGCACATTGGCAGGCGGAGTGCTGCTGATAAACAGCTGGTTAGCCAGGTTCTTTTATGGTAGCGGCAGTTTCAATGCCGAGTTTCTGGCAATGGCTGGCGCAATACTGCTTGGTGCACCCATCGTTCTGCACGCAATAAAGAGTCTTTTAGAAAAACAAATGTATATGGATGAATTGGTGGCTTTGGCAATAATCGCCGCTTTTGCCACACAAAACTATGTCACCGCAGGGGTCGTCGCATTCTTTATGCTTCTAAGCCAGCTTATAGAAAGCCGAACTGCTCTTGGTGCCCGTGCTTCTATTGAATCACTTATTAAACTCACGCCTACCAGAGCAAGCCTAATCGAGCAGGATGGTTCTGAAAAGGAGGTAAAAGTCAGTGCCCTTCGAGCCGGCGATTGCATCCGAGTCCGGCCGGGCGACAACATATCCGCCGACGGCGAAGTTATAAAAGGCCTCAGCTCCGTTAATGAAGCGACAATAACCGGCGAATCCTTGCCCGTCGATAAAGTTCCGGGAATGCAGGTCTTCGCCGGAACAACAAACCTTACCGGCGTCCTCGATATCACCGTAACAAAAGCCGGCAAAGATACAACTCTCGGAAAGGTCCAGTCATTGATTATGCAGGCTGAGCAGACAAAGATACCGATTATGCGGATAATCGACAGCTATGTTAAGTGGTACACGCCAACCATACTGATGATTGCAGGCATCGTCTTGTTCTTCACCGGCGATATTAACAGGGCGATTACGATACTTGTTATCTCGTGTCCCTGTGCGTTGATTTTAGCGACGCCGACGGCGATGGTCGCAGCGATTTCAGCTTCAGCGAGGCTTGGAATCCTGATAAAAAATGTCGCTGACCTTGAGATTGCCGGCAAGATGACGGCGATGGTCTTTGACAAGACCGGCACGGTAACGACCGGCCGGCTGTATGTGACGAAACTGACGCCCGCTGAAGACGTTGAGCCGGCTGAACTGCTGTCGGTCGCTGCTTCTGCCGAACAGATGAGCAAACACCCCGCAGCAAGAGCTCTGCTGGAGGTAGCAAAAGAGGCAAACCTTACACTACCTGAGACGGACAACTTTGAAGAAACCCCCGGCAAAGGCGTAACTGCCCTCGTTGACTCCGCCGAAATTATTGTCGGAAGAGACTCATTCCTGAAGGAAAACAACGTGGATATAACCAATGTCTCCGACCCGGCCCTTCACGAAGAGCAGGGCTTCAGCACTCTCTATGTG
>Ga0307380_10008073_pt1 | contig 13556 bp, 18 predicted proteins | sample UN3MG_FD_202239 | JGI IMG/M metagenome (GOLD analysis project Ga0307380, IMG submission 202239) | Soil microbial communities from Risofladan, Vaasa, Finland - UN-3 | ecosystem: Environmental > Terrestrial > Soil > Coastal area > Acid sulfate soil | place: Finland: Risofladan, Vaasa | collected... | reverse complement strand
GCCTGCGAGGCGTTCAAGGCCGCAGCCCCGCGCCGCGTCCAGCGCGACGGGGCGACGATCGACCCGCGGGTGCGGGGCGAGTCGTACACCGCCGACGTGTACGAGGACGCGATCGGGGAGGCGTTCGAGCACGTCGCGGTGTCGAGCAGGCTCAAGGTCGACACCGTTGCCCTGGCCAGGCGACCGGAACCGGACGGTGGCGACGACCTCGCCACCGCACGGATCAACCGGGAGCGCGACCAGGCGGCGCTGAGGTTCGCCAAGGATCGCGACCTCGGCAGGCTCGAGGCGACGATGGCGCGTCTCGATGCCGAGACCGCAGCGGCGGTGGTCCGCCCGTCACGCATCCCGACGGCGGCCGAGGCACGGGAATACCTGGAGTCGCTGCCGAACCTGTGGGCGAAGACCTCAGACGCCGGGCGGCACGCGATCGCGGAAGCCGTGTTCGAACGGATCGACGTCCTGGGGGTGACCGACTACACCTTCACGCTGACCGCTCACGCGAAGGCGCGGGGCTGGGACGCGGCCTTCGGGGCCGGCGTCGTCCGCACGAAAGAAGGTCGATCTGGTCGGGGCGAGAGGAGACAAACCACCCTTAGGCACCTTGATGTCCCGGTTTCTCTGCCGCTGGAGATCGAGGTTACTGGGGTCGAGCGCTGGCTACGCACCTCAACCGCGTGACGCGCAGATCGGGCAAGAAGCGTCTAGACTTGCGCGAATGTTACATTCACCGTAACGTTCGCGTATGTCATGGGATGATCTACTCGCCACTGCTGCTGATCAGCACGGGTATTTCACGAGCGCACAGGCGGCGACGGCCGGCATCAGCCGCCGCGCACTCACTTGGCGCGCTGAACACGGATCCACTACCCGAGCCGGGTACGGCCTCTACCGGCTGCCCCATTGGCCGACCGAGGCAAACGATGACCTCTACGCGCTCCAGGCTCTCGCCCCCTTCGGCACGTTCAGCCACGAAACGGCCCTGAGCCTGCTCGGACTGTCGGACATCATCCCGACCGCCATCCACTTCACGATCCCCGAGTCGTCGCGCCTCGGCGCGCGAGCCGGAGTCAGGCTGCACCGTTCCAGGCATCGCGCCGACCAGGACAGGACGCTGCGCGACGGACTGTGGGTCAACACCGCGCGCCGGGCGCTCCTGGACTCGGCACGGATCGGCGCGGATCCCGACCAGCTCCTCGACGCCGCTCGCGAGGCGAAGGCACGGGCGATGCTCACCGCCGAGGACATCGCTCGGCTTCGGGAACACCGGCTTTTCCGCCGGGCGATCCAATGAGCCCGGACCGCGGCTCGACACCAGCCGGACGACGAGCGAGCCTTCTGGCGCGGATGATCGTCGAAGCGAGACGGGCTGGGGTTCCGGTGCGTCGGATCCAGCTCGTAGTCGCTATCGATCGATTCCTCGCTCGCCTGCTCGACGCGGTCCCGCCCGGGTCATGGGTCGTGAAGGGCGGCTACGCGAACCAGCTTCGGCGTCCTGATGAGGCCCGCTTTACCGAGGACCTCGATCTCAGGATCGAGGCCAAGATCGAGGAGGCGACGGGGCTCCTCGCGGCCGGCTTCGCGATCGATCTCGGCGACGACTTCGGCTACGAGGCCGCCGCCGCACCTGCGCCGCTCCAGGGACCGCCGGGCGGTGGCCTACGGTTCGTCGTCGTCGTCCGTGTCGCGGGTTCGATCCTCGTACGGTTCAAGGTCGATGTCAGCGCAGCCGACGTCATCGTCGGCGACCTTGAGACACATCTCTCAGATCCGGTCGTCGAGCGCCTCGGCTTCACCAGGGCTCGCTATCCGGTCTACCCGATCGCCCAACACGTCGCCGAGAAGCTGCATGCCGTCACGTTGCCGCGTGACGCCGAGAACACTCGGGCCCGAGACCTCGTCGATCTTGCGTGGTTCGCTCAGACCTTCTCATTTCGCTCTGATGCCCTCATCGATGCCTGCGTGGCAACGTTCGAGCACCGTGCGACGCATGCCTGGCCACCCGCTGTGCCCGTGCCGCCGACGGGTTGGCGGAAGCCGTACGAGAGATGGCGAGCCGAGCTTGACCTGTCTGACGCGACGCCCGAGGATGCGATCGCATCGGTGACGGCCTTCCTGGATCCGGTCTTCGCGGGCATTCGCGACGGACATTGGGATCCTGAGACTCGGACCTGGAGCATCGGATCCTAGAACAGATCCACGATATTGCCGCTGACCATCGCATCCCCGACGAATCATCCAACAGCGGGACATTCAGCGCTGGAGGTTCGTCATGGCGCCTTCGGGATGTGGCTGGCGTCAACGTGCCGCGGTGCCCTTCGGAGCCGATTTCGTGCGTGAAATAACCCACAACGCTGGTAGGCACAATGAGAACAAGTGTTCTGGTCGGGGCGAGAGGGATAGCCCCGCCACCAACGACCTTCCGATCACGATGCGTCTCGCCGAGCCTCCAGAGCCCTGCGACCTGGTCCGCAGCGCATGACGCGACGGTCGTCCCGCCACCATGCCGGACGCGCCACACAACGCGAGGTGGGCGTGGTCGCGGCGGTCCTGGCGACCGGATCGGAGAAGGCGGCCGCCCACCGCCTGAGTTTGTCGCATTCGACCGTGAAGCACCACCTGGCGAACGCCCGATCCAAGGTTGGCGCGGAGACGACGGCCCAGCTCGTGTGGATCCTGGCACCGCGGCTGCCCGAGCCGGAGGGCCCAGCCGAGACGGACGAGTAGTGGTCGCGGCGACGGGATTTGAACCGGCGGTTCCCACACCGCAAGTCATCGTGCCGCGTGTGATCTGGGAGCGGTCGGCTCGCGCGGTAGGGTCGGGCCGTGCTCCCAGCTCCAACGGGGTTTCACCGCATGACTGAATTGGGCGCAGAGCGACCGCGGGAAGTTCGCCTGCAGCTGTGGTCCCAGATTGCGGCGGCCTTCGAACCCTAGGCCTCGGCGTCCGCCCTGGGCGACGATGCTGTTGCGGGCCCTGGGGACCTTGGAGGATCGGCCGCGATCGTCGATCTGTCGTCGCGGGCGAGCGAAGTCCCGCCCTGCACGGCGATCTCCTGGAGCTTCAGGACGTGGCCTTCGAACGCGTGGCGCCCGGTCGGGCTGAGCTTCGCCCACGTGCGGGGTCGCTTGCCCACGAACGCCTTGCGGATCTTCACGTAGCCGGCGTTCTCGAGCAGGGTCAGCTGCTTCGACAGCACCGAGTCGGAGAGGTCGAGGGACTCGCGGAGGAATCTGAACTCCGCCCAGTCCGAGGCCGCCAGGAGCGAGACGATCGAGAGCCGGGTCCGGGCATGGATCAGCTCGTCGAACCGTGGCGTGGCCATCAGCCGACCCCTGCCTGACGCCGCATGATGTCGCGAAGCCGCCGCATCAGGGCCGGACCTCCGACGACGAGCACGATCGCGCAGGCGAGGGTCGAGAGCGTCCCCGCGGATCGAACGTTCGCCGCCTGGAGGGCGAACGCCAGCCCAAGCGTGCCCCCCACCACGAGCCACACGAAGCCAACGATGAGGCCTGCACCGCGTGAGCCGAGGAGTCGCTCATGGACCTTCACGTGGCGGCGACCTCCAAACGCGATCCACACGGTGAGCAGCGGGATGCCTACCCCGAAGATGCCGGCGGTCACTGCGATGGCAGCCGGGTCGCGCGTGTCGACGCCGACGCCCAGTCCCACGGCAAGGAGCGCCACGGCCCACCAATACCAATTCGGAACGAGCACCCCTTCGATGACCTGCTCTTGCCGCCGCTCCATCTCGGCGAGAGCCTCTCGGGCCTCGGCTGGCTCCGTTGCGTTCGTCATGGTCTCGTACCTCTGCTGCGATGCGTTGACGCGAGTCTGCCAAGTACTTGCGTACTTGTCAAGTACTTGCTCACGGGGCGGGCGCCGGCCCGGTGTCTTCAGGAGTTGCCGCTCACCTTGGCGTCAGGCCAGCGAGGGCAGGGGCAGGCAGCTCCTCGCCCAAGCGCTGATCGACCGGATCGAGGTCCTCGGGCTCGCGGCTGCCCGAGCCCGAGGGCATGGCCCAAACGGCCAAGTAGAAACGGCGGCCCGGCCCCCGCACCCTTGGGGGCATGACCTGGCGACGTGCTGGTACAGGCCCGGATCAAGCGGGAGCGCGAGCGCGCCGCGCTGCAGTTCGCGAATGATCGCGATCTCGGTCGCCTCGAGGCAACGATGGCGCGCCTCGACGCCGAGGCTCAGGCGGCGGCGGTCCGCCCGTCACGCGTCCCGACCGCCGCCGAGGCGCGGGAGTACCTGGAGTCGCTGCCAGAGCTGTGGGCGAAGACCTCGGACGCCGGCCGCCACGCGATCGCCGAGGCCGTGTTCGAGCGGATCGACGTCCTGGGAGTGACCGACTACACGTTCACGCTGACCGCCCAAGCGAAAGCCCGGGGATGGGACGCGGCCTTCGGCTCTGGCGTCCTGCACCTCGAACGTCAAGGTGGTCGGGGCAAAACCCGAGACCTGCGCCCGGCCGGCAAGGGCCTCGAAACGGGCTTTTCTGAGCACGAAAGAAGGTCAGTCTGGTCGGGGCGAGAGGAGTTGCCACGACGATATCGATTGGTCCTGCTCAGGACCCGGCGGGACCCGTTGTCAGGGAAGCAGGGGGATGAAGGTACCCTCGACCCAATCGAGCGCCGCTCCCGGATCGTAGGCGACGCCGGGTCGGAGAAGGGGCCGCACCTCCTCCAGGAATGACGGCGTGCGCTTCGCCGCCAGGTTCGTCCGCAGCTCGCCCGCGCGGATCATCGGGCGCCCCGCGGCGGCCTGGTACTCCCCCAGGAGCGCGACGATTCGGGCCGGGTCCGGGTCCGCCTGTTCGTGCGCCCACCACAGGTCGAACAGATCGCGCCCTTTGCGGCGCTGGTGGAGGGCCCGCAGCTTGGTGGCCAGGAGTTCGTCGAGCGAATAGGTCGGCACGACAGCGCTGTTGCCCCCCGGCAGGTCCGGGACCGCGAACAGCCGCGGCACGACGTGCCCGAAATGCTCGTGGCTGTTGATCTCGAGTTTGACCCGCCTGCGTATGCCGGTCTCGGTCTCGAAGCGCAACGTGAGCTTGGGATGCTCGCCCGTATCCGAGCGGGCGGGGCCGATCCACTCGAGCACCCGGCGCAGTCGCGACAGGACGGGACCGATCGGACCCGGCTCGCGCTGGACCAGGTCGATGTCCTCCGAGTAGCGGGCGGCGGGCGCCAGGTGCAGCTTGTGCAGCGCCGTGCCGCCGCGGAAGGCCAAGGCGGCCTTGAGGCTCTCGTCGCGGAAGATGTCGAACAGGGCGAGCGTGATCGCGAGGTCCTGCTCCACGTCGTCGTCGTCGGCCCAGGGCGCGACCGCACGCCAGCGGACGATGTCGACCTGCGGGAACACGGTCAGTCCGCCTCTGGCTCGGAGTTGACCAGGATGTGCCAGCGCCGGTCGCGCATGGGCTCGGCGTCGGGCCGCGCATCACCGGGGACGAGCGGCACCCAGCTCACCCGCCGCGCCGCGAGCTCGGCCTCGAGGGCGGCGAGCACCGACGCCGCGCCGGCGCGCTCGAGCAGGTGCCCGAGGCGCTGGAGCTCGGGCGTCGCGGGCACGACGGCGAGCGCATCCCGCATGCCGGTCCGGTGGAGCGACGACGCCAGGTCGCCGAGCACCGTCGCCACGTTGCCCCACCCGGCAGCCTTCGCGGGATAGCGGACGAGGTCGAGGGCGACGAGCTCGGGGGTCGCCACGCGCATGCGACCCGACGGCGTCGTCCGCAGCTCGACTGGTGCCTTGGCGGCCGTCCGCCGCACCACGAACTCGATCGCCAGTCGTCCGACGCGCACGGGCCGCCGCGGACGCGGCGTCACCACCTGGACGACCTGCGCCGCCTGCCCCGAGGCACCGTGGATCGACGCTGCGGTGAGGAGGCCCACGTAGTACGGCAGGCCGAGATGCGTCATCAGGGGATCGAGGAACAGCCGCCATGACGGGGTGCCGGTCCCCCGGTCCTCAAGTGGCAGCACGACGTGGAACGCGCGCACGGGCGACGCGATGAGGCGGTCGGCCTCGGCGCGATCCAGGGCCGCGGCGACGGCGGCGTCGGATGCGCCGTCACTCGCGGCCCGTGCCTCGGCCGTGGTGAACGTGAACCGTCCCTGCGACGGCAGCGCGAGGGCCCAGTCCCGCAGCGCACTCATGCGCACAACTCTACGTCACGTGTCGAGTTCCGCAAACAGATCTGCGGGTGGGCGAGGCATCAGCCCCAGAAGATGCTCGTCGGGTCTGCCTCAATCTCCGCCAGCAGGGCGCCGACATCCGCGGTCGGTTCGATGCGTGTGTACCTGTGGAACGCCAAGTTCCGGTCACGCCAGTGCAGCGTCCATTCGGCCCGGGACGCCGTGAACCGCAAACGCGCGATCGGGAAGCGCGTCCAGTCCGGCCCCATGTCCGGCGACCATGGTGGGCGGCACTCGAGAATGGTCACGGATCCGCCGTTGACATCGAGCTCGAGGCGGACGAGGTGGGCGACGCGTGCGGGGACCCGTCCCTCGCAGTACCGCCGGATCTTCTCCAGGTCGAGGTATGGAATACGGGCCCGCCTGTCAGTCATGCCTGCAAGCGTACGCGGCGACCACGCGGTTGATTCCGCCGGCAGGTCCGAGCGGCGGGCCGGAGGGAGACGTGCGGCGGCCAAGCTCCGGGCTCAGGAGCGAGACGTTGACGTCGGTCGGTGCGAGATGGCCGTCTCGGCGTGGCAGCGTGCTGCCCTACTTGGAGCACGAACAGAACAGCTGGTCGGGGCGAGAGGACTCGGGCCGACACTTTCCAACTATCGGTGAGGATCGTCGACGGCACGGTGGGCGAGGGCCGCCTCCACCGCTCGGTCTGAGACTCCCGGATGCCCTGCCCGGATCATCCGCATCGACGTCACCCGCTCGCGGGAACTCGCTCCGCGAAGACGAGACTCAGCAGGGCCCACCCGGCCCCGAGCAGGATCAGCACGAGAGCGGCGTAGTACAGGGCCGCCTCGAGATTGGGGGCCACGCCCAGCACGATGATGATCGGGGTGAGAAGCACCGCGAGCAGGTAGGGCACCCCGACCGCGTATGTGGCCACCACAAGCCATCGCGGGCGCGATCCGACTCTGGTCGTCTCCGCCCAGCTCACCCGGTACTCGGGCGTCCGGGCGCTGGCGACGAAGATGATCAGCCAGCCGGCGAGGATGAGGGCGCTGCTCAGCGCCCAGACCCCGTGCTCGGTGAGCTCAAAGCGGCCCAGCGTCCCCGGGACGAGACCTCCCGCGACGGCGAGCATTCCCATCGACACCACCATGCGCATCGGGGCGACCTCCAGCGGCGCGGTGGGGCCGCTGGGCCGCACGGCGATCAGCGCCCCGAAGCCCACGGACACGCCAGCGATCCCGGCCAGCTCCATGAACAGATCGGCGTCCTGCATCTCCCGCACCTCCCGCGCATGGGACGCATCGACGGTGCAGAGGGAGTGTCAGCCGGTCTGATGTCGGGGACCTAGCGGCCCCGCGATGTTCCTATCTTGCGCATAGACACGCGCACGCAGTAACATCTACAACGCGAGCTGCCCATTTACACATTGGAGTTGAAGTCATGAACGGACGACCCCTGGGGATCACCATCATCGCCATCATCCTGGCCGTCAGCGGCGTGTTCCTGGTCCTCGTCGGGATGGAGGCGCTTGGCGTCACCAGCCTCGGGCTCGGCGCGGTCGCTGAGGCCGCCGGCATCAGCGGGGGGGCCCAGGTGATCGGTGGCGTGCTCTCGATCATCGTCGCCGGCGGCATTTTCACCCTCGCGGGTTGGGCATGGATCCTTGCCGTCGTCGTCCTGTTCATCCGGATCGCCGTCGACATCTTCGCGGTGGTGACCCACGGTGCGGGCTCGACGCTCGGGATCGGTGCGATCACGAACCTCGTGGTCTCCGCCGTGATCCTGTGGTACTTCCAGCGGCCCGGCATCAAGGCGGCCTTCGGTCGCTGACCGCGCCGCGAGGATCACGAGGTCACGCCTCGTGATCCGATATTGTGACGGGGATGGAAGGACCAACCACGTCTGACTCCTCCGCGGGGCGCGCCGACGGTGCTCCCCGCGGTGACTCGCCGGACCGCGGCCAGCGGATCCTCGTGATCCTGGGCGCCTTCGGCCACAAGGCGCACGAGGCACTGGTCGAGCAGTCCGGGAACCCGGACCTGGTGACCAATGCCCAGGTGCTGATCGTCTGCGAACTCGCACTGCGAGGTCCCCTCCGGCCCATGGACCTGCAGGTGTCCGCGACTCTCACCAGCGGCGGAACCACCAAGCTTCTCGATCGCCTCGAGGAGCTCGGCGTCATCGAACGCGCCTACGGACAGGTCGATGGCGATCGGCGCGGCATCCTCGTCTCGCTGACACCCGAAGGACGTGAGGCGGCCGCACGCATGTCGGCTGCGCTCGAGGGCAGCATCGACGCAGTCCGGGCTCTCAACAAGGAGCTAACCGGGCTGCTGGAGGAGTAGCCGGAGCGTTCAGCAAGCGTGTCTGGCATCCCAGGCAAAGACACGATGCGGCGAAGGCAGCGACTTGCCGCAGCAGACAGAGAGCGGGTGTCCGAGTGAAACGGTCCGTGTTGGGCGCGCGACGCGACCACGCCGAGCGCTACCTGTTCGTGACCGTTGCAGCGTTCGCGATCACCGTTGCCGTGACCCGCTGGTACCTGGATCTCACCGGCTACCCCAAGATTGGCGGTGGCGGACTGCACGTCGCCCACATGCTCTGGGGTGGGCTGCTGCTCATCGTCGCGGCCATCCTGCCGCTCCTCTTCGTCGGCCGTCGGGTGCTGCTGCTGTCCGCGCTTGCTGCCGGTGCCGGCGTGGGGCTGTTCATCGACGAGGTGGGCAAGTTCATCACCGAGACCAACGACTACTTCTTCGCTCCGGCGGCGCCGCTCATCTACGGGGCCTTGCTGCTCCTGGTTGCACTCTGGCTTGTCGTCCGGCGAAGCGCGGCCGACTCCGAGCACGACGCCATGCAGGCCGCGGTCGATGCCACGCGCGACGGGCTCGACGGTCGTCTCAACGCCCTGGATCGCGACCGTGCGGTCGAAGGGCTCGCCTCCGCCCGCGCTTCCCGAAGTCCGTCCGTCGCGTCTCTGGCGGACCAGCAGGCCGCGCTCCTGACGTCGCCGGAGATGGACGCGCTTCTCATCCCACCGGGCTGGGTCGCCCGCGGCCAGGCTCAGGCCCTGCTCGAGCGCGTCCTTCCGTTGAGGCTGGAGCGGGCCCTGGTGCTCATCGGCCTCCTGTTGACCGCGCTCGTGGCCGCGTTCTCGTCGCTGCTGCTCCTGGGCCTCGCCTGGGCCGACAGCCCGCTCATCATCTCCCCGCCCGAGGGGCCGGTCGAGTTTCCCACGGAGCCTCTCTAGGTGGTCCTGCTGCTGGTGATCGGGATCGTCGTCGGGATCCTGTGCGGGATCGCCGCCCTGAGGATCCTGCGTCACCGGGACCGGGTCGGCATCCGGGTGGCGGTCACCGCCGTTCTGGTGAACCTGGTCGCCGGAGGGCTGCTCACCTTCTACGTCGCGCAGTTCGGCGCGATGGCGTCCACGATCCAGCACCTGCTGCTCCTGGTCCTGGTGCTCGACTACGCCCGGCGGCTGGGTCCTGCCCAAGTGGGCGAGGGAACGCCGATCATCACGCCGACGTGAGACGCATGGCTTCCGTCGGCGAGAAGCTGATCGCTCGTTTCGAGGACAATCTGACGACATGACCCCCACAATGGGTGATCTGCTCCTGCTTGGTTGTGCGATCGCGCTCGGCTTCCTGTTGGCCGGCGCCTTCTACGAGTCGCTGTCGACGCGCGACGTCCTGATCAGACGCACGATGCGCCTGACTCGCCAGATCTCCTCGCGGCGCTGGTTCGTCGGTGCCGGATACCTCGCCACCGTCGGCATCGGGATCCCGCTCCTCGTGCTGATCTGGACCCTGATCCTCGAGACAGCGCTCGTCTTTGTGGGCTCCGTGGACCGCCTCGGGAACGTGGCCGTCATCGCGGTGGCGATCGTCGCAGCGGCGCGGATCCTCGCCTACGTCCGGGAGAAGACATCCCACGGGCTTGCGAAGGCCATCCCGCTCGCTCTCGCCTTCGCGCTCCTCACCGGCGGTTTCCTGAGGTTCGAGGAGAACCTCACGAAGATCGTGGAGCGGCCCGAGGGGCAGGCGCTCACCGGGGAGATGATCGCCTTCCTCGTGGTCCTCGAGGTCGGCCTCCGGTTGCTGACGGACACCTCGCACGCGGTGCTCGGCGCGACCCGGCGGCGCCGGGGGATCGACAGCGACATCGGGGTGTGGCGGACGCTGGGGGCCGCGATCCGCCGTCCCCGCCCGCCGGCGCTGGTCGACGAGGGCGCGAGCTCATGAGCCTCCTCCGCCCGGTCCGCGAGACCGTCACGACGTCCGCCAGCATGGCTGCCCGCCAGGTCCGGAAAGCCCCGCACCACCTCCTGCTCGCGTGGCTCCTGCAAGCCGCCGTCATCCTCGTCCTCGGCCACGTGATCCCGGGTGTGCTGGTCCCGGACCTGTTCTCGGCCCTCATCGCGGCCCTCGTCATCGCGCTCCTCAACGCCCTCGTGAGGCCGGTCCTGGTCCTGCTGACCCTCCCCCTCTCCGTGGCGACGGTCGGGCTCGTGTCTCTCGTCATCAATGCCGCGATCGTCGTCCTCGCCGCTCCCCTCGTGCCGGGGATGGAGGTCAATGGCTTCCTGCCGGCGATCGCGCTGGCCGTCGCCCTGACGGTGGCGACGACCTTCGTGAACATCGCCCTCTCGGCCGACGAGGATGAGGCGTTCTACGCGGAACTCGCCCGCCGGGTCGCGGCGCGCGAGGCCCCCGCCGCGGACCCGTCCCGTCCCGGCCTGATCATCATCCAGATCGACGGGCTCGCCGCACCGATTCTCCGCAACGCGATCCGCGTCGGCATCGTCCCGCGCATGGCATCGTGGGTGCGATCGGAGCGCTACCGGCTGGTGGAATGGGACTGTCCCCCGCCGTCGCAGACGTCCGCCAGCCAGGCCGGCATCCTCCACGGGAACAACGACGACATCCCCGCATTCCGCTGGTTCGAGAAGGAGACCGGGCGGCTCCTGGTGTCGAACCACCCCGGTGACGCCATCGAGATCGAGCGCCGGCACTCGGACGGGAACGGCCTGCTCCACGCGGGGGGCACGAGCGTCGGCAACCTGTTCTCGGGTGACGCGCCCCGCAGCCTGTTCACGATGAGCCGGATGTCGGGGCCCACCGGCGCGGCCGACGTCGACGCCTTCTCGCTCTACTTCGTGGATCCGGCGGCGTTCATCCGGACCATCGTCCTCACGATCGGCGAAGTGGTGAAGGAGCTGATGGAGGCCCGACGCCAGCGCCGCCAGGACGTTCAGCCGCGGGTCCACCGAGGGTTCACCTTCGCCGTCCTCCGCGCCGTGAGCAACGTCGTCCTCCGCGACCTCAACGTGACCTTCCTCGTCGAGTCAATGGCCCGGGGCGTGCCGATCATGTACGCCGACTTCGTCGACTATGACGAGCTGGCGCACCATGCCGGGCCGGAGCGCCTGGAGACGCTGCGCGCGCTCGCCGGGGTGGACCGTGTCCTCGCCTCGCTGGAGCGAGCGACCCAGGACGCGTCCCGCCGCTACCGGATCGTCGTCCTCTCGGACCACGGGCAGACACAGGGGGCGACGTTCCTCCAGCGCTACGGGACATCGCTCGAGGATCTCGTGCGCGGCCTCATGGGCGGGGAGACCACGATGGTCGCCGCAACGGGGCGCGCCGAATCCTTCGGCCCCACCAACGCCCTCCTCACCGAGCTCACCCAGCGTCCCGGCGTGACCGGCCGGATCGCCGGACGTGCCTTCCGCAGCCGCTCCAAAGACGGCGTCGTCGACCTCGCGCCGGGGGATGCGGCAGGCGCGGCGGATGGTGAGGCCAGCGCTCTCCCGGAGCTGGTCGTCTGTGCCAGCGGCAACCTGGCGAACCTCTACCTCAACGCGCGCGGCGGCCGGCTGTCGCTCGAGGAGATTGAGGTGCTCTACCCGGGCCTGGTCGCGGCGCTCGTGGCGCACCCGGGGATCGGCCTGGTCATGGCTCGCACTGAGGAGGGAGGCTCGGTGGCCCTGGGGACTGGTGGCGTCCATCATCTCGCGGACGGGCGCGTGGACGGCGAGGACCCGCTCGCGCCGTTCGGGTCCCGGGCGGTGGACCACCTCCGCCGGCTTGACGGCTTCCCGCACGTCGGTGACCTGCTGCTCAACTCCACCTACTACCCGGACGTGGATGAGGTCGCGGCCTTCGAGGAGCTGGTGGGGAGCCACGGGGGCATGGGCGGACCGCAGACCCGGCCGTTCGTGATGTATCCGGCCGAGCTGAGCAATCCCGTGGACGAGATCGTCGGCGCACCCGCCCTCCATCGCCAGCTCATGACGTGGACGCGCGAACTCGGGATCGAGCCTGACGCCCGGCCCCCCACGGAGCAGGCTGCGCGTCCGAACCCGCGCGGGATCAAGGTGCTCGCGGCGTACCAGGCGGTCTCCGGGGCATTCATCCTCGGCGCGGCGGTCCTGATCGCGGTGGCGGGTGCGAGTCTCCTCCCGGATACGGCGGCCGCCCTGTTCGTTGCCTTCGTGGTGGGCGCGATCGGCCTGTTCGCGATGGCCACCGCGGTTGGACTGTGGCGCCGGAACCGGTGGGCCTGGATGGCGACGGTGGTCCTCCAGACGATCTCGGTGCTGCAGCTCCTGTTTGCCCTTGCGAGCGAGGGCTTCGCCGGGCTCGCCAGCTTCGGGGTGGTCCCGGCGCTGATCGCCCTCCTGGTCTTCTACTACCTGACCCGTCCCCACGTCTCGGCGGCGTTCGGACGCCGACCTCCCGCCGCATCGATCACGAACTGAGGCAGGCGGCGGCGGCAACATCGAGTCGATCCTCCGGCGCGAGCCGTTCACGCCCGACCCGCGCGACGCGGACGCGGTCGCCGGGGCCCGCGCCTGGCTGAACCAGCAGGCGAAAGAGCACGGCCTGCGGCCGCTCGAGGTCGAGGCGTTCCTGATCAACGAGACCCTCGGCTACGGCGGCACGCTCGACCTTATCGCCGAGCTCGACGGCGAGACCTGGCTGCTCGACTGGAAGACCGGGAAGTCGGTCGCCTGGCCGGACGGCCGGGTGTACGCCGACCACCGGCTCCAGCTGGCGGCCTACGCGAACGCGGGGTTCATCGCCCGGATCGGCGACCCGGAGCGGCACCCGCTGCCGGCGGTCACCCGGTTCGGCATCGTCCACGTGACCGACGGCGGCACCCGGCTGTACGAGGCGGACGTCACCGAACGCGACTGGATTGCCTTCCGCGCCTGCCTGAACCTGTGGGACTGGCAGAAGAACGGCGGCAGGGCGGCGTGACCTGGGCCGACGAGGTGATCGCGATCGAGGTCCGCGGCACCCCGGTGCCGCAGGGATCCGGGCGGTCCTTCGTGGCGGGCGGCCGAGCCGTCCACGTGACGAGGACCGCCCCCTTGCTCGCCTGGCGCGGCGCGATCG
>Ga0307380_10008071_pt1 | contig 13557 bp, 11 predicted proteins | sample UN3MG_FD_202239 | JGI IMG/M metagenome (GOLD analysis project Ga0307380, IMG submission 202239) | Soil microbial communities from Risofladan, Vaasa, Finland - UN-3 | ecosystem: Environmental > Terrestrial > Soil > Coastal area > Acid sulfate soil | place: Finland: Risofladan, Vaasa | collected... | reverse complement strand
GCCAGCATACCGGGACAAACAGAGGGCTCGTCAGTGGTGTATTATATCGAGGCCGGAGATTCGCTCCACACTGTCACTGACCCGCTGAACGCACCACAGAACACTTACCGCTTTGCGATTCTCATTGACGGTGTTGAATCTGTGAGGTCGGGCGATATGAATAACAACGGCAATGTGGATATATTCGATCTGCTAGAAATGCTCAAAACGCTCGGCGGCAGCAGCCAGGCAACCGGCGTTTCGGATGTGGATGGAAGCGGCAAGACAGACATTTTCGATCTCTTGGAACTTCTGAAAATTCTCGCTGAATAAGCCGCGGGTAAGAATAGAGCAGGCAAAAAGGGATGGCGTAAGAATCGATGCGCCATCCCTTTTATAATTTAAATCAGGCTGTTATCCGCCTGTTACAATTTCTCAGCTTTAACACTGCCTTCAGCATGGGTAACATAAAACTGGGGAGTAAGGCCGGTACTTCTGGCATAGAGGTTACCGACCTTCTGCTGGAACTCCTCGACCCGGTTGCGCATAACGAGATTTAGCGTGCAGCCGCCAAAACCAGCACCAGTCATCCGGGAGCCGAGCACTCCAGGCACCATCCTGGCAAGCTCTACCAGCAAGTCAAGCTCTTTACTTGAGACCTCGTAATCATTTTTGCAGCTTTCGTGGCTCAGATTCATCAGTTCTCCGAAAAATGTAATGTCCGGCTTTTTCAGAGCCTCCACAGCTTGCAGCACCCTTTTATTTTCGGTAATCACGTGACGGCATCGGCGAAAAATCACAGGGTCCATCTTCTCCCGGTTGACAACAAGCAGATCTTCGGTCACATCTCTTAAGCTGCGCAGAGACTTGTTAATTGATGAAAAAAAGAGCCTGCCGCGCTGGCATTGTTTCTGACGCAGGTGGTATTCGGTTGCGCCGAGCCCGCGTTTGACCCCGCTGTAAGCGATAACAAACACCATTTCGTCACTCGGAATGGGAACCAGCTCGTAATCAAGGCTGCGGCAGTCAAGAAACAAGCCGTGGTTTTTACGCCCCATCCGAATGACAAACTGGTCCATGATACCGCAGCCTACTCCTACAAATTGATTCTCGGCCCTTCGGCAGAGCTTTATCTGCTCCAAAGGATCGAGAACGAAATCAAACATCCTGGCACATGCCTCACTCACTGCCATCTCAAGCGAAGCCGAGCTGCTCAGACCGCTGCCGATAGGAATATTGCCGCCGATGACCCCGTTGAAACCTTCCACGGGGTAATCGCGTTTAATCAGTTCGCTCAGAACTCCTTTTACATAGTCCGACCAGTGGCGGGTGCGCTTCAGTGCGTTCAGCTCAAACTCTACAACTTCATCAAAATTCCATGAATATATCTTGACCCTGCCGCTTCCGTTTCTGGAAACATAAAAACGGATCCGGGACTTGATTGTCGCCGGGAAAACAAAACCATCATTGTAATCCGTGTGTTCCCCAATAATATTGACCCGTCCTGGAGACTTAACCACCAGCTCTGCAGACGAGCCGAAAATTTCCTCGAATTTATCACGTTCCAGAATAGATTGACTTCTTATTGCCATGGTCTTTCCACAGGATGATAAGATTTTAAAAGCAAAGAAATATATCTCAGCAAACAAGCATTCTGAGTCCAGCGATCCCTTTGCAATCCGGTCAAATAAAATTATATCTTAAATTAGGAAAATTTTGTTTGAAAATCAACCTCTAATTTTACCCCCCGGAATTTAAATTCCCGGTATGGCAATCTGCTAATTGGATAATAAAAAAAACGCCCTTTCCCACTCGAGCTGCGGGAAAGGGCAATGAATCGACCAGCCAGATTCCTCTGACGTACTCAAGATATTTTTCTTGTCATGGACTGAGAGAACTCATTCAAAAAAGATATAAAGTACAAGCAGCACCTCAAAAGAGAACAAAAAACCGGCTCCGGTCACCATTTCCAGAAAACGCCAAAATCCTTTTTTTCTGAACATCTGTGCTCCCTCCCTGGATAATATATAAAAAATTGGATTATTTTTTGATTTGCTTTGAAGTAAAGCATTATCTATGCCAGGATATCCTATAGCTTAATGCTTTAAAATACAATCACTTATCCGGATAAGACGTACTATTTCTCTCCCCTTGACGATCCGAATATGGAAATTCCTTCCCCATACAGCATGAATAATTTCCACTGCGGAATGTGAAAAATTAACCCGTATTTCCAAAAATCCCATGGACCCTTTGTTTGAAAGCTCTCCAGGCACTTTCAAAATGAACTACCTCGCAGCAAGCTGCGAGATATCTATCCGGAATTCGATTTATGAAATTAATGCGACATTTTCAACCCCCATAGAGGGCACGGCATGCCGTGCCCCTACGGCTAACATCAGCGACAGGCTACCCCGAAGCAGAGTTTCGGGGAATTCTTTTCGATTAAAGTTCCTCAGGCGCAATCAACGGTATTTGACAGATAATGTCAAGCGCCGAAATAGCTTAAAATCACTCTTCCCAAACAAAAACCCCCTCTCGGGGGTTTTTAACCCAAAAAGAAGCCGGAATAACTCTGCTCAGCCAATCAAATAACAGGGCGTAAACACTCTTCCTATGCTCCGATACCCGCAACCAGCAGAGTCAGCGCGATGACCAGAATTGTCCCGAATAACCCGAACAGGAAGCCGACCAGGTCTTCCTTGTCCCATTTGCCGAACTCGAACTGGGAGTTGGGGAAAATTTTCCTGTGCTCAAAACGATCCGGGCTGGCATAGGAGAGCTCGACCTCTCGACGATCCTCTTCGAGGTCTGGCTTGACCGGGGTTTTCATGCGTACATAAAAACGGTCGAGCACCTGTTTGTCCACGGACTTTGTGAACAGGGAGATAATGATCATCAAAAGGATCGGCAAGAGAATACGGAAAGGCAGGCGCAGGGTTTCGATCATTGGATTGGGAAGTGAAGCCAGATCAAAACCCAGCATAGTCAAAAACGCCATTTCAAAGTTGAAAAAACCCTGTCCGGCCCGTGTCCCGCCATCTTTCACTTTTATCCCCTTGGTCCAATAGATTGCTTTTGAAGGGGGTTTGGTGGTGATCTCGATGGTCTCTCCCAAACGCAAAGGTTTCGGCAACGGCCCCGGGGCCAAGCCTGCGGCGTCAAGTTCCCGCCACCTTTCGATTTCTTTGTCCCGGCGATAGATGTCCAATTCTTTGGCCTCGTAGCTGCGAACAACCTCTTTAGTCTGGTTGACCGCCAGGTACTGTTCGTTCAGGCGAAGGGATGGATAGACAACTGGCAGGAAAATAGGGATTATGAAAAAGAGAAAAGCGCTGCTAATCACTGTCACCCAGGCGGCCATCCAGCTTGCCCTTCGCCAGAACATGGCCACCCATACCGTGGCGGCGAAAATAATCGGCAGCTCCCAGGCCACTTTAAGCTGGTCAAAGACATCATAGTAATAAATCGAGAAAAACACTCCCCCTGCAATAGCAAGGGCACTGCTGAGCCGTCCCATAAAAATATAGTGCGCTTCGCTGCGGCCGGGTTTCAGCCAGTTGTATAGATTGCGTACCAGGAGGCTGGAGGCTACAAGTATGTAGCAGCTTGCACTGGACATCAAAGCCGCCATAAGAGCGCTGACCATCAGACCCACAAGACCGAAGCCCACCGGGCCCAGCAGGTCCAAAGTGGCCTGCCCCCAGACCAGATCCGGGTCGGCTATCTGGTTGGCGTAAAGGGTAAGCGCGATCAGCCCGGTCAGAGCCCACAGGATTGTCAGAAAACGCTTGATAAAATTGCCCACCATAATCCCCACCCTGGCACTAAGCTCATCACGGGCCGATCCTCCGCCGACCACTATCATGTGCGGCTGCACTACAATCCCCACGAGGTTAATCGTTGTCACAGCCAGCAGATAATACCAGGTGAAATCGCTGGCATAGGGCGAGCCCAGGATGTCAAAAAATTCCTCCGGCACCTTTTGGTGCATGATACTGAAACCATCCATTATACCTGAACCGCCGTGGCGCAGACTTATCTGGTAGAGCCCGAAAGGAACCAGAATAAAAGAGAGAATGATGATGAAGATTCCCTGGATGAAGTCGGTGAGATAGGCGGCCATCAAACCCCCGGCCCAACTGTAAATGAGCACTACCAGACCGATAAACACAATAACGGACGGGCCGCTCAGATGACTGAATTCCCCCCTCGGATTAAGCTCGCGCAAATGTTCCAGCTCCTCCTGTTCGGCTGTGGTGAGCAGCTTGTAATCCCGGCTTTCCAGTCCCTTCATCCGCGTAAACATTTCGAGCTCCCGAGACTCCTTCACAGTCAATTCTTCAGCAGGCTTGGGAGTGAGAGCGACAATGGTTTTCGAGGCTGCGGAAAAACCGACACTCAACCAGACAATGAAGAAAAACAGGCCGAATACTGCATACATCGCCCCCATGGAACGGCTCTGGAAACGCTCCACAAAAAAATCTCCCATTGTCATCATCCGGTAGCGCCTGTACCACAGGCCGATAAACCAATAGAATGGGGTACAAAAAAGGTAGTTGAGCACTGTCCAGATACCGGAGAGTCCTCCAGTAAAAGTGTTGCGGGCAGTGCCGACAGGGCTGTCAGTCGAGGTGCCGGAGCCGAACATGGCAAAAACCTGCAGGAGTTTGCCAAAAGCCCTGCCACCCATGAAAAAATCCTCCTGGCTCTTTATCTTTTTCATGGACCAGTAGCCAATACCAATCATTGCTCCTATGTACAGCACGATGACTAACAGATCGGCTATCGAGAGCCCTAACATAGTACCTTCCTTGTGGAGGTGTCGAATCCTGGGACCTGCCGGTGACAGAATATCTTTACAAGATTGCCAATCAAAATAAAGTCTCTCTCCGGGAGTGTCAATTTCCAATTTTCGGCAATTACCCGGAATCAGAACTTGTCAGCCGGCGATTCAGCAAAACTATGCCAAATGCCGTGCAGGCTGGAAGAGTGAAAATCCTGAAACCGGTTTAGAAATAAAGAAAACCCATCATTGGCGCGGGAAGGCCAGTCGATGGGTTCAGGCTCATAAGGGCCCGGTTCCAAAATTGACTATTTTAAAAACATGGACAATAAATGCCCTGACGGCTGAGAATTTATCGGCCGTCTGCCAGTTCAAACCTGTTTTGAGCTGTTGGAGGGATTTCAAAAATGTACGATCGTGAAAATATCGACGTCTTTCAGACGGCCCCGCCCTTTCAGAAAATCGAGCTCGATCAGGAAGGCCACTCCTATCAGCTCAGCGCCCTGGTCACGGATCAGCTTGCAGGTGGCCTGAGCCGTACCCCCTGTGGCGAGCAGATCATCTACCAGAAGAACGCGGTCCCCTGGACCCAGAGCATCCTTATGCATCTGGACACTGTCCGTACCGTATTCCAGAGCATAAGAAATCGAAACGGTTTCAGCAGGCAGTTTTCCAGGCTTGCGAATCGGGATCAGGCCGGCTTTTAAACGGTAAGCCAGGGCCGAGGCAAACAGATACCCCCGCGCCTCGATAGCAGCGACTTTCTCCACGGTTTCATCCTTGTAACGCTGGTAAAAAATATCGATCACCTCGGCGAACAGGTCGGCCTTTTTAATCAGTGTGGTAATGTCTTTAAAAAGGATCCCCTTTTTAGGAAAATCAGGCACATCACGGATCGCTCCGGCAAGATGTTCGTAATTCGGCATTGTTGCTCCCTTTTTCCGGGCTGAGTTTAAGAAATCATTACAGTCTATCCAGTTTCGGCAGCAGGTTGAATGGATCGAATGGCTGACCGTGCTTTCTGGCTTCAAAATGCAAATGGCTTCCGGTGACCCGGCCGGTAGCGCCCATCAAGGCTACCACCTGGCCCCGGTTTACCCTGTTGCCCTGCTTGATTAAAAGCCTCGAGCAGTGGCCGTAATAAGTAGTCAATCCTTTGCCGTGCTCGATAATTAAAAGCAGTCCATAACCTTGCCTGCTGCCGGTAAAAATCACTTTCCCCGCACCTGCAGCATATATCGGTGTCCCTTCTGTCCCATCGATATCCACGCCGGTATGGAAACCAGTCATCCCGGTTATCGGGTCCTTTCGCCTGCCGAATGATGAGACTATCCGGGCCGTGGTGGCTATCGGAAGCGGCCAGACCAGCCGGTAGTCAGTATTATCAAACTCGACAGGCCTCGATACAGGCTCTCTGGCTTGTCGGGCGGCGCAGCCCGGAAATAAAATCAAGCATAACACCAGCCAGGGCAAAGCATTCGATCCCCTGTCTATTCCGGACCGGTAGTTCTGGGAAAAAGTGATCATATTGCTTGCTTAAGGCGACTTTTCTGCCGGCTGCACGAAAATAAAAGTCTGGCAGAGGGTTTTTATTTTGACTATTGCCAATTCCAGCCTGGTATAGAAACCAGCAGGCGACATATTTTCCTGAAAAATTTATCCGGATACCCGGATTAAAAACTCAAGAATTTACAAAGGCGCAAAAATCAACGAGTACGGTTTTTCATCACTCAGTACTTGATGCCGAAAGACCGAAAATTGCCCTGCGGATTTTCCACATATGACTTGACATTCAGGATAAGTGCATAGCCCGGGCCCCTGACGGCCTCCTCTATAAAAGACTCGACCGCCCATTTTTCCCCCTCAGCAACGATCTCTACATCCTCATCAGGCAAATTTCTCACATACCCTGTAACGGGATAATTTGCAGCCAAGCGGCAGGTAAAATATCGAAAGCCCACTCCCTGGACTCTACCGCTTACAATCACTCTTTTCCGGTATTTCGCCGCCATAATCTCCCCGGCACTTGATTGCAGACACCTAAGGGTTCAGGCCCAGAAAATATAAACACAAAATATAGAGTTCTTCCCTGGGCCAGTCAAGTTGAAGATAACAAAGAATGTTTTTGTAATTTTTGTTCCTGATAGCATTTGAAGTTTAAATTTTTTAATCCATGTTTCTATTAATTTTTTTGGTCTGAATTATTTATCGGCCCTAATGTCCGTTTACAGCCACAAAATAAATTATAATCTCCCGGATTCAATAGTATTTTTAGAGCTAATAATGCTATTATTGAATCATCCGGCCCATTTGCTGTTAATGATTAACTTCCCAATAAAGAGCACATGTTTCGTTATTTTTTTTCTCTTCCGAGCCCGGTTGATATACATCTTTTCTGCTTTTAATTTATACTCCAGATTTTTTCTGCATAATTACTTTGCTATTTTATCACTGATTATTTATTTTAATCTACTATATCATTTATTACAAATTATTTTTAATTCTTTTTTAATTTATTATTTTGTGTAAAGATATTTTCGTTTCGTTTTACTAATTATTTTCTTGTATTTTACTTCATATGCAAAATACTTTAATTAATGCATATCTACATTATTTAATATTCAATTTATTTTCTGCAACGTTTTTATGTAATATTTCTTTAACTCCGATTATTTTAAGATGTTTCCTTTAGAACACGATAAAAAAACTCTTAAAAATTGATCCTACCCTTATGAATTGATAAAAACTCTTGACAAATCATATTCAATATTATTAAAATTCATTTAAAGATTAAAGTTTTGGGCTTAAACCCAGACGATGTGTTTTTCAGCCGCGGCCGCCTCTGCTTAGACATAACTCTTAGAGTTCTATCAGGCATTTTATAAACCATCTGTCTGTGTTTGCCCCATGTTTTTCGAGGCTAGCGCGGTATTGTTTCTATTCTTCCCGGTTTTTGATGTGAATTACTTTAATATTAGGAAACATGAGCCATGACTACAGCACTGGATCAGAAAAAGATTATTGGTGAAAACATCAAGGCCTCAAGAAAAATTAAAGGACTGTCACAACGTGCACTTGCCGAGAAACTTGGAATAGCATTTCAAAATTTAAGCGTTTGGGAAAACGGCAAAGGCGCTCCATCGGCTAAATATCTGATGAAGCTGGCCGAAATTCTTGAAATAAGTCTAGATCAATTGACCTCACCTGCGGGATTTATCACCAGCCCCGACCGGGATAAAGACAGACTGTTTTTTGGCGGTTTCCGTCCCGGCGCAAGTGTCCCTGCCGATCAGCTTTTATCCGAGCTTCAAAAACTGATCACAAAAGAATTACCCCAACTCGTTCAGCGGGAATTGTCCGAGAATCATTCTCTCAAGCTGATAATCGCTTACCTTGAGGAAATCTTGAGTTTTATGAGGTCCGGTTCTCCGGAAAGGGCTCAGTTAAGGCGAGTAGCCGAAAGTCAGACATACCAGACTTATACCCGCACATCGACCCGGATCCCTCTGCCACCGGTTGATTTATCCATGGAAGAACGTATCAAATGGGAGCGCAATGCGGCAGTACTTTTGAAATGGACACAAACGTCGCAATCTTTCTGGGTCCCGAACTGGGTAATGGAAAAGTACTGCCGGGAAGTGGAACCCACTCGCTATGGAGAAAATCTCGAAGATGTAGCCGATGTTATCAAAGGCTATCTTGATAAGGCCAAAAATAGTTGATGAAGGCCTTGTTCGAATTATCTGACAACTGAACTTTTACGCCAGGAATCTTACCGATTTTCCCGGAAGAAAAACACAGTTCCAATAAATATCCTTGATTCGAGTGCCCGGTCCAATCGACCGGGCATTCGCTTTTCCAGCCTCTTTATCAATTTCCTTGATTTTTTCCCACTCTGCGGCTATTTCTTTAGCGGACCCGCTTTGGCCTATAATCCGCCATGGGCTCCTTTTTTAGGAAGACGAAGGTTCGGCGTGCCCTCCCAAAGCGGGCTTTTGTCATTCAGATAATCAATCCTGGCGATAAAAGCGTTGTTGATATCTTAATAAGCATCCATGATTCCACTAGAGATCAGGATGTAGTCTCTCAATGTCCAGAAAAAAAAGCAAGTACCTGCGAGGATCAAACCGACAGACACAGATCGATGCTATCCTGGCCAGTCTTGCCGGGGAGCGCAATTATAACTTTGACCATCTGCGAAGCGATGAAAAGCTGCTGGCTCCCCGAACCCTTTCAGTCTCCGCCAATCGTGAACTTTTCAACCACCTGGCAGCCCGCGATTATTTATATCTTAAAAATCTCCCAATTCTAGCCGCCGCGCAGATTCTTCCTCTGCTCCTGCCTCAATCTGTATGGGGCAGAGCTCAAAACGGTCATGGAATGTTCTGCGATGACCAGGGAAGGGCGCTCACTTTTCCGGATGCGACCATTGAAGATGTGATTCTGGGCCTGGGCTCAGAAGAGCTCGGAATGCAGAATCGACTGGTCAAAATCCAGAGACAAAAGCTGCTTGAAAATTTTGAGTATTTCCTCTTAAGCTCTCTCGGAAAAGAGCGAATAGTATTTGGAAGCGTCGGTGACGAAGACGACTGTCCTTTTGGCATATCTTTTCTCGAGGGTGTATCTGTAGATGCGCATGCTTTTTTCAAGGGATTCGTGCTTGGCGGCCTGATGGACAACTGGAAAGATCGCCGGCGCACTGTCAAGCATTTCAGCGTAACTTTGCGCGGCGAGCCGTTAATTCTCGGGGGCGGAGAATCTCTTTTGGTGAATCGGGAAAGATTTTTTCAGGTCGGCCTGAACGAACAACTTGCTGCCGACAAAATCTTTACTAATCAAGAGCTTGGCAAACTGCGGGAACTGGAGGTCATCGTTCCGGAAGAAGCTAACCGCAAACGGCCAAAACCTGTCGGCACTTTTTTCCGGAGGATGGCAGGCCCGGGCGTCAGCGATGACGCGGCCATAGTATATATCGGCAAAACTTATGGAGTGGACGCCATGTTCGGGGTCCTGCTCGCCGATGCCGCAGACACTTATGACAAGTTCGTGGATACTTACTGCGAAGGCGGTTACGATGAAAAGCTGGTATGGATGATTTCAAACCGGCTTAAAACAGATCAAAAGCTGGTAACCGAGGAAGAAATCCGCCGGATGATCTATTTCAGCGCCAAGGCCAACTACCCGCCCCTGGATATATCGAGCAGCCACCGCAGGCTGATCCAGATTGAAGCCGGGGCCAAAGAGCCCACTTTCCTGAACCACCTGGCTTTCGTGGAGGGCAGGAAGACCGCGCGCATTCCCATGGGATACAATCGTTTCGATAGTGAGATATTTTACCAGGGTTTAAGCGTGAGAGCGGAAATACTTCGTCTGGGCTGGTAGACTGACAGCATCTCAATATAGCGCTTCCGGGCACCTCAACCTTTAGAATGGCACTGACAGTCTAGAGGTGTATATCGCTGGCGATTTTTTAATAATCCGGGTGGGCCAAAAAGAAAAGACCGGCAAGAGTTCAATGGTAATGGAGCGCCAGGTAAAAGCGCCCGTCAAACCGTCTTTCGCTGTCTGCAAACTCAACCGTGGAGCGCATGTCAGCCCTTAAGCTCACTTTGCCGAAAAGCGGCACGAGCGCGCCTGCTCCCAGATTCAGGGTGGGATCGATTACGGCTTTTGAATCTGCGCCCTCTGCCTGGAAACGAATCATTCCTCCCCCAAACGCTGCATAAGGACGAAGCTTCGGCATTTTCCAGGGAAGCGGATAGACCAGGCCCAGGTTCAAGCAGGCAGCCCCTTTATTCTGTTCCAAAAAGGTGTAGCCGCCTTCAAATTCCAGGCCCAGGCCCTTGAAAAAGACCGGGCTCCAGACCACTGAACCGCCTGTTGTCACATCACGCCTGTCAAGATAGAAACCTGTGAAAAAGCTAAAACCGTAAGAAGTGGTAAAAAAATTCTCCCCAGTCTTCTTCTTCTCCTGCCCGACTCTCCTCGAGCCCCTGCCGCGCTGACCTTTTGCCTGAGAGGATTTACCGACAAGGTCGATCATCTGTTCGAGATTATCCAGCAGCCTCTGGGCCTGCCGCAGTTTGGTCTCACAATTGTCCAGTTGTCTCTGTAAAGAACCGTACAAGCTCTCCTCTCTGACTGGCGCCATTTCACTCATGGAAGATATATCACTTTTCAACTGCAAAGCATCCCTGCGGATAAACCCGGTGCGGGAAGTATCCTCCAAGAGGACCTTGCACCAGTCACCTGTCTGCTCCATGACTTCCAGGCGAGTGCCCCGTGGCACGATATCAAGCACTGCAGCTTCCGAGCTCGGCTCTGTGAAGATAAGGCTGCCGTCTTTGGCTACCAGGGCTTGCTCGGCGCTGGCTGTGGAAAAAAAGATGAGAACTGAAATCAGCAGCCGGGTCATTCCCGACAGAGCAAAGGAGAGGTGAGAACGCCGGAATACAGAAAATTTAAAAGACATGGTCGTCTCTTTCGTGTTTTCTTTTGTTGAATGCGAATTATCGCTAAAAAATATTAGCAATTTCTGTACCAACCGCCAGCCAAAGCCTTTGAACCAGTCAGGAAAGTGGGCACAGTCAAAACTCGATGGGGGGCAACCTTATTCTGGCCGGAAAAAATGACGCTCGCCCGGCGTGAATTTTTCAGATGCGGGCAATTTGAGAACGCCTGGGGAAAGATTAATTTATCCTTGTTCGCTTGCGCCATCTGTAATGGGCCTGGCAAGCCCCTTCGCTTGAAACCATGCAAGCGCCTACCGGGGAGGAAGGAGTGCACTGCCTGCCGAAAAGAGCGCAGCTTTCCGGAGAGGCGGTCCCGCGCAGGATTTTGCCGCAGATACAGCCGGCCGGTTCGACAGCGCCCGGCAGATCGATCCGGAAGCGGTAAAAAGCGTCCCAGTGCTTGAACTCCGGCCTCAGAGCGAGCCCTGTCCCGGCAACCGTACCGATCCCGCGCCAGTTGCTGTCAGCCGGCTGGAACACCTCTTCCATGATCCGCCTAGCCTTCGCATTGCCCTCGGCCCTGACCCCTCGCCGGTACTGTATTTCCACCTCGGACCTTCCTTGCTCGACCTGCTCTACCAGCATCAATACGCACTGAAGGACATCCAGAGGCTCGAAGCCTGAAATAACGCACGGGACACCCCTTTCGGCCGCATACCGGTAAGGGGCCGTGCCGGTTATAACGCTGACATGTCCCGGGCATATCAGACCATCGAGGCTGAGCTCATCCGTCTCGAGAAGAGCCCTGATAATGCCTGGAGTGGTTTTATGGGCGCTGACTACAGTAAAATTGTCTAGCCCGCGCTCACGGGCCCGCAGCACAGCAGCCGCTGTAGCCGGAGCCGTAGTCTCGAAGCCGATGCCGAAAAACACCACCTGCCGGTCTATCTCCCGGCTGGCTATCTCGAGGGCATCGTAGCTTGAGTAAACAACCCTGACATCGGCGCCGCGGCCCCGCTCCAGGGACAGGCTGCTCCTTGACCCTGGAACCCGCAGCATATCTCCATAGGTAGTCACTGTGACACCCGGTCTGGCAGAGAGCTCGATTATCAGGTCCACGAACTCGATCGGAGTGACGCAAACCGGACAGCCCGGTCCGGAGAGAAGATGGATATGCTCAGGCAGCAGGGACTCGATCCCATAGCGCGCAATGGTCACAGTATGGCCACCGCAAAACTCCATGAAATTCGCCTGCCGGGTGCTCAGCTTGCGCACTTTCCCGGCTAAAGCCTCAGCCAGTGCTCTGTCTCTATATTCATCAAGGTATTTCAAGGCCTGTAGCCTCCCTGAGCATCTCAAGAGTCTTTTCCGCTTCAACCTCATCCAGACGCTCCAGGGCAAAACCCGCATGAACGATCACATAATCACCGACCCGGACCTCATCCGGCAGGAGGTCCAGGCTGGCCCGGCTCACCATCTCCCCGAAACGTACCTTGGCCATTGTTCCCTGGATCTCTTCCACGCGTCCCGGTATCCCCAGGCACATAAACCCTCCTTTAAATTCCCGCTATTCCAGCTTGACCTGCGCGGCCACTACCGCCTGCCCCAGGCTGATCCCGCCGTCGCCCGGCGGCACCAGGCGGTGAGCGTAGACCCTCAGGCCTGCGCGGTGCAAAATAACACTCAGCTTCTCACTGATATAACGATTGTTGAACACACCGCCGCTTAAGACAACACGATCCAGGCTTTCAGAGTCGCAAAGCCTGACCGAAAGTGCGGCCATCATCCTGATCAGACAATCGTGAAAGCCTCTGGCAATCAGGCTCGCTTCGAGACCTGCGGCCACATCATGGGCAATGGCCCCGAACATAGGCCCAAGGTCCGGCACTAAACAGTCTACATCCTCTTTCGATTCAAAAGAATAGACAGGCGTCTTTCCCGGGTCTGCCCGGGCAGCAAGGCTTTCAAGCTCAATCGCCGCCTGTCCCTCATAAAGGACCTCGGTTCTCAGATCCACCAGTGCAGCCACGGCATCGAACAGGCGGCCGCAGCCGGAGCTCAGCGGGCAGTTTATCCTGCCTTGGATCATCCTGTCAATCGCTTCCACTTTTCCTCTTCCGATCCGGTCCCACAACCCGAGGCCCAGGCCCTCCAGCCTGTCGACACCGAGAGCCGCGGAGAAAACACTGCGCGCTGTCCGCCAGGTCTCGCGGATCGCCGCATCTCCCCCGGGAAGCGGCACATAAGGCAGATGGCCCACCCTTTTGAAACCAGCCTCATCCGCAGCCAGGAACTCTCCGCCCCAAGTATTGCCGTCCAGGCCGTAGCCTGTGCCGTCCA
>Ga0307380_10008066_pt1 | contig 13560 bp, 9 predicted proteins | sample UN3MG_FD_202239 | JGI IMG/M metagenome (GOLD analysis project Ga0307380, IMG submission 202239) | Soil microbial communities from Risofladan, Vaasa, Finland - UN-3 | ecosystem: Environmental > Terrestrial > Soil > Coastal area > Acid sulfate soil | place: Finland: Risofladan, Vaasa | collected... | reverse complement strand
CGCCGTATCGATCATCTTGCAGGACTTGTCATCGCCGAGGTAAAGTGTCGCCGGCGTTGCGATCATTGTATTTCGGTGAATCATCACCCCCTCGGCCAGATCACGTTGCCACAATATCGTTCCGTTGTAACCGTTGAAAGCCACGAGTTTGTTGAGGAAAGGTTCTTCACGCTTCTTGAATGCAACATGTCCGAACGCCTTGAACACGCGTCCGTCCGAAGTTACCGTCACTTGTGGCAGCGGTGCGTACCTCGGTTCGGCCATAAACTGAGTCAAATACGGCGAGAGAATGACCTTGTCCTGAGATTGCGGATTGTTGTCCGGGCCGTGATATGGGTGGCTCCAATCATCGACTCCTTCAAGAGACGGCTTGATCATAATCTTGCGTCCCAGCAGGGCCTTGCCGCCCGGGCGCAAGATTCTTAGCGCTTCTGCTTCGGAAATGCCGGTTTCCCGCCCGACGGCGATTAGTGCATCGGCCAGGTTGTCCGCCAGATGTAATTTTGCCGGGTTGCCTTTCTCGATAAAGATACGATTGCCATAGAGCCCGGCCTCATCGGCGATTTCGCGCGCGGCCTGCACGTCCTCGGATCGCGGCAGTTGGAGATAGATCAGCAGTTCGCTGTTCCGGGCGAGCTGCAGGGCACTTTCACACCCGGCATCGCCGAGCACTACGCAGATTCCACGCGTGACACCGATTTGATCGAGGAGCGGCTGGTTCTGACTTGCCGGAGAGACATCAGGCCGGCTGAGAAGAATACCAGCCGCTGCAATGAGCAGACTTATGCTTAAAGTTCTCATTTTTCTCCCTTTCAAAATATTCGCATGGAGTGCCGGCCTACTCAACCAACTGTCCCTGGCTCATCTGTAGGCTGCGTGTGGCGTGTGCGGCCGCCCTGTCATCGTGAGTCACGAGCAGCACGCAGCCGCCATCGCCGACATATTGGCTCAGGTAACCGAAAACCGTCCGGGCGTTATCTTCGTCGAGATTTCCCGTCGGTTCGTCCGCCATTATTACTTTTGGCTCATTTAAAAGAGCACGAGCCAGTGCCGTCCGCTGCCTCTCGCCCGTGCTGAGCCGGGCCGGCACGTGATCAGCCCGGTCGTCCAGCCCGAAATGGCTGATGAGCTTCTGTGTCCTCTCCGAAGCCTCTTTGAGCGGCGCGGCAAGTGACGCCGTCATGATATTCTGTCGAACCGTCAGGTAGGGTATCAAGTGGAACTGCTGAAAAACGAACCCGATCGTGCGGGCTCTTAGTCTGCTTCGCATCTCGGGACTCAGTGCGTATGGGTCCTGTCCGTCGATGCTCAATTGCCCGTCACTTGGCCGTAGAAGGCCGCCGGCGGTCAGCAGCAGCGTGGTTTTTCCGCAGCCGCTTGGGCCGCGCACCGCCAGTAATTCTCCAGGCCGGACGGAAAATGAAACACCCTTAAGGGCCGTGACCTTGCCCTGGGCGCCGTTAAACCACTTGCTGACATTCTTGAATTCGAGCATTATCTATATCTATGTTTAGAATTCTCAACTATCATTTCTCAATACGTCTGCCGGGTCCTGTCGTGCGGCTATCATTGTCGGAATCCATCCTGCTATGACGGCCAGGGCGGCGGCTCCTCCTACGGAGGCCAGAAGCAAACCGGCCCATGATAAGTCCATATCAATCATTCGTATCTGTGTACCTTCGTGTGCGGCGCCGAAGTAGACAGCCGCAAGCACTCCGGCGACAAATCCCAGCGCCCCGCCCAGCACGCCGAGAAGAACGTGCCTGGAGACAAACATGACCATGACATCCCGGCTTCGAACACCGATGGCGCGGAGAATACCGATCTCTTCCCGCCGGGCGCGGACATTCGTAAATCCTAATACCGCGATCCACACCGCGCATGCCGTGACAACCACCGGTGTCAGGATAGACGCCAGGCGTTCCCGGACCCTCCGCAAATCTTCACGGGCGATTTTTTCTTTTTCAATAGCTACCCGGGCCTGCTCTTCGACCTTGATGCGTGTCTCCGCCCGAGCGATAACCCGTGAGCCTCGTTCGATAACCTGCGTGCCCGGCAGAATATTCGCGATTTCTCTGCGTATAATCGGCAGCCCCTCCTTTCCTACACAAAGGCACTCCAAAGCCAGAATAGCGTTGATTTGCGACGGTTTGTCCAGCAACTCCTGGGCATCAGCCAGGTAGATCCATGCCGTGATATCATCCTTGTTCCCGCGTTCTGTATGGCAGCCGTGCACCTCGAACTTCCTGCCCATCAGCTCGATTGTATCGCCTGTTTTTATCTCCAGGCTCCGGTGCAGCTCATAGCCAAGGCTGATAGTCCCGGGCGGCACCGGCTGCACCATCGGTTTGACCGGATTCTTGTGCAGATTCGGGACCTCGCCGCGAGCGCCTACCAGGATGATTTTGCGCTTGTATTCGGGCCACTCGATCTTCTGCTGCAGGCTCGGCAGAAAATGCCGGACCGTCACGATTCCGGAGTCCGCCAGTTTGTGCACGTAATCTTCCGGCATGTACTTCGACGCGTAATCGTCGGCGTACCAGTCGCTGAGATTCTGGTCTTTGGGAAGGATTACAATATTGAAGCCGAGCTTCAGCATCGCCTTACGCGTATCGTCCTTGAGCTGGGCCATTCCTTGCTCCAGCTCGGCCTGTTTCTGTTCGAGGAGTTTGCCGGTGTGAATGTCATGAATTCTAAGAAGTGTGACCGAGCCGATCAGCGAGCCGCTCGCCACCATTACCGAGAGCACCGCCAGCGCGAAACTCATCCTGCGGTGTATGATCTCGCGTATCAGCAGGTTCCAAATCGTCATAGACAGCCCAATAATATTAAATATCAAATATTAAATATTAAAAAAAAATTGCGGAGTCCTAAAGGGGATTTTCTTAATTTTGCATTATGATCATTAATTTTTTCTTTTTATTACGGCAAGAGTTCCCAGGCCGGCGGCCACCAGGATGGCAGCCAGGGAAACAGCGGCCGTTCCCATCACGCCGAATCCGCGTACTTTTCGCTCCGGGATTTCGATGACCGGTGCCGAGAGCGGTTGGGGTGCTTCACTAATAGCCGCGGCAACAACCTGGCCCGGTGCATTAATGCCTTCATCGGCCGGCTCTTCTGGAAACACACCGGTCAGTTCCGGCAGCGGTTCTTCTTCGGCCATCTCGTAGAACTCCTGATAGAACTGCATCACGGCGGCGTCCCAGTTAACGGACATCAGCAAATCGACGCCGGGATTGAGCATTTTTATTTCGCAGCCGCACGGGCCCGTCAGGAAGGCGACCGTCTCCCGAATCGTATCGGTGTTGATCCCTTCCGAGGCAAGAGCATAGAGCGCCCGGCCTCGTCCGAATACCGGAAACACAATCGGCCCATCCGCATAGTCACCCAGGTCCGGCTCGCTCTTTAACAGCATCTCCAGCAGCATCCGCTCCTGCGGATCGGAGCGTGAGATTGTCAACGTCGAGAATTCGTATGACAGCCGGGGCATATCCGGTTCCTCAGCAAACTCCGACGCCATTTCCTTCAGCTCTTTCGTCGCCGTGGCCAGTTCTTGATCGATCAACTTTATAGCCGCCTTGTCCTTGTCCGCATTGCCTGATTCGACAACCACCCACACGGCCGTTTGGCCGTCCGTCAGACGCTGGGCCAACTGTAGGCGCTTCGGCGACTCAATCAGAGCCTTGACCGTAGCCGGCGTAAATTCACCGGTCCAGAAAGGCGCCGCCCGTCCTTTTTGCCAGGGGTACCAGATCGCCAGTGTCGGCAGCGTTTCCGGCAGCGGCGCCCCGCCCAAAAGACTTGTCAGATCATTTTCCGCCGATGTCTCCAAATCGATCGTCGAGATTATAAGATTCAGAAATTCCGCCTCGTCACTTTTTAAGGGCGAAACGGCCGGGTCGTCGTCGGCCAGCGGGCCGCGGCCGATTATGACCGCCTCATAAGCATCAGGCGCCCAACGCTCCAGAGCGTAGCGAAACACAGGAACCGAGCAACCTGATACAGGCCGGGCCAAGCAAGCAGAAATCAAAATTAAAAATACAAAACGACGGTAATGTTTCATTTCTATTTTACCTAAGCTGAATACCAATTATTAGAATTTCTTACCCCAATACGATACCCGATTCGCTATTGTTTGTCAAAACAAAGTACTTTGCCACTTTTAGTTGCGAGGTACAACTGGCCGTTGGCCGCGGCCATGCCGTCCCAGACCGGCAGCGAATCGAGCTTATATTCGGCCAGTTTCTCGCCGTCCGGGGCCGAAACTGCGTACATCACGGCTCCCTGCCGGTCATCCAGCACAGAATCCTGCTTAGCCAGGGCAGTGCGGTTCTCAGCGTCATCTGGTTCGTAGAAGGCCTTTTGCTCATCTGCCACATCCTGCGGCCCGGCGACAAACAGCGTTTTGTCGGCGAGCACCATGGCGCGAACTAAAAGCGGGGGTTTTTCCTGGGACCAGCGAACATCGGCGGCCCACAGCGACTTGATGTCGAAACCCTGCCGGAGCTGCCAGTCCGAGGAATTGGCGTTTTTCTTCTTGGATCCGGCGTTGATTTTTCTTCTGCTTTTGGTGACTCGCTCGATTGATTCGGGTTTTATCCGCCTGTCGGCGGCGTATAGATTATATTCGAGGACCGAGGCATTGACCATATATTCGGGCTTTCGACCGTAGCCGTAGACGGTATCGTCGTCGAAAACCATGATTCGTCCGGAAGGAGCCAGGCGTCCCGCCCGGAACCAGCCACCGTAACCGCCGCTCATCGCCCGGCCGTACATCCAGTAGGAACGGAAGAACCATGAGTCGTCCAAAAATCCGATTTGACAGAACAGATGGCCCCCATCTCCGGCCTGCTCCTCGACTGGTATCGGCGCGACCTGCGGGCGATTGCCGGTCAGGTCGAATTGCTGGCCGCGCATGTAGATATGGCGTCCGTCGCTGGAGAGGATATCGGGCAGCGCCACCGGCATGGTTAGTTGTTTGACGTGAACCTGCAAGTTCTCGCCGGTCTCCGGGTCGCGGTCGTCGAGAATCTTCTCGGAGAGCTTACGTCCTGTCGCCGGGTCGAGCCGCAGGAATCGCAGGCCGCCGTCGAGGAACATCGACCGTCCGGCGACACAATAGACCGCATCGTCTTTGACGAGTACGCTGCCGTGCACGGGCCAGACGGACTCGATTTGTTCGTAGGCCATCATCCGCATATCCGCCGGGGCGGCGCGGAATCGCCAGGCCAGCACGCCGTCGGCGGCTCGCAGGCAGTACACCCAGCCATCGGCCGAGCCGAACAGGACGCAGCCTTTGTAAATTGTCGGCGGGCTGTCTACGCGTCCGCCGGTACTGTAGCTCCAGATGCGCTTGCCCGAATCGGCGTTTAGGGCGTGGACCTGGTGTGTGTCGACGGAGGCTACGAAAAGCTTGTCGCCGGCGATAACTACACTGCTGAGCCTGCCGCCCAGGTTAGTCTGCCAGGCGCGTTTTAAGTCGGTTGGGACGGCTGTCTTTGCGCATCCGCTGCGTGCCGCATCATGGCGATACGTCGGCCAGTCATTTTGATTTTCGATTGCCGATTTTTGATTATCGATTTTCCCGTATGCTGGGCCGCGTTCGAGCCTGCCTTCGTCGGGAACTTCTTTGGGAATCGGGATTGTCGCCGGCTCCGGCGCCAGGGCGTTGAATCCGTTTAGCTTCGATTGCAGGTAGCAGCCGCATGAGTGAGGCGGAGCGTAAACCAGGCCGTTGCAGGGCATAATTCCGTAGATGCACCCGCCGCGGACCCAGTGGTTGGTCACCCAGCTCTCGGTTTGAGGGTTGATAAATTCGATGCCGGTTCTCGAAGTCAGCAGATATTGGTCCGTTGCTTTTGCCGGATAGCAGCGATGATGGAACCAGTAAATATCCACATCGGGTGGAAACTGTTTTTTGACCTGGCCGGTGTGCGGGTCGAGGCCTGTGAAAACGCCGGAGTCGTTGCCGACGGCGACCGCGCCCGACCAGACCAGCCCGCCAGCGACCATCAGGTCTTCCGGCGACTGGTGTCCGGAGCGGGGGTGTTTGGCCGACCAGAGCTTTTTGCCTGTCCTGGCCGAGACGGCGGTCATTGACCTGTCGCCGCCTGCCAGGACAACGACATCTTGCCAGACGAGCAGACGGGGGCCGAAGCATGCGGGAATGGTTTTCCGCCGTCCGATAGGCTCGGATTGCCAGATTTGTTCGCCGGTGCTGCGATTGAGGCGGACGAGTTTTTCGCCGTCGTGGAAATAGACTCCTTGAGCATCGGCGGTGAGTGTCATCGGAGCGACCGCGGCATCAATTTTCCACAGGACTTTGCCGGTATCGGCCTTGACGGCACAGATATGGCGCGGGCGCTCGTCCCACGCCCAGTCGGTGTTTGCGTGCCGGCTGTTGTCCCAGACGTAAGGGAATTTCTGCCGGTACTCTGGCCACTTCGAGTTCGCATCGTTGACAAGCGCGAAAACCACGCCGTCTGAGACTATCAGCTCTTCGGTATTGGCTGTGCCCTCGTAGGTCCTTATTGTTTCGCCTGTTGCCGCATCGAGCGCCGTTACCGGGGCATCCAGCTCCAGCGTGACATAGACTGTGTTCCCCACAGCCACCAGTCGCCGTGTCACCTGGGCCGGGCCGCTTTTCAAAGGCCACTTGTGCGTGTTCCATGAAGGCATCGAGCGTTTCCAGAGAGGCACTCCGTTGAATGCATCCCGCGCGATGAGGAACCACCTGGCCGGCAGTTGGATCGACGTTCTGGAACCTTCGTCCATAATGTAAAACATCCGGCCCCCGGTCGAGACCAGCGCGCTCATGCTGGCCATATGATCGTGGTGCCGGGACCAGCGTGGGCTGCCGAGCCACTGGTATCGTCTCGGCGGGCCGACAACCAGGTCATGAGCGACGGGATTATTGCTCGCATCGTGAAGGAAGTGCGTCCATTCGTCGATTTCTTTCGGCCGGGTCTTGAATTTCTTTGTCCACTTATCACCATTCCTGATGTACGCCAGGCCTTCGGGAACCAGGACACGCATTATTTCATCGTTCGCGAGATCGCCGATGTTTTCCGCCACAATAAGATTGACCATATTATCGATATATGGCAGTCTGTTTCCGCTCCACCGTTCGGCCGATGTCTTGCCGTAAAGGTTCAGTGAGCGGATATGCTCGCGGGCTTTTTTAACGATCTCCGCATCGGCGTCCAGGCCGTGGACCACAAATCCTTCGTTGGCGCCAAACGCCGCGGCGAGCTTTCCGTCCCCGCAGCCGATATGGACGATGAGACCGCCTTTGGCGCCTGTTTCGCTCAGGATTTGTTCGGCTTTTTGTTGCTGTGATTCTTCTGCCGGAGCCGGGTTAATCATCAGTGCCAATACCAGAACAATCAACGTGGCAATCCTTTGTGTTCGTGCAGTCATGTTGGGTCCTCCTTTATTGAGAATATTTCCCAAACAGCTTGAAGATTCAGTCAAGAATTCATGCGTTTATTCTACCAAAGGAATTATGCCCTTACAATTGCATAATATTGATTTAAGGAGCTTTCCGGCTTTGGTTTATTTTAATTCAGGTACCGCCCGGGAGATTGAGGGATTAGGAAAGGCAGTTGACATCCAGAGAAGTTACCGATCAGATGTGAATTTGAGCGGCATATTACAAAGTTTTCATCCTGCTTTACTTTTAGATGGCCGGCAGCTCAGAGGACGGAGCGGTCTGATTGCCGTATACGTCACGTGCTTTGACACGGAACTTAACATATACATGCTGTCCACCAATTTTTACTTCGTATGTGCGTGAGCTTTGCCAGCCGCTGTTGAAGTCGGACTCGTTAGTGCACTCGAAGTAATACTGTACGCTGCCGCCGGGATCGGTGGCTTCTGCCGCCGTCATCTCGGCCCAGTAATTAAAGACGGTTCCGCCGCCGTGATTGACTTTCTTCGGCTCCGATTCCCATTGCATGGGATCAGGTGTTGGAGATTGGAGATCGATGGTAATCTCGGCCGAGTCGCCGGTCGTATTTCGATTGGGCGATTTGTCCCGAACTCTTACAACGAAGCTGTATGTGCCCTTCGGCAGAGAAGTTGCCTGGTACACGGCACTATCCTGCCAGTTGCTGCTATAGGCTGTGTTTGAGGTGCAGGCGAAAAAGTATTCTACGCCGCTCTCATCGGATGCCGTTGTAGCCACCATACGGATTGAACCTCCTGAAGATACATAAGGCTCGGTATCCCATGTCGCCGGATCGGGGACTGGAGTTGTAGTATCCGCCGGGAAGGTGGTTGCCGATCGCAGTTCTGAGAAGTCGGTCTCAACGAGATTGGCTTTGTTGCGAGCGGTTACTCTGTAAGAGTATTGGGTGCCGGCAGTTAAGCCGGTGTCCGTGTAATTCGGATCATCTTGCCATCCGCTGCTGTGCCCACCGAGAGAAATACATTCAAAATAATACTCTACACCACTATTGTCGGTTGATGCGGCAATTGTCGCCGCCATTTTTACTTCAGATCTTGAAGTTGCGTAGGGTTCGGTTCGCCATGTCATAGGATTGGGAACCGGCGCCTGCGGTGGTTGTTTCTTCGGCTGGAAGTTGTTTAAAAGAATCGCATAATCCGCGAAATCCACCGTACCATTCCTGTCCAGGTCTTCGGCTAACGGGACTTCATTGTATAACCACTTGTTCGCCAACAGTAAAATATCGTTGTAATCCACCCAGTCGTTGGCATCGTTGACATCAGGATTCAGGTCGGCGATATTACCGGCATCGGACAGTGACATACTTGCCTGGGCCGTTCCGCCGTAAGCGCCGATATTGATTCGCCTTCCGTGCGGCCACAATTCTCCCGTCCAGTCTGAATTTGAATCGTTAGATTCACCGCCGGCGTCTATGCAGGGACTGGTGAGGTTGTCGCCAATCCAGCTCTGGTCGACGGGGCTCCATCTGCCGGCTTGAGATTGAACGTGGAAGTCTCCGTCGATCCAGAAGTCGTCGCTTTCATCGGGCGTTTCGTTGTTGTCCCAGTAACCGTTAGTGACAAAAAGCGGTTGTGCAATGATATCGCCCGGTCCCATCGTTACGCCGCCGCCGAAGTTTCCACCTTCATTCGACCAGAACGCATTGTAAGAACTTGTACCTGCTCCATAAATCCCGCCGACGAAGCCTGCACTGTTAAATGCGATTATGTTGTTGCCGATATTGCCCGGGCACTGGCTGATAGCTCCGCCGTTCTCGGTGGCGATGTTGCCCACAATGGTATTGTTGTATATTTGGTAACAACTGAATAAGCCGCCGCCGTTGTTGGATCTGTTGCCGGCAATAACGTTATTGGTGATGTAACCGCGGCAATTACTCAGCGCACCGCCCGCAATCCCGCTCGTGTTTCCGATGATCCGATTGCCCGTGATGTTGCCTGAACATTCGTAGCATGCACCGCCTTTGATCATTGCGTAATTTTCGGCGAGTATGTTACCTTTAATCTGACCATTGCAGAAATACAGGGCGCCGCCGCTGTCGGCCGAATTCATGTCGAAGTTTTTCGAAATATCGTTGCCGGTTATTGGCCCGTTAGAATAAGCTATACCTCCTTTGTTTTGCGATATAGTATTGTTTTCTATCGGCCCGTCACAATAGTATATCCCATAGCCGACATTTGAGCTTATCGTATTGGCCGAGATCAAAGGTTCAGCGTTATCTTCTCCGTGAATGGCGTGACCGCTGCAATCTCTGATAATATTCTTTGAGATTATCGGCGAAGTACCGTAGCAGTGAATGCCCCGACCGGTGATAGTAAAGCCTGTAAGGACCGAATTCCGACCCTCTCCGAAATCAAAGCTCACACTGTAGCCCGAATCGACGGTAATAATCGTTGATTCGACGATGTTCTGGTTATCGGGATCTTCGCTCGTAAGCGTAATAGGCTTGTTGTTGAAAAAAATACTCCGGGTGTAAATGCCGGGCTTGACAACAATCGTATCACCGAGCCCCGAAGAGTTGATTGCATCCTGGATATTATCGAAGTTTGCAGGCCCACTATTGTCGACAGTGATTATCGTCGCCTCAGACGTGAAAACCGGCAACACGCAAATGAGGGTAAAAATCAGCTTTTTCATCCCAAAATACATCCTCCAGTAGAGCATAAATCTATAAAGACTTATTTTACTATAAAAACGAAACTAATTCAAGCAAAAAGCATTGTTTTCTTATTTCATATCGCTTTTAAGCTGTTGTGTGGATTGCTTTTTTCAGGATACCGAAATCCTGGCTGGAATCTTCAAGTACATCCGGCAACGTTTTACTTTTTCGGACCAATTTTCCTGCTGTAGAGCCACGAGGCATCCGACAGCTCGTAATCGATTATCTCCCCGGGTTCGAAGAACAGTTTGATTTCGTTCCGAGCCGATTGAGGGCTGTCCGATCCGTGAATGAGATTATATCTTTGGGAGCAGCCGAAGTCTCCGCGAATAGTACCCGGCTGAGCTTCATATCCGAAGGTGCTGCCGATCAACTTGCGAACCATATCGACGCAGCCGTCAGCTTCCCATATCATCAAAAGCGACGGCGCCGAACTCACGAACTTCACTGCCGGGGCAAAAAACGGCTTATCCTTATGGGCGGCGTAATGCCGACGAGCCAACTCCGCAGGGATTTGCATGAATTTTGCCGCGACAAGCTTCAGGCCTTTTCTTTCAAGCCGTGAAATGATTTGACCAGCCAAATGCCGCTGTATGCCATCCGGCTTGATTATGATTAAAGTGCGCTCTGCCATTCAACAGCTTCTTCGATTTCCGATTATTAACCGGTAACCGATATCCGGATATTACACTCCCTGAGCTACAATATAAATTTCCACTCGCCTGTTTTGCGGATTGCCTGCTTTGTTGGGCTTATTGTCTGCGATCGGCCTGTATTCGCCAAAGCCCCTTGCACTCATTCGTTTCGGCTCGATATTGTTGCTCTCCATTACTTTCAGCACGGCTATCGCCCGATGAGATGACAAGTGCCAGTTGGTCGGATGCTTTGCACGTGTTTCAGGCTTTTGAATAGGAATATCATCGGTATGTCCGGCAATAATCACATCGAATTTCTTACCTTGTTCGGAATTGAGAATTGTAGTAAGGGATTTTACCGCCTCAATTGCCGATGCCGCCACATTATCACTTCCCTTGTCGAAAAGCAGGTCGCTCTTGAATTTCACTATGCCCCGGCTCGAATCGTAATCGACCATATCGTGCTGTTTGGCAAAATCTTCAAGCAAAGTACTGAGTTCCACAGGCAGTGCCGCTCCGCCCATGAGCAGCCTTTGCTGCATCGAAGCGATTAACTCTTTCTTTTTGGCAAGGTCTTCCTCGAGGGCGGCAATTTGCTGCTGCAGCGACTCGACTTCGATACTATCGGTTTGCTGAGCGGCGGCCAGTTGTTTCTTCATCTGCTCAAGTTGCAACGTATTAGTCGCCAGCTCGGTCTGGAGCTGGTTGATGAGCTTCTGCTGAATATTATTTTGGATTCGCAGGTCCTGCATCTCCGAGTTGCAGCCATTTAAAAGTAAGACAAAGACACATAAACTTAAAATAGCTGAAAGTTTGACAGTTCGCATCATTTAATCCTTTCCATGAAGATTAATGTATTTTTTTAACCATCCCTAAAATACACAAGCCGTTTAATATAATCTGTTATAACCTATCAAATTTCATTTCTCCACCCTTTCCTATAAATTAAACCGATTCGTGAATAACCGTCAAGAATAATCTTTACAAAATATCAACAGCTTTTTGTTTTTCGAGGCTTATCCCCGGGTAAGAAAGTTTTGGTGGATTTTATGGGGAATTTAGTATAAAATTCCATTCTTAAATAATCCTGACCGGAGTAATTTTGGCAAGGTTAGATATAACTTTGAACCGTTTTAAGCTTTGATTTGATATTTGAATATGTTTTTATGAAAGTCTCAGTTGCAGAAAAGTGCGGATTTTGTCACGGCGTTAGAAACGCTATCAGTGTCGCTGAAAAGATTCTGGTAAAAGAAAATGATGTTTATAGTTTCGGCCCTATCATTCATAATAAAGACGTGGTGGATCGGCTGGCAAATAGCGGCCTGAAGACCGTAAACAAGGTAAAGGAAATTCACTCGGGGACGGTTCTTATACGTTCTCACGGCGCCGCCCCCAAACAGATAGAGAGGCTCAAAGACAAAGGACTCAACATTGTCGATGCTACGTGCATATTGGTTAAGAGGGTTCAGCACATAGCCGGTGAGCTCGAAAGGGATGGTTATCAAGTCGTGATCATCGGCGAGGAGAATCATCCCGAGGTTCAGGCCGTAGTGGGCTGTGCCAAAGATGTTATCGTCATTACCGACGAATCGGACCTGTATAAGCTGCCCCAAAATGCCAAACTGGGCGTTGTTTGCCAGACGACTCAGAGTCCTGACCACTTCGGAAGGATGCTGGGCGCCATGGCAAGCGGCAGTTTCAGCGAGTTGAAAGTGATAAATACTTTATGCAGAGAGGCGATAAAGAGGCAGGAATCGGCGGTACAGTTGTGCAGGCAGGTGGACATAATGTTTGTTCTCGGGGGCCTGGAAAGTGCCAATACAAGCAGGCTGGCGGAGTTGTGTAAAAAAGTCAATAAGGAAACATATCACCTCCAAAACTGGGCTGAGCTTGATAAAAGTGTGCTTTCCGGCAAGAAATCGGCCGGCGTTACAGCGGGCGCTTCAACCCCTGACTGGATCATAAACGAGTTTGTGAAGAATCTGGAAGTTATTTAGCACGACAGCGAGCAAGATAAAGCTTTTCACAAAAAAAGCAAAGAGGTTCTTGAAAAAACTATTACTATCTGTTAGAACTACCGGATTGGTAAGATGTTGCTGTAATGTAAGTTGCATTTGCTGCGTGGGCAAATGGCTTTTTTTAATGATTAACCCCAAAAATAGTATTTGTGCAATGTTGCACAGAAGCTTATCGGCGTAAATGTGGGGTGCCGATAAGTAATGAACACAAGCTCCACAGAGGGATTTAATTCGATGGTAGATAGAAATATAGTAAATAAATTAGGTTTGACACAGGAGAAACTCGATCAGCAGGTCAACGAGATGTTCGGTGAGCAGGAAACTGAGTTCCTGGAGAACGCTCTGCAAACAAAGGTGGATTTACGTCTGCCGGGGACTATTCTTAAAGGAACTATTGTCTCTCGGATAGGAAATGACGTTATTGTTGAGGTAGGCCTCAAAAGCGAAGGGATAGTCGATGCGGGTGAATTTGACAGTCCCGACGAGATAGAGCCGGGCAAAGATATCGAAGTTCTGCTTGAAGATACTGACTCTGAAAGCGGTCTTATTCTGTTGAATAAGCGCAAAGCCGACCTCATGAGAGGCTGGAGAACAATTCTCGAAACGAAGCAAGAGGGCGATGTCGTTAAGGGCAAGGTTATAAGGCGAATAAAGGGCGGTCTGCTCGTGGATATTGGAGTTCCTGTGTTTTTGCCGGCATCTCAGGTGGATATAAGGAAGCCGGGCGATATCAGCAGGTTCATCGGCAAAGAAGTGGATTGCAAGATTCTCAAGATAGACATA
>Ga0307380_10008064_pt1 | contig 13562 bp, 8 predicted proteins | sample UN3MG_FD_202239 | JGI IMG/M metagenome (GOLD analysis project Ga0307380, IMG submission 202239) | Soil microbial communities from Risofladan, Vaasa, Finland - UN-3 | ecosystem: Environmental > Terrestrial > Soil > Coastal area > Acid sulfate soil | place: Finland: Risofladan, Vaasa | collected... | reverse complement strand
AAAACAGAATTGCAAGAGTGCTCTGTAATTTACTTAGAGAGACCGATAAGAACAAGCAGTTGAAGTTATTAACAAAAAATGATTACAGTCTTACCTTTACTTTTTGGGAGGTTTAATTCCTCTCTGTTTTGCCGCAACTTCAAGTCTCTGTTGCCATTTAGATTTTTTCAGAGGCTTTTTCCTGTTCTCCTCCAGTATGGCTAAAACTTTAGAGGCGTCAATGAATCTTTTCGAAAGCAGGTTCTGAAAGTATGTCAATATGTTAGCAAGAAAATAATAATATGTCAGTCCTGAAGAAAAGTTATTCAGGATAAGCATGAACATAACCGGCATCATATACATCATCATTTTCATTCCGGGTTGATCCTGTCCGGGAGAAGAGCCTGTCATTTTCATTGTAAGAAGAGTGGAAGCGGTCATAAGCAGGGTAAAGAGGCTGACATGACTGCCATAAATCGGGATATTGAAGGGAAGAGCCAATATAGAATCATAGGTGGAAAGGTCGGTGGCCCACAGGAAATGTTCCTGTCTCAATTCAATTGATACCGGGAAGAACCTGAACATTGCAAAAAGAATAGGCATCTGGAGAAGCATCGGGAGACATCCTCCCATAGGATTGACTCCGGCCCGCTTATACAGATCCATTGTTGCCTGCTGCTTCTTCATGGCATCTTCCTTTTTAGGGAATTTTTTAGCAAGTTCATCGACGACTGGTTTCAGAACCTGCATTTTTGCCTGAGACTGAAAGGATTTAAACGTTAATGGAAAAAGAGCAATTTTGATGATGATTGTAAGGATAAGAATAATTAGCCCATAACTTCCTATATACTTTTCAAGCCAGTTAAATATTGGGATAATTATAAATCTGTTGATCCATCCAATAATATTTTTCCCAAGAAAAACCAGCTTCTCAAGTTCAAGGCCCTCTTTGCGTAAAGTGGAAATATGATTTGGTCCATAGTATAACTTCAGGCTAAGAGCGGTGGCCTGACCGGGATTAAAGGGCACTCCAACCTCAGAGGTAAAATACCTTATGTATTTTTGCGAAGTAGCAGTGGGTGTCGATGTTACTCTTCCGTTCAGAAAGAGGTCGTTTGTTACTAAAACAGATGAAAAAAACTGATCCTGGAATGCTACCCAGCTTAGTTTGGTTGTAATATCCACCATCACTTCCTCCTTATTAGCTCTCAACCTCATACCATCAACTTCATCCTGAAAGTATTTGTATTTAATCGTTGTATAGTTATCTTCATTCTGCCTGCCTTTCTCCTGCTGAGGAATGTACATTCTCCAGTCAAGCGTGAGGCTGTTCTGATTAGAAGCTATGATGTTTTCCATAGATTTAAAAGCAACATCAAAGTCAACCATGTATTTATTGGGAGCAAGAGTATATTTGTATTCTATATAGCTTTCTTCCCCTGCCATCAGTCTCAGGACAACACTTTGCGGTTCAGATGTAACAACAAAAGATCTGTTTTCTGACACAGGTTTGAAATAAAGGTTATTTGTCTGAATGGCTTTATTATCTGAAGTAAAGAAATTGAAACCGAATATTGTTGAATCGCCGGAGAACAATATCAGCGGTAATGACTCATGTGTTTTGTAATCTTTCAGACGGGCAGAGAAGACCCTCCCTCCTTTCAATGAGATCTTTAATTCAACTTTGTCGTTTTCGAGAGTTATCAGATCATTGTCGCCGGTTGCTGCATCTGCAAAAACTCCAAACTGTATTGGATCCGTTGATCTGTCACTTGTAATAGTAATGCTGTTGGTTGACTGTGGTTTTATTATCACTGAATCCTTTTTAACAGGTTCAGGTGAAAACCCAAGGAGCTGATTAATTTCGTTTATCCTGGTTATTGCATCCGGTTGATTTGGCTTAAATCTAAGTGCATTAATGTATTCAGCTCTTGCATTTTCCATATCTCCTTTTGCATAGAGTGAATCAGCAGAAGTTATAATTTTTTCATAAGATTTGTTCAAACGGCTGCTGTTATAGATACTAAAGCCAATGAAGATCGCAAATATCAGAATAATGCCTGTTATTGTATTTCTATCCATTCCTTCTCAGTATAAATATTTCATTATTAAAGTAGCTATTCAATACAGGCTTTTATAAAATGAACAAAAAGAGGATGAGGATTTATGACTGTACTGTTGTATTCGGGGTGAAACTGAACACCAATAAACCACTTATGTTTGGGTATTTCAACTATCTCAACAAGTTTTGATTCGGGATTTATGCCTACCGGCACCATCCCATTTTTTCTGAAATCCTCATAGTACCGGTCGTTGAATTCGTATCTGTGCCTGTGTCGCTCAATTATCTCAGTTTTTCCATAGGATTCATATGCTCTTGAGTTTTTACTTATTACACAATTATAGCCCCCAAGTCTCATCGTCCCCCCTTTATCAATAATACTTTTTTGTTCCTCCATCAGGTCAATTACAGGATATTTTGTTTTATGGTTTATCTCTGTCGAATGAGCTCCCTCCAGTTTCAGAACATTTCGTGCAAACTCAATGACAGCACATTGCATTCCGAGACAAATACCAAGAAACGGAATATTATTTTCACGTGCATATTTTGCCGTGATGATTTTTCCATCTATTCCTCTCGATCCAAATCCCGGGGCAACCAGAATCCCGTTAAGACCCATTAAGTGCTCTGTGACATTCTTTTCAGTAATATCCTCTGAATGTATGTATTCAACATTAACTTCACATTCATTCATTGCACCGCTATGAATAAATGATTCAGCTATTGATTTGTATGCATCCGGAAGCTCTACGTATTTTCCGACCACTCCTACCCTGATGAAAAATTTAGGATTTTTCAGTTTTGTCAGAAATTCGCGCCATTCAGTAAGAGGAGGTTCTGTATCGAAGGGCAATGAAAGTTTTTTTAAAACAGTCTGATCAAGTTTCTCATCAAGCATCTTTAGAGGAACCTCATAAATTGTTGGTACATCGACTGACTCAACAACGGCATGTTCCTCAACGTTACAAAAAAGCGCTACTTTTCTTTTAATATCCTCGGTAAGGTTTCTTTCAGTTCTAAGTACCAGAACATCGGGCTGGATCCCATTCTCGAGAAGTACCTTGACAGAGTGCTGGGTAGGTTTTGTCTTTAGTTCTCCTGAGGCCGAAAGATAAGGTACCAGTGTCAGATGAATAACCAGGCAGTTCAGTGACCCGAGTTCCCATTTCAACTGCCTGACAGATTCAATATAAGGCAATGACTCAATATCCCCGACCGTTCCTCCGATTTCGGTTATCACTATGTCAAATTTGTTACCGGAGCTGACCAGTCTGATCCTGCGTTTTATTTCATCTGTGATATGCGGGATAACCTGAACCGTTTTTCCCAGATAGTCTCCTTTTCTCTCCTTGTTTATGACTGTTTGGTAGATACGACCTGTTGTAACATTATTTGCCTGGCTGGTAGGCACATTCAGGAACCTCTCATAATGTCCCAGATCGAGATCGGTTTCAGCTCCATCAAGAGTAACATAACACTCCCCGTGCTCATAGGGATTAAGTGTTCCCGGATCCACATTAATGTATGGGTCAAGTTTCTGAATGGTAACCGAATAACCTCTGGCCTGAAGAAGTTTTGCAAGTGATGCTGAAATAATACCTTTTCCCAGTGAGGATGTAACACCACCTGTTACAAATATGTACTTTACATCTGCCAATTAAAAAAAGTTTTTAAGTTTCACTGTTTATTATAATTAGTCATCAAGACCTGATTGATCAATCATTTTGACTTTTTCTTCAAGAGTCTTGATCATTTTTTTTGCATTTTCAATCTTATCTTCAACCTCCCGGATCATTGTATCAGCGTTTGATGATTTTGCAAAAAAACCTATGTTGTTTTCCCAAAGGACGATGTCATTTTCAAGCTGCTTTATCTTAGTAAAAAATTTTTCTCTTTCATTACGCACCTTCCTTGAAGCTTTGGGGTTGGACTTCAGACTATCAAGCTTGGTTTTGTATTTGAGAATGCTCTTATCCTCATCACCAATTTTCAGCTTATCGAATTCCTTATTAAGTGCATTCCTGTATTTGTTGGTAATCTCATCCTTTTTGTTAAATGGGACAAATCCGATATCTGTCCATTTCCTCTGTAATTCCTTTAGTCGTTCGAAGGCAGCCTGTACATCAGCACCCGGTTCAAATTTTTCAAGTTCGTCAATAACAGCAAGCTTAGCTTTGAGATTATCTTCATACGAGGTATCGAGGCTTGTAAAAAACTCCGCCTTCCTGTTAAAGAAATGATCACATGCTTTCCGGAACCTTTTCCATGTTCGTTCAGATTGTTTTCTCGGGACCGGCCCTATCTCTTTCCATTCTTTCTGAAGTTTAATCAGAGTATCCGAAGTTGTTTTCCAGTCGGTACTATCCTGGAGAGTTTCAGCCTGAATACACAGCTCTGTTTTTAGCTGCAGGTTATTAAGCTGGATCTCCTTATTATCAGAGTAAAAGCTCCTTTTCTTTATAAAAAATGCATCGCATGCTTCCCTGAACCTCTGGTAAACCTTGTTGTTTTGTTTTTTAGGTGCAAATCCAATGGTGCGCCACATTTTCTGCAATGCAACTATCTTCCCGGCTCTCTCATCGAAGTCCTTAAAGATTTTTATTTCAAGCAGATTAATTGCTTCAACCTCTTCGCACAATGCAATTTTTGCTTCGAGATTTTTTCTCTGGTCGTCTTTCTGCTTTTCAAAATACTCGTGATGTCTTTTATTGATCTGGGATGTGGCTTCCTTAAATCTCTCCCATATTTCGTTTTTTGATTCCTGGGGAACAGGGCCTATCTCGCGCCATTGGTTGTGGAAGTCCTGTAACACCCTGAATGCATTGACAGGATTGGGTTCAAGTAAAAGCTCCTCAGCCCTTTCACATAAGACAATCTTTGCTTCCAGATTTTTTCTGAGATCAAGGTCTCTGAGCTCCTTATTTATTTTAATATAATCATAAAATATTTCTACATTATGATGATAATTTTCCCAGAGATCTTTAAGCGATGCCTGAGGGACTAATCCTGTTGAGTGCCATTCATTCTGAAGATACCTGAATTCATGAAAAGTCTTATTTATAGATTCTTCACGATTAACCAGATCTTTAATTTTGTCGATGATATCATATTTTTTCTTCAGGTTCTCGAATTTTTGGGCCTCCTGAATTTTGCTAAAGTCATTTTTCTTCTCCCTGAATTTTTCAAGAAGTTCTTTAACCCTGTAATCAAGCTGATCGACCCATACCCTGTAATCCTCAATTTTGCCCCCGCCTTCAAGAAATTTACTTTTTCTCTCTTCAGCTTCGTTCTTCAGCTTTTTATAAAAGAAGGTTTTTATCCTTTCAACGTCTTCCCTGATTTCGGCCGGTGGCCTGTTATCAATTATCAGAGCAAGGGTTTCAACAAGCTCATGCTTTGTAAAACCGGAATAATCAACCGGTGGAAGCTCAATATCTTCCAATTCATGTTCTTCCCCGGTCAGTGATGCCTGATCATCCTGATAAGCAACTGGTTTGTTTTCGGCTGCTTCCTCTATTTCTTCTGTAATCAAATCTGGTTTTTCAACAGCCTCTTCTATTTCTTCCTGGGCTTCAGGTTCTTCAGCTTTTTCAGCTTGGGAGGTATCTTCAGAATCGGCAGCATTTTCATTTGCTCCGTACTGTTCATCACGAACAGTGTCATCCGGATTTTCTTTTGTCATATTCAATCCTTTTATGTTTCAGGTCATTATCAGCTTCCTGCATCATAGAAAGCCACCAAATTTTCAGAGTACGAAAATATTGAAATATTTAATAAAACTCAAAGTTTTATCACAAATAATAATGATTATCAATTATTAAGGGAAGAAATAGAGAATAGTTATATATTTGAAGGATCAACTATAATACAAAGCCAAATAAGAATCAAAATATCAGACCTATGGATAAACTGAACATCATTTTCATAATTGCAGTTTTTGCTCTGGTCGCCTTCATGCTTTATAAGAAATATTATAAAAAGGAACAAGAGAAACCTAAGGATAGAACAGGTGGAACCCTGTTCAAAGGGAACTCGTTAACATCAGTAAAAGAAGATGATTACGAGCCATATTCAAAAAAGAAGGAATAGCTTATCTTTTATTCTTTGAAATGAGATGACGGAACGGGTTCACAATCTTCTGTAGTAATCTTAGATCTTCGGTTATGATTTCCGCAGTACCCTGCATGTTCTGTGTAAATTCCAGTTTCTTTCCATATAAGGTAGTAAGGCCTGATGGAAAGTCAATTTCTATAATATAGGCATCCCCCGCGGGTACAAGCGATTTAGAAGTTACAACACCTTTAACCATTCCATACTCAAGATATGGATAGCTGCTGAGTTTTATATTTACCGACTGTCCGGTTTTAACTTTGCCCGATCGTTGCATTTTAAGATTTATTCTCCCGATAAAATCTCCTGTTTCAAGTGGTACAATGCTGAGTACGGGTTCATCTTTTACAACAGACTGGTTTTCGCTCCAGAATTTGGTAAAGCTTACAGTTCCGTCCACTTGAGAAATAAGAAGATAGGTCATTTCCCATATTCTGATCTGAGCTTTAAGGTTCAGAAATGATTCATTAAGCACCGATAGCAGTTTCTCTCTCTCCTCATTTCTTGTAATCCGGTAATCCTGAAGAAGTTGTCTTTTTTCAGCCAGCTCAATCGATTTGGCTGCGTGATCGAGACGAACCTGCTGCAGCTCAATGTTGCTCCGAATATGTGACTGACGTGCTTTTTCAAGCTCACTTTGGGAAGACACACCACTTCCGTATAACAAAGAATCCCTTTTATAACTATTGGTTTCAAGAATCAGGTTTTCAGCATATAATTTTTCCTTTTCTTTTACTCTGGCAATATAAACCAGAAGGTTATCTATTTCATCTGTCACGGCATTGATCTTGCTGCCGTAAAAATCATTAATTACATAATTGCTGTAATCAGAAAGACTCTTTAAAAAAGATCCCCAATAACCCTGTAATTCTCCCAGTTCATTAAAAACAGGCAGATTCTCCCGTAAAAGTAATTCAGGTTTTGCTATCGTGTCAATTATCTGCTTAAGCATCTCCACATCGCTGATTGAAGCAGCTGTTTCCATTACAGCAATCAGCTGACCTGCCTTAACTTCATCCTTTTCCTTAACCAATAGGCTTTTTATCCGGCCGGTAATTTTTGAAGGAAGAGTAACGGGTGGATTCATTGTGGTTATCTCAACAGGTGCCGGAATAGTATCAGGATATCTCAACAGCCATGCAAAAATTAAAAAGATTATAAAAACCAGGAAGATCATAGTTGTGCCCCACCTCAAAATTTTGTCGGGTGGATTACCCATAATCTCTTTTACCGGTTCGGAGAATTTTATATCCAGTTTCTGATCATCCATTTTCCCTGTTAATTACCCAGTTCAAGCTGGTTTTTGATTAGATTGTAATATGCACCATGTTTTTCAATCAGCGAATCATGGGTTCCCGTCTCGACTGTCATTCCACTGTCGAGTACCACTATTTTGTCGGCATTTATGACAGAACTAAGCCGGTGAGCAACAATAATTACGGTTTTACCTTTGAAAAAATCAGCCAGGTTTTCAACTATCACTTTTTCATTATTGGCATCAAGCGAATTAGTAGCTTCGTCGAAAATAATTATTTCAGGATTTTTATATATTACTCTGGCGATAAGAAGGCGTTGTTTCTGACCCTCGCTAAGTCCATGACCGTTGGCTCCGATTTTTGTGTTAAAGCCAAGGGGTAACGATTCAACAAACACTTTAATATTTGACAATTCTGCTGCTTTAATCAGCCTGTTTTCATCTATTTCCTCTGAACCAGGCGCAATATTGCGGGCAATGGTATCAGGAAAAAGGAATCCATCCTGCATTACAGCGCCAACCTTCTCACGCCAGACTTTGAGGTTCAGGTTTGACAGTTTTGTATCTCCAATTAATATATCACCATTTACCGGCTGATAAAATCCCAGGAGCATTTTAAGCAAAGTGGTCTTGCCGCTCCCGCTGACTCCGACGATTGCAGTGGTTTTGTTTTCTTCAATAGACATTTCAACATCACGGATCGCGTACGGTGAGCGTGGCCCCTCATACTGATATGACAGGTTTTTAATAGATATATCCTTTTTATCAGGCAGTCTGTTCACCTTATTCTCTGATTCAGTCTCCTCATCGTCCATATGGTGGACTTCGGCAAGCCGGTCAAGACTCATTTTGGCATCCTGCGACAGTCTGAAGAATCCAATTATCTGGTTGACGGGTACATTAAGCTGTCCTATAATAAACTGCACGGCAAGCATCATACCAAGTGTCATGCTGCCCTTGAGAACTGCAGTTGCTGCCAGGATAGTGATGAAGATATTGGTTACTTCGTTTATGAATGTTGCACCAGCCGACTGATACTGTATCAGACCAAGTCCCCTGATCTTTAGTCCGAACAAAGTAGCCTGATGGTTTTCCCAATTCCAGCGCTGACTCAGCTCACTCTGAGTCAGCTTAATCTCCTGCATCCCGTTAATTATATTGATGATCTTTGAGCTGGAGGCCGACATCTCCTTAAAGCGCTGATGATCGAGTTGTGCCCTTGATTTCATAAAAAGTGAAACCCATAATATATATAAAAGAGAACCGAAAAGAAAAATTGCAAGGATATTAACGCTGTAGATTGCCAGAACAATACCAAAGACAATGAGGTTAAAAAAGGAAAAGATAATGCTAAGACTTGCTGATGTCAGGAATTGTTCGATACGGTTATTGTCTTCAATCCTCTGCAGAATATCCCCGGTGAGCTTTGTATCAAAGAAAGCGATCGGCAATGACATCAATTTCTGCAAGAATCCGGAGATAATAGCCACGTTTACCCTGGCACCGATATGGAGCAGGAGCCAGCCTCTTATGAACTCCACTGACATCCTCCCGATTACCAGTGCCAGTTGTGCAAAGAGCACCAGGTATATGAAGCCGATATCATTGTTATTTAATCCGATATCAATAATTGATTGAGTAAGGAAAGGGATGACTAGCTGTATGCAGCTTCCAAGAAAGAGACCAAGGATCAGTTGAAATAAATATTTCTTATAAAAGCGGAAGTACTTAAAGAGGAACCTGAATCCCCTTGATTTTTCATGGTCAGTTTTTATGTCAGAAAGTCCGGGTGTAGCTTCAATTAAAAGTGCAAGTCCGAATTTCCTGCCATCTGTTGTTGTGTAGGCCCAGTTTCTCTCAAGTTCCTCACGGGTGTATTTAATAAATCCAACAGCCGGATCGGCTACCCATATTATATCATTCTTAATTTTATAAACTACAACGAAGTGCTTTTGCTGCCAGTGGAGAATGCATGGCAGGGGAACATTATCCCTCAGCATTTCATAAGGTATTTTTACGCCAAGTGTTCGGAATCCGATCGAATCGGCAGCTTCGGAGAGGCCAAGAAATGAAACACCTTCTTTAGTAATATAGCACTTTTTTCGCAGATATTCAAGTGAAAAGTTCTTTTTATAATGACCTGCAATCATTTTAAGGCATGCGGGCCCGCAGTCCATTGCATCAGGTTGTTTGACAAATGGAAAAGACATCATTACTTGTATTAAAGACAAATTTGACAAGTAAAGATATTTATATTTTGATTATAAAAACCTTATGATTTGTTTAAAATAAAAACCAGAAGTGACAAATCAACATTAATCCTATGAGGAAATGCTATATTTGTCAATTCATTGCTGAATCATAAGATTTTGTTCCGGAAAATTTCAGATACCAGCATCATTGAGGGAATTCGCCAGCAGGACGACAAAACTCTGAATTGGTTATACGACCATTACCTTCCCACCATCAGAAATCATATAATGAAAAACAGCGGATCGGAAGCTGATGTCTCTGATGTTTTTCAGGAGTCTGTAATAACCCTTTATCGTCAGATATCAGAAGACGACCTTAGTTTAACTTCTGATCTTAAAGGGTACTTTTTTGGTATAGCAAGAAATATCTGGAATGGGCAGCTCAGAATGAAAAAAAGAACTACGAGGATCGAAACTGATTTCGTTGATGATAGTGATGTTGATGACATCACCGATACGGTACTTGAAAGGCTTGTCAGCAAGGCGTTTCAAAAATTAAAACCTGACGCACAGACCATTCTTACACTTTTTTCAGAAGGTTATTCCTATGAAGAAATTGCTTCTAAGATGAATCTCAAGAATGAGACTTATGCCAGGAGAAAAAAATATCTCAGCAAGGAAGCATTGATGGCGATAATAAAGGAGGATCCTGAATACAAGGATTATTTTGGCTTTCGGGAATAGAAAAGAAGTGAAAAGAAGATAAATGAGATACCGGCAAGAATCATAATAAACAAGTGCCTCGAATAATATAAAGGAGCATTGTTCCCATAGACAACAAGGGATGACCAGAAGTAAGGATGAGATTTTAACTGGTCGGTTTTTTTAAGGTAATCCAGTCTGGCTTTTCGGAGTGCGTCACTTTTTGTATTTCCTTTCTTCAGGTTCTGATAAAATTTCTTTACTATCTCCATTCCCGATTTGTCTTCTATCTCCCACATTGACATTATAACTGATTGACTTCCTGAATAAATAAATCCTCTTGCAAGGCTTAAAATACCCTCTCCCGAATGTAAAATCCCTGTTCCTGTATTGCATGAACTCAGTACTACCATTTTTGCCTTTAAAGGGATACCATATACTTCGTAAGTATTTAACAGATTATCTTCGGCAGAGTCGCGACCGAGATAAAAAATCATCTTTGAATGCATAGGGAACCTGTCGTTCAGAACCGTGTGCATTGCCAGATGAATAATATCAAACTGGCCAGACTCAGATTTAAAAACCGACTCAATGGCTTCGTTATTAATATATAATTTTCCTCCTGACAGATCAGCAACATATTCAGCCTCCTGCCTCGCATAAGGAAGATCATATAGTATATTCAGTTTTCCCTGCCTGCTGTAAAGCAGGGAATCTATATTAATTCTCTCAGTGTAAACAGGAGCGAATGCAATTAAACTATTTGCCAGGCTGAACTCTTTTCTTGACGATTCAGCCATTAACGTTACCGAATATGTATAAGATATTTTGAAATCCCTCATCATATATGAGAGTTCCTGATACACGATGTCTTTTCCCGAAACTGCCATTGTCGGCAGTGTTTCAAAAGGCAGATATGAAAGAATATTATCCGGCGAAATCAATATCTGATCAGAGATCATATACCGTCGTGCAGGTTCAACTAATGTCTTGTAAAGGTCTGTCCCGAGTTCTTGAAACTGCATGAATTCTGTTCTTGCATTATTCAGGGGTGAAGGCATCGACAGGAGATTCCTGAAATCCCTTATTTTGTTATAGAATGTTGAATCGATAGAAATCGAAAGCAGTTGCTGATGTTTCCTGTTTACGACGAACAGGTAAAGAACGGTATCGGAAACAACATAATTAAAGTAATTGCTTTGTCTGCCAATTATTCCAGGGATATCCCGCAGTTTTGCTACCTGTGTGTTATATTTAATTAAATAATAATCAGGATATTTTCTTTCAAATAAATCTATCAACGAATCACGTTTCTGTGTAAAACGCAACAGGTTTCCACTCCATTCAGATACAAGAGAAAGATCAGGTTTCTTTTTATTATTCTCCTCAGCTAAAAGAGCATTGTTAAAACTGATTTCTTTCTGAAGCGATTTCTCGAGTTCAGCAAGATTTGAAGGAATATGGAACTGGGAAGCTCTTAGCTCACGTGTCGATGAAAGCAATCCAGCAACTTTACTTTTCTCGGCATATTTAAAAGCTTTTTCCAGAAAGGATAAATCATTAGTTTTCCGGTAGCAAAGATCAAAATCCCTGATAGCGAACAGGTATGAATCACGGTATCGGTCGCCAAGCACAAGCCGGCTCTCTTCCTCGCTTATATTAATTCTGACCTTTTCCAGGACTGATATTATTACTTCAGATGTGTTCCCAATAGCCTTGAGTATATCGAACTCCCCATTCTCCTTATAGATCTCCCATAAAATTTTATATTTAGCTCTTAAAACACTCAGGGATTTCCTGTCTGGCGGGATCTTTCCAATTTCAGGATTATCCGTAATATCAAAATTTGATTTTTCAGCAAAATCCGGATAAAGAAGTTCCTGAACTATTTCAAGGGCTTTTGCCGGCTCTCCATTCTCCGAAAGGGCAACAGCATATCCCAGCAATACCGGATCTTTTAATGAAAGATCCTCCCTGTTAATGTTAACATAGTCAAAGCACTGCTTATAAAGAATCAAAGACTTTTCTTTGTCAATTTTAAAAATAATCAGATATTCAGCATAGTCTTTCAGGACTGCAATATAATCTCTTGAATCTGAACCATATATCTTTTTTGCTTTTTCGACCGAATTGGCAAGCAATGCTTTTCCTTTGTCAGTCCTGCCGGAATTCCCAAGTAATATTGCATAGCTGTTTATAAGGTTAAAGGTCCTGGCTGAATTATATAATTCAGACATTTGAATGCCCATTTCATAATATTCGCCCGATTTATCGTTCAGACCAAGTGCCCCATATACAATTGCCAGATTATTAAGCAGGTTAACATAACTTTCATCCTTATCAATTGATCCCAGCAGGTATAATGCTTCTGATTTTTCAAGGTAAAGTCTTGCTTTTGAATAATCAGCAAGTCTTGTGTGACAAACCCCAATATTCAAATAAAGGTCGGCTACGTCTGACATCAGAAACTCATCTTCCCGGTTGCCGATCAGATTCAAAGCAGTGTTTCCGTAAGTTATGGATTTCTCATATTCCTTTAATTCAAGAGAGGCTGTGACCAGGTTTGACAATCCTGCAAGCAGCAAAGGACTCATTTCTCCATAAAGCCTTTTTTCAATTTCGAGCGACATCACAAAGTATCGTTCCATTTCATTGAAGTTGCCCAGAAAATTGTAGGCTACGCCCAGATTATTAAGGCATTTCGAATATATCTCATCAGACTTTTTCAGGTTCTCTCTTATGGTTGCGGACAATTTAAGCCATTTTATACCTGTACTATATTTTCCTGTGACAAGGTAATAGACACCTGTATAATAATAGGAATCCGACAGGATCGCACTATCTATTTTATTTATCCCTATATTTTTAATTATATTGTTCATACAGGCTCGTGCACCTGCCGTATCACCATTAATCATAAATGTCTGAAACGACCTGTTTAGTCTATTAACAACTGATGAAGGATCATCAGGCATTATGGATTTATCTACCTGGATATCAACTATATTTTTATCGAAAAGGCAATTTAAGGACGCAACAGATCGTGTGCTGTTGTATGTTACGACAGCTGTAAAAAGAACAATTAAAATCAAACCTTTATGTTTTCTTCTGACCATTATTGATAACTGCTTTTTGTTTTTTTCCCCGTATAAATATCACAAGTTTATATTAAAACGCCAAAATAACCGTTAATAATATTTAAATAATAACTTTGTAAGTCTTTGATATTCTTGATTTAATTATTTTTTTCGAAAATAATTGA
>Ga0307380_10008061_pt1 | contig 13565 bp, 6 predicted proteins | sample UN3MG_FD_202239 | JGI IMG/M metagenome (GOLD analysis project Ga0307380, IMG submission 202239) | Soil microbial communities from Risofladan, Vaasa, Finland - UN-3 | ecosystem: Environmental > Terrestrial > Soil > Coastal area > Acid sulfate soil | place: Finland: Risofladan, Vaasa | collected... | reverse complement strand
GATGGTATTCTGTCGCAAAATTCCCGACAAGTGTGGTATCGTCTTTGAAAAACGTGTGGCTCATCCCCAGCGGTTGGAAAATGTTTTCATCGGCAAATTCGCGAAGAGTCTGGCCGCTGACGCGTTTAACAATCTCTGCCAGCAGAACGTAGTTTGAACCGCAATATGTAAACATCGTCCCCGTTTCGAAATCGAGAGAGTCTTCCTGAAAGATGATATCGAGTGCGTCCTGATTGTCGAATGAACCCCCGAATCTCTCGCCTTGCTCCCACTGCGACGCGGCTATAGGCGCACGATCTTTTATACCGCTCATGTGATGAATAAGATGCCGGATGGTGACCGTACTGCCGTAATCCGGCAATTCGGGCACGTAGATGCGTATGTCGTCGTCGAGTGAGATTTCACCTCTGATTACGAGCAGGACGATACACGCGTCCGTAAACTGTTTAGACATCGAGGCTATGGCGAACTGCGTTTCAGAGGTTATGGGGATGCCTTCTTCAACGCTGGCCATCCCGTAGCCGCGCTGATATACGAGCCTCCCATCCTGGATGACCCCAACCGCCCAGCCAGGCACATCAGTCCTGTCCCAGTCAGCAAATAAAGAATCGATAGCCAGACGCGGACCATGGCTCGCCAGCTCAGCCTGGGCAAACAGAGCGGTGGGTCTGTAAAGGAGCAGAGAGAGAAACAAAGTGGATAAAAAGATTGCAAGTTTTCCCTTTTGAGCTCTCGACATTTCTACCTCCGGATTGTTAGAGTTACTTGAATACCTTTATACTAAACTTTCAGGCATCTTACACCTCCTTGAGTCAGGTTTGAAATCCTATCAGGAATAATCTCAAGGCTACAACTTTCTTGGATCAGCCACTTTCAGTATCCACAATTATCATTCTGTTTGCAGTAGAGCACTGAGATGGGCCACCAAAACTTTCTCTGAAATCACTCCGACAATATGATCCACAACCTGGCCGTTTTTAAAAAAAATGAGTGTTGGAAGAGTCCTGATACCGTATTCCTTTGTTATTCTTACATTGACGTCAACGTCCAGCTTGGCAAATCTTATCTGCCCTTTGAAATCAGCAGCCAGGCTTTCTATTATTGAAGAAATAATGTGACAGGAGCCGGACCAGTCAGCTTCAAATAACACCAAGACAGGTTGGGGGTTCTCAAGGGCTTCTCTTTGAAAGTTGGCGTCAGTCAGAGTGATATATATTGAGTTTTTTTTCATTATTTCATTTCACGCCAGTTTTTGTCGTTCTGTTTTCTTTAGTTCTATTCTGGTACATCTCAAATTCCATACCGAAAACAAAAAGCCACTTGGAATATCCACCAAGTGGCCTATTTTATTAAAGATATGCTTTAAAAGGATTCTTTGGTTATCTAGAAAAATTAGAATTATAATTGTGATATATCAAAAAATTGTGATATATCAAAAATTATTTTTACGTTCAATTCCTAATTTCTTCATTCTTGATACAAGTGTTGGTGACTTTATACCTAAAATCTTTGCTGCACCTTTCTCTCCGCTAACCCGCCAGCCGGTCAATTCTAAAGCCTTAATGATATGTTCTCTCTCATTATCTTCCAGTGAGGATATATGTGACTTACTGGATGAAACACCTGCTTTCGGAAGCCATTCACCTAATTCGAGCTGGTTTCCCTGGCTGACAATCACGGCCCGCTCGATAACATTCTCCAATTCCCGGACGTTGCCCGGCCAGTGATAAGCCTGCAAAGTTTCCATTACCTGCTGTGGAATTGTTTCTATGTTTTTGCCTGTCTTTGCCCCGTACTTCCTGACAAAATGGTTTACCAGCAAAGGGATATCTTCTTTGTGTTCCCGCAGAGGTGGACATTTAATCGGATAAACATTCAGCCGATAATAGAGGTCTGCACGGAAGCCGCCTTTCTCCACCGCTTTTTCCAGGTTCCGGTTAGTGGCTGCAATCACACGAACGTCAACTTTAATGGTTTGCGAACTCCCCAGGCGTTCAAATTCTCCCTCCTGCAAAACCCGTAGAAGCTTTGGCTGCAATTCCAGAGGCAGATCGCCGATCTCGTCCAGAAATATCGATCCTTCATCAGCCAGCTCAAAGCGTCCGATTTTCCTGGAAAACGCACTGGTGAAAGCCCCCTTTTCATGGCCGAACAGCTCGCTTTCTATCAGATTGGCCGGTAAGGCAGAACAATTAACCGTTACCAAAGGACAATCGCAGCGGGTGCTCAATTTATGAACCGCGTGGGCAAGCAATTGCTTGCCCGTGCCGGTTTCGCCAAGAATTAACACTGTGGTATCCGTTTTAGCGACCTGTTCCACTTTAAAGAGCACTTGTTTTAACGGTTCACTATTGGTGATGATTTCATTAAAGTCATGAAATATTTTAATCTCTTCTTTCAAATAAATGTTTTCTGCTTGAAGGCGGTTTTTCAACAGCTCCACCTCGGAATATGCTTGTCGAAGAGCTTCTTCCACCTTCTTGCGCGCAGTGATTTCCCTACCCAGCTCGATATTTCTCTTTTTCATAATCCGTGTTCTTGCTTGGTGCACTCCCCAGAGGGCCAGCAGAAAGGCTGCTAAAATCGAACCCTTGAACCAGGTGGTTGCCCAAAAAGGCGGATGGATCGTAAAGGACAGTTCAGCCGGTTTCTCACTCCAGATCCCATCCTTGTTCCGAGCTTTGATCTTAAAACTGTACTCTCCGGGCGGGAGGTAGTTATAGGTCATGAAATTATCTCGTGTTTCGTGCCAGTCTTCATACAATCCTTCCAGCTTATATTCGTATAGTACATCTTCAGGCGAGGTCAAACAGATGCCAACATAGTCTATCCGCAGGCTGTGTTCATAGTAATTGAGTTCGAGACCGCTGGTTACTGTCGTATCTTTTTCAAATACTTTCAGACCTGTTATGTAAACAGGCGGAGGAACGCGATTTGGCCTTTCAAGGCTGGGATCGAATCTTACCACTCCGTTAGCCGAACAGAACCACAGGTTACCCTTACTGTCCTCGAGGGGCCATCTCACTGCAGTGGAGGCAAGTCCGTCATTCCTGGTATAGACCTTCAACCTTTCCCCGTCAAACCGGCTTAGCCCCTTAGGAGTAAAGAAATAAATGCCGCTTTCGTGGTCGATTATTGACCAGCAGACATTGCTCGAAAGCCCATCTTGGGTGGTGTAGTTAATAAATGACGTCCCGTCGAACCTGCTTATCCCACCACCGTCGGTTCCCAGCCATATGTAGCCTGCTGCATCTTCATGAACTACTCGAACGTTATTATAAGACAACCCGTCATCCGTAGTGTAACTTTGCCAGATTTCTCCATCGAATTTTTTCAATCCACTTTTAGTTCCGAACCACAGATTGCCTTTTTTATCTTCTAATATTTCACGTTCTACCCCTGGCATAATCCCGTCTTCTAATTGATATGTCGTCCAGTTTTCTCCGTCGTATTTAGCTACTTCTTCACTCCCCCGAAACCATAGATTACAATTAATATCCTCCAACATTGAAAGGGGATAAAAAGTAAGACCTTCCACTTTTGAGAAAACGGTGGTATTTTCACTGTTAAATTTCACAAGCCCTAGATTGGCATGAAACCAAAGGTTTCCTTCCCTGTCCTCCAAATAAATATCCTGAACCCAGGTTTCACCTTTTCCACCCCAATCTTTAGCTGTATAAGTCGTCCAGTTTTCTCCATCATATTTACTCAGCCCATTTCCACCTGCGGAAAACCAAAGATTGCCTTCACTGTCCTCTAACATATCCAAGATCGTGTTCCCCCCCAGTCCATCGTCGGTTGTATAAGTCGTCCATTTTTCTCCGTCGTATTTGCTTACTCCCCTATGAGCTATCTCGTTCCTAAACCAAATATTTCCTTTTGAATCCTCTAGCATTGGAATCAATAAATTATCAGCCAGTCCATCTTCGGTTGTGTAAATGGTAGATGCAGTCCCGTTGAGCCGGCTTAGCCCGCCTCCCCAAGTTCCAACCCAAAGGTTTCCTTCCCTATCTTCGAATAATGAAATAATAATATTCGAAGGCAATCCGTTCTCCACTGTATATACATACAGCTTTTCACCATCATACTTACCCAGACCCCCTGCTCCGAGAATCGATCCAATCCAGATATTTCCCTGATTGTCGTTAAGCATTGTCCAGACAATCCCACCTTCACCTCCCAAGAAGTCTTCCCCCTTAAAAACCGTAAAATTACCACTATCAAGTTTACCGGCTATTTTTGTCACTCCTGCATCTCTCGGTCCCCCCAGCCATATATTCCCGTTCCTGTCTTCAAGGATCGACAAAACCGCAGTATTTCTGATGTGCCCGAGTTCGCCTATGTCCCCTAATTTAGTCCATTTTTCACCGTCAAATACGCTTACCCCTCCGTAATCTGCTCCAAACCATAGATTGCCTTTCCTGTCTTCAATTATTGCATATATGCCATTCCCAGGTAGTCCATCTTTGTCTGTGTAGATTGTCCAATCCATTCCGTCATATTTGCTGGCGCCCGAGTCTGTACCGAACCACAGATTGCCATCAGAATCTTCAAAAATGCAATTGACCTTATTATGTGACAGTCCATCCTCGGTGGTAAAAGTCGTCCAATCTTCCCCGTCAAATCTGCTCACCCCATCTGCCCAGGTTCCAAACCAGAGGTTGTTGCTTGAGTCCACAATTATCCTGAATACATTATTCCCGGCCAGTCCATCCAGTGTTGTATAGGTGGTGAATGTTATACCATCGAACTTACAGGCACCCGCAGGGGTTCCAATCCAGAGGTATCCATTCCGATCCTGCGCGATAGTCGAGATTACTGGTGACGGCAGCCCGTCATCCACAGTGTAGTTCCTGAAGGGATACTTCTCTGGGTAGGCGGTCTTAGGAAGGACAAAGAGTAAGGGAAGACTTGCAATCAGTATGAATAAGCGTTTCATGGTTATACTTGTGAATCTCCTGGGGATTTTCAGACTGAGAGGACGATCAAATAGAAATCCTAAAGCTCTTGGAATTTCATTTTTAATTGCCTTTGTCTGTTTGATTAATCTGAAATCGGTCTAATTGTGGTTGGCCTGTCCGATGTGCCGTACTGTGAGGCTATGTTGCAATTCTTATATACGATAATAAGCTATTACGATAATTATGTCAAATTAGTAACTGAGCAAGTGAGTGTTGAATGGGGCGGCTGCTGAGCCATTCTTAGAAGAAAGGATTATAATCAGAATTTGGCAACTGCTGAATTCAATCCCTCAACCTGAACCATAGCTTATTCAATTAAACGTTTAATTAAATGCGGGGCCGACCGGACTATTTTAAAACTTCTGTACAAAATTTAGTACAGGAAATGCTCGATCAAATATCGAGAATCATTTCGTTGAGTACGAATCCATTTGCCCTTCACTCATAATTTTGTGGACTCGTTTTCGGGAGGCAGGTAAAAATTATAGTACTTTCTTATGTTACAGTTGGAAAAACAATCCTGATCACTTACGTTCCGGTTGCACCTACATTCCGTTAATCATGACACATCCATCAGGATAAAACTTCTTTTAATGATTGGGCTAAAAGTGTCCAACATGTTCTGAAGGGATACAATTTATTCAGTTTTCTGTTTTTCTTTCGGATCTTTCTCTCCTCAGCGCCCGCCACAGGCTGAAGCAGATCAGGAGCAAAACTGCGCAAAACGGCAGCGCCGTGGTTATCACCGCTGTCTGCAAGGCTATTAGACCTCCCGTCAGCAGAAGCACGATCGCCACAATACCTTCGGTTATCGCCCAGAACATTCTTTTCCCAATCGACGGATCAGGGTCGCCATTGCTGGTGATAATATCGATCACCAAGGAAGCCGAATCCGAGGAGGTGATGAAGAAGGTGGCGATTACCACCATCGCCGCTAGTGAGGTGAGTTCGGCCAGTGGCAGGTTAGCGAGCATGGTAAAGAGCGCTGTTGGCAGGTTTTCCTCAACGGCCGCAATTATTCCCGCTTTCCCAGTGGCCTCTATTTCCAGAGCGGTACCGCCAAATACCGAAAGCCAGAGAAATGTAAGCGCGGTCGGTACGAGCAGAACACCGGCGACCAGTTCACGCACGGTCCGTCCCCGGGATATCCTGGCGATGAAAAGGCCCACAAACGGCGACCAGGTAATCCACCAGCTCCAGTAAAAAAGGGTCCAGTCCTTCTTCCACTGCGTTGAGCCCAACCCATCCGGGCCGAAACTTAACAGGGACAGATCCGACAAGTAACTACTGCTATCTGCTAGCAGACCGGTCAGCAGCTTTGAAGTTGGACCATTTATTAACACGAAGGCCAGCAGCAGCAGGCCTAATATCACGTTCACTTCGCTCAGCCGTCTGATACCACGGTCGATTCCTGTCACCACTGAAATGGTTGCCACAAAAGTGATCGCCACGATCAGCGTCACCTGGCAGTATCGCGAGGATTCGGCTAGACCCAGGAAATCCAGACCGGCCCCGATCTGAATCGCACCTAGACCGAGTGAAGTAGCCATACCGAACAGGGTTGCAAATACTGCCAGCACATCCACGCATAAACCCAGCGAATTATTAATCTTTTTTCCTCGCAATCCAAAGAGCGCTGATCTCAAGGTCAATTTCTGATCCTGCCGGTAACTGAAATAAGCCAAAGCAAGCCCGACAACCAGATATATCGACCACGCGTGCAGTCCCCAGTGAAAAAAGGTGATCTTCATCGCTTCCCGGGCAGATGTAGCGGTTTGTGGTCCGCTGGCAAGCGGATGGGCGTAATGAGCCACCGGCTCGGCTACGCTGTAAAACAGCAGACCGATTCCCATACCCGCGCTGAAGAGCATGGAAAACCAGGTGGGCCAGCTGTAGCGTGGCTCTTCCCGGTCGCTCCCCAGCTTTACCGAACCGTACCGACTCAGTGAAAGCCAGATGACGAAAAGAAGGAAGAATGAAACCGACAGGAGGTAAAAGGAACTGAACCAGCTGGCGATTAAATCCTGAAGAGTGATGAATATCGAACCGAGAGGAATCCTGGACTGTAAGCCCAGTACGACGAAAACAAAAATCAGTAGGGCCGAAGCGTTAAAAGTAGCGGTATCGAAAAAGCGCTTCAAATGAGCTTCTCTCATCAAAATATCGAAAAAGGGGCGTTTTACTCCAACAATGCTTTCAGAGATATGTTAGTCGCGACCAGTCGCTCGCTCAGCAGCCTGACAATAAACTGGTGGAATTCACCGGCCAGTGCCGGGTCCTGATAATTCATCCGCTCCAGTTTATCTTTCCGCAGGCGGTACAGCACACTCGGCCGGTCTGTGACCACGGTAGCCGAACGCTCCAAGTTCAGGTACATTCCCATTTCGCCCACTACGCTGCCAGCTCCCATCGAACGCAGCCTCAGCTTCTGGTCGCCTTCCAGCTCAAGGTAAACCGTCACCCTCCCCGATTCGATGAAATAAATCTCCCCCGCTGTTTCACCCTGCCTGATAAGCTTGAAGCCTACATCTGCCTCCTTTTTTTCGAGATAAGCGGTCAGGCGTGCTACCACCTCGGCAGTTGAAAATTGTGGGGTCAATTGTTCGGCCAGCGTACGGGTCTCTTCAACCATTATGGCCTTTTCCCGGGCGAGAAGTTGATCCTCGCACCATTCGACACCGTAGTCCAAATCTGGAAAAAGCCGAAAAGAGACCGCCGGCTCATCGGAAAAACCCCCACGCTCAAACTGTTTCCATATATTCTGGCTGAGCTGGGTGAAAACTAGCACGAATCCACGCTCTTCGGCCAGCTGCTTCATACGGACGAAACTAAACAGGGCCGAAGAGTCCAGTGCCGGCGCCCGGCTGAAATCGAGAACGGCAAAGCGAAGTGGCTCGGACAGGCGGTCATTGGCACGGCAACGCACCTGGTGCAGCAACCTGTCCGCTGTGCCGAAAAATATATATCCCTGTAGTTTGAGGATATGTAATCCCTCCCCCACTTCTCTCAGCAGCTTCCGGTGCTCAGGCGGCCGGTCGAGGTTGCTCTGAAAGGTTCTGCCGGTGAGCACGTGCTTGACAACATCTATGCGGCTGTAATTGACCACAAACAGAATTACGGCAGCGATCAGGCCCACGGCCACACCCGGAAGAAAGCCTGCCGCGCCGATAACGGCCAGGATCAGCAGCACGATGCAATAATCGCTGCGCGAGAGGCGGAACCAGCCGTCGTAAAGCCACTGGCCAAGGAAAGCGAATCCGAAAAACGCTAGCAGCCCACCCAGTAGAGGACGGGGCAGGAAACTGATAAGGGAAGCGCCGAAAAGCAGGGCAATCAGAAAGACCAGCGAAGTGAAGATACCAGTCATCCTGTTAGCCGCTTTCATTTCGTGGGCCATGAAGCTGATCCCGGGCCAGGGGCAGCCGATAACACCGCCACCGAATCCGCAGAGGATGTTGGCTAGGCCTGAAGCTTTCAATTCCCGGTTGATGTCCATGTCCCGCTTGATCGCCAGCTCGAGCCCACCGAGGTAAAGCAGAAACTGTACCAGGCTGACCACCAGGATCGTCACGATAAACCCGCTGCTGTTGAAGACGATTCTCCAGTCCGTGAGTGCCAGGACAGCCGGAGTGACTGGTCTCCAGAGCATGCCGCTGCTTTCGTGGGCCTGCAACAGCAGTCCCGCCGAGGATGCCTCCTCAAGGGTAATACCCGAAAGCAGAAGAACGACGAAAAAGATCACGAAACCTGCCACGATATAGCCAGGCAGAATAAGAAAATGAGATTTCAGCCTCAGATTCACCGTTAGTGCCAGGGCGAAGACCATACCCGGCAGCCAGCGCAGGATAACTTTCCAGTCGAATAGGGAGGGAAGACTGTCCGGCGTTACCGCCCGGTCGGTCATTGTAGCCACTGCTCCGATGAGCATCAGCCAACCTGTGCCGGCCATGATTCCGCCGATCACCGGATAGGGGATGAATCGAATCATGCGGCCGAGTTTGAACTTGCCAAGCGAGTAGAAAAATATTCCGGCCACTACGGTGGTAAGAGCAATTGCTGAAAGAACCGTCGATGTTGAATTTTCTGCCTGTGAACCGGCCGCCGTGGCCGAGGCTACAGTAGCCGCCATCAGTGCGAAAATCGGGGCTGGACCGTCCTGGGGAGAAGCTATAATGCCGGGAGCAGAACTGGCAAGGGCGACTATCCCAGAAACCACCAGTCCGCTAAAAAGCACCATGCCCACGCCGGCGGGCACTAGGGGTGCCAGTTCGCCGGAAAAGATTAGTAGAGCGAAGGAAAGGACAGAACTGACGGCGATAACTCCAGCCACTGTTCCCGCCAGCAGGCTCGGTAGCAGTCGGGATAAGTGGAATTCACCTGGATCGAAAAACTTCGGCCGCCCGGTTTCTGCAGTTAGCTGATTCATCAGTCCGCCTCAGTGTCTAGGGCGTGTATATCATCGAAGTGGTGAGATGTACGTTTTCAGAACAAGTGGGACAGTTAGTGGTTAAAATTAAAGTGTAGTTTTGAGTAAAAGCAACAGTTTTTTCGTCATTCCTTTTCCGAGGTTAAAAGTTTTCCTCGATCTTAGAGTTTTACGTTTGATCATCTTCAGCAGTGACAGACTCTGTCTTTTCAATCCATGGTAAATATCAACTGGTATCTGTATGCCCTCCCTGCCGTAAATGCATTTTTTATATCCTCAATTCTCATAAATGATTTCCAATGAGGTTATACCCAATGTATATGCATAGCGAAAATCTCTTTGAAGGCTTAAGGATCCGCGGTTCCAAGCATATGTTTATATGGCAGTGATCCTTAGAGGGCCAACTCGAACAATGAATTTGAAGCTTTAGGGCGGAGTAACTGGAGAGACTACCAACACAACTAGGCGGCATGAATTTCTCAACCTGAACCATAGCTTATTCAATTAAACGTTTAATTAAATGGCGGGCCCGACCGGACTTAAAATCCAGTTCAGAAACTTTAGCGTGTGATCACAGATATTATCCGGGAAAACCAGGCAAACCGAATGGATGCTGAAGATTACGGAACCTCAACCGAATAAAAGCCGGAAAACGAAAACTGTAACTCTTTGAGTGTTTATGGCCTTAATTATCAGTGGCCTCGGAGGGTGGATTGCTGATAGATATCGAGTGAAGAAATTTGAAATGGCGCCGAGGAATGGATTAGAAGCTCAAAATCCAAGTCTTAAAAAAATATTTCCTTGATAGTGACACCCCTTGGGGCTGATAAGGTTTCTTGGGGAGGCTTGTCTTCTCCTGGGAGCATCGGCCACCTCCTTTCAGGTTAACCAACCATCAGGATAGGCTGATGCTCTCTTTTTTTCAAGAGAAAGTTACGTCTAATTTATACTACCAATTTTTTACACAGAAACCTTTACGCCTCATCCGGGCATACAGATCTTCATTTTAATCAGGGCCAGTCGGATGTAAATCTGGAATTATTCCTGCATGTTGCTCCCAGTCTTAATCAACTTCTCCGCAAGCCAGTTACAGTATTCCTCAATCGCCGTATATCCGGATTTCATTACCTGGTTACAATCGCTTCCATCTTCGGGATTAAGCCCATTAGAAAGTTCCCACTCATCAGACATGCCGTCGTTGTCTTTGTCCTCGGGCGGCATTCCCGGCGTGAGACCCGACATCAGGTCACCGGGGTCATGGCGCCCCCAGGAGCCGGTCCCGGATTTTACCTCCTCAATAGTACGCCTGGTGATCGTATCACGGGGGAAACAGCCTGCGGATGCCAGCACTAGTCTCATAGCCTCCTGGGGCGATTGGGTGGTCACCTCAGGAGCCTCCGCTTCCCGGTCAGCCTTGAAACCTTTGTCGGCATAGGCTGCAAGTCCTGGCAGCTTATCCTTTTCAGCCCAGGGATCCTGAATTTTACCGACTCCTTCAATATAGTTATCCCGCAAGTAATAGAAGGCGCTGTCAGCAAAACAGAAAGGGAATATCTTCTGGCTCGAGGGTCCTTTTTTGTAATAATTGCCGATGATGTTGAAAGGGATATTATTGGTTGGATTGTCGTGCAGGAAACCATCCCGGAAATCATAAACCACATTGTTGCGGACATCAGCGGGACCGTTGGCCACAGCAGGGCAGCGGCGGGAATGGTGTGCGAAAAGATTATGATGGATCGAGACCCGCCATCCATCCGGACCGCTCAGCAGGCCGTAGTTATGTCTCCCCTTGGGATGACCTTCAGTGTCCGACTCCTCGATAGTACACCACTGGACTGTAATATCCCTGGCCATATAAAGACCGAATGTTTCATCCACAGACCAACATGCGGAAATATGATCGAGCACACATCTGTCCACGTTATTGAACTGGACAGTATCCCACTCGTCGCCAAATGAGCGGTCCGGTCTGACCCGGATGAAACGTACTATGATATCCGCCAGCCTTGCAGCTCCAGGCTCCGTGCCGAATCGCCCCTTGACCGTGATCCCGGCCCCAGGGGCAGTCTGTCCGGCAATAGTCAGAAGGCCGTGCTCGATACTGACCGGACCGGGAATCACACCACTTACCTCGAAAACTACTGTCCGGGGGCCATCTGCGCTGCAGGCCTCTTGCAGGCTGCCCGGACCGTCAGGATTCAGGTTTGTAACCTTAATTACGCGTCCTCCTCTGCCGCCGGGGGTTTCTGCGCCGAACCCCTCTGCTCCTGGGAAACCTGGCAGTGTACCAGCTTCTGCGGATAAAGGCGAAAGAATGAAGATAAAAAAGGTCAGATTTAATAAAAAAAGATGCCATCCCGGTTTCATATTAGCTCCTGTTTTTAAGACATTCAGAAATTTTGCAGACTTGCACCGAATAACGGTACCACTAACTGTTAAAGAAATCAAGTTTCAGTCGCGGGCGAAGAAGATCGGCCTCCCGGGGTTGTGCTTGAGAGTAAGGCCGCCTCCGGATCAGGATGAAGAACACCAGGGACACTGTTTGGCAGAACCTGCCTTTACTCCCGGCACAGGCGTTCTACCAGGACCTTCACCTTCCAAGACCTGATCGGCTGATTACAAGTCACCAGATACAAAAACAGAGAACAGACATAATGCTGAAAATTTGCGGATTCAGACAAAAATTTGCGAAAATTTGAATGCGCAGAATGTTTTTTTGAAAAAACTTCACTCCAGGATATTGCTTGTCAAGGAATCTTTGATATAATTAATAAGTTTCCGCAGAATTCCCGGTTGTACTCAACTATCCGGAGGAGAGAGCGATGAAAACTATTGACAGAAGAAGGTTTCTCCAGCAGGCCCTGGTCGGGGCGGGAGTGCTGGCTGCACCCTGGGCGCAGCCACTGGAAATGGTGCTCGGAGAGACGGGCAAGAAGTTATCTGCCGCTGACCGGGTAACGCTCGGCAGGACCGGTATCACTGCCACGCGATTGGCGATTGGCAGCGGCACCCGCGGGACTTACAAGAGTTCCAATCAAACCAAGCTTGGGAAAGATAAGTTTGTCGGCATTATCAGGCACGGTTTCGAGCGTGGAATCACTTTTTGGGATATGGCCGATAATTACGGCTCACATCCATTGTACCGCGAGGCCCTGAAATATATCCCCAGGGATAAGGTAGTAATCCTCACCAAGTCTTTTACCCGGGATGCCGAAGGCATGCAAAAAGACATAGAGCGCTTCCGCGTGGAATTAGGCAGCGATATGCTCGATATCCTGCTTCTGCACTGCCTGACAGACGATAATTGGACAGAGAAGATGAAGGCCACCATGGATGTAGTCAGTGAAGCACGCGAAAAGGGAATCTTGCGTGCCTATGGCGTTTCATGCCACAGTTTGGGCGCCCTGAAAGCCGCGGCCGGCAATCCCTGGGCCGAGGTCATCCTGGCCCGGATCAACCACGCCGGCGTGCTGATGGATGCCGCGCCTGAGGCGGTGATACCTGTGCTGCGTCAGGCGTACGAAAACGGGAAATCAATACTGGGAATGAAAATTGTCGGCGAGGGGCGCTTGAAAGACCAGATTGACCTCTCTTTGAACTTCGTGCTCGGCCAAGGATTTTTCGATGCCATCACTGTTGGCTTTGAATCAACAGGAGAACTGGATGAAATGATGAAAAAGATTGAGCTGGTGCGGGTGTAAGACTAAAGCTTTGCATGCATTTTTTTGCACGCAGGCGCTTCCTTTCAGCGACTATTTTTTATCAGGAAAATACTTGACATACAGAAAGAGATTTGTTAGAGTTGTTTAATTACTTACTGCACGAAACTATTTATATAGCTTATTCGAATTTACGACTAATATCCGGGCGGGAATAGTCAACAAGGTTACAGGCATTGACCTGATTTATCAGGCTGTGATGTTTCCCGGCGAACCATAAACAGCCACGGCTGGGATTCCCCATGCTGATCCTGGTTTTTCTGCGCCGGGGGCTCTTCCCCTTTATCAACCCGTTTAACATGGCCGGACTGGCATCGATTGTGATGCTCGGCTTTTTCATTGCAGTGTCTCTGGCTACCGCCAGGCCCACGGCCCTTCGGACAGCGGAAAACGTGTGGCAGCGGAAGCTTTTTTCCCTGGCCGAAAGGGGGGTCATCCGTCGCTGGTGGACTTCCGAAA
>Ga0307380_10008060_pt1 | contig 13565 bp, 11 predicted proteins | sample UN3MG_FD_202239 | JGI IMG/M metagenome (GOLD analysis project Ga0307380, IMG submission 202239) | Soil microbial communities from Risofladan, Vaasa, Finland - UN-3 | ecosystem: Environmental > Terrestrial > Soil > Coastal area > Acid sulfate soil | place: Finland: Risofladan, Vaasa | collected... | reverse complement strand
TGCGGCTCCTGCTCGACTGGGTGCCGAACCATTCCTCGAGCGATCACCCGTGGTTCGTCGAGTCCCGTTCGTCGCGCGACAACCCGAAGCGTGACTGGTACGTGTGGAAGGACGCTCAGGCCGATGGGTCGCCACCGAACAACTGGCAGGCGATGTTCAAGCAGGTGCCGGCGTGGACGCACGACGACGCCACCGACCAGTCGTACCTGCACCTGTTCCTCGCTGAGCAGCCAGATCTCAACTGGGCGAACCCCGAGGTGGAGGCGGCGATGCACGCCACGCTGCGCTACTGGCTCGACCGTGGCGTCGACGGGTTCCGGGCCGATGTCGTCAACCTGATCGGCAAGGGCACCGACCTCCCTGACCTCCCCGACCCCTTCTGGAAGTTCCCGCTGCTCGCCACCGATCGTCCCTTCGGCCACGAACTGCTGCGCAGGATCCGGTCGCTCCTCGACGGGTACGACCACGAGCCGATGATGGTGGGCGAGGTGTACCTGTTGCGCGATGGCGAGAGCGCCTCGTACGTCGGCACGTCGGACGCGCCGGAGTTGCACCTGTCGTTCGACTTCCGTCCGCTGCACTCGCCGTGGGACGCGGATCGCATGGGTGAGGCGCTGGCGAAGATGGAGGGTGACTTCGCCGAACCGCGGTGGCCGACGTTCGTCCTGTCGAACCACGACCGGGTCCGGCACCGCTCCCGCTACGGCAGCGAGGCGCGGGCTCGCGCCGCGGCGGTCGTGGCACTGACCGCCCGCGGGACGCCATTCCTGTATGCCGGCGAGGAACTCGGTCTGCAGGACGCTGTGGTGCCGGACGATCGCGTCGTCGACCCCGACGGCCGTGACGGGTGCCGTGCGCCGATTCCGTGGACCGCCGACGGCGACGCGGAGACGGGCCACGGCTGGCCGGCGCGACCTTGGTTGCCGTTTCCGGCCAACGCGACGACCCATGCCGCCGACCTCCAGGTAGCCGATGCCGACTCGATGCACTCGCTGTACCGCCGGTTGCTCGACCTGCGTCGCCGGCTCCCCGTGCTGCGTCGCGGGAGCATGGACATCGCGCCGATCGACGGCGCCACGATCAGGTTCGATCGGCGTCTGGACGGCGACGTCGTCACGACCCTCGTCAACCTGACTTCGGGGCCGGTGGCGTGGCCGGCCGACCTCGGTGGCAGCGACGTCGAGGTGCTGCTCTCGACGTCACCCACCCGCACTGGTCCGAGTTCGCAGTTGGGTGCGGACGAGGCGGTGGTGCTCGGCCGAGGAGCGTCGGCGGATCAGATCCGTTCGAAATAGCGCTGACGTTCCCAGTCGGTCACCGACGCCTGGAAGGCCTCGACCTCGACCTGGAAGAACTTGACGTAGTGGTCGGCGACGGCCGCGCCGAGGGTCTCGCGAACCAGCGTGCTGCCGGCGAAGCGCTCGGCCGCGTGCTCGAGCGTGCGAGGTACGCGTGGCAGGTCTGCGGCTGCGTACACGTCACCGTCGAAGGGCGGTGGCGGCTCGATCTGCTGCTCGATACCCCTGAGCCCGCTCGCGAGTGCCGCGGTGTAGGCGAGGTACGGGTTGCAGTCGGCGCCGGGGATCCTGCACTCGATCCGGAGGCTCGGGCCCTCGCCGACCACTCGGAATCCGGCGGTGCGGTTGTCCTGCGACCAGGCGATGCGCGTGGGCGCCCACGACCCGTCGACGTAGCGCTTGTACGAGTTGATCGTCGGCGCGTAGAAGGCCATGAAGTCGGCGGTGCCGGCCATCCAGCCGCCCAGGAACCAACGGAACACGTCGCTGCGTTCTCCCCCGACGTCGAACACGTTGGTCTCGGCGTCGGCGTCCCACAGGCTGAGGTGGAGGTGGCTGCTGCTGCCCGCCTCGCTGCTGGACGGCTTCGCCATGAAGGTGACGCTGAGGTCCTGCGATTCGGCCAGTTCCTTCATCGCGTGCTTCATCAGGCTGTGACGGTCGGCCATGGTCGACACGTCGGCGTAGCGGATGTTCAGCTCGTGCTGGCCGCGTCCCCACTCGCCCTTCGAACTCTCGACCGGGATCCCGGTTGCGGTGAGCGCTCGTCGGGCGGCCCCGACGTACCCCTCGACGCGGGCTCCCTGCAGCAGGTGGTAGTCCTCGATGTACCAGCCGGCGGGTTCGAGATCGGCGTATCCCTTGCGATGAGCGTCGCGATAGGAGTCGTCGAAGAGGAAGAACTCCAACTCCGATGCGGCCTTCACGGTGAAGCCGAGTGCGGCGGCGCGCTCGACCTGGGTCGCGAGCATCGACCGGGGAGCGACCGCGACCGGTGTGTGCGTGTCGACGTCGACGACGTCGCACAGCACAATCGCCGACGAGCCGGTCCAACCGGCGCGGGCGAGCGTGGCGAGGTCGGCGACGAGGTGGAAGTCGCCGTAGCCGAGTTCCCAGCTGGCGTACTCGTAACCGGCGACGGGTTCCATCTCCATGTCGACCGTCAGCAGGTAGTCGCACGCATGGGTTCCATGCCCGATCGTGTGGTCGACGAAGAAGGCGGCGTCGATGCGCTTGCCCAGCAGGCGGCCGTAACCGTCGGTGAATGCGGCCAGCACCGTGTCGACCTCACCGGCGCTGACCAGGGAGCGGAGATCATCGGGAGTCACGGTGCCACTGGACAGTAGCGGTCGCTCGGCTCGCCATCGTCATGGCATGCTCGCCCGATGAGGGTCGCACGATGACCGTCCCGTTCGTCCGCACTCCCGACCACCGATTCGCCAACCTGCCCGGCTTCCCCTACGTGCCGAAGCATGTCGAGGTCGACGGGCTCCGGATGGCCTATGTCGAGGAGGGGTCCGGTGAGGCCGGCACGTTCCTGCTGCTGCATGGCGAGCCGACCTGGGGTACCTGTACCGACGAATGATCCCGCCGCTCGTCGACGCCGGTTACCGGGTCATCGCGCCCGACCTGATCGGGTTCGGTCGCTCCGACAAGCCGACCGATCGCGCGATGTACACCTATGCCAATCACCTCGGCTGGCTGACGGAGTTCGTCGGCGGCCTCGACCGCCCGATCGGCGGCTTCCACGTCTTCGTTCAGGATTGGGGCGGCCTGCTCGGGCTGCGAATGATCGCCGAGAACCCGTCGTGGTTCGATCGCGTCGTGATCGGCAACACGGCCCTGCCGGCCGGCGAGCCGATGGGCGATGGCTTCATGATGTGGCAGCAGATGTCGCAGGCGATGGATCCCATGGACTGCGGTGCGCTGCTCGGCCGCGCCTGCATCGCACGTGATCTCACCGACGAAGAGATGGCCGCGTACGGTGCACCGTTTCCCGACGAGTCGTACCTGGCAGGCGCTCGCGAGTTCCCGTTGTTGGTGCCGACGTCGCCCGACGACCCGGCGGTCCCGGCCAACCAGGCCGCATGGTCGGTGTGGGAGGAGTGGAGCACGCCCGTGCTCACGCTGTGGACGCCGGGCGACATCGTCCTCGGTCATCTCCAGAGCACATTTGTCGACCGCATCCCGGGCGCCGCCGGCCAGCCGCACCAGACGTTCGAGCCCGGTGGCCACTTCCTCCAGGACGACCGCGGCGAGGATGTCGCTGCGGCCATCGTCGCCTGGCTGGCCTGATGTAATCAGCCTTCGACGGCGACGGTGCGCACGGCGTCGGCGTGGGTGATCGCTTCCAGCGGCGACAGCGTCGGGCCGAGTTCGACGATGAACGCCACGCCGTCGTCGGGACGGAATTCGTTTCGGGCCCATGTGGCCGCAATGCCGGTGTAGGTGCCACCGGTGATCTGGCCCATCGGCAAGCCGGTGAGTTGCGCATACCGTTCGCGCACGCGTCCCTCACGGCCTTCGGCCGGATTCACAACGAACAGGTCCTGGTGGTACCAGACCGTGATGTCCGGACGCAGCTGGCCCATGAAGTTGACCACCGCCTGAGTTTCGGGCTCGCTCGCTGGCCCGGTGCCAGCGTATTGCGAATCGCCCGGCACGCCGATCGGCCCCCACTTGTACGGGAAGTTGCGGTTCAGGTCGACGCCGTTGTCGTTCGAGCGGGTCTGATTGGCCTGCCCGTCGGGGTTCATCGACTCGACGATCCACAGCTCGACGCCCTCGGGGACGGGCTCCGAACGCAATTCGTCGACGACGGCGACACCGTCGTCCTCGTCACCATGGATCACGCCGATCACGAGCACCCGACGTCCACCGACGGTGCCGAACCGCTCGGCGACGATCGGTCGGCCGCCAGCCGAGAACCCGAGGCCGACCCGATCGGCATCGAGGTCGAGAATCCCGGTCGTCGCTGGGATCGCGAGTGTCGTCGTGGTGCTCGTCGTGGTGGTGCTGGTCGTGGAACTCGTGGTAGTGCTGGTGGTGGTGCTGGGGCTCGTGGTGCTCGCCGCGACTGAGGTGGAGGTCGTTGTCGCGGCGACGACCGACCTTGCGACATCGGACGTCGAGGAATCCGATCCGCATGCCGCGGCAGCGATTGCCAGGGCCACGGCGAGCACCGTCGTGCGTTTCACCGAATCGACCGTACTGGACCGTCGCGGTGCCACACTGGCGCCATGAGCGATGTCGGCGGTCGACTTCTCCTCGGCGTGACGATCACGATCGTGTCGGCGTCGATCGTTGCGTCGTGCGGGGCCGACGCACCACGCACCACGCTCGAGCGCGGTGAGGTGATCTACGGGGCCAATTGCGCGCAATGTCATGGCGGAGACCTGGCGGGAACCGATCGGGGGCCGTCGTTGCTCGAACCGATCTACGGCCCGGACCAACTGTCCGACGATCAGTTCGCGGACTCGATCCGAAACGGGGTCGACGAGGAGCGGTGGGAGTTCGGCCCGATGCCGGCGAACGGAGCGATCACCGACGAGCAGATCGAGGCGATCCTCACCTTCGTCCGAGCGGAACAGGCGGGCGACCGGGCCGGCTGAGAGGGTTCAGCCGACCGCGTGAGCGCGGAGATCGGCGAGGTCGACGTACTCGAGCGTCGACATGTGGGTCGACTCGAGGATGACTCCGCAGGCGTGACCGGCGTCGAGCGCCTCCTTCCATCGTGGCGCACACACGCACCACTGGTCGCCTGCGGACAGTCCGGCGAAGCCGTACTGGGGCATCGGCGTGGAGAGGTCGTTGCCCTGCGACTTCGAGTATTCGAGGAAGTCATCGGTCAGGCGACAGCACACCGTGTGCATGCCGGGGTCGTCGCCTCGGTGCTCGCAACATCCCGTTCGGTGGTAGCCGGTCATCGGGTCGTACGAGCAGGGCTGTAGGTCGGTGCCGAGCACGTTGCGTTGCGACGGTGAATCAGACATTCACGCCAACCAGTTCGCCGATGCTGTAGGTCACCGCGCACGCCACCAACACGATCGCCACCTGCCGAGCGATCGACTTCGGGATCGAGCGTTCGGCGAATCGCCCGATCGCTGCGCCGACGAACGCTGCGGCGACCACGCCGATCGCCACAGAGATCGCTGCCGGAGCGAACCCGGTTGCGCCCGTGAACCATGGGATCACCGGCAGCATCGCCCCGAACAGGAAACACACGAGCGAGATGGCCGCAGCGTTGAATGCCGACGGCAGGTCGTGGGGATCGACGCCGAGCTCTTCGCGAGTGTGTACTCGCAAAGCGACCTCGGGCGACGCCATCACGTCCTCGGCGGCGGCTCGCGCCGTCTCTGGGGAGATTCCGTGATCCTCGTACATTGCAGCGAGCTCGGCTGTCTCGGCGACGGTGTTGCGGGCCAGCTCGCGTCGTTCGACCGCCACCTCGCGCTCGACGAGCTCGTTCTGTGCCGACACGCTGATCCATTCACCGGCTGCCATCGAGATTCCACCGGCGATCGCTCCGGCGAGACCGGCGAGGCGCACGATCGACGAGTCGGCCCCCGAGCCGGCGAAACCGAGGATCAGTGACACGTTCGACACCAGGCCGTCGTTGATCCCGAACACCGCTGCTCGAGCGAGCCCTCCCGACACCGGCCGGTGGCCGCCGTGCAGCTCTGGACGGTCAAGATCGCGCGGGGAGAGATCGGGTCGCGGCATCACGGTGAACGCTAGCCGTGCTTGCCGGCCGCGCGCCCAGACCTGTCCGAGCCCGGAAGCATCGTTGCGGCTACGTTGAGTGTTCGTCGTTCGACTCCAGCGAGGACACCATGAGCGCTCACAATGACGTGGCAGCCATCATCGACAGTCTGCGCGAGATTGCCGGTGCTCGTCGACCGTCCGATCAGTTGCTCCAGACGTTCCTTGGCGTCTACTACCGGGACATACCGAGCGATGACGCCGACGCGCGACGACTGAATGCGGCCTATGCGGCAGCGGTTGCCCACCTGCAGCTCGGTCGGGTGCGCCGAGTCGGAGAAACGTTGGTCGAGGTCTTGTCGCCAGATCTCGAGCGCGACGGCTGGGAGACCGAACGGACGATCTTGATGTTCGTGACCGACGATGTGCCGTTCCTCGTCGACAGCGTGCGAATGGTGCTCGATCGCCACGAGCTCGGCATTCACCTGCTCATCCACCCGATGCTCTCGGTGCGCCGCAACGATCGCCACGAACTCATCGACGTCGACGACCCGGACGGTCGAATCGAGGCATGGACGCTGATCGAACTCGACCGGTGTCCGACCAGTGCTCGTGAGCAGCTCGAGGGAGACGTTCGTCGGGCCATCGACGACGTGCAGTCGGTGGTGCGTGACTTCGCGTCGATGCAGGAACGACTTCTTGACGTGGCGGGCGACGACGCGCTGATGCGGTGGCTGGCGGACACGAACTTCGTCTTTCTCGGCTCGGCGATCTACGAACGGTCGTTGGACGGCCTCCACCTCGATGCGACGAGCCTCCTCGGTCAGTACCGGTCGAGGCGGCTCGATCCCGAGCCCATCGATCCGCCGTCGAGAGAGGGCGACGCCCAGATCGTGATCGCTCGCACCGACGCGGTCGCCACCGTGCACCGCCCAGCGCGAATGACCTCGATTGCGGTGCGCGTCCCAACGACCGATCGAGAGGTCAGGTTCGTGGGCTTGCTCGGGAGTGCGGCGTATCGCCAGAGCGTGTTTGCGATACCCGGAATCGGCGACCGGGCCGACGAGGTGGTCGCTCGTGCTGGCGCCACGCTCGAGAGTCACACCGGACGAGCGGTCCGCAATGTCATCGAGACCTTGCCCCGAGATGTCGTGTTCGAGTCCGGCGTCAGCGAGTTGACCGAGCTCGTCTCGGCGATCACCGGGCTGCAGGAGCGCCGCATCGTGAGGGTCTTCGACCACACCGAGCCTGTTGGGCCGTGGACCACGGTGCTCGCGTACGTTCCGCAATCGCGGTTCACCGCTGCGCTCCCGGATCTGGTCGGTGCGCTGGTGTCGGAGTACTACGGAGGTGAGGTCCGTGACCTCGAGACCCTCGTGGGTGCGAGTTCGCTCGCCCGGATCTCGATGACCGTCCGGGCAACTCCGCTCGACGACATGGCCCGACTCGTCAGCTCGATCGACGGGGTGTCGCGCACGTGGAATGAGCGGGCGAGAGACGCACTCGTCGAACTGCTCGGTGAGGTCGAGGGGCATCGGGTGTGGTCGGTGGTCGCCTCAACGGTCCCCGCCGACTATGTGGCGCGTGTGCGCCCCGAAGCGGCAGTCGGCGATCTGGTCAACGTCGAATCGATGCTGTCGGGAACGCTCGACGTCACGACGTCGTTCGGTCGTTCGATCGACGCTGCCGACGGCGAGTGGAGGTTCCGGGTGTTCCTGCGCGACCGCCCGACCACCATTGCCGAGTTGGTGCCGATACTGGAGCACTTGGGGTTGTCGCCGCTCGATGAACATCCCTCGGTCTTCGTGGGCGAGTCGGCGACGGTGCATCTCGACGACATCGGTGTTCGAATGGCGGCGCACGCGATCACCGACACCTGCCACGCCGAGGTCCAGCGGGCATTCGTCGATCTCATGACCGGAGCGATCGAACTCGACGGGCTCAACCGGCTGGTGCTGTCGGCAGGACTCGACCGTCGCCAGATCGCCGTGCTTCGCCTGTACAACCGGTACCTTCGCCAGGCCTCGTTTCCGTTCAGTGCGAACTACGTCGAGCAGGCGATCGTTCGGCATCCCGGCATCGCTCGCAAGCTCGTCGAGCTGTTCGACATCCGGTTCGACCCGGCGCCGGCCGATCTCGACACCGCCGGAGACCGGTCGGCAGCGATCGAGCGTTGCCGCGGCGAACTGCATGAGCTGCTCGATGACGTGCCGTCACTCGATGACGATCGGATCTGCCGGGCGTTCCTGACCCTGATCGACGCCACCGACCGCACCAATGCGTTCCGCGGTCGGGACGAGATCTCGGTCAAGTTCCGCCCTCACGCCGTCGGATTTCTCCCCGAGCCTCGGCCCGAGTTCGAGATCTTCGTGTGCTCGCCATTCGTCGAGGGGGTCCACCTTCGCGGGGGTCGCATCGCTCGTGGTGGCCTGCGATGGAGCGACCGGCCCGAAGACTTCCGAACCGAGGTGCTCGGCCTGGTCAAGGCGCAGATGGTCAAGAACGCCGTCATCGTGCCCACCGGAGCAAAGGGCGGCTTCGTGATCAAGTCGTCGTCGGCCGACCCTGCAGATCGAGATGCGGCGCGAGCCGAGGGCATCGACAGGTATCGCCGATTCGTGCGCGGCCTGCTCGACGTGACCGACAACGTCGTCGGAGATCGCATCGTGCACCCGCCCGACGTGGTGATCCACGATGGCGACGATCCGTACCTCGTGGTGGCCGCGGACAAGGGCACCGCGACGTTCAGCGACATCGCCAACGAGATCGCGGCCGAGTACGACTTCTGGCTCGGCGACGCGTTCGCATCGGGGGGAAGCCACGGCTACGACCACAAGGCGATGGGGATCACGGCGCGTGGTGCCTGGGAGAGCGTGCGTCGACATGCGCGCGTGATCGGCAAGGACGTCGACGTCGACGAACTCACTGTGGTCGGTGTCGGCGACATGTCGGGTGACGTGTTCGGAAACGGCATGCTGCTGTCACCGCATCTGAAGCTCGTGGCGGCGTTCGATCATCGCCACGTGTTCCTCGACCCCGATCCCGACCCGGCGCTCGCCGATGGCGAACGTCGACGGCTGTTCGAACTCCCGCGTTCGAGCTGGGCCGACTACGACAGTCGTCTGATCTCGGCGGGTGGCGGAGTGCACTCGCGGCAGCTCAAATCGATCGCGCTCACGCCGGAGGTGCGCGAGGTCCTCGGCCTCGATGCGTCGGTGGACGAACTACGTCCCGACGATCTGATCTCGGCGATCCTGCGTGCCCCCGTGGACCTGTTGTGGAACGGCGGTATCGGCACCTACGTGAAGGCGTCGAGCGAGAGTCATGCCGATGTCGGTGACCGCACCAACGATTCGCTGCGTGTCGACGGCATCGAGTTGCGCGCCCGCATCGTCGGCGAAGGCGGCAACCTCGGCCTCACGCAGCTCGCCCGAGTCGAATACGCGATCAACGGCGGCCTGATCTACACCGATGCGATCGACAACTCCGCCGGCGTCGATTGCAGCGACCACGAGGTCAACATCAAGATCTTGTTGGACCAACTCGTGCGAGACGGCGAACTGACCGTCAAGCAGCGCAATGAACTGCTCGTCGAGATGACCGACGAAGTCGGGCGGCTGGTGCTCGACGACAACCGCGCCCAGACCTTGGCGTTGATGATCGCTCGCACGCAGTCGTTGGCGATGGTCAACGTTCACGCGCGGTACCTCGACACGCTCGAAGCCGAGGGATACCTCGACCGGGATCTCGAATTCCTCCCGTCCGACAAGCAGATCGCCGAACGACAGAGCTCCGGAAGTGGTCTGCGGGCACCCGAATTCGCGGTGATGATCGCGTACACGAAAAACGCCGACGTCGCCGAGGTGCTCGACTCCGACCTCCCCGACGAGCCGGCGCTCGAACGTGATCTGCTGGAGTACTTCCCGGTCGAGATCCGCGAGCGTTTCCCTGATGCCATCCGTTCGCATCGCCTTCGCCGCGAGATCGTCGCCACCACCATCGTCAACGACATGGTCAACCTCGCCGGGATCTCGTTCGATCATCGCATGACCGAAGATTCGGGCGCCTCGGTGTCCGACGTCGCCAGAGCGTTTCTGGCTGCCCGAGAGATCTTCGGATTCGCCGATGTCTGGCGCGAGATCGATGCCCTCGGGAGCACGATCGACCTCGACACCCAGATCGCGCTCTTCGTCACCGCTCGCCGCATGACGGAACGTGGCGCGGTCTGGCTGTTGCGCCACCGTCGCCCCCCGCTCGACATCGCCGACGCCGTCGACACGTTCTCGGCTGGGTTGGCGTTTCTGGCCGAGTCGCTCGACGGTGTGGTCAGTGGGCGGGTGTCCACCGATGTCGCCGACGTCTGCGAGGAACGCGTCGCTGCGGGTGTCCCGATCGACCTCGCTGAGCGTTCGGCACGATGGCCGTGGCTCCACACCGGGTTCGACATCGTCGAGATCGCCCACAGTGAAGCCCGAAACGTCGCCGACGCTGCCACGGCGTACTGGGCCACCTTCGATGCGTTCGAACTCGGGTGGTTGTGGGACGGCGTCGGGAACCTGTCACGGTCCGACCGTTGGCAGCAACAGGCTCGATCGGCGTTGCGCGACGACTTGATGACGGTGCTCGCCGATCTCACGCGTCAGGTGATGCGATCAGCGGACGGTTCGCCGTCGGCGTGGATCGACGCCAACGGGCGCGCGGTCGGACGTGCGTTGGCCATGCTCACCGAGATCCGGCGGGCCGAGAGCTTCGACCTGACGACGCTCTCGGTCGCGATCCGTCAGCTCCGCAACCTGACGATCACCGCAGTTGCCGATGTCGCGATCCCCGCTGGCTGAGGCCCCACCCACTTGCAGAGACGTTGCAGCAACCTTGCGTCGATCTTGTTGAAGTCTTGGCCGCCACTTGTCGAAGAACACCCTTCGGGTGTGGCGGTCGACGGGTAGCGTCGTCTGTGTCATGACCACCGGGCCTCGATTTCGATTCGCACCGTCGCCAACTGGTTCGTTCCACGTCGGTGGCGCCCGCACGGCGCTGCAGAACTGGGCGCTCGCGCGGCGGCTCGGTGGCACGTTCGTGCTGCGCATCGAAGACACCGACGAAGCGCGCAACCGGCCCGAGTGGACCCAGGGCATCATCGATGCGCTCGCGTGGATCGGGATCTCCGCCGACGATGCGCACTTCGAGGGCCCGCACTTCCAGAGCGAGTACGCCGACGCACACCTCGCTGCGGCGCGGCGTCTCTTCGACGACGGGCACGCGTACTACTGCGACCTCAACGGCGACCAGATCCAGGCGCGTGCACAGGAGCTCGGCCTCACGGGATACGACGGGTATTCGCGTGACCGCGGACTCGGCCCCGGACCGGGCCACGTCCTGCGATTCCGGGTTCCCGACGGCACGACCGTGGTCGATGACCTCGTGCGCGGCGAGGTGTCGTTCGACAACCGCACGATCGAGGATTTCGTCCTGGTGCGCGGCAACGGCACGCCGGTTTTCCTGTTGGCCAACGTCGTCGACGACATCGAGATGGCGATCACCGACGTCGTGCGTGCCGAAGAGCACCTGCCGAACACGCCCAAGCAGCAGATGCTCTGGAACGCGCTCGGTCACGCAGCGCCCCGGTGGGCCCACGTGCCGGTGTTGGTCAACGAGCAGCGCAAGAAGCTCTCGAAACGCCGAGACAAGGTTGCGCTCGAGCAGTACCGAGACGAGGGCTACCTCGCCGATGCCATGGTCAACTACTTGATGACGCTGGGTTGGACGCCGCCGGGCGCCGAGGCCGCCGGCAGCGAGATCGTGTCGTGGGCCGAGATCGAGTCCGCGTTCCGGCTCGACGACGTCACGCACTCGCCCGCGTTCTTCGACGTGAAGAAGCTGGCTGCGTTCAACGGCGACTACATCCGACAGATGCCGCTCGACGAATTCGTCGAGCGCGCTGGTGAGGAATTGCCGGCCGAGTGGGATCGCGAGCGGTTTGCTGCCATCGCCCCGTACATCCAAGAGCGTCTGACGACGCTGCGTGAGGTGCCCGAGAAGATCGACTTCTTGTTCTGGCCCGATGATGCCGACGTCACCTACGACGACGACTCGTGGGCCAAGGCGTTCGGGCCCGACTGGGCTGTGCCGTTGCTCGGCGATGTGATCGGTGCCTACGGGGCGCTGGGTGACTGGTCCGCCGAGGCGCTCAAGATGGCTCTCGAGCAGGTGATGGCTCCCTACGAAGTCAAACTCGGCAAGGCTCAGGCGCCGGTTCGCGTGGCTGTCACCGGCCGCTCGGTGGGGCCGCCACTGTTCGAATCGATGGAGGTGCTCGGCCGTACGGAGACGCAGCGTCGTCTGTCGAGCGCGTTGGCGGCGGTGACCCAGAGCGCCTCGGGTGACGGTCGGTGAGAGCAATGGCCGATCGCGAGCTCCAACTCCCCAGTGACGAGGACGTGGCGCGAGATCGCGAGCTGCTCGAGGCGCTCGATGATCACCAGTCGGTCGGAGAGAAGTATGCCCGAGCTGGTGAGGTGCCGCTGTCGGTCGAGCGTGAGCCGTCGATGCGGCCGTCGGCGAACGCCGAGTTGTTGCGTGACCCGACTCCGGTGAAGCCGCTTCCGTCCCCACCGCGTCTCCTCGGTCGGCGGATCCTGCAGGTCTGCATGGTGCTGTTTCTGGTTGGCGTCGGCTATTTCCTGGTGTCGTTCTGGCAGGTGTGGTCGAGTGGACGATCCGACGAAGCCCGCAGCGTCGACGCCATTGTGGTGATGGGAGCTGCTCAGTACGACGGTCGGCCGTCGCCGCAGCTCGCAGCACGTCTCGACCACGCTGTCGATCTGTGGAACGAGGGGCTGGCCCCGGTCGTCGTCGTGACCGGCGGCAATCAGGAAGGCGATCGCTTCACGGAAGCGTCTGCGTCCGCGGCGTATCTCATCGACCGTGGCGTCGCATCGTCGGCGATCGTGCAAGAGGATGCCGGGTCGACCACCTTCGATTCGCTCGAGCGCGCGCAGACCATCGTGGGCGACTCCGTTCAAACGGTGTTGGTCGTCACCGACCCGTATCACGCGCTGCGAACCGAGCTCACTGCCGAAGAGGTCGGTTTCACTGCGTATGCATCCCCCGCGCCCGACTCGGTCGTCCGTGGCGCGGCGGAGCTCCGCCGTGAACTCGCCGAGGCCGCTGGTGTCGCCGTCGGCCGGATCATCGGGTTCGAACGGTTGAGTGGCCTCACCGACTGAGGCCGATACAATCCCGTCCCGCACCGGTCGTCGACTCGTCGCCGACCGTCACGCCGTGGGGTGTGGTGTAATTGGTAACACAGCAGTTTCTGGTACTGTCATTCGGGGTTCGAGTCCCTGCACCCCAGCTCTGATCGACCGCCGACCCGCACTCCTGCGAGGTCGGCGTCTTCGCTTTTCGGTCGCATCGTCGTCGCCGTGGGTGGGATCGCAGCACCCGCTGATAACGTTGCCGATCGCTACTTGGCCCGTTCGTCTAGTGGCCTAGGACACCACCCTCTCAAGGTGGCGGCACGGGTTCGAATCCCGTACGGGCTGCCAAGGAAAGACCAGGTCAGAG
>Ga0307380_10008059_pt1 | contig 13566 bp, 9 predicted proteins | sample UN3MG_FD_202239 | JGI IMG/M metagenome (GOLD analysis project Ga0307380, IMG submission 202239) | Soil microbial communities from Risofladan, Vaasa, Finland - UN-3 | ecosystem: Environmental > Terrestrial > Soil > Coastal area > Acid sulfate soil | place: Finland: Risofladan, Vaasa | collected... | reverse complement strand
TGATCCCTCAGCAGAGCGGTGGCTCGTGCCGCGTCCTCCGCGTTGGTCACGCAGACCTCGATGCCCTCAGGCGCGACGATCAGGGACGTCTGCATCATGGCAGCCGCATGCTCGTCCTTGACCAGCGCGGCGATCCCCTGCTCCGAAAGCCAGGCCACCACCACTTTCGCCTCCTCAATGTCCGCGGCTCGGTACACGCAGGGCAGATCGCGCGACATCGCTTACACTCCTGTCAACGAGTTGAAGAACCGTCACCCGCGGCGAATGCGCTCGCACAGCCCGCTGCCGTTACGACCCTTTGCCGGGTCCCTGCTCGGCGCCGATTCTGATCGCCAGGACCTCCGACAGCACCCGGCCACGTGCGTAGAAGTTGCCGCGCTCTTGGGCCGTTTCGCCGCCCACGATCACGTGCGATTTCCCGACCGGATCGTACACCCCAACGTGCCCCTGACGCGTGCTCGGCATAGCGTCTTCGTGCCGCGTCCAGGTATTGTCCTTCAGGTCGTAGCTCCACACGCTGCGTGGTCCTGGCGGGCCCGTCTCCGCCAGGGACAAACCACCGGCCAACATCAGCAGGTCGTGCTCGGCGTCATACGTCAGACTCGTCCCCTCCATCGGCGGGGGCGGGTCGCCCCCACCCGGCAGTTTCGTCCACACTAGGCCCTCCAGGTCCAGCATGAAGACTTCCCGGTCGATCAGAGCCCGTCCCCAGGCGTAGCCCACCCCGCCAAAGATAAACATGCGGTTACGCTCCGGATCGATCGCCACCGCATGGTTCCATCGCTCCGGCGGCACCGCGCCCGTGGGTCTCAGTCGGTGCCACTTCCTGGCCTTCAAGTCGAACGCCCATAGGTCGTCCAGCGAGTTGAACCCGCTCGAGGCCGTCGGCCCGCCATCCCCGCCGTGAACCAGCAACCGGTTTCGCTCCGCGTCCGCCACCATGGCGCAGCCGTTCCGTGCGGGAGGCCCCTCGCTCCCATCTGAAACAAGTTGCCAGGATCGCTTTGCGTCCGCGCCAAGGCCCAGAACCCATAGCTCGGCCACGGGCTTCTCGGCGTCTCGTGGCCAGCCGCCGAACAGGTACAACGCATCCTCGCCGGGAACGTAGACCATCCCCGGCCCACCGGTGCCCCGCGGCCCGGGACCGGCGACCTCGATGACGGACGATCGCATCGTCGCCAGATCGATGCTGAGGACCCCGGCACGTGTCTTGGACTTTACCGACTCGCTGCCGCCGAAGATGAGCAGACGCCCCCGTTTCGAGTCATACGCACAAGCCGACAACACACCCACTCCGGCGCCGTCAATCTCTGCAACCCGCACCGCAATCTCACGGGCAAGAGGAGCGCTGGCGTCGGCCACCGCCATCGTGGCTAACGGCAGTAAGGTCAACACGACAGCGACAATCCTGAGAGGACATCGCACCTGTGATCGCCCACCGCAGCGCTGTACCCTGTTTCCTGGCTTGCTGTGTACCATGGTCGTTCTCCTCGGTATCTCGCGCTTGGTCACACCGCACGCCGTATCCCGGCGCGCAAGCCTACCCCACTCGCGCGACCAGGTCGGCGACGATCGTCTCGACTTTGCCCGCGGCCGCTTCCCTGGCCCGCTCCAGGTCATCCGCCGGCTCTTTCAGCAGAATATAGAACTTGATCTTCGGCTCCGTCCCACTCGGCCGGGCGATCACCTTCCCCCCGTCGGCCAGCGTGAAGATCACCACGTTACTCGGCGGCACCTCGTAGCGCCCGATCACCTCGTTCGTGGCCAGGTCCCGGTTCTCGCCCGTACTGATGTCGGCCACCGCCCTGACGTCAAACCCGCCGATCGTCTCCGGCGGCGACCTGCGCAGCCCCTCCATCAGGCCCTTGATCTTCTCCCCTCCCTCTTTCCCGGGCAGCACCACGCTCTTGGCCCCCTCGTGGTAATAGCCGAACCGCCCGAACAGCTCCTCCAGCAGCCCCAGCACGCTCTTGCCCTGATCCGCCGCCCAGGCCGCCATCTCCGCGATGAACGCCGTGCTGCTCACCGCGTCCTTGTCGCGGGTGAACCGGCACGGCAGATACCCGTAGCTCTCCTCGGCCCCGAAGACGTACTCCTTACTCGGCCGGCCCGCCGTGCCCTGTGTGTCGTACTTGTGCAACGCCCGCCCGATCCATTTGAACCCCGTCAGCGTCTCGACCACCTCCGCCCCGTACGACCGCCCGATCTCCTTCATCATGTCGCTCGACACGATGGTGCTCAGCACCACCGCGTTGGACGGAAACCGCCCCGAACGCGTCAACTGCTCGCAGATGTAATAACACAGCAGCGCCCCGATGCGGTTGCCGGTCACCAGCTCGAACTCGCCGTCCGCCCGCCGGCACGCGATCCCCACCCGATCGCCGTCCGGATCGGCCCCGATGACCAGCTCGGCCCCTCGCTGCCTCGCCAGCTCGATGCCCATGCTCAGGGCCGCCCCTTCCTCAGGATTGGGCGATTTGACCGTGGGGAACTCGCCGTCCGGCCTGGCCTGCTCCGGCACCTCGATGACCTGATCGAACCCGCGCCGCTTCAAAGCCTCGGGAATGAGCTGCCCGCCCGTGCCATGAAGTGACGTATAGACGATCTTGAGGCTCTTGCCCTGCTCCCGGCAGATGTCCGGGCAGAGGCACGACTCCTGCACGGCGTGCAGAAAGTGCTCGTCCACCTCCCGCCCGATGACCTTGAACAGGCCCATGGCCCGGGCCTCGTCCAGGTCGCGCGACTTGATGTTCCCGAATCCCCCAACGCCGCGCACCTTGTCGATGATCGCCCCGTCGTGAGGCGGCGTCACCTGCCCGCCGTCCGTCCAATACGCCTTGAACCCGTTGTACGCCGGCGGGTTGTGGCTGGCCGTCACCACCACGCCGGCCGTGCACCCCAGGTGACGGATGGCGAACGACAGCTCCGGCGTCGGCCGCAACGTGTCGAACAGGTACGCCGTGACCCCGTTGCCGGCCATCACCGACGCCACCCGCCGGGCGAACACGTCGCTCTTCCGCCGGCAGTCGTACGCGATCACCACCCCCGCCGTCATCGCGTTCTTGCCTTGACCGGCCACGTAGTTGGCCAGCCCCTGCGCCGCCGCCCCCACCGTGTACACGTTCATGCGGTTCAGACCGGCCCCGATCACCCCCCGCATCCCGCCCGTGCCGAACTCCAGCTCCTGGTAGAACCGGTCGGTCAGTTCCTTCTCGTCTCCGGATTCGACCAGATCGCGGATTTCGACCTTGTCCTCCTCGGCGATGGCCGGGTCCTCCAGCCACCTCTGGGCGGCGGTCCGGATGGCGTTGTCCATGGTTCAACCTCCCTGTCGGTCTGCGTGCGGCATAACGGCCAAGAGCGCGGCATTGTCACGGCCCGCCCCACGCAGCGTCAAGCGAATCGTGCCTTGCCCTGACGCCGCGACACCCGCGCTCGCCGCCTCGACGAGCCCGCGGGCGCATCGTATGATGCCCCGTCGGCGGAAAGGCGTCGCCGGGTTTGCAGCCCGATCGCCACGAACCCTGATCCGGCCCGCCGATTCGGCCGATGACAACCGCGTGCACTGAGCCAACCACCGCAAAGAGGACGCGTCATGGACAGGAAAGTCGTGCTCGTAACCGGCGGGGCCGGCTTCATTGGCTCCCATCTCTGTCTGCGGCTCTTCGAGCAGGGGCACTACGTCCTCTGCCTGGACAACTACTTCACCGGCCGGCGCGAGAACTTCGGCGACCGCTATCAGGAGCTCGTCAACAGCGGGCGATTCGAGTTCGTCCGACACGACGTCATCCAGCCCATCCTCCTCGAGGCCCACGAGATCTTCCACCTGGCCTGCCCCGCCAGCCCCGTCCACTACCAGTACAACCCCGTCAAGACCATCAAGACCAACGTCATCGGCACCTACCACATGCTCGGCCTGGCCAAGCGAGTCCGCGCCCGCTTCCTCCTGGCCAGCACCTCCGAGGTCTACGGCGATCCCAAGGTCCACCCTCAGCCCGAGTCCTACTGGGGACACGTCAACCCCATCGGCGTCCGCAGTTGCTACGACGAGGGCAAACGAGTCGCCGAGACCCTGGCCATGGACTACCACCGCCAGCACGACCTCGACATCCGCATCGCACGCATCTTCAACACCTACGGCCCCAACATGGCCACCAACGACGGCCGCGTCATGAGCAACTTCATCTGCCAGGGCCTGCGCGGCGAGCCCATCACCGTCTACGGCGACGGCCAACAGACCCGCAGCTTCTGTTACGTCTCGGACCTGGTGGACGGCCTGTGCCGACTGATGGCCTGTGAAGACCACCAGCCGGTCAACCTGGGCAACGAAGGCGAGATCAGCATGCTCCAACTCGTCGAGGCCATCGGCCGGCAGTTGGGCGGCAAGCTGGATGTGGTCCACGAGGAGTTGCCCGCCGACGACCCCGTCCGACGTCGCCCCGACCTCACCCGCGCCCGCAAGCTCCTGGCCTACGAGCCCAAGGTATCACTCGAAGACGGCCTCAAACAAACCATCGCCTACTTCCGCGCCGAACTCGCCGCCACCGCCCCGGACCCACCCCAATAACCCCCGCCGCGCCCGATCCGAGCCGCGCCCGTGAGGAAGCGGAACCGAACCGCGCCCGATCCGAGCCGCGCCCGTGAGGAAGCGGAACCGACCCGCGCCCCATCAGTACCGCGACTGTCAGGGAGCGGCCCCGACCCGCGCCCTCCGATCGCGCCCCCAATCCTCGAGCTCGAACCCGTCACCGCCTTGACTCCCACCTGTCCACCGCACAATACTGGCCCACAGCGAATTCCTCGTTTGGCTTCCAACGAAGGGAACGCCCGTGGCAACCACGATCCCGCATCGATTCCCTGCGATCGCATCGATTCCGCTTCTCGCTGTCGCCGCGATCCTCGTCGGCTGCGCCGCGGGCGGCGGGCGCGGCGGCGATGCCACGCCTGATCCCGGTGAACTGGGCGCCGTCTGCACCGCGGATGACACGTGCAATGACGACCTCGTCTGTGATGACGTCATCAACGCCTGCGTCCAGAAAGGCGCCCGGGGCGATGGACAAGCTGCCCCCGACCCTGCCGCCCAGCCGGACGGCGAGGCCGACACAGCCGACGATCAACCTGACGCTGGACAGGACGCCGAAGGCGAACAAGACGCCGAAGGCGAGGACGAACCCGACGGCGACACCCCAGTCTCCGACGTCGACGACGCCCAGCCCGCCCCCGACGACGACCAGCAGCCCAAGCCCGATGCCGGTGACGGCCCCGACACCGGTGACCAGCCCGACCCCGGCGCCGAAGAGGATCCCCCGGATACGCCACCCGAGGAGCCGCCCCGACCCGACGACGACGCCCTGCCCGACTTCGCCGTGGCCGATGTCAATCCCGAGTCACCGCGCTACGAGGAGGACGTCTCTCCCCGCGACTATCTCGGCCGGGTATCCGCCTGGTACTTCGGCCACTCCACCTGAGGTTACTGCCGAAGCCAGTTTGGCTTCCTCGATCAGATGCAGGCCGAGATTGACTCGCAGGAAACCCTTCGCCCCGTTCACATTCTGGGCGTCAACGGCATCGGCCTGCAACTCGGCAACGCCGCCACGACCGCCGGCCGCGTCCTGCCCTGGTTACAGCCGGCCGCCGACCAGGACGTCTGGACCCAGTGGCAGGTCGTCTATCGTGACCTCGTCATCCTCGGCCCCGGCAACGAGCAACTCGGCGCCTTCAACCTAACCGAGCACAACCTCTCCGACCCCGCCGCCTACACCGCCCTGAAGACCCAACTACTCGAAGCCGCAAACGAGTAATAACTCGAGCTGACTGACTACCGCCGTCACAGGCCGCACACTCAGATTGACGAGCCGCGGACTTCAGCGGGGCCCAAACCGTTCCACCGGAGATCGGACGCCCGACGACCAAGCTGCCTTCGACGTGTTGGCGACGCCTCATGAAACAGCGCTTCGACAAGCCGACCTACGGCCGGCGCTGGCAGGCCGAGACGGTCTTCAGCATGATCAAACGTCGCCTGGGATCGGCCCTCGGCGCCCGTAGCTACTGGCCTTGGGTCCGCGCTCTCACGCTCAAGGCCATCACCCACAACATCCTGATCGTCTTGCGCGCAATCGAGGTTTTCTACAGAGCAAGCCTGACCCCCTTACCCCCCATCAACACCCCCGGTCTCAGAGAGGTTACCGGCGGCCACGTCGCCACCACGCTGGCCTGCTTCTTCAAGAGCACGACGGGCGATAAGTGGTACGGTCAAACCCGCGTGAGCCAGGCGGGCTCCGATGTAATAAGCGTTGTCGCCGTGAGGACATCGACCGGTGTCGAGAAGTAATAGCCCTGGGCATAGTCGCAGTCGAGTGTCAGGATCTGAACGAGTTGCTCCTCCGTTTCCACCCCTTCGGCAGTTACCTTCATACCTAGATTGTGGGCCAGGCTAATGATCGCGTGGATGATTGCTGTGTACTGGCGTCTAGCCTCCAGAGTTTTCACGAACTCGCGGTCGACCTTCAGAACATCGAGCGGGAACCTGTGCAAACAGCTCAAGGACGAATAACCCGTACCGAAGTCGTCCATGTGCAACTGCACGCCCAACTGCTTCAACTGCTTCAGTCCTTCGGCCACGGGTTTGGAGGCCTCGATGATCGCGCTCTCCGTGACCTCAAGACTCAGGTTGCGGCCTTCAATGCCGGTGTCGCGCAAAACGCGTTCGACGTCGGCGACGAACTCGGGCTCCAGCAGTTGCTTTTTGGAGACGTTTACACTGACTGATATCGCCTGGGCAGGTGCGAGTCGGTTGTTCCAAATGCGCAACTGCTTACATGCCTTCTGGAGTACCCATCGCCCGAGGGGAACAATCAACCCGATCTCCTCTGCGATAGGGATGAAGCTGTCGGGGAGGATGAGACCGCGGTCCGGATGCTTCCAACGCAGCAGTGCCTCGAAGCTCGTGATCCGCCCGGTCCCGAGCTCGACGATAGCCTGGTAGAAAATATGGAACTGCTGCCTGTCCATCGCTGCCCGAAGGTCGTTCTCCAACTCCAAGCGCCGCACCACCTCAGTATGCATGTTCTCGTTGAAGATCGCGTACCGTGCCTTGCCGGCTTGCTTCGCGCGGAACATCGCCGTGTCCGCGTTTCGCAGCAGTTCTTCAGCGTCCCCAGAGTCACTATCGTACAGGGCAATACCGACGCTCGCGCTGATGACCACCTCGCGCGTGCTGAGCGTGAAGGGCACCGACAGTTGCGCCCGGATGCGCTCCGCGACGAGAACGGCGTTGTTCGGCTTGCGGATGCCGTTGAGGAGAACGACGAATTCATCTCCCCCAAGTCGTGCTGCGATATCTTCCCTGACGTGCACCACAGTGTCCAATGAGCGCAGGCCATTGACCAGCCTCTTGGCGACTTCCTGTAGCAGTTCATCGCCCACGCGGTGCCCCAGACTGTCGTTGATGAACTTGAAGTTGTCGATGTCCCAAAAGAGCACGGCGAAGGTGTAGTCCGGGTCCCTCTGTGCACGCTTGACGCAGCAACGCAAACGGTCCAGGAGCAATGCGCGATTGGGCAAGCCCGTCAAGCGGTCGTGGAAGGCATCGTGCCGCAATCGATCCTCGACCTTCTCGCGCTGAGCGATTTCCTCTTGGAGCCTTTCATTGGTTCTGCGGAGTTCGGTGGTTCGCTTCTCGACCGTCTCTTCCAGATTGTCAAGCTGGAGCCGCACCTGCTGCGCCAGACACCATTTCTCGGTCAGGGCGCACGCGAGTTGGGAGACCTCCACGTTGTCGAACGGCTTCTTGAGGATGAGCAGGTTGTCCACCAGACCGAGCCGTTCCAGCATGTCCTCCCACGAATGGTCGGAGTACGCGGTGCAAATCACCACCTGGATGTCCCGGTCCTTCTCCCACAAGTGCTCAATCGTCTCCAAGCCGTCCCACCCAGGTGGCATACGCATGTCCACGAATGCGAGCATATACGGCTTCCCCTCCGCAAGTGCCCGGCAAACCTTCTCCAGAGCCTCCTGGCCTTGATAGGCCGAGTCAATGTCATATTGTAGCCAGCGCTGGGGAGTGACCCCCTGGCTGAGCAGGGCGGCTCTCAGGTCGCTGAGCGCGCCGGTGTCGGCCTCGCCGCCGAGGATCTTTCGGAAGTCCTCGTGGATCGCCGTGTTGTCGTCGACGACCAGGATCCGCCGGCGGGCGCTTTCACCCATCACGCTACCTCTGCCGGCTTGGGAGGGATTTCGAGGGTGAACGTCGCCCCCTTGCCCGGGCCCTCACTGTGGGTGGTCAACGTACCGCCCACCTCCTTGGCAGCCAAACTGGCGCTGTGCAACCCGAAACCGTGACCGCCGCTCTTGGTGCTGAAGCCGTGGGAGAAAATCCGCGTCAAGTTCTGCTCGGGGATTCCTACACCGTTGTCGATCACCTCGATCCGAACGTGGCCCTCATCGTCCCCGCTCATCCCGATTCGCAGTGTCAGGAGTCTCTCCCCTTTGTCGCCATGATCCAGGGCGTACTTGGCGTTGCTGATCAGGTTTACCAGTATCTGCAAGACCTTGTTCTTGTCGATCAGGACCGTGGGGGTCTGCCCGTATTCACGCACTACCTGGACCTTGTGGCGGACCAACCCGGCGTTGTTGACCCGCAGCGCGTCCTCCACCAGGTCAGCCGGCGACACCTCCTCCGTCACGCCAAACACCTTCGCGTATGACTGCTGCATGCTGACGATGTCTTTGATGTGCTCGACGTTCCTGGTCAGTGATTCCAGCTCATCAAGCATGGCCGTCTGCTCGTCAACCAGATGCTTACCCAACTCGAGCAGGTAACGGGGCACCAGCTTGCCCTTCTCGTCGGTGGTCATGAATGTGCCCAGGTCATCGGCCCGCTCCCGCATCAGGGCCGTGATCTCGGTCAGGTCCGCCACCTGCGACTTGCGGACCTTCTCCCGCACCAGCGTGGCCGACACGTTGACGCTGTTGAGCACGTTCCCGACGTTATGCAGGACGCCCGTGGCCACCTCGGCCATCCCGGCCTGGTGGGATACGTCCAGAAGCTGCTTGTGTAACGCCTCCCGTTCCCTCTCGGCCCGCTTACGCTCGACGATCTCGTCTTCAAGTGCCTTTCGCTGCCGTTCGAATTCCGCCAGAGACCGGCGTGCGGCATCAAGCACGAAGTTGACCAGCAGTTGGAGTTTTTGCAGCGTCTCGTCCTGAACCTCGATCTTCACCGTGAAGTCGAACTTCCCGTCAACAGCCTGACACAGTTGGTTGGCAACGTCTTCGACCAACAACCTGAGCTGCTGTTCGCTCATCGAACTCGCTGGAGCCACCATCGGCACGCGTCATCCTCCTTCTACGACCAGTGGATGTTCACCTCGCACTCGGCGTCCCCCTTCTTCTGGCAACGCGTCTCCTCGATGGTAGCCTCGTCGCCATAGTGGTTGATGATCCACCGCGCCAGCGCGATATACAGCCCGCAGAGTTGGTTTGGTGAGGAGTAATGCGTGATAATTTCGTTGTCTCGCTTCTCGATGTGGAACTTGTCGCCTATGGCCTTGCGAACCTCGGGATCTCGGACAGCCGTGGCGAAGCCGTTGTGAATGGCCGGCTGCCGTTCCAGAAACTCGCGGGCGTTCTTAGACATCTTGAACCACATGGGAAAGCGCCTGAGGAAATCTTTGCAGGCGAAATCGGCGAACGCCGCCTCCGCCTGCTCCTGCGTAATGTTGAGAACCTCGCACGCGGCCGCGAGCAGACGCCGCCACTCGTTGTCGTCATGCACCTCATCCATGCGAAACATCTTGTCCTCTGGGACGCCCGCGCGCCGCTTGACCTCCGCCACAGCGCTGGCGCTGGCTGCTGACTCGATGAGATCAAACAGCGTCTTCTGAATCAGTCCGACCATGATGGCTTCCGTTTCCGTCTTGCGCAGAAGCGCGCTACAGCGCGGGCCAGGTTATCGCCCGCCTCACTGACGTCCGACACACGCCTGGCGGAGGCATCATCACCGCAAGGGAATGTTGTGTGACCTCGCGGAATCCGCCTCAGCCCGGTGAGATGCTGGTCCACCGGAGCCCTGCCAGAGCGGCGGAGCGAACACTCATCCATGATTCATCGGCTCGCATGGACACATAGTTTACTATCGGGCACCGACGGCGAGCGTGGCCGGTTGGTCGGGTAGCTCCATAATCTGCCTCCCTGTGGCGGAATAAGTCCGATAAACGACGAGGGCCGAGAAAGGAAAGTTAAGGGGGTCAGGCTTACTTCTTCCTGCCATCGCTGCCTCGCCCTGGGCGCCACGGTGCCCGGAGCCTCGATTCGGACTTCACCCGGGCGGCTGGCGGACCGGCCGGTTGAGCACGTGATAGGCGAACCCACCGCGGCCGATGGGCACGCGTCTGGCCATGATGACACCCTGCCGCAGACCCTCCGCCCCGCTCGGATTCTGGGCGTCAACGACATCGGCCTGCAACTCGGCAACGCCGCCACGACCGCCGCCCGCGTCCTGCCCTGGTTACAGCCCGCCGCCGACCAGGACATCTGGACGCTGTGGCAGGTCGTCTATCGTGACGTCGTAATCCTCGGCCCCAACAACGAGCAACTCGGCGCCTTCAACCTAACCGAGCACAACCTTTCCGACCCCGCCGCCTACACCGCCCTGAAGACCCAACTACTCGAAGCCGCAAACCAGTAATAACTCAAGCCGACCGTTTGCCACCCCCGCGAGCCGCGCACCCAGATTGACGAGCCGCGAACGGACCCCGTCCCCACGGCGTCGGGAGTTCGCGCGGCGTGACGGGCAAACGGTCCCTCCAGCGATCCCCAGAGGCGGGCTGGACGAAATCTGAGGTCAAAGGGCAGGCCTCCTCGCCAGAATGCCCGTCCTCCTTTGAAATGGGCTTGGCGCGCCGGTAGAATCGGGGCCTCGGAAGCGGCAAATAGGGAATGTCCGCTTCGATCGCCTTCCGTCTGGTTCTGGCCCACACGATTCGGTACAATGGCATCAACCGGTTGACAGAGTAGCTTTCGCGGCGCGATGGCCTGCTCAGGGGACCCGGCGGCGCACTTCTTCACGGACGCCGGGGAGCAGTTGGGGTCGGGGCGATGCTCCTGCTTCCGCGAACCGCACCTCGGCGGATAGACCATCGAATCGCAGGGACCACGTCTGAAGGAGAACGGATATGAACCGTCCTGTTGTCCGAATGGTAGCTGTGACCTTGACGGGTCTGTCCCTCGTTGCGGTGCCCGGAACCGCCTCGCTCCCCGGCGATTCCGAGGGCGACTGCGACGTTGATCTGGCTGACTTCAGCGCGTTCGCAGCGTGCATCACTGGCCCGTGTGCCCCGGACTGCGATCCGCCGCTGGACCCGGCCTGCAACGTGATGGATCTCGACGGCGACGGTGACGTGGACCTGATCGACTTCCGCGCGTTTCAGTCGGGCTTTAGCGGGCCTTTCCAGGTCTATGACTTCAGCACCTTCCCGGCGTGCATGATCGGGCCGTGCGGGCCGAACTGCGATCCGCCGTTGGACCCCGCGTGCGACCCGATGGACTTCGACGGCGATGGCGACGTTGATCTGGCCGATTTCGGTGCGTTTCAATTGGTCTTCGACGCTGCACCGGGAACGTTGGCCATTTACCCGTTCAGGTACACGTTTGTGGACGCCGTTGAGAGCGCCCAGCTTGCGGTTACCGCGCACTACCCCGGCGGGGCAAGCAACGACGTGAGCACGTGTGCAACGTACCTCTCCGACGACCCGCTGGTCGCCGACGTGTCGTCGGACGGCCTGGTGACCGCAATCGCCGACGGGCAGACGACCGTGCGAGCCCAGTTTCTGGGTCTCGAAGCCCTGTGTGACGTGAAGGTCACCACCCAGCCGCCCACCGAATACCCGGAGTCGGGCTGGATCGACGGCATCGTCTACGACGCCTCGGCGGGCGATGTGCCCCTCGCCGGTGCCATAATCACCATCAAGGACCACGACGTGGCCATCCCCGGCCGGGTCATCACCGGACCGGACGGCAGGTTCGCCTTCCCCACGCCCGGCCGCGGCGACTTCTTCGTCACCATCGCCAAGAACGGCTACACCTACGCGCAGCGAAGAGCAGAGGTGACCCAGACGCTCGACACTGCGGTAAGGCCGGTCTACCTGCTGCCGGAAGAATCCCCGCTCCTGCGCCAGCCTGGGCCGCCGGGCCAATTCCGTGCGTTGGGCAGAACCGTTACCGGGGCGCTCTACACCAATGCCGCCAACACGATCCAGATCATCTGGCCGGACGGCGTCCGCGGCCCGCGAGACCGCGATCCACCGCCGCAGGTCGGTGCCACCGAGGTCAATCGTAGCTTGGAGCTGCCGGACGATCTGCCCGAGCAGACGGAGTTCACCTACGCCTATTACTTCGACGTCCCTGGCGGCGAGCATCTGCCGGAGCCGATTGCCGTTCGCTTTGCAAACGATCTCGGCTTTGCCCCCGGCGTGGAGATTCCCGTCGGTCGGTGGGACAACGACCTGCTCAAGTGGGTCCACGAGGCCGTCGCAACTGTGTCTACCGATGGGCTCTGGGTCGAGTACGAAGCCGACGACTTCTCGGCCTGCGACATTAACCTGCCCGCTATCCCGCCGCCGCAGGCCAGGAGCCCGAACCTTGCCGACCCCAGCAGCCAGGACAAGAGCGAGTCCGAGGCACAACCGAGTGGCGGCAAGCCCTGCACCGGAACCGGCGGCAGCTCGTTTGTCGCCGCCCGCACCGGGGAGTTATTCGAGGACCACGCTCTGCCGTCGTATCGCAGCCTAGGTGTGGATCGGACGGTGCGGCTGGTGTATCAATCACGGGCCGCCAAGCCGGCAGCGTTCATCGCCTACGACCTGGACCTCGACCCAGTCACCACGCTGGTGCCCGAGGCCCACGGATTCCGTGTGAGCATCGAGGGCCGCTTCTACGAGGCCTGGATGGAGGGAACTGAGGACCCGCGACGCCACGCCTTCATGTGGGACGCCTACAACGACCGCGGGGAGTTGCTGCCCACTGGATCGTATTTCTACTACCTGCGGCTGGCCAACGAATACATCTCGACGCTTGCCGGCAGCGCCAACGGCCAGTTCGGCGGCCCGCCGGGGGACGATTTGGGTGTCCAGGCGCCCGAGCGGGTGGTGTATCCGTCGTCGGCCTCCGGCACGGTCACCGTTCGGGACGAGCGCTCCAGCCCGTTCGGTGCCGGCTGGACCGTGGGTGCCCTGCAGCGGCTGTTTGTCGATCCAGGCCAAACCCGCGCCGTCCTGATCGAAGGCGACGGGACGATGATCACGTTCCAGGCGGGACAGGATTTGGCCACTGCAAACTCGTACTCGAATGATGTCTCCGTGCTGCTGGGCAATGGGGATGGTACTTTCCAGAGCGAACAGCGGTATGCGGTCGGCGGTGTGGCCTGGGACGTTGCGGTTGGCGATTTCGACGGGGACGGACGACAGGATTTGGTCACGGGTTACTATGACTGGCCCGATTCCGGTGTCTCCGTGCTGTTGGGCAATGGGGATGGTACGTTCCAGAGCGAACAGCGGTATGCGGTCGGCA
>Ga0307380_10008055_pt1 | contig 13572 bp, 12 predicted proteins | sample UN3MG_FD_202239 | JGI IMG/M metagenome (GOLD analysis project Ga0307380, IMG submission 202239) | Soil microbial communities from Risofladan, Vaasa, Finland - UN-3 | ecosystem: Environmental > Terrestrial > Soil > Coastal area > Acid sulfate soil | place: Finland: Risofladan, Vaasa | collected... | reverse complement strand
TTCCATTATCGATTATTCTCCTGCTTCGCCTGTAACTGATCCAGTCGGTTCTTCCCGTACATTTGATATCAGCATTGACCAGTCCGTTAATGTTACATGGTACATCAACGGCACCCCAGTACAGTCTGATTCCGATGTTACCAATTCTATGTATACCAATAGCAGTGCTGCTGATGGTATATGGAACGTCAGTGCTGTCACCGTCAATACCAACGGCAGTACTATGCAGACCTGGCTGTGGATTGTTACATCTAGTGATTTCAGAGCTTTTTGGAAATTCGATGAAAATGGTGGAAATATAGCTTTTGATTCATCCAGTAATTATAATGATGGAACAATCAATGGGGCAACATGGACATCTAGGAAATCCGGTTCTGCCCTCTCTTTTGATGGAGTGAATGATTATGTTAGTGTTGGATCTGATAGTAGTCTAAATATCTTCGATGCGATTACGATAGAAGCATGGGTAAAGACCACTTCAAATAATGAGATCACAGTTGTTGGAAGAGGAACCAGTTGGTCAGATCATACAATCAATTTTGGTGTTGAAACTGGTTATCCTCTGTTCATTTTTGCTAATGGCTATTCTATGGGAGACTCAAATATTATAACAGGATTACAGAAGGTAAACGATGGAAACTGGCATCATATTGTTGGACGATATGATGGATCAACAATCGAGGTTTATACTGATGGAGTGTATGATAACGGAAAAACAAAAACGACAAAGCCATTTTCAAATAATGATATACCCACTAATATAGGTGTTTTGGGAGGATATAATACCTATTTTAATGGTACAATAGATGAAGTAAAAATTTATGATCGTGCTTTATCAGCATCAGAAATCCAATCATCATATAATAATGAATAATGCAACAGATACTGTGAACACGCTATTGTTGAATTTTATTTCGTTATTGTTGTATTATTCTTGCCATTGAGTGCAATATGATCCCCGTAAATGTCATGAATATTCCGACTAATGTCAATAATATCATCAATAAAGAAGGCCCAAACATAAGATTTTCGCCAAAATAAAAACCTCGTAAAAAATTCAATCCCATTGCCATACCTACTGTAATTAAGCTTACACCAGGTAGTGAAAAATAATAGAGCGGCTTCTTCAGTTCCATATCGTGAAGAACCTTCACAAGTACTTGTAATCCATGACTTACCGGATTCTCTGTAGAGCAATCTACATCATAACGAACACCTATCTCTGTTTCCTTAATCCTTAACTTTGCCATAGCTGCATCTGCTAACATCTCGCTTTCAATGGCCATTCCTTTAGATTTGAATCTGAAAAATGGGACCGCATTAATAGAGAAAGCCCTAAAACCACTTTGAGTATCAGTAATTTTAAGTCCACTATTAAAGTTCGTAACTTTATCTAATATGGTCTGTCCGATCCTGCGATAAAAAGGAGTAGTAGTAGTATTATTTTTTCCTCCTATGTAACGACTACCATTAACCATATCAGCTTCATTAGTAAGCACAGGTTGTATAAGTCTGGGAATATCAGCAGGGTCATGCTGACCATCAGCATCGATAGTTACTATAATGTCAACATCTTTTTGAATTGCGGCCTCAAACCCTGTTTTTAAAGCAGCTCCTTTGCCCAAATTTTTAATGTGGCGAATAATTTCAGCTCCTGCCATCTCTGCAAATACCGCAGTTCTGTCAGTGCTACCGTCATCGATTACAATAACTTGGTCAACATATTTTCTTGTATGCAAAACCATGCTACAAATTGAGATTTCTTCATTGTATGCAGGAAGTATTGCAATTATTTTATTTTTTGTTTTTTCTGTTGTATCCAAATAATTAATAATTGAATTGGAATACATTTGTGATTTGTCCAATTTAAATAAATAATTAGGAGAATGGTAACTTTTATTATCAATGTCAAATCTGCTTCGTTCCATAATTGGGACAGTTGTTACTTTGTTACCAAATATTTTCATATTAATGTTGTTATTATATTTTCGATTGATATCGACAATTATATTTGAAAAAGCCATTTTATTGGAGAAAATTTTGTTTTTATTTTCTGAATAATTTGATAATATACATTCATCAATTTCTGTTATCAAATATTGTTCCTCCCTTAACTTATCAATTAATAACTAAAAATTAATCTCCCTTATTTCTTATAGAATTGGTATGAGATTTAAACTTATTCACTTTTTATATTATTATGAAAATCCAACTAATAATTCTAAAGTGAAACATTTTCCATTAGAGATTCTAACTTCAGAGAAAATTTTACATAATAATTATACTAATTAAAATTAATAAGAATTTACAAGATTGTAAAGTTACTTTTTTTAACTGGGCAAGAATAAGTAGATTCATGATAAATAGTTGTCATCATATTAAACAACAAACAAGACTATGTAAAAGGTGATAAATCATAAAATCTATAATTCTTGCAGGCGGGTCTGGAACACTCCTCTGGCCATTAAGTAGGGAGTATTATCCTAAACAATTCTTAAAATTAGGTGAAACATCATTGTTTCAGGATACTGTCAAACGATGTTTAACAATATCAAAAATTTCAGAAATATTTGTAGTCACAAATGAAACACAAAAATTTTTCGTAACCGGTCAGATGGAAGAGCTTGGATATTCTCTTCCTGGTAACAACCTGTTAATTGAACCCGAAGGCAAGAATACCCTACCTGCTATATGCTTTGGTATCAGTGAGGTCGAGAAGATATTCGGCGTATCAGATGTGGGAATATTTTCATCAGATCATATCATGGATATGGAGGCAATGGATACTATTGCTGCTGCAAAAGATCTTGCAACGCATATTTAGTACTATTTAAACCCTTCGCTACACATCAACATCTGGAAGTTTTTCATCTTCACTCATGTTAAAAACCTCTACTAAAGTTCTTGTTTCACCGGTCAATCCACTTAGCTTCCTGTAAACCTGCACTCCTCCTTTATTTCCTACCGCTATATGTACTGCTTTCAATCGTTCCAGAGTTTTCATAGCCTCTTCCACACTCGTATCAAACCCAGACTCTTTCAGCTTTAATCTCAGAATCGAACGCAGTTGGTATGCCGTGGCACAGGCAAATATATTTCCCAGCACATGTTCTTTAGTTCTGACGTATTGTGGATGGAGACCCAGCACGCTTTTAAGCGTTTGTATAGCCAGGATATGATTGATGTGCTATCGAATGCAGGATATATCATTAAAAAGAGAGGTGTGTGGGGGTGCATATAGCACTCCCGTTTTTAGAGTGATCAATGTTTTTCATAGGAAATGGCTACTTATGGAACAGCGGCATGTTCCTATTCAATACTGAAGTATTCTCATCAGAAATTTCAAAACATGCACCTGAATTATTGGAAGCTTTTGCATCAAATAAGAATATCAATGAGATATACAGTGATATATCGGCAATATCAGTTGACTATGGCCTTTTGGAAAAATCTGATAATGTAGCTGTTGTAAGGCTTGATGTTAAATGGAGCGATCTGGGTAATTTTGATGCCATGTATAATGAATTCGAGAAAGATGAATTCAGAAATGTAGAATTTGGATGTGTAAGCATTTCAAAGGATTCTTCAGGTAATATTATCCAATCCACAAAGGAAAAAGTGGTCTCGCTAATAGACGTTGATAATATGGTGGTAGTTGACACACCAGATGCTTTGCTTGTTTGTCCCCGTTCCAGCAGCCAGAAAGTAAAGGATATCGTGGGTGTACTTAAAGATCGAAATGATGAACGTGCTTCATATCATAGGACCGTGTACCGCCCCTGGGGTTCTTATGCAGTCATGGAAGATTCAGAGCGGTACAAGATCAAGAAGATCCGGGTGGTACCTGGAAACACCCTAAGCCTTCAGCTTCACCATCATCGAAGTGAGCATTGGGTAATGGTGACAGGAACCGCATGCGTGCATGTGGGTGATAAGAAGTTTTACCTGCACCAGGGAGAAAGTACTTTTATCAGTCCCGGAGTAAAGCACAGGTTATCAAATCCAGGAAAGTTTGCACTTGAGATCATTGAGGTGCAGCTTGGGGAGTATGTGGGTGAGGATGATATTCTGAGTTTTGATGACGATTATGGGCGTGTGTAGGTGATCTTCTAGTATGAAGAATCGAAGAGTAGTTGTGACAGGCGGGTTGGGATTTATCGGGTCCAATCTGGTCGAAAACCTGTGTGTAGAAAATGAGGTTACAGTTATTGATGATCGATCTACCGGATCATTGAACAATATCAAACATCTGGACCATAATAATATTACTGTGATCAACACCAGTATCATTGATCCAGCCCTGGCGTTAATATTCAAGGACCATGATTATGTTTTCCACCATGCTGCTTTGCCAAGTGTTATCGGGAGCCGCAAGCTTCCAACGAGGTCAATATTTCCGGAACCCTGAATGTACTGGTCGCAGCCAGGGATGCCGGGATAAAAAAACTGGTATTTGCTTCATCTGCAGCAGTGTACGGTGACTCCCCAACATTGCCTAAATCAGAGGATATGCCTGTTGATCCGTTATCACCCTATGCTATTGCCAAGGTCACAGGAGAATTTTACTGCAAGGTCTTCCAAGACCTCTATGGTCTTAAAACCACATCACTCAGGTATTTCAATGTATTCGGTCCCAGGCAGGACCCCAATTCCCAATATGCTGCTGTCATTCCCAAGTTTATTCATGCAATTATGCATGATCAATCACCTAATATCTATGGGGATGGGGAGCAGAGCAGGGATTTTATTTTTGTGAAACATGTGGTGGATGCAAATATTAAGGCATGTGAATCAGATATGACAGGTGTGTTTAATGTTGCCAGCGGCAGCCGGATTACTGTAAATCAATTAGTGGATATTATCAATGAGGTTTTGGGAAAAGAGATTGATCCATCATATTCTGAACCAGTATTTGGGGATATTAGGCATTCTGTAGCTGATGTGCAAAAAGCATGTACTTTTGGATTTAAACCGGAAATTGACTTTAAAGCTGAATTGTCTGAAACAATAAAGTGGTTCATTGATAAAAAATAATTGCTGTATATATTCATTTGCACTTTTTATTATATATCATCATTCCTGTAATAAAATGCGAGTAAACTTTCATTAACAAAGATACTCTTAGAAGTAGTATGGTGGGTTTCAAAAAAAGAGTTCAAATAAAATATAATAACTTTTATATCTAAAATCAACGAAAGATGATTAATGCAATGCCAAATGCCAGTGGTTTTGAAAATAATTTCATGCTCATAGATTAACATCCAAAATTATGATACTATATCTCCCTGATAAATTTGCCTCTTATTTAGTAAAACTTTATTCTATTAATATGTTGCGACACTATGATGAAAAATATCGCCTCGTTGTAAAATTAAAACCGTCCCCTCATTATTTTTTTGTGGATGAGAAGGTTTTAGAAACAGTGTCCTTATGTTCACAAGAGATCATCATCGACAGGTTCCTGACCTGACACATTAATCCACAGGTGCAGGTCCCTGTAGGGTACAGTGTAATTCTCCTCGTTAAATATCATTAACTGCAATTTCATATCAGTCCCGGCTGTGCCTGGCTTAAAATTCACGTTCTGTTCCCAGGTCATGTTGTGCGCCAGCACGATGGCCTTAGGCTCCTGTAGCTGTTCCCCATCCAGTGTCATGGTAAATGAATAGTTCACGACCCTGTATTCATGGTTGACAATACCCACTATCACTGTTCCCTCCTGGCCCAGGACCATCTCTGTGGGATAATCATCAGCCATCCCCCCCGGCCCCAGGATATAGAACTCTGTGAACTTCTCCCCCTGCTTAGGGGTCACGATCACGTACACCAGCATAACCACCGATGCCAGTATGGATATCACCAGTATCACGGTCAGTATCCTGTCCACCCTGGTCCCGGATTTATTGAACAGCTCGTTGCGCAGGGAATTGAATATTTCCGTGAACGGGACTGAGAACTCTTCCCCTTCAGGCAGTCCCCTGCGCCTCATGATCGCAACCGTGCACATGGCCAGTGTAAAGATGGAGATAGTGATCAGTATTGGGACCAATCTGATCCCCCAGGGTGTATAGTTCAGGCCCTGCAGGGGGACCACTGCGATGCTCAGCCCGAAGCTCAGTGCCGTACGCTCGATCCCGTCTAGGTCATCCTTTTTCGGGAACATGGCAGCAATTAAGGCATACCCGGGAAAGAACAGCACCATGGGAAGTCCCAGGATTGTGCGGACCCAGGTGGTGCTAAGCGGTGGCACCAGGATAAAGATGACAGTCAGTATTACGAAAATCATAACAAATAACATATCACTGGGGACATTTTTTTTCTTGGTCATCAATATGAAGAGGTAATGGCGATAATCTATTAAAAATTATGTGTCAGGTGTTGCATCTGTTTTTTGAGTGTATTGTTGGAAGTAGGTCATCAGACCGACGTGGGTGGAGGTTTAATAGCAATTAAAAAAATCGGTATCTTTATTTAAAATACTATATCGTGAAGAATCTTAGAGATATTTTTTTTGATTTAACGAGACTGTCGGAAAAGTGATAACATTGAACATTTTGTAACATGTTCATCAGGCAAATCGTTATGCTGTGGTATGCTGTAATTATTCTAAGTTAAAAATACCTCGAAATATATATTTTCCCGACAGTTTCTTAACACAAATATGTTAAATCCGAACCATTCCACGGAAATTCTAATTAATTATCATCATTGAGCGAAACTGACCTCGTTCACTAAAAACGGCGGCCTAAACACCCGGTAATGAAGCTCCCCACAGCAGAGCAGGCTGTCCGATAATTCAAAAATCGAAATATACGGAATAAATTATGAAATAAAGAATTAGTATTAAACTACTTGTTGCTCAGCTTCTTGTTTCTTCTTGTGAAATCTCTTAATGTTATTACCTGAACAAATTAAGTTAAACTCTGTTTTTACGGTGTTTAACCCTCTTGTAAGAAAATTCGTAATTCCTTTGTTCTCTTTAATATCCCCAAATACAGGTTCTACTATTTGTTTTCTTAACTTGTAAATCTCTTTTGCTTCAGATGTTTGCATTTTTTCTTCCATTGCCTTTCGTTCTTTTTCATATGGGTACATTTTAATGATACGTATCCCATCTTTTGTTTTAGTACAGCTTTTCTGTTGAATGCATTTTTCACAGTCCATCCCTTTGTATCTTCTGATTATCTTTTTTCTATGCTTATCATAATACTCCCTCAAAAACGGTAGCAACTTTTTTTCAGGATATATATATGCATCTTTACTTTCATTGTACGCAAAATTGCTTTTGTCGTAAGGTTTCTCACGGTTCTTTTTTTGACATGCAATATATCCATCAATTTCTTTATTACTTATGAAATTTAGATTATCACCTTCAAAATAACTATTATCAAAGCTCCACTTTACCTCTTCTGGAATTTCCCCAAGGTTTTCTTCTGTTTGAATAACCTGTGGCTTCAATTGATTTGAGTCATTTTCAGAATTGCATACATCATTTGACAGAATAAATCCATTACTTTCTGAGGTTATTTGAGGATTGTAAGAAAGTTCTATTTTTCCTTTTTTTGATAGCATGAATCTACTTTCAGGATCAGTTATGCTTACTTTTTCTAATCCATTTTTTTCTAATTCATGTTGTGCTTTTTCAATAGTACCGATCAAGTTTTTCTTGAATAATTCACCATTTTCTTTCAAATTTTCAATGTAATCCTTAACCGCTCTCTTAACTCGTTTTTTACTTGATTTAGGAAGTTGATCACTTCCTCTTAATTCTTCAAAAAAATCATCCTCAAGCTCATCCTGTTTAGCCCATTCTTCTAATTCATAATTAATGAAATTAATTATAAATTTAAGCTCTTTTTCAGTAAATATATGCTTGTTGGCTGCATTTGCTTTTATTTTAATTCCATCTGTTGAAAAATGCGATAAATCCAACATACCTTCCTCTTTGGCTAAACTTACAGTGTGTTTGAAGACTATTTTTATTAAATCATGATTGTTTTTGCGAAAATCGCTAATAGTCCTAAAATCAGGAGCTAATTTTTCTGCGAGATACATATAAACTACATTTTCTTTTGCATTTCTTGCAAGTCTTCGAGAAGAGCGTACTTTATCGAGAACACCCATTACCAGCAACTTTAAAAGAATTCTAGGATGATATGCTGGATGTCCAGCACCAGCATATTTTTCTTCAAAAGTAGTGTAATCCAAAGATTCCATAAAGTTTTCAACCAGAAAACAAACGTGGTCTTCAGGGATTAATTCTTCAATACTTGGAGGTAATAACCAGGACTGGTTTTTAAAAGAATGAATGAATACCATATTATTTATACAGTAATTATATTATTTATATGTTTTGAAAATTGTCGATGACAAAAGACGTGATTGTCAATAATTTGTATGAGTACAGGAATTATTATTCATAGTAATTATCGGACAGCCTGAGAGCTGGGGGGTATCTCATGGCTCAGGCTGCTGAGGTTGCATTGAACATGGCTTGTCCCAATCGCAGCAGAGCTGCGGGGTATAACGATTAAGATAAATAGCTAGACAAATTTTTCGGTTCGTCATTATTACCATGGGAACTTTAGGTTGAGTTCTATGTGCAAAATTTAGGCGAAATATTTTTGGGATACTACACAACGATCTCAGTATAACAATCCAAATTAATTACTACGGTAAAAAGTGGGCTTTTTGTACATTATGTCATAGAAGCCTCGGGGGGATTTGAACCCTTTGTTGGATATGCTTTTTTTCCGAATGTCCTGGTTGTTTGTCTTTCTTTTTGTGAGTATATAGCTGCCGATGAACCTGACCCGATCGAAGTGCAGAAATTAGCTGACCAGTTGGATCCAATTGAATATCAACGTGTTTTTCTGAGGGATACTGAACGAAAAGAACTGTGGTGCTAGATGGTATGACGGTGAAAATAAGACGAAATATCAGCTTTCAAATGCACCGATTAATACAAATCTTGAGTGATTTGGCCAGATGTCTTGCAGTCGATATTGGATTGAACGGGCTCTGCAAGATGCTAAAGGTAATGCAAAAAGGGCTGATTATTAGGTAAGAGGTTGGACTGGATGGCATCATCATATGGTGATGGTGCTGCTGCTGTTTATTTTGGAATTAAAGATTGAATGGGGTGAAAAGGCACCCATGGTATCGGTGATGGATGTTAAAGAGATTTTTGAAGTGATATTGCCAAAAAATGTTATTACTGAAGAAGAAATACTGGCAGTTATCAGGCAAAAACATAAAGTGCGTTTGTCGGCAAGAAAATCACATCATCGGCGAGGTGGATAGCGAAGATAATTCCATTTGATAATGGTGTTTTAGTCACGTAGGATAGTGATAACTATGTCCCAGTGATGGATTCTGGAAAATTTTGAGGATAATATTAGGATAAAGAAGGATTTGTGGGTTTAGTTTTTCTAAAAAATATTATGTGATGAGATAATAAATTGAAAATTCAGAAGGATTAAATATTAATTTAACAAAGTCAAGGTAATTATGTTACTTGGATTATGAAATATGATAATTTAGGAAGAATAATAAAATCAATTAGAGTATGTTCAAAGATAAATTACAAATGTAAATAGTAAGAGGATAATTGAATCAATAGGTTTTTTAATGTGATGTTGCGAATGTTAAAGATAACATTGCGAATATCAACAATTTTCTTTCCCTCAAATCAGGTAAGCCCTGGATAGAAATCCAGTCATATTCTTTGTTCAGTTCTAATTCAAACAGATTTACCATTTCAGGTGAAATAGTAACTCTAAAATACCCATTTGAATCTTTTAGTAATTTAGGCATAATATCCTTCAATTATTATTCTAATATCTGCAAATATTATCATCATCAATATCAAAAGTATCTGTCATAACTCATTAATCTATAATATCACTAACAGTCTATAACATATATAGTAATTTTTAAAGGACAATACAATATCTATAACCTCCTTTACGAGATACCACAGACAATAAATAATTACAAAACATATTTTTATTACTTCAACCTACTGATAATGGATGAGAGTAATAACGCTATCAATTATTATCATTCTTATATGCCTGGTTTTATTAAATCCTGCAGTTGCTGAGATCGAAATTGATTCCATATTTTCTGATGAGAATAGCATGGATATAACATTATTATCTAATGAAAAGATAAATAATGGATTGATCGTGTTCAGTCTTTCTCATGATAATGAAATTCTGGAATCCCAAACTCTTGAACTGGATATAATTCCAGATATAGAAACAACCAGGGTTATTTTTTGGGGAAAACAGTTCCAATTCGGGGCATATGAAGCCAAAGCCCGTGTTTATAACAACGGTGAACTTGCAGCTGAGGATGTTGACTCTTTTACGTATGGTTTTAATACACTTCCCAGATTCCAGATCGTAGATCTAAGTCCGACCAGTAGCGGGACCAGTTTATTATTAACACCTAGAACTGTATACCAACCGGGTGTGGGTGATTTTTCATTTCAGTTAATAAAAGAAGGCGAAATAATATATTCCTATATGGAGGAGGATATTCCTGTAATACAAACCACCCAGATATCTATTAAGTGGCCGATCCTGCTTGAAGACCATACTGATTATATTGTGCGCCTCAAATCCTTCTCTCATGTTCCGAAAACTATTACCACTTATTCAACTGGATTTACATCCGGACAGGAGGTGGAGATAGATGATACTAATGTGGATGTAGATGATTTTGGTGTCAGTGTTACGCTGTTTGGGAAATCCCAGGTGCCTTTTGAGGGTATAGTTGAAGTCGAACTCCAGAAAGATGATATTATTTTTAAGACATTTTCCGGTAAACCTGATATCCTGACCTCGGGCCGGGATGATACGGTGGGAATTATCTGGAATGACCTGGATCCAGGCGCATATAAAGTACTTATAAAAGCCAAAACACTGGATGGTGAGATCCTGGATAGATATGAAACTGTATTATCAATCCCTGAAAAGGTAAATCCTGTAGGCACACCAGAACCAAAAACACCCGGGTTTTCAGCAATCTTGGGTATTTTTAGTGTAATTATTATGACCTTGATTTGGAAAAAGAGATAGGGGAAGCGCTTTTGTTTGACATAATCCTACGCAATCTATCCCAGAGGAAGATCAGGACCGCTCTGACAGTGTTCGGGATAGGTTTGGGCATTTTTGCTGTAATAGTTATGGGAGCAATGTCTGAAAATTTCAACCAGACATTTGAGAAATCCTTTGCCTTGACAGCTGATAAGATACGTGTCTTTGGTGCCAGCGGGGTATTCGGAGGCAGCATCACAAACAGCAAAGCTGCTGAAGTAAGAAGAGTTCCGGGTGTTAATGATGCCTATGGACTGCTGATGGCTCCACTAGAAGAAGGTGGTGGGATAGGCCCCACCGGTAGCCAGGTAGTGGGGCTTCCACCTGAGAAATCCCAGGTTGTACTATCACCTGTAAAGGTTAAAGCTGGGAGGTTTTTGATGCGGGGTGACAGGTATGAGACAGTAGTGGGTACCAGTATAGCCAGCCAGTATGAACTCAGTTTAGGAGATAAGCTTGAGATAAATGATAAGAATTTCACTGTTGTGGGGATCCTGGAATATACTGGCAGTTTCTTTGATAATACAGCTGCAGTACCCCTGGACATTGCTCAGGACCTGTTCGAGATGGGCGATATGGTTTCCATGATCTTCGCGATCCCGGAAGAAGGGGTGGATGGTGATCTTCTGGCTAAAAGGATCAAGATAAGCGTGGATGGAGTGGATACTCTCTCACCAAGTGAACTGGAAGCAGAAGCGAAACAAGGACTGGCAATATTCTCTGTCATTACCATCAGTGCTGCTCTGTTAGCTGCCATTATCGGCGGCTTGAGTGTGATGAACACCATGCTTATGTCAGTCATGGAACGTACCAAGGAATTCGGGATACTAAAGGCATTGGGGGCAGAGAGGCGTGACATTTTGTTAATGACAGTCGGAGAAGCTACAATTATGGGTATATTGGGTGGTTTGTTTGGATTGGCTGCCGGGTGGGTTGCGGTTTATGGCTTGAATACATGGTTAGCTGATCAGGGTATTGTCTTATTCCTTATAACACCCAGGCTGGTTATTATTGCTATGGCGTTTGCGATCCTGCTTGGGACATTATCTGGTTTATATCCAGCTTTGAGGGCCACCGGGATGAGTCCAATGGAGGCGTTGAGATATGAATGATGATGGTAACGATATCATTCTTAAGACCCGGAACCTGAAAAAGACATACATGCAGGGAAAGATACCGGTACATGCTTTACAGGGTGTGGATATTGAGGTCAAAAGAGGGGAACTTATCAGTATAGTAGGCCCTTCCGGTTCCGGGAAGTCAACGCTGCTTTCTTTAATAGGCATGCTGGACACTGCCACTGAAGGGGATGTGTTTATTGATGGCATCGAAGTAACAAAGTCAAAGGAGAAGGAATTTCCCAGGTTGCGCCGAGAAAAAATAGGTTTTGTATTCCAGCATTTTAACCTGCTGCCGGCTTTGACAGCTCTTGGTAATGTGGAGATAGCCATGAGATTTGCCAGGATACATAAAAATGATCGAATTCGAAGAGCAAAGGAAGTTCTTACAGAGATGGGACTGGGAGACCGGTTAAACCATAAACCTTCAGAGTTGAGCGGAGGGGAGCAGCAAAGGGTGAGCATTGCCCGGGCACTGGCAAACAAACCGGCTATCATTCTTGCAGATGAACCTACCGGTGAAGTGGATACTAAGACAAGGGAGATTATTTTCAATATCTTCCGGCAGTTATCTGATGGAGGACAGACTGTGATAATTGTGACTCATGACACATGGGTTTCAGAAAGGACTGATAGAACCATTACGCTGATCGATGGTCTGGTGGAAAATTGATTTTTTTTGGGGGCTTTGTGCATCCTTTGAATAGCTTGAACCAGAATAACAGTCATGGCGCTAAAATTAAACACAGATAAAACTACAAAAAAGGACATGTGGGGACTTTTTCTTGTGTTGTCGCCTTCGTTAAATCGGCAGACGAAAACGAGGAATAAATCAATCGCTACGCGACTAATTCTAACTATGATTTTACGTTTATGTAATCGACTTCACCCAAATTTTTTCTTACTTTAACAACAACGGGGGAGGGGGCTGTCCTAATGGACATATAGCCTTAACTTCTCAAATAATCTACAAGAGGGGATTTGATGCGGAAGTTTTTGTCTTTATTATCACAAATTTTTTACAACTTCTAAATCCAATATTTCTTTACGTCTTTTCCAATCCGGCATAAGAGCATCCATCATATTATAGAATTTTTCATCATGATTTCTATACTTAAAGTGTATTAGTTCGTGTAATATTACATAATCAATGCAGAATTTTGGAGCATCAATTAGTTCAGTATTCAGTAAAATTGTTTTTTTGTTTTCGATGCAAGAACCCCATCTGGCTTTCATTAATCGCATTGAAATTTCAGGTCTTTCTATATCGTATTTTTTAACTAGCTTATAAATTCGTTCCAAAGAATCATTAAATACCCTTATAGATTTTTCTTTATACCATTGTTTTA
>Ga0307380_10008054_pt1 | contig 13575 bp, 8 predicted proteins | sample UN3MG_FD_202239 | JGI IMG/M metagenome (GOLD analysis project Ga0307380, IMG submission 202239) | Soil microbial communities from Risofladan, Vaasa, Finland - UN-3 | ecosystem: Environmental > Terrestrial > Soil > Coastal area > Acid sulfate soil | place: Finland: Risofladan, Vaasa | collected... | reverse complement strand
AAAAGGATTCTTGCCATTCACTGCTTGCTCGCCTTGAATGTTCTTTAATCTATGAATATATATACCAAAAACACCTTTGCCCTCATCCCAGGATTTCTTTATCTCATAATCAATCCATTTTCTTCTGGCGGTATGTTGTCCTACCAGAACAATTGCGCAAGAGCATCCGCGCAACTGCTGGTCTATCCACTTCTGAATAGCTTTATCACCACCTCTTGCAATTGCTTCCCAATCATTATCTGAGACCGGAGCGTTACCTTCTATAACTCCAATGTTCCTTACCAATGAGGCCCTCGTACAATCAGGTTTGTAATGAAAACTGTAAAATGCTTTTCTGCGCCGCATTATCTGTTCCAATCACCACATTGTCTGTCCGCATTTCTCGCAGCCGTTTTCACCCATTTCCCAAAGTTATTGTAACCATCGTCATTTACCCAATCGTATGTTTTATAGAATTGCGATAAGGGTGTTTGATTCACAAACAACTTATCAAAAGGGTTTTGTCCCTTATAATCAGTTTGTCCATTTAAATCTTTAACGTTGTTAATATATATGCCAAGCATTCCATTTTTCTTTGCATAACTTTGCTTGATTTCATACTCAACCCATTCTCTTTCTGATGTTTCATACCCAATAAAAAAAACGGTTACTGAAGTCCCGTCCAATTGAGTGTTTATCCATCGCTTGACAGCTTCATCGCCTTGTTTCTTTAGCGATTCCCATGATGCCGAATCAATAAAACCTGCCGAGTCCATATCTGGCTTAGTTAGCCCACTGTTTCTAATCTGGCCAACTCTTAAAATGTCTCTTTCATAATGAAAACTGAAACATACTTTTCTTGCCATATAAATCTCCCTTCTATTTTAAAGCAATTATCATAACAATCAGGATCGTCCCTAAAATAGCTCCGTGAAAAATTCGCAATGTAGGTGAAAAACAAGTACAAAACCAGCATTGAACTCCTTTATGAAATTCGACAGTAGCCATTGAAAAATCAATTTCTTCTTCCTTTTGCGATCTCACTTTATCATAAAGTTTCCTATATAATCTTTCCTGCCTGAGATAAAAACCATCTAAAGACCAAAATGCTATTGCCGGAAAATACGCTAAATATATAAAATCAACACTACTGTCTTTCGCAGCTAACGCAAACAATGCAGCAACCAAAACGACGCTCCAGCCCTTCAATAAAAATGAATTGCTGGCCATTCTGTTAATTACCCCTTGTATCATTTCTAAATGTTTAAGTTTCTCTTCCATGTCATACCACCTTAAATTCTATCTTGTCCGCCATAAAATCTTCTCGCCGTGCTGCGCAGGTCACAGCAGGTCGGGTCAAATTATAGTTTCATATTTCCTTTGCCACAGCATGCCATGAGCAAGGTCGAAGGGAGAGGCATTTATAAATAGACCCAATCTGTTCTGCTGCGCCTTTATTGAATATTTAACTTTTTGTCTGTTTCCTTAAAGAATCAATCGCCTCTTTTATGGCATTTTCATTTTTCTCTTTTGCCCATTCATCCCAAAAATCAACAGTAGCACTTTGAGGTTTTATAAGCGGTTCGGTAACTTTTATTCTGCTTGGCAACAAAGAAGCATCACCAACAATTAACGCTTCGCCGATATCAAGAATAGGTAGCAGTTCTGCGAAATCCCCCAAGCTGTCAGGGAAAAGTCTTTTGATTACAGACTGATCTTCCGCATTTGTTAGTCTCATCGCAATAAAATTATTGCTTTGGCTCAAAACAGTGCGATTAACATCCGCTGGCCGTTGAGTTACAACAACCAATCCAATGCCATACTTACGACCCTCTTTCGCTATTCTTTCAAAGTTTTTCAAAGCAGACTCGTCTACACTTGATGCCGGTTTTTCCGAAATATACAGATGCGCTTCATCACAAAACAATGCGATGGGATGTCTCTTTTCTTTTTTTGTCCACTGTTGGACAGAAAAAACAATTCGTGCGACTAAACCAATAATCAATGGTAGTATATCAGACGGCACTTCGGAGAAATCAATAACTTTAACTCCTTTTGTATCCTTTCCGAATCCCATTAATTTTTGCCCAAAATGCTCGAACCACTCATATCTTTGCAATTCATCCTTTGAGTTGAATAAAAAATTTAATCGTCTATCCGTTATTTTTGTTTCTAATCGCTGAATGAATCTTGTCAATTTGGCAAACAAAGGGCCCTGTTTTTCAGTTCTTGCCCCTTGAACCATTTCATTGTCAAGTTGTATTAATTCAGCCAAAACATCATTCAGTTTATATGGTAACGGGCTGTCTATTGTAAAGTTGCTTAATATCTCGGTTTTACCTTCGGTCTCAAGTTTGCCTTTTTTTGCTTTAATAACAGCTTCAAAAAAAGCTCTTGCCTGATTCGGCGCATTATTGTCACTACGATCAAGCATCATTGCTATCATTTCTTCATAATTAAGCAGCCAGTAAGGCAGGAATACATTGTTATCAACATCTTCATCGCCCGGCCCTGCAATTCTCAAGTATTTGATAGATTCAATCTCATCAGCTAATTTTTTGTATTCACCATGAATGTCAAAGATTAACGCATTTGCGGATGGCAGGCGTACAACTTGTTCAATTAGTCTTGCTACCGACCATGATTTGCCTGATCCGGTGCTGCCGACAATAACAGCATGTCGCTGAAAAAATTTATTGCCATCCAACCATGCTTCTGCCTCGTCATCCAAAGTATATTTACCCATAGACAAGGGGTTTTGATTTTTTGCTGCTAATGAAGAAATTGCTTGCATGAATTGAGTTAACTTTGCGCCGGTTATCACGAAACATTCGGCATTGATTTCAGGGACCGTTTCCAATGTTCGCTTAAACACGTTCGGCTTCGTCCCCACTTTATCAATGTGTGTCCCTATCAAAGTAACTTTCATTGCATTTTCAATAACACTGCCATTGTCAGGCATGTCTTCATCGATTGGCTCAGAGGATGTTTTTCTCATTATTTTAACAACTAACCCGATGAGAAATTGTCCGACTTTACTACTCCTTAATGCAACCAGTTGGTTGACTTGTAGCGCCTTTAATTTTTCTTCATTTTCAACATGAACAACAACTGTTCCGGTATCCACACTTTCAACAGTTCCGATGGATTCCTCTGCTTTATAATCAAACATTGTCATAAATTCCTCTCTATAGCCATAGGTTTAGAAACTCGCCCAACTGCCAGAAATTGCCGTCCATAGTTTCTGCTTTGTATTCGTTGTCTTCGAAATAATGTAATAAAGTTTTATTGCTTTCCGCTTCCTCTAATACAATAGATTTGGCGGGATTGTTGAGTAATAGTTGCTTCCCGGTTTCAGTTAATTTTTTTACAATAATTACAATCGGTCTCCCTTTTTGCTGTACCTGCTGAACCAATTTCGGTTGTACATGCTCGTCATTAAAACCGTATCCGATACACAAGAAGCACGAAGCCTGCATCAATGCCTTGTCAGCTTCATGCATAACGGTTCTGTACGGTTCAAGGTGTGTTTGCTGATATTTTACAATACCCGGTGTGACAACTAACGGCATGGTGTTTTCGGGGATCTTTTTTGCCAATGGAGACGAGAAAGAGAGACCGTTTTCTCGATTGAACCAATCTAATGAACCGTGTACTTTCCAAATATCCACTCTGTTCTGATTAGGATGACTTTGAAGATAGTTTTGAGTGAAGCTTAGCAGATACCTCCCCGAAAAGCCTGTATAGATATTCGCTTCAGCTAAATCTGCGGCATATTCTGCAACTCTATCGTAGTTAGTTGTGATCACTTTCACATGCTTGGGATGTGATTGGAGTAATTTTGAGAATAAATCTTTAAGAGGAACTTGCTTCTCCGTTTCATTGACCAATCTCCCATAGCACTCTAAATCCTTATGATTGATATACTCCCATGTATTGATTATTATTTTTTTAGTTAATGCTGTGCCTAATTGAGTGTCTTGAAGGGCCTTTTCCAAATCACCTGTCTGTTTTAATGCAGATAAAAATGATTTCCATTCGGTCGAATCATCCTTGATAGATTCTTTTAAATGGCATGCAATATCTGGCATTGATGGTAAGCCATAAGGAATCGTAGCACCTGTTCCAAGTATAATTACTGGTTGCTTTTCCAGATACTTTTGGATTATTTTAGCGAATTTATCTTCCATCGTGCCTCCTGCGGCTAATCATGTCTGTACCGCCCTGGGTTTCTTGGACAGAGGTTTGTAGATAATCATGCCGCGATCTCCACGGTAATACAAGCGTCTTTTCGCGCCTGGGCGGGAGTTCGGTAGCCCAGGCGTTCGATGATCCAGTGATAGTTGTAACGCTCCTTGAATTCCAACAGGGCTTGACGAAGCTCCTCGATGGTCTGAAACGTGCGTACCCACAGCAGGTTCTCCTTCACCGTGCGGATGAAGCGTTCCGCACAGCCGTTGCCCTCCGGTTCCCGCACAAACGCCGGCGATGAAGTCATCCCCAGGAACCTGATCTCGTTTTGGAAATGGTCCGAGACATACTGGCTGCCGTGATCATGGCGTAAACTCAGTCCTTGCGCCACGTCCTGCCCGAACGCCCCAAAGTAGTCCCGCACACCCTGGCGAAGGGGTTCTAATGCGTCGAAGCGTGTGGCGCTGCCCGAGGCATGGATATACTGATGGCATATTGTTGCACGATCATCCTCATTGGGGCGCACCGGCCAATTTTCCGCGATCTTATTGCAATTTTGCTTGAGCGTGTTTAGGCGTTCCTTGTAACCTTGATGACCCCAAGGCAATCCATCACTAACATATCCCGGGATGTCGTTTGCCCATTCGAGATGATGAACAAGATAGCCAACTTTTTGCGATTCAATCTGATCGAGCAACTCGCCGAGAAATGCAGTATCATGCGTAAACACAATAACCTGCCGATGTGCCGCTTCCCTGACTATACGCTTAGCCACACGCATTCGCCGGTGGTGATCGAGCGACGAAACAGGGTCATCGAACACAATTGCCCCTTCATGGTCAGCCAATTGAAGTTCAGCAAGAAATGAACCTATCGCAATGGCGCGCTGCTCACCCTCGCTTAGAATCGCTTCCAGTTTGGCAGTGGTTGGTAAATCGAGCAGCAGGCTATACTGTATTTTCCCCTTTTCTGGTCGCGGGTTAAGCTTGGTCTTGATGTGTCCGATGTCGAGCGTTTGGAACTCACAGTCAATTGCCTTTTGCAACTCAGGGGTAATCACCTTGTTCGCCAAATCCTTGGACATGTCGGTGATAGGCCTTGTTTTGAGATCATTATTGCATTTTTCAAGATTTTCCTTCAACTTCATACGTTCCAATAAAGCTAAAATGGGATCCAAACTTTGTTTGAGTTTCTGCCGGGCAACAAGTTCACCATATTCGCCTTCCATCGCCTTTTTCTTGATCTCATCGGCCGCCTTTTTGAAAGTGCGAGCAGCTATGAGTTGTCTTGCAGCAAGGCCTCGCAATGCTCTTGTCGGGTTTTTCGAAAGTTGAGGCATATTGTCCCAGCAATGGGAATTTGTCGCTTCTAACATCCACGATCGCTGGGCTTCTATAGAGGCCGCAAAGGCTGTTGTTGTGCGAACTAACGTCGAGTCGAACTGAGTAAGTTCTCTTTTTAGCGAGATATTCAGTCCAATTGTTATATCACCCCGTTCGATCTTCGTTTTTGCAGCACTGAGTTGCTGTCTCTTTTCGTTGGCTGTCTTGGCGGCATCATCCTGAATGTATTTCTCGAATCGTTTGAGCCGTTCGCCTGCGTTTGCTAAAGGTTGCTGGCAGAGGGGGCAAACCGCCCCATCGTCCGTGTAAGAAAAGGGATGGTCACGATACGCAACTTCGGTAGAAAACTTCCGGGCCGCCTCGAAAAGCGACTTCCAGACTTGCTCCCCGGTTCCGGGTAAAAGGCTTTCGCCGGACCGCAGGATACATGCAGGCGCTTTCTCAGCTTCTTCCGCCGCCAGCGCGGCATCGCAAATAGTCCTCAGTTTGGCTACTGCATCATCTTTTACCCATGCGAACGCCGCAGCAACTCTTTCTGCTACATCCTTTATTCGCCCTGCGGATAGTTTACGTTCCTCGGCCTTTGCCTTTGGGTCGGCCTCAGATAAAACGGCTTTGAGTTCGGCGATTCGTGATATTTCTGCTTCCGACAGCGTGGCAAGTGTATTGATTTCCGTTGGGTTAGTTTTATGGCTCAGACTGGCAATCAGCTTACCCACTGCTGTTTGTCCGAGAAGGTGATTGAAGGGGGTAACATCCACGCTTACGCCATTTATCTCTTGTTTAAGTTTTCCACTAAGTTGAGGGATTACCTTGTCAGCGAGATTCACAACAATATCCATACCATAGGGAAGGTAAGCAGCTTCACCCTCTTTCATATATGACCGGGCGCAATGCGCATCAAATACCGCAATGGTGGATAACTCATCTGGCGATGGGGTTCCTCTACGCCATTTTACCGGTTTGGGCTCTGTGCCAATCGTAATATCGAATATCGCTTCAGGGATACTACTCTGTTCTGCGGGGTTCGTTGCATCCGTAAGCACATTTTCAGCCTGATCACGTGCCCGACATGCCCTTTTCAGAACACGGGAGTAGCCAGACTTGCCGCTGCTGTTTTCACCATAAATCACCGTTATGCCTGTCGGGGAAAACGGTAGGGTTTGCCCGGACGCAATCCGATTGACGTGCTGTAGGTCGCGCATTGCTTTTAAAACAACGGTCGCTTCCGTGATTTTCGCCGGAAGATGCTTGGCCGCAAGCGGGATTGGCTGCCGGTTCTGCGGATCAGGTATACCATGTGCCGCTTTTAACATTGCATAAAGATCTTCATAGTCCTGCTGCGTTAGGTCTTCTTGCTGAAAAAGCCGGCGGATGGCGTCCCGCTGCCAAACCGGAAGAGTAGTGGACCAAGAAAGAATTTTATTAATCAACGCCACAACTTTTCTCCTATATCTTATTCCTTGTCCTTTTACTTATTCTCCCAGGGCCCAGCCGCCATGGTCGTCGCCGACCTCAGACCGCCGGTCGAGCTTGTTCAAGAAAGACTATCTGCTGACAGGCTTAACACAGCCCAGGACTCTCCCAGAGGACGTGTGCACCAAGTCACCTATCATCGAGAGTGTTTTGCGGCTCTCATCTTCTTCACTATCCTCATCGTGTTTGACTTCCGTTCTGGGACCACCCACAAGCCGTCGAGGTATTTTCGCCGATACACGAGTATCGGACTCCGTTCTTGACTTGAAAGACAGAGCATTCAACTGGCTAAAATCTTGTCGAATAAGAGCTTCTACAGCGTCCTTATCGAAGCCGTAGAAGAAGAACCGGTCATCTCCCAAAGGAAGTACCTCGCCAAAAGCGGACCTCCCATAGACCGACGACCGTGTTTCGAAAAGTGAATCGGGGACTTGATGAGGTTCACCGCGACTGTTGAGCAAGGGCAGGCCGTCCAGCGACTCATAATCATGCGAGCGTTGTATGCTCTTGATTCTGTTGATTAAGACTTCTAAGAAGTGGGCCCGAGAAACGAGGCTGAGTTCGCGCCAGTAGAAATAGAGACGAGAGAGGAGCTTGTACTTAACCGGATCAAATGGAATCTCTGTTGGCGGCGGGTCAAGCATGTAACATTTCGCCCCAAGACTACTGTCGCATGGAATCGCGGTAATCACACCAATCATCGTATTATTGTTTCCCTGCTGTCGTTGTGTCAGCTTCTTCTTTTCTATGTGATCTTTTTGGCCCCACAGATGAGATTTTTGATGATCGGAAACAATACTGCCTTTGGCTTCCACTTCGACGAAATGCGTTCCTGTAGAGGCTATGCTGAAGTCAAGGGTCTTACGTCGGCCTGTCTCGACTTTCTCCCAGTCCGCCTCTGTCAGTTCATATATCTGACTCACGATGGACAGTGCTCCCCCTACACCCATAGTTTCCGTGAAGTGTTTAACCGCCTTATGAGCAGAAAACTTGCTGAAGACCGTCCCCTTGGAGAAAGAAAAGTGGTCTTCCCACACGGCTCGGTACTTAGGTAACTGATCCCTTAAGTCACCATAGGTCTCCCAGGCTCGGACACCCCTCTGCTGGTAAACAAACATACAGTACGAAAAGAGCTCTTCCTTCGCGACTTCAAAGCCCTGTTGTACGAGTTGCTGAATATCACCATATCTCTCACAGTTGTTCTTCAGACGCTCCTTATGATTATCATCGTAGAAGTCCACATCGAATCTTAGCATGAGTGTCGCTCCTCAGTCGCAGTAAGATGACGGGCCTGAAAAGGCTATTGGCCAGCCGTCGTGGGCGGTGATTGTTTCGTCGATCTGCTTCATGATTTTGATGGTTTCGGTGATGGCTACGACGATTTTGTGATAGTGAGCAATGTCATCATCCGATAGCGACCGCCCAGCCTTTCGGCGGTCATCAAGCCATTTATGGCAAACTTGATATCCCCCTACATGAAACTCCCACACGTGCTGCGGCATACCATCAAAGTAGCTGCTGTCGTTTACATAAACCCAGCCTTTGCCGCTGGTATCTTCCTCATATCCCTGGGCCAGCATTCTCCTTTCCCATTGCCGGGCAGCCGTCTCGCAAGTGAATTGCTGCATAACGCTGAAGTTGCGAGGGTTGCCCTGTTCCCGTTTTCTTCTTGCCGGCTCATCGGTAAGTCCTGCATACCTCATACACACTCAACCTTCGTCGGATTCTTTTCTATCATAATTTCTCTCCCGTATACCTTATGGGCCGGCCGCCCTGGGGGCGATGCTCCGTGTTCCCGTTTCAGGTGTGTTTTACGCGGGCGTGTCTACCTGAAGCGGACCCAACTGAGGCCAACGACTTCCACGTCATCGACCCAGTCCCAGATGCCAGCGTTCTCCTCCAACCACTTCTTCGCGATATCGAATGGTTTGGTCGGGTCGGGCGGCTCATCAGGCTCCTTCATATCTTCAGTGGACGACTCCATTACGGCCAAGGCCAACATCCTCTCATCGACCTTGCCACCGGAGTCCACGAACACGGGACTAAAATGAAACAAGCACTCGTCGCCGTCCTCGCGGGTGATACGCTCCCGCACGACAAAGACGAATAAGTAGCCGGACTGGTTGGCAAAATCCCGGGACTCGATCTGCCGGACGGCCGTTAGACCTCCGAAGTCATATGACCCGATGTGCTCCAGCATCGCATCCACAAACGGATGGCCTAACGCCAGGAAATCGGCGTCGGTTCGCTTGATCGCTACTTCCCGGTCGAACGTGGCCGCGCGATAACGTTCCGGTAGCCCGAAGGGCTTGAGGGCGTCGGGCACGATAAACTCGACGAACGGCGTCTTCTTCTGGAGTTGCCGCCGGTTCTTGACCATGAACCGCTCGGTGAACCGCTGGAGGTCACCCAACGTCAAGTCTGTAGCCAGTTCCCGCCGGTAGCTGTCGAACGAGTAGTTGGACACGTCGCGGAAGAGGCTCTGCGTGGCGATCTCATAAGCGCGCCGTGCCCGTGCCACCGCCTCCTGAATCTCCCTCTGGGTCTCCTTATTGAGATTGCCTTCCACCAAAGCACGCTGGTAAATCTTCGGCGGGTCGATCTCACTCTCTAACTGGCTATTCAATGTACCCTTGATATCTTCCGGATTCTCACCCGTCACTTGGGCCAGAGCCTGGGCTGCCCGTTCCAAACGGTCCTCAAAGTAGGACTGGACTTTTTCCTCAATCGTGCCTTTGTTGAAGAAGTGATAAACCTGAACGACTTTGTCCTGGCCGAAGCGGTACACTCGACCAATTCGCTGTTCGACTCTCATCGGGTTCCAGGGCAGGTCATAGTTCACGCAGATGTGGCAGAACTGAAGGTTGATGCCTTCGCCGCCAGCCTCAGTGGAAACCAGAAACCGCACCTTCTCGTGGTCGCGGAAGAGTCGCTGACTTGTACGTTTCGTCGTCGGGGCAACCAACGCGCCATCCTTGTGGAATGGCTCCCAGATCGTATCAACGTCCTGGTCAGCCTCTTCCCGGCGCTCTAACTTCATTCCACCGTGGATGACGACCACGCTGCCCTTGCCATACTTGCGCTCCAGTTCCTCAACCAGGTGCCGCTGAGTCTGCCGATACTCCGTGAATATCAGCACCTTTTCCTCTTCGCCGCGAGGGCTCACTTGGGCGATGTGGGCAACGAGCTTGAGCAGCTCATCGAGCTTCTTGTCTCGCTTGACTTTCATGGCAAGCAGCGAACTCAGCGTCTCGATCTCGCCTTTAAGGATCGCTTTGTTGTCCTGGAGGACAAGCGTTTCCTCGTGCTCGCCTTCATACCGCTCATCGTAAAGCTGCTCTTCGGCTTCGTGGTCCGGTTTGTCGGACAAGGCGCACAACTCACCGTTCAGACGCTTCAGGCGAGTCGATAGCGCTGCTCGAATCGCCTCCGTCGAACTGGCGTTGAGCATCTGGAATGTCGTAAGCAGGAATCCGGCCGCCCGGCGTCGTGTTGGATCGGTCACCCTCTCCAGCATCTTGTAGCCATCGCGGATGTAGTCGGCCACAGCCTTGTAGAAGTGCCCCTCGTCGGCGTACATCGTAAAGGGCAATCGGTGCGTCTGCCGGCCCTTGAACACTTTGTGTCCGTTTGCGTCGGTAACGTCTTTCTTGGGTGTGCGGATGACCAGTTCGGTAAACTTCCTGCCGCTACCGGAAAACAGCCCCGCCTCCTCCAGGCCAGTGAAGTCGATGTCATCGTCCAGGAGGGCCAGCAGATTCTTGAACCGGCTGTGGTTCTCTTCACCTTGGTGCGGCGTCGCCGTCAAGAGCAGCATCGCCTCGCAGTAGTGATTGTGCTGGACCTCCTCGGCCAGGCGGTAGTTCTGGGTCTTTTCCACCTTGCCCGAGCCATAGTTCATCGCGCTAAGCCGGTGGGCCTCATCAAAGATAATGAGGTCCCACTTGCGATTCTCCAACAGCACCCGCTTGTGCTCCTTTCGCTTGAGCGTGTCGATAGACGCTATGGCCGTGGCCTTGAGGTCCCATATGCGAGGGTTTACGGCCCAGAAGTCCCGGCCGAATACCTCAAACGTTACCCCAAACTTATCCTGGAACTCCTCCTGCCATTGGGTCGTCAGGCCGGCCGGGGTGATGACCAGAGTCCGCTTGGCCTGGCCGCGCTGGGCCAGAGCCTGCCAGATCATGCCCGCCTCGATGGTCTTGCCCAGACCTACCTCATCGGCGAGCAGGTAGCGCCGTCGGGGGCTGGACACAACTCGATGGGCAGCGAATATCTGGTGTGGAAGGATTTCGGTGCGGGCGTTGGAGAGCTGCCCCCCCTTATTGCCAGTCAAAAACCTCACCGCCAGCATCTTCAACTCGAACCGCCACGGCTCTTCCCACTCGCCCACAAGGGCGCGGTTCAACGGGGAGTCCACCTTCTCCATTTCGACGAGCTGGAGGATCTTGTTCTCGCTGCGATAGGGTGGCTGCATGAACACCGATGGGTTGAATTCCACCTTGGCCTGCGGACCCCGGACTTTCTGAATTCGGCCGATTCCATAGTGCCTATAAGTGTCGTTCGTACTGCGGACCAGATCACCCTCGGTGAAGGATAGGTCATCTGCCTGGCCCTTGAACTCGGCCAGGATCTTCTCATCTACCAACCTGGCGTTCTGCCATCTCCGCTCGAAGATAGCGGTGGCCTTCTGGGCGGCCTCGTCATTAAGCAGATCGGAATGACGGATCACAGCTCCGCCTTCGTCGTTGTGGCTCAGACCAGGATAGGTCGCGTTGGCCGAGGAGGTCAAGACAGTCAGGTGCTTCCCGCCGCCAGAGTGGAAGAGATAGTCCTTGGGGTGGAAGCTCGTATCCGTCAGGCCGAAGGCGATCTGGGTATTGCCAAGGCGGAAGAGTTCTTCGACCGCCTCTGGGCTGGTCTGCCGCGAGTCGCCCCGGACGATAACGCGCAGGTGCCCGCCCCGCCCAACCATGCCTATCAGGCTGGGCTTGAGTTCCAGCCAGCCGCGGTAAGATAGAAAGGCCACCGCGATGTCCGCACGCTCCGCCTCGGCCGACAGGTCCCGCAGGACATCCAATGCCTTGGTCTCAAAGTTGTCGATATAGTCAACTCGCAGCCCGTTTGTCACATTTCGTCCTCTTGTGCCACACCGGCAGCGTGGTTGGCCTTGCGTTTTGGGGCCTCCGTGCGAAGCAGATCGAGTTCTGCAACCGTGATGTCCCACAGGCTCGCAGCTACGGTGTCTACGCTATGCTCTATATCTGGAAGCTCAGCAGCCTTCCCGTCACGCACTGCCGCGTGACAGTCGCGGCTGAGTTCTACTAGCCGTCTGTGGCTTCCCGACTCAGGGTTGTAGGCAGGCAGTCTGAGTTTGCCAACGATGGATGGAGCACCGAATCCTCTTCCCGCAGATGAGAACGACCGTATGTACGCGCTTACCGGAAGCGAGTTCAGCAATCCGCAGAGGAAATGCGCAGGTTCCTCGACCTCAAATGATACATAGGATGTGGTTCCGGTCGCAGGCACGATTGTCCGCCGCTGGGTTGTCCCCCCTGTAGTAGAAAAGGCAAAATCACCCGCCACGGACGCACGCATTTGGCTAGCGCCCATGGGCCAGCATACCTTGTACGGCGCAAACGTATACGCACCTACGTTGAAGAGCGAGAAGAATGGACCGTCGGCGATCTCATAAGCGTGCAATCCATCGGTGGACTCGGCAACCGCACGGACGTATGCTCCCATGGCCTTCATCTCTTCGTCTGTCAGCCGGTTGGCTGATCGATGCTTGCGCGAAAAGAACTGCCAGAACTGCTCGCGCTGAATGGCCCAAGGGCGCATTGTCAGTAGGTACGCATAGGTAAGGGGGAACGACCTCCTCGCGACTGCCTCTGTGGGGATGTCGCCCTTTCGCACGCTGGAATTAAGGATAATACCAGCCAATTGCGGCTCAACGCCCCACCGCTTGATATCGCGGCCACGAACAACCGGGAACACTCGATCCGACTCGATTCTCGTTGGCGGGGCTTGGGGCACATCCGCCTTCCCGATACTCGGGTCATTGGTGACGAGCAGATCACCATTCCGCTCGACACCGATGATGCGGCACAGAAATACGGCGTAGGGATCGATCGAGACCCCACGTCGGCCCTTGTACAAGGATTCGCCATCCAGTTTGCTGAGGAGCCCATTGGTGCTGGCGGATGTTACCTGCCACGGCGACGTTGGACCGCTCAGTGGTTTGGCCAGCCTCTGACTTCTTGTCGTCTTCGCCATAGCCGTTTCTAACGTATCTTCCGCCAGTACGTGCTGTCCCCGAATGGGCTGCCACAGGATGTATGGCACCGGATACCGCGTCTCGGCTCCTTTTGTTATGGAAATGAAGGCGGACTTGTTGGCAGCATCGAATGGCTTCACGGCCACCATGTCGTGAAACAGATTTACCCGCAGAGCAACTAAGGAAGGGTGCAGTCGAAAACCCCTGAAACCCTCTCCCGCAGTCTTTGATCTGATTACCTCCTGCGTGATGAGGAAACCGAGGGTGCCGTGGTCAGTTGTGTAGTGGTCCAAGCACGCATAGGCGAAC
>Ga0307380_10008053_pt1 | contig 13575 bp, 7 predicted proteins | sample UN3MG_FD_202239 | JGI IMG/M metagenome (GOLD analysis project Ga0307380, IMG submission 202239) | Soil microbial communities from Risofladan, Vaasa, Finland - UN-3 | ecosystem: Environmental > Terrestrial > Soil > Coastal area > Acid sulfate soil | place: Finland: Risofladan, Vaasa | collected... | reverse complement strand
CAAGGTCCTGGGGGATCTGGAGCGTTCGTCGGCTGTCGCGGTGTTCCTGCTTCCGCCCCGCCGGCAGGCCCCGGTCGCCTGGGAGCTGCTATCGCGACAAGTGGGCCAGTTTGTCTGCGTTGCTCAGGACGTCGCCCCGCAGGAGCTGACGGCCAAGCTGTCGGCCGCCGCCGAGCTTCAGCCGGTGATCATGAGCCTTCAGGAGGAACTCTCGCAGGCCCGAGGCGCCGCCGAGGGGCCCGGCCGAGAGGGTAAGGACCTCACCCAGGAGATGCACCTGGCGGCCAGGCTTCAGCGCGACTTTCTGCCGCGGCGGCTGCCTGAAGTCGGGCCGGTGCGCTTCGCCGTGCTGTATCGCCCGGCAAGTTGGGTCAGCGGCGACATCTACGACGTGACCCGCCTCGACGAGACAAACGTCGGCTTCTACGTCGCCGACGCGGTGGGTCACGGCCTGCCGGCGGCCCTGCTGACCATGTTCATCAAGAAGGCGCTTCAGACCAAGCGGATCGTCGGGCACAACTACGAGATCATCCCCCCCGATGTCTCCCTGGCGGGGCTCAACAGGGACATCTGCCAGCAGGGGCTGACGAGCTGCCAGTTCTGCACGGCCGTCTATTGCGTGCTGGACACGAGGACGCTCACGCTGACCTACGCCCGCGCTGGCCATCCCGAGCCGGTGCTGCTGCGCGGCGACGGCGGGCTGGAGCGGCTGGACGGCAAAGGCAGCCTGCTCGGCATCTTCCACGAAGAGCAGTTCGAGTGCAGGCAGGTCCGCCTCGCGCCCGGCGACAGGCTCGTGCTCTACAGCGACGGGGCCGAGAGCGTCCTGTGCGGCCCGAAGGCCACCACCGAGGACGTCGAGCGGGCCATAGCCCAGTGGAGGGGCATGCCGCGCGACGAGCTGGTCCTGGAGCTGACGGCCATGCTGGGCGGCCAGCCGCCGGCGAAGATCGAGGACGACGTCACCATCGTCGTCGCCGACGTGGCGAAGTAGCGCCGGAGCCCGTCGCCCCGCGCGGCCTCGTCGCCATCCAACGCGCCGAGTATTCCGCACGCAGAACGTCGCCTTAGGCGGCGCCCCGCGCGGCCTATGCGCCGCGAGCTGCCCTGTGCGCTACTCGCCCAACACGAGCCTTCCGCAGGTTCGGGCGTCGGACCAATAGGAGAATGTCGGGCTGTGCGGCACGAGCATCGCCTGCTTGCGGGCCCAGCCGGAGGTCTTCTGGTTGGGCGTCCCGTCCGTGTCCGAGACGCTCAGCAGGAAGCCGATGCCCCCGCCGGCCTTGACGCCCAACTGCTCCAGCGGCGCCGAGCCCTCAATGACGTAGCCGGCCGGCGTCTTGCGGAGGGTGTACTCCAAGCCCGCGCCGCTCTTGCCGCTGGCGGAGTCCTTGTCCACCGGGGCGCTGAAGGACCATCGGATGTCCATCTTGGCGTCTTCGGCCTTCCAGTCCATGTAGGCGGCCTTCGAGAAGGTGATCGTCACGCCGTCGTTGGCGGCGAGCTTGTTGTCGCGGATCTCGGCGCCGATATAGAGCTTCACGCCGTCGTGGCCGAGGCGGAGGCGGACGGACAGGTCCTTCGGCCCGGTCCATGAGTTGGGGAAGTACAGGTGGCCGGCGATGTATTCGCCGCCCTCGGCCTTGATGTCGCTGGCGGCCTTTGGCCAAGCGTCCAAGTCGCCCGTCAACGGCGGGGCCTTGGCGAGCTTCGGGGCCTTCAGCTCCGGCGGCGAGAGCAGCCGCTTTCGGAGCTGCATCTCGTTGACCAGCCCCGCGCCCAACGCGATGTCGGCGGCGTAGTACTTGCCCTGCCCCAGAAGCTTCTCCGCCTCGTCGGCCGCCTTCGTGTAGGCGTCCGGCACGGCGGCGGCGTTCAGCGCCTTCACCTCGCCGCAGAGCTTCACGTAGCCGGCGATGCGATCTTCGACGAACTCCCTGTATTCCGCACAGGGCTGGACGGCGACCTTCGGGACGAAATACTCGAGCTCTTTCAACGGAGCGTTGCCGTCGACGGAAACCATCGCGTATGGCTGGAGGTCGATCTTCTTGCCCTCGATCTCGATCCGGGTGAGGAACGGAGTACGGTTCACAGCGCAAACGTAGTACTTCCCCTTCGACCGCACCCAACGAGCCTTGACAGTGTCCACCGGAAGGTTCTCGTAGTCGTTCATCTTCTTGGTTGGGAGTTCACGGAACGCCTTGGCGAACTTCCTGACGCTTGCCTCGTGGCCGAAGTACTTGTTGTTCCACGAGCCGGGGACGATGGTCATGCGGTCGCGCAGTGCCAGCGCGTTGGCGAAGGGGGCCATCGACAGCGGCTCGGGGGGCAGGAAGTCCGGCGCGACCCACAGCTTCAGGTACCAGAAGTTGACGTTGGGGTGCAGGCCGAACCAGCCCTCGTAGTGGGTGTTCCACATCGCGGCGTGGGGCGAGCCGATCAGGTCGCTGCGCTTCTGCGATCGCTCCAGGTCGTAGTAGATCAGCGCCCTCGGCTGCTGGGCGTAGAGGTTGAAGATGTAGTGGTCGTCCGGCTGGAGCTGCTCGTAGACGGTCAGGCCGGGGATCTTGTTCATGACGGCCGGGTCGTTGTTCCACTCCCTCCAGCAGACGCCCGCCTGCTCGCCGATGTACTGCGACCACGGCTTGCCGCTTTGCTCCCAGCCGGAGATTACCTGCCAGGCCGACGGCGACTTGTCCGTGCTCCGGTCGCCGTGGGTGTAGAAGTACTCGCGGTGCAGGTGCGGGCCGCCGATGTAGGTGGCGACCTGGAGGTCAGGCCGCTTAGCCTTGATGGCCTTGACGAGGTCGGCGCCGATGCCGTCCCTGACGGCCTTGCGGAACCACTCCGTGCCGTACTGGGCGCCCAGTATGACGCCGCGCAGCGACTTGAACTTGCCGTAGCGATCGATGAACTCGTCGAGTCCCTTGATGATGGCGGCCTTGGCCTCCTGTGGCTCCATGCTGCCGAGCGCCCTGCCGCCGATCTTGAACCCGTCGCCCAGGTAGAAGCCGGCCATGAAGCCCATGCCCTCGCGCATGTCCATATCCCGCAGGACCTCGTCGAGGTGTTCATTCTTGTCGCCGCCGTCGAAGGAGGGGATCTTGCAGGAGACGCCCCAGGAGTTGTTGTAAACGACGGTCCAGCTCAGTTGGTTGACGCCGATGTACTCGCAGTAGTCCAGCATGTGCTTGACGGCCCGCGGGCTGCGGAGGCCGAAGTGGAACCGAGTCGGCAGGAAGTGGAGGGAGTTGTAGTGGCCCAGGACTCGCTGGTTTCTCGGGGCGGGGGCATTGATCTTCAGCTTGGGCAGGCCGCCCTGGATGGCATAGACCCAGATTCGGGCGGCGGCGCCGTTGGAGCCGAAGCGCGTCCAGTTGGCGACGATGACCGCTGGCCACTCGTCCTGCGGGTACATGATGAACGTGTGGTACTGCATCTTCTTCGTCAGCGGCAGCGGGAAGCCGGTGTAGACGCCGGTCTCCAGGCTCCAGTCGATGTTGCTCCGCCCCGACAGCCCTGATTCGTGCGTGAAGAAGCAGATGTCGCGCCGCGCGTCGTCGGGGTACTCGATGACGATGAGAACCGGCTCGTCCTTGCCGGCCGAGCGGAAGCGATAGGAGAAGAACGCGTGCCGGTGCGAGGCCGTCACGCGGTACTTCCCCGCCGGGCCGGTGACTACCTTGCTTGTGCCCTGGTCCATGAAGCCATGCGGGTCGGCGTCCGACATGCAGTCGATGTAGTCGATCAGCTTGAGCTTCAGGTCCAGATCAAGCTTGGCCGGCAGCTTCGGGGCGGCCTTGACGATCTCCTTAGCCTTCTCATCCGTCAGCGGCTGGGGCTTTTCTGCGGCCATCGTGGTCAGGCTGCCTAGCAGCACGCACGCGAACACCATCAGGATCGTTGCGGCCTTCATCTGCCACCTCCCGCGTTGATGCGTTCACTTGCCCAGGATCAGTCTTGCGCAGTTGCGCGCGTCGGACCAGTAGGTGAAGTTCTGCTGATGCGGGATCAGAAAGCTCTGCTTCTTGGCCCAAGTCGTGACGCCGCCGCGCAGTGTGTACTTCAGGTTGGCCGACTTGTCCACGTCAGCGAGCATCACGCGGAAGCCGATCGGCTCGCCGGGCTTGAAGCCCAGGTCGCTCAGATCGGCGCCGCCCTCGATGACGTAACCGCCGGGCTTGCGGTGCACGACATACTCGAACTTGCCTTTGCCGACGAGCTTGTCCTTGTTCACCGGCGCGGGCACCTGCCAGTTGATGTCGGCCTTGGCTTCGCTGCCGCGCCAGTTGAGGTAGGCGGACTTGGACAGTTGAAACGCCACGCCGTCCTTGGGGTCCAGCACGTCGTCGCGAACCTCCAGGCCGACGTACAGCTCCCCGCCCTTGTGCATTAATCGCAGACGGGCCGACAGGTCCTTCGGGCCGTGCCAGCTATTGGGGAAGAAGATGTGCCCGGCGAGGTGCTCGCCGCCTTCGGCCTTCATGTCGCTGGCGGCCTTCGGCCAGGCGTCCAGGTCGCCGTTCATCGGCGGGGGCTTGTCGGTCCTCGGCGCGGTTAGCGTCGGCGGGTCGAGGATCTCCTTGCGGAGACGGATCTCGTTGACCAGCCCCTGGCCCAGTGCCACGTCGGCGGCGTACGGATGGCCGGCGGCGACATGGTGACTGGCGGCCTTGGCCGCGTCCAGGTATGCCTGCGGGACGGCCTCGGCATTCAGGGCCTTCACCTCGGCGCAGAGCCTCAAGAAACCGGCGATCCGCGCTTCCAGCCACTTCCTGTATTCGGGGCAGTCGCGGATATCGAGGACCGGAGTGGCCTTGCCGTCGTCGGACACCGTGACCACGTCGTACGGTCTCAGGTCGATCCGCTTGCCGTCGAGTATGATCTGCTGGGTGAAGGGAATCCGGCTGACTGCGTAGACGTATCGCTTGCCTTTGTAGACGGCCCAGCGGACCTTGACGGTATCGGTGATCTGGGCCGGCCCGGTGCCTTCCCGCATGGGCATGATGGGCTGGCCGGTCATCTCCACCGGCGGCAGGGAGCGGAATGCCTTGGCGAAGCGGCGGATGGCCGGCTCGGCGCCGAAATACTTCATGGTCCACGTGCCGGCGGAGACGGCCAGCCGGTCGCGGTGGGCGAGCATGCGGCTGTAGGGCATCAGCGTGCAGGGCATGCCGGCCGACGTGGTCGGCGCGGTCCAGTCCTTGTGGTACCAGAAGTTCACGTTCGGTCGCAGGCCGATCCAGCCCTCGTCGAACTGGTCGAACAGGCCCGCGTACGGCGTGGCGACGTGGTCGCTGCGGCGCTGCGAGCGGTCCACGTCCCAGTAGACCATCGCCCGCGGCTGCTGGCGGTAGAGCTCGTAAACGCGGTGGTCCTCGGAGGTGTACTTCTCATAGACTTGCAGGCCGGGGACGGCCTTCATGGCGGCCGGATCGTTCTTGATGCCCTTGAGGTACTTGAGCGCCTCGTCGCCGAGAAAGTCGCTCCACGGCTGGCCGCTCTTTTCCCAGCGGGAAATCACGTCCCACATGTCCGGGCCCTTCTTGCCGTCGAAGTACTCGGCCTGAAGGTGCCAGGGGCCCACGTAGGTGATCACGTCCAGATCGCCCCGGCGCTTCTTGATGTGCGCGACCACTTCCTTGGCGCAGCCCTTGGCCGCCAGCAGGTCGTAGAAGCCAAGGGCCTCCATCGAGCCAAGGGCGAAGCCCTTGAATGACTTGTACTTGCCGTAGCGGTCGATGAGCTGGTCGAAGCCGGCAATCATGACCCTCTTGAACTCCTCGGGCGCCAGCGCGGCCACGTGCTTGCCGCCGGCCATCACCTTGCCGTACATGCCCTCGGCGACGATGCCGAGGATGAAGCCCACGCCGCCCTCGTCGTCCATCGCCTTCAGAACGTTGTCGAGGTAGCCCTTGTCGTCGGCGATGTCCCAGGCCGGCACGGTGCACATCGCGCCCCAGGACTGGTTGGCGTAGCACATCATCGTGATGCGGTTGACGCCGATGTGCTTCATGTAGCGGCACATGTGCCGCGTGGCGTCGGGGCTCTGCCAGCCGAAGTTGTCGCGCGTCATCAGGAAGCCGAGGCAGAAGAAGGCGTCCATCGTCCGCGGGTTGGCCGGGTCGGGCTCGTCGATCTTCAGCGGGGGCATGTCCTGGACCTCGTAGACCCAGATTCGGCTGGCGGCGCCGCCTCCGCCGAAGCGCGTCCAGTTCAGCACGATGATCGGCGACCAGGCGTCCTGCGGCCAGGCGTACACGGTGGCGTACTGCATCTTGTTTGTCAGCGGCAGCGGCTCGCCCGTGTAGACGCCGACCTCCTGGCTGAAGGACAGGTGCGGTCGGCCGGGGCGCATCGAGTCGTGCGTCATGTAGGCGATGGTCCGCTTGGCGTCGTCGGGGTATTCGACGACGAGCACGACGGGCCTGTCCCTGCCGGCCGTCTTGAAGGCGTAGGAGAAGAATGCGTGCCGGTGGCCGGCCGTCAGGCGGTACTTGCCCGCTGGCCCGCTGACGACCCGGCTGGTGCCCTGGTCGCGGAAGTCGTGCGGGTCGGCCGGGTTCGTGCAGTCGATGTAGTCGATGAGCTTAAGCTTCATCCCCAGGTCCAGGTCGATCGGCACCTTTGGGGCGGCCTTGACGATCTCTGCCAGCTTGTCCGCCGGAACGGGCTTGATCGGCACGTTGGCTAGCCGCTTCTCGGGCGCCTGGGCTGCCGCCGTCGCACAGCACAAGCCCGCGCAAAGAGCGATCGCTCTCAAAGAGATGCGCTTCATCACGATCCCTTTCCATTTGGTCCGCGCGCAAAAGCCGATCCATAGCCATGGGTCGGCCTTATCCTAACGCCAGCGGCCCCGTGAACTCGGCATTCTTGAGGACGAGCGTCCCGTCGATCTCGACCGTCGGGTTAATCACCTCACCGTCCATGTGCCGCGGGCCGTGCACGTGTGTGGCTCGCCGCAGGTTGTTGCCCAGGGCGATGTGCACCGTGTGGCACTGGTGGGTGCCGTCGGACCACCAGTACTTGTCGTTCTCGGGAATACGCGTTGTGGGGATGCCGATCTCGTCGATGGCGTCGGCGGGCGGGTCGCCGCTGGAGATGAAAGCCCGCAGACGCTCGACCTGCTCGGCGTCGCCGGTGTAGTCGGTCACGCGCCCGTCGGCCACCTCGATCCGCAGCGGCGGGCGGTCCAGCTCGTCGGATCGCCGGACGCGCATCTGGGTAGACCCGTCCACGACGATCGTGCCGTTCTCCGAGCCCTGGCGCCCCGTGGTGGCCACCTCGCCGTACAAGGGCACGATCCCCAGAATCGGCAGGGCCTTGGAGCCTTCGCCCATCCCGAAGGTGAAGTCCGTTCCCGCCGGCGACGTTACGCGGACGGTCTTGGCCGAGCGGAGCAGGCCGATGAGCTTCTGTGTCCGCGGGCGGATCGCCGCGACCTTCTCGCGGTCCAGCTCCCACAACTCCATGCCGTTGCCCTGGAGCGACATCCGCCGCGTGCCAGCCGTGAGGAACTCGTCGTCGTTGTCCTCTCGTCCGACGAGCTGGTTGACCCTTACCTGGTCCATCGTGGCGATCACGACGTCGGCCGAGTGCAGGGCCTCCCGTATGGGCTTGATCGCGCCACCGGACTCGTAGGTCTCGCTGCTCAGGAAGTGCGTTACGTCCAGGATCGTCGGCAGCGCGCCCATCTCGGCCGCGGCATCCGCCAGCGCGCGAGAGTACATCAGCAGCTTATCGCCGGTGGTGTAACGGGTGTCGGTGTGCTTGGTGAGGATCACCACCGTCTCGCCGGGCTTCAGGCAGCAGGACACTTCCAGCGTTATTCGGGCATTGTGCGCAAGCCGGTCCGACTCACTCTTCATCAGAACGCTCCTTTCATGAATGTCATTCGTGTGAAGGTCAGCCAGTATAACCTCCAGGCGAGTCTTTTCGAGGTACTGCCCGATGATTCGCGCAAGGCCATGGCGGGCCGTTCGGCTTGACTGACTTGCTGTTATCGCTGATACTTGCTGGTGAGGTCGTAGCAGCTTCCCGGGCGGCGGCGGGCCCGGCCTCAAGGGAGAGTGATCGATGTGTCGCATATTGGTTCTTGCCTGCCTGGTGCTGGCTCCATGTCTGGCCTGTGGCGGCGCGTTCGCGCAGGAGGCCCAGTCGCAGGGGGACATGGACCGGGCCGTCACGGAGGCCATCGATCGGGCGGCGCAGAACCTCTGGTCCCAACAGCGTGCCGACGGGAGTTGGCCGCCGCATAGCGGCACGCGCTATCCGATGGGTCCGACGGCCCTGGCGACGTATGCCCTGCTGGAAAGCGGCGTCAGCCCACAGGACGAGCGGATGGCCAAGGCGATCAAGTGGCTGGCTGACTTCGGCGTCGATGCCAACCGGACCTATTCGGTGGCGCTGCGATGCCAGGTCTGGCTGATCGTCAACCGCAAGATGCAGAACAAGTACCTCAAGCACTTCGAGGCGGACGTGACGCGGCTGATCAAGTCCACCAGGGAGGGGGCCTACAACTACTACGTCAACGCCGACGCCTGCAGCCACGGCGACCACTCCAACAGCCAGTTCGGCGTGCTGGGCGTCTGGGCCGGCGCGCGGGCCAACCTGGAGTGCATCCCGCAGGGATACTGGTACACGGTCATGAAGCACTGGCTGAACACGCAGTGTCTCGACGGCGGCTGGCAATACCAGCCCGTCGCCGTCGCCGAAAGCAAGGCGTCCATGACCGCCGCGGGGGTGGCCACCATGTTCGTCTGCTTCGACAACCTCTTTCACGATGCGTTCATCAAGTGCAACGTAGCCGACAGGGTCCAGTTCAAGTCCATCCAGCGAGGGCTGGACTGGCTCGACCGCAACTTCGACCAGACCATCGCCGGCGCCGCTTGCTACTACCTCTACGCGATGGAGCGCGTCGGGCTGGCCTCGGGCTACAAGTACTTCGGCAAGGCCGATTGGTACAAGCTGGGCACCCAAGAGCTGCTGCGCCGTCAGCGGGGGGGCGATTGGGGCGGGCTGCCGGACACCTGCTTCGCCATGCTGTTTCTGACCCGCGGCCGCAATCCTGTTTTATTCAACAAGCTTCAGTACTCCGGCGACTGGAACAACCGTCCTCGCGCGTTGGCGTCTCTGACTCGCTGGATCAGCCGCAACTTCGAGAAGACGGTGAACTGGCAGATCATCAACCTGAAGGTTCCTGTCAGCGAGTGGCACGACGCCCCGATCATCTATCTGAGCGGCGCGAAGAAGCCGGAGTTCAGCGACGAGGAGATAGCCAAGCTTCGGAGGTATGTCTGGCAGGGCGGCACGATCTTCAGCGTGACGGAGTGCGGTGGTAAGGACTTCAAGACGGGGATACGGGAGGTTTACGCGAAGGCGTTCCCTGACTATGAGATGGTTCCGGTTCGTCCGGATCACGAGTTGTATGGTCTTCACTTCAAGCTTAGGGGTCGTCCTCGGTTTCACATGATCCACAACGGGATTCGGCCGTTGGTGATCCACACGGACGACGACTTGGCGCTCTCATGGCAGACGCTTCGTCACGTGACCCAGCCGTGGGCGTATGAGGGGGCGGCGAACGTGTTTTTCTACGTGACGGACAAGGGTTCTTTGCGAGCCCGCGGCGTTCGTCATTGGCCTGAGGAGTCTCAGGAGGCGGTCGGCCGTAGGGTGAAGCTTGCTCGTCTGAAGTACACGGGGCACTGGAATCCCGAGCCCTTGGCGTACGAGCGTTTCGGGCGGCTCTTGGGTCGCGAGGGTGTGAGCCTTGAGGTGTTGGACGCCGTTGAGCTGAAGGACCTGGCGTCGAGCGGTGCACAGTTGGCGACGCTGACGGGTACAGGTGCGTTGAGGCTGTCTGTAGAGGACAAGGCCCTTCTGAAGAAGTACGTTGATGGCGGGGGCGTGTTGGTGCTGGACGCGGCGGGTGGCGACAGGAAGTTCGGGGCGTCTGCGGAGCAGATGGTGCTTGAGCTGTTCGGCCGGGACTCGTTGCAGCGTTTGGGTCCTACGGCGAAGCTGTACAACGTGTCGGGCAAGGAGATCAGGGAGTTCAAGTATCGTCGTCGGACCCGGTCTCGTCTGGGTCGGGATCGCGCCCCGTGGTTGAAGTCGGTGTTGCGAGGTGATCGTGCGGTGTTGTACTTGAGCAGGGAGGACCTGACCGGGGGTATGGTGGGTTACGCGTCGTATGAGTGCGACGGTTACGAGCCTGAGACGGCCTACCAGATCATGCGGAATATCGTGCTCTCGACGCCGCCCGCTGCTGCTGCGGCCCCGTAGCCGCCAACCGTGACCAGCGGAAAGCTTCCGCTCCCCCTATGCCCAGCGCCCTGTTTCCTTCCGTCACCAGGCCTCCAGTTCGCCGACGATCTCCTCGACCAGGTCCTTGATGGTCACGAGGCCGATGTGTTTGCCGTCGGTGTCGGTGACGATGGCCATCGCCGCGTGCGCCCGCTGCATGCGATAGAGCGCGTCGGTGACGGTCATCCGGTCGCCGATCAGCAGCGGCGGGGTCATCCTGTCGGCCGGCTGGACCGGCTCCGGGGCCATCAGCACGTCGTAGATGTTCAGAATGCCGACGACGCGCCCCTCGGCGCCGAGTATGGGGACGCGGGAGTAGTTGTGGTCCTTGACCAGCTCGAAGAGCTGCTCGCGAGTGATGCCCTGGGGCGCCCACAGGGCGGTCTTCATGGGGTGGCACACCTCGGCCACCCGCACGCCCCCCAGTTGCATCACGCGGTCGGCCATGATCGACTGAGCATGGGTGAGCAGCCCGGCGGCCTGGCCCTCGGCGAGTATGGTCGCCAGGCCCTCGTGCGCCAGGGGATGGGCCCCGCCGCGCAGCCGCGAGAGAAGGCCGGCAAAGCCGCGCACAAGCGGCAGCAGCCCGCAGGCGGTGAACGCCACCATCGACGCGCGAAGAAACCATACCAGGCGATAGACCAGCGTCTCGGCCGATCGCTGGAAGAGGTTCTTCGGCACGCTCTCGGCGAAGACGAACAGCAGCGGCGTGGCGACTGCCAGCGTGCACAGTTCGGCGTAGCGTTCGTAGCCTGCCAGCACGAACATCGCGCCGACGGCGAAGGTGGTCAGGTAGGCGGCCAGGTTCGTGCCGATCAGCAGCCCCGCCAGCAGCGAGTCGGACCTCTGAAGCATTCCCCGCAGCGACCGTGCGGCCCGGGAGCTGCCCTCGGCCCGCAGGTCCAGGCGCAGCTTGTTCAATACGTATATGCCGGTCTCGGCGCCGGCGTACAGGCCGGTCAGGACCAGCCCTGCGGCCGCCAGCGACGCCCACTGCACCCACTCGAGCATCGCCGGGACATCGGCGATCATGGCTCGCCCTCCAGAAGCTCGACTCGCAGCGTGCGGATTCGGCACCCGCGGACGGATTCGACCGTGAAGCGCAAGTTGCGGTATCGCGCCTGCTCGCCGACTAGGGCCACGTGCCCCAGAAGCGACATGACGAACCCGCCGACGGTGCTTATACGGCGGCTGGGCAGTTCGATACCCAACACGTCGGTCCATTCGTGGATGGCCAGGTCCGCCGCAAGGAGGTACTCGCGCTCTGCGAGGCGCTGGACGCCAAGCTCGGGGGCCTCGTCGGGATCGGGAATGTCGCCGACGATCTCCTCGAGCAGGTCCTCCAGCGTCACCAGCCCGGCGGCGCCGCCGTACTCGTCCACGACAATGGCCGTCTGCGTGCGCGTCACGCGGAACTGCACCAGCACGCGCTCCAGGTTGGCCTGCACGGGCACGAACTGCACGCCCGTCACCAGTGAGCGAACGTCAGCATCGGGGTTGAGGATCAGCCGCTTGGCGTGCACGAGCCCCAGGACGTGGTCGATGTCATTCTCGTACACGGGCACCTTGCGGAAGCCGGTCCTGCGGAACAGGTTCAGCAGCTCCGCCCGCGGCTCCGCCGCGTCGAAGGCTGTGATGTCTACACGCGGCACCATCACGTCGCGGACTCGCAGGCCCTTCAGTTCGAGGATTTCCTGGAGCAGCCGGTGCGCGTCGCGTTCGATGATCCCGCGTTTGGCCGACAGCGCCAGCAGGGCGTCCAATTCCTCCGCCGACACGTCGCCTCGTGCGGCGCGGGGCGCCAGCAGGCGCGTCAGGGGCGCGATCAGGGCATTGTGGAACAGCCACAGCGGCGGCGCCAGCACACGCCCCGTCACCGACAGCGGCGCCGCGACGATCCGAGAGAATGTCTCCCGCGTGGCCAGGGCGAGGACCTTCGGGGCCACCTCGCCCAGCAGGATCAACACCACCAGGAAGATAAGCGACGTCAGGCCGGCCGCCCAACCCGCCATGCCCGAGCGCCGCATCGACAGCACCTCGACGACCACGATGCTGGCGTACGCCGTGTTGACCAGCATATTGCCCAGCAGAATCGTGTTGAGCAGGCGCCGCGGGCGGGCGAGCATCGCCGCCGCCAGTCGGCCCGACGATCCGCCGTGGCGGAGGCGGTGAACTTGGCTGCGCGACAGGCTGAACAGGGCCGTCTCCGAGCCGCTGAAAAACGCCGAGAACGCCAGCAGCACCGCCTGTAAGGCGAGCTGCCAAGGGTGCTCGGAGATGAACCGATCCCAGCTCATGTCCCCTGCCTCACCATCGCGTCTGGTGCGCGTTCGGGGGCGCCTTGACGCCCGAACGTCCGCGGCGTAGCGAGCCCGCGTTCGGCGCTGCCCGGAAGTCCGAACCACGCACGGTCTTTTTGCGGCTGGGCGGCCATCTGGACGGGCGGACATTATACGGCCGGGCGCGCACTAGAACCAGCGTTTGGCGGTGAGCATGACGTTGTCGTGGCCGGGCACGATCACGTCGGCGACCTCGATGATGCTCTGGAGCGACTCCATGGCCGCCTCCGCGTCGGCGCAGCCGGCCCAGACCTGGCCTCGTTCTACGTGACCGGCCGTCAGCGCTGCGTCGCCGGCGATCACCACGGTGGTCGTGGGCGGGGTCAGCAACAGGCCGCACGAACCCACCGACGGGCCCAGAAGCGGGAACAACTGCACCTGCTCGGTGAGCTTCTCCGGCGCGGGGCTGAAGCGCTCCAGCAGCTTCTGGTCCTCCTTGACCGCCTGGAGATCCTCAGTGTTCAGGCGGTCGGCGCTGGCCGCCAGCTCGGCCAGGTGGTCCGAATAGCGGATGAGCTCCATCTCGCCGCACCACCATTTCGCCTCCGGCAGTGCGGCTATCCCGCGCCTGTGCACCGGCCGAAGCGTCGTGCAGAATACCTCGGTCACATCGGCCAGGCCCCTGCCCGTTCGCTCATTGAAGCGGGCGGCGAGCACCGTCGGCGGCAGCGAGGGGTCCACGAGGATCAGCTTCTCACCGTCGGCCACCAGTGTGGTCGTGGCGTGGGCTGTGCGCGCGGCGCCCGACTCGCCCCACAGCCGGTTGTGGGACAGCGCCCCGATGCTGATGATGGTGAACTCGACGCTCATGATGGTGCTGGCGCGGCGGCACAGGAGCCCAGCCGCGCGGGTTCGGTGGCAGTTGGCTACTCGAAGCGGACCTCCTGGAGGATCCGCTCGACGGTCTGCGTTGCCGGCTCGTCCGGGCCGA
>Ga0307380_10008052_pt1 | contig 13576 bp, 11 predicted proteins | sample UN3MG_FD_202239 | JGI IMG/M metagenome (GOLD analysis project Ga0307380, IMG submission 202239) | Soil microbial communities from Risofladan, Vaasa, Finland - UN-3 | ecosystem: Environmental > Terrestrial > Soil > Coastal area > Acid sulfate soil | place: Finland: Risofladan, Vaasa | collected... | reverse complement strand
AAGAGCGGATCCGGAGGAGAATCTATCGATCGCGCGAGGAGGCACGGGCGGACGTGTTCGACTACATCGAGGTTTTCTACAACCGAACTCGCCGTCACAGCCACATCGGGAATGTGAGTCCCCATGATTTCGAAAGGGCGGCGTCAAACCAGACCTGACGGTTGTCTACGAAATCGGGGGAAGTCCATAATGAAAGTCCTTTTCCATGTTTCCCTCCTTTCCTCCTTACTGCTTATCTGATTAATCTCCACCGGGGTCCGCTTCCCTTTTTCATTACCGTTACACTTCCGCACTGACAGATTGGGGACAGATTCGAAAACGTTTAGCGAGGGTAGGCTATAAGGGGAAAAATCAGGATATGTGGGAACGTAACAGGCTACCGCCCTGGAAATCTGAAACTTGTATTTACCTCTTCCCCGCGTGCCTGCAACATACTCAAATCCTATCTATGTGGTTGCCGGCATTCTTGACGTATTTCACTTATTTTTTGACATATTTGCCTTTTTGCTGACTCGAAGCCACTTTGTAGAAGTTAAGGAGGAAAAACCGAGTAGTGAAGGCCGGTGAGAATTTTTTTGCTATGGGGAAGGCTGGACCAAATAATGTCAGCAGGGTGTCATAAACATCCTGAGATTTTCGCCTGTTAAACCGGTCAATTTCGTGATTCTTTATATTCAGTAGATGACAGGCATACTCAAACCAAGGAGGAAAACGAGCATGGCGGAATTCAACGTAAATCCTCACCGCTTCGATCCTTATAAGAATTTCAAGTTCCGTGTCAAATGGGACGGACGTTATGTCGCGGGGGTCAGTAAGATCAGTGCCCTGAAACGGACAACAGAAGTGATTGAGCACAGGGAAGGAGGAGATCCGAGTATTTCACGTAAATCACCAGGGATGACAATGTTCGAGCCAATAACGCTCGAGCGGGGTGTGACCCATGATCCAGAGTTCGAAAAGTGGGCCAATAAGGTTTGGAGCCTGGGACATGGTCGTGGCACGGAGGTCTCGCTCGCAGACTTCCGCAAGGATATCATTATAGAGCTTTATAACGAGGCCGGCCAAGTGGTCATGGCATACAAAGTCTACCGATGCTGGGTTTCGGAATACCAAGCCCTACCCGACCTCGATGCGAAAGACAACCTCGTGGCTTTTGAAACGATTACGCTTGAGAACGAGGGCTGGGAGCGGGATGCCGAAGTAGTCGAGCCTGTGGAACCGAGGTTCACAAAACCGGAATAAATCATAATCACGTTGTTCATCAGACTTCCAAGAAAAAAGGGTCTGGTATGCAATCTAGCCTTCTATTTTTTGCTTTGCCTTTTCCTCAAGTGGCATCTTCTTCTTAAACTGTTCTTTTCACTGAGGCACAACCTGCGCAGGTAAATAAAACGTGCCGCCTTCGACTTTCAAGGTAGGAATTTTCTGCTTTTTACTCCTTCCGTTTGGATTTTAAAGCTCATACACTCACCATGGTCGTGCTCCCACGGAAAGAAAAATGGATACGTTGATAATGCAAATCTTCCGGACGAGCACTTGCCTTCATGCATTTAGACCCTCATTCAAGAAAGGCCTTCAAAGGACAGTAGGGTCCAACTTTCACATTGGGGTTATGAGGGTACCACATAACATATCGAAACTATTGACATAAATGGCCTTTTGGTTTTTAGTTGAGGAATTATACAATAATTAAACGTAACGATTTTGATGAATTACGAAAGGCTTTGAAACGCTTTGATTCCTCGTGGGCACAATTTGGGCACAGTTATTTTTAAAAATAAAACACCCGCTACGCCCCACAACTCAGTAGATACCCTCCCCCTCATGAGCCCCTTGGTGATCTCATGAGTCAACCTCGCGCCTTACATCAGCGCAAGTTCAGGAACCACGCTGACGCCAAACTCGAAAAACTTCTCATCGCCTATCCTACGATGAGCTCGTAACGTTCAAGGCGCCCCCTCCGCAAGCGGCGGACCTCAGGCGGACGGCAATCACTCAGCTCTTCGAGCGTATAACTCACGACGCGGAGATCCAGGCTAGTTATCGCCGCGAGCGCCTGCAGAGAGCAAGGACCTTCGCGCAGTGTGCGTCTCACTAGTTCCTTGCGCGCTTCCCGCACTGCATCCGCGAGGAAAAGCGTTCGCGGCGCACTCGCACGCGTGTGCCCGTCCAATCGTCGCGAAGCGGCGATGAGGCACTGTCGGACTTCGAGGGGCAAGAGGTCGAGTAGTATCGACTACACGAGGACCGCGGCGGCGTGAAGCGCAGCGAAGCTTGCGCCGCCACTCATCCTGCTCCTCGGGGGGGAGTTCAGTTTCGCATCGTCGTCGACTACGGGGTTCCGAATGGATTCGACCAACGCCTCCTCGAGCGGGGTGCCGCGGTAGTGACCAGGACCGAAGAGGAGCTAACCGAACACCCTTTTTAGTCCAAATTACAAGGAAGTTCCGCGAGCACTGGGCGAAGTTGAGCCGATGCCGGAAACCGGGGCGGCCAGCCGCTCCGCGAGAGATCCGCGACTTGATCTGCCGGATGTCGTCGGCGAACCCGTTCTGTGGAGCACCCCGCATCGTGGGAAAGTTGGAGAAGACCGGGATCGATGTGGCGAAGTCGCCCGTCGAGAAGTACATGGTCTGCCGCCGGAAGCCACCCTCCCCGACCTGGCGCGCCTTCCTCAAGAACCACCTGAAGGAGATCGTCGCCGTCGACTTCTTCATCGTGCCGACCGTTCGGAACCAATTCCTCTTCGTGTTCCTCGTTCTCGCTCACGCTGGACACGCTATGTGCAATGCTAGCCAGCTGAAGCCAATCGATATGCCCGATCGGCCAGGGATCGTAACTGGACAGCGAACCCATCATGTTTGGTCATTACCTGGATTTCAAGCTTGCTAACAGCCGCCCGTCTCTGCGCTTCTGAAGATGACAAGAAGATACCAGCGAGGGCTTCACACGAGTGGATCAGATAGCGATTGGCAACCGACACCGTATTCCATAAAGCCTCACGGATCTCGCCTGCCTGGCCATAGAAGCGCTCAAGGGCAATTACCAGAAAACGGACCCACCGGCTGAGTGTCATCACGCCACCCTCCCCGTGCATCCAGGGCCTGAAAATCACTGATAACGCACGAAAGTATTCGTCCAGAAGTGGGTCGAGAAAATCATAGTCTTCGTAAGCCGGAGCACCGTAAAGACGCCCTTCCCGTCTCAGTTGTTCCTCAAGCTCGGTCCCGGCCAGCGGAAGCGTCTTGCCAAGCGAAACGGCCGAGGAACCATCACCGCATAGGGTCTCTAGGAAACGCAAATTCTCTTTGACTGAATCGAAAGTACTGGAGGGGTCAAAAACCATGAATCCGAACTCGTAGTCCAGCTTCATCCTCTTCAGTGTTCTCACGGCCACCAGGCTGACATCGGCACTGACTTGCTTGTTCATCAATCGTAATCCCTTCTGGGTGCCGGATTCGATACCCAGATAGACCATACCCAGTCCATGTTCCATCATTAGAGACAGGCTGGCCTCATCGACTTCGTTCGGTCGACAACTGACTTTCCATAGCAGACGATCCTTTAATCCAGCGTCTCTCAGGGATCTGCTGAAGTCCTTAAGCCAAGCTTTGCCACGTTTCCCGGCTACTGGAAAATCGTCGTCCTGAAAAAGAAAGATACTGCTCCCTTCTTCCTCATAGTGTAGCTGCATTTCCCGGACCACGTTCTCGGCGCGTCTGATCCGCTTGATAGGACCTGGAGGCTGAGAGTAAAAGGCCCGGATACTGCAGAAACTGCAATTGTAGTAACATCCCCTCCCTGAGAGAATGTTGACCACCTTCCGATTCAAAATCTGCGGTCGGGTTGGTTTGCGAACCGGAGGCCCAAAACGGTCAATATTGTTTTCTAACGGCCGTAGTCCGGTGCAGCATACATGGCCGTTGTGGCGGTGTGCTAGGCCGACTATTTGACGCCAGTCACGACCGTCACGGATCGTCTCAGACAGTTCAGAAAAAGTATGCTCTCCCTCGAAGAGCACTACGGAGTCCAGGGCGGGCGCCAGATCCAGCAGTTGTTCGTATCGGAAACTGGGATAGTGTCCACCGGCACTGAAATGGCAATCAAGACCACCTTTTCTGAGGTAGGACATCAGATCTATGAACTCATTAAGGTGATACTGAAAAACAATAGAGAACCCTGTGATCAGAGGCTGTGCTTCTAGGAGACTATCCAGTATTGTAGAGGCTGGTTCCCTCATGTCCACCAGCTGGATGGCAAAACCCCTCTCCAAGAGAAGGGAAGCCATATAGCCTACCCCCAGGTTGTCCTGGTCAAGGTAGGCCACAAATCCAATCTCTTCGCGTGACATTGCGTTATCTCATATTCCTATTGCGGACGGGCTACATCAAGCGAAACCTGTTCTGTTCGGTCGGTACAATAGATCCCCTTTTGGATTCCATTGACCCCTAACTTGAAGACGTGAGGGCCTTAGCGTCTGAATCCCCCTACCAGCTTCTCCATTTCTCCGATCGCTTCCTGCTGCACCTTCAGACGATCCATTTCCACCGCGATCATTTTGCTCTGATATTTCAGACTGACTTTCACTACTTGGGCGAGCTGTTCCACCTCAATGCGGTGCCAATACCCCTGCACGGGATCGGCAATCTCCATCAATTTCGGGATCAGACCGGAGATCACTCTTACATTCTGCAACCCGGCAAGCTTCATGTCATCTGCGCCCATGGCTTCTCCTCTCTGGTCTACCGTTGCCACCCGTCCGCAATGTCAAATTGTCAAATAGATAGTTCCTTTTAATCCCCCTCCCCTTTTCCTTGGTTGGGCTTTGTATTGATTGCAGATTATCAAAAAGAAAAACATATTCTTGACATATTTGGTCTCTTTTTTGACCGATTTGGTCAAATCTCGCTCTCAAAGCACCTTTGGAAATGACGGTGGGGTCAAATCCTAGCCTTGCCGACGAGAAGAGATACCAGCCTCCAAAATCAAAATACAAAGTCAAGACCCCGCTGGACACTCTTGGGCCCGCCCCTCCCCACATCGGCGACATTCGCCACCCAGGTCACGGCAAGGTGATACTCGGCTCCTCATATCCGGCCCAGCCGTCGTCAAAGGGCTTATAGCCGGCAATGTCATTCGAAACGACCATGGTGGGCGGCGGCCTGGCGGCCGTCATCGACTCCCGCCACAGATTCAGATGCTGTAGAATCCGCCGGATTACCGCAGCCTGGGTGATGAAGCTGACGATCTTCATTTCGGCGCCACACCGGGGGCACTCGAGGGGATCGACCTCCCAGACTTTCTTGATGCACTCGCGCCAGGTCTTGCCCGGGATGTGACGCGGCTTGTAGTCGCCCACCCCAGGATTTCTACGGCCTCTATAGAATCGATATCCCCTTGTTTCACCTTGCCCCGATTCACTTTCTTGCGCCGCTCTCCCCGTGACCGGTTGGAATACCAGCCGTAATAACGCACCAGCTGAAACGATTTCTCCGGGATATGCTAGGTGATCGCCGCGATGAATTCTTCGGCCTTGAAAAGCTTGAAGTTGCTTTTGTTGCGACCGTGGCTCGTCTTCGATTGGTAGATGACGGGGAACACTCTTGTGGGTGTTATGGCATACTTGCGGGTCACCGGGCACCATACCAAGAGAGAAACGGTAACTTAATTATTATGGATTTTGAACCGGCCTTAAGTTTGGTACCGCGGCTAGAGAGCGCCGATCCCTTGGATCTATAGCAACTATGGCACCGTGTCCGTCAAATCGATAACGCTTGCCCGATATCGGACCCACAACGTTTAATCCCGACCTGCCGAGATACTGGAAGTGGGTGAAGGAATAACGCTTGGATTCACGATGGGGAAAGGAATCTTCTGGACGCTTACGACCCCTGTCCATCGGGGCTGTTCTGCGGAACTGTTGTCTCTGTTTGCCGCAACATGCCATGTTTGTTCTCCTCATCTTCCATGTAGGGAGCAGACGGGGGCTCTTGCTCCCGGTTTGTGACTCTTTCTAGCAACATCGCTCCTGCCGACAAAGCTGGCCACAACAAGAGTTGCTCGGTTAGCGTTTCTCCTAAAAATAAGGCAAAGGGCGCTGCGATCCAAAGGCTTAGACAATAAAAACAATCAAGCAGCTTTCCCCAGAATCCTTCGCCGGCAATCCGGCGCAAGCCGACAATGACACTCCAGGGTCCATCCTCGGCCTGGAGCAAGTGGGTGATCCGCCAGACACACAGGATGCCAAGCACAAGCCAGTAGAAACGCAATACCTCTCCCAACTGTGAGCCTTTCCGGGCCTGCCGCCCAACTGAACGGCAGACCCGGTTGAGAGCTTAGACCTGGATCATGAAGCTACGTTCGCTTCGGTTGATGTGGGTCCATGTGTCGTCGTCACAATTGAAGATCGTGCGTTTGCGAGCGATCAATTGCAGGAGATAGCAACACGTTTTCGGGAAGGCGTCCGTCGCGTGGTCGATCGTCAACCGCAAGGCGCCCCCGTGCCAGATCGGAGGAGTCGCCGTCTGCGTTTGCGCCTGCCCATAGGTCGGGCCGACCTGGGATGCCGGCGGAGCCCATGCGACAGGTGACGGACTAAGCGGCGTAAGTGTCCCCAATGACAGGAGGTTGCGCCTGCCATCCTCTCCCCAGTGCGCGTACAAAGTGAATATGCCCAGATGCCCGTCCGGATCGTAGGCCACGAGGTCGATCTGGAGCTTATCCGTGCCGGTGATGGGGACGTTACCGCACGCAGCAACCGGGGTCTCCGTGCCGTTAGAGTGCAAGATCTTCACGGAAACGATGTCCGTGTCGGGTTCCGTGGTGCACAGGTGGACGGTCTCGCCTCCGCAGGCCTGGCCATTTGCATTGGTAGGCCCACCCGTCACGACACGATTGTCGAGGTAGAGCACGATGCCGTTAGGATCGCTCGTATTGCACAGGGGGAGGATTCCCCAGGTGTCCAGTTTCGCTCCCGAAAGTTTCCAACTCTTCACGTGCAACCGGTACCTCCCGTCGGCGAAGATGCCCTCCGTTTTCCACCGCATGAGCAGGCTAACCGTCGTCCACGCCCATTGGCGTATATTGCCCAATCCCCAGGTTCCCGGGTCATTGTTCGCCTCGAAGTGCTGGCGGCTCTCCACGACGTAATGCTTGTTTCCGCCGGTGTCCTCCATCAAGCTGAAGTTGAAGTCCTGCCGGTGCCAGTCGGGAGGATCCATCGTGCCCACCTTCGGACCGTGATACCACCGTTTAAAGTTGCCCGCGGCTTCTGTGGGCATCGGATTCCAGGTCGTGCCGTCGTCGTTGGACCATTTGAACTCGTAATAATCTACGTCCGCACTATCTCCGAACTCGCCGTGGATCGGAATAACACCTGCATACGGCCGATCGCTCCAGGTCGTACCACCCCCAGGGTTGCGGAAGCCGTCGGTGTCGGCGGCCACACCCGGTACGCCGGGAGGATTCCCTCCGACGTGGACCACCAGGTCATCACAGGCACTTGCGATGAGGAGGCACTCCCCTTCCGGAATATCATGCTGTCCAACGCAGCATGCATTCTCGTTAGCAACCAGCGTCACGTCGAGGGTCATCGGGATATTCCAGCGTGTATCCCAGACGCTCTCGTCCACGATTACATGCTCCTCACCCTGACAGTCTTGCGTAACCTGGAAAATGATGTCCGGGTGGCAGTCCCACCAGGGGGACCACGGCCACCAGGGCCATATTTTCAGGTGTTCAAGTTCGGGCTCGCGCGGTAACCGCTTCAGCAGCCCCTTGCGCAGGCCGGGCAGCTCAGACGGGTCCACGGTAGCCTGCGGCAGCCTTGTCGGCTCCCCGTCCTCGGAGAGTAGTCGTTCAAAGAGGGCGGTGGAAGGTTGGGGCGTTGGATCGGCGATCTTCGGCAACGTCGGGTCGAGTTGAAGGATCGGTTGGATCCGGTCGACCAGATCCGGCTCGAGTCTCCAGAATCGCCCCCTCCACCACCACCAGGGCCACCAGCCGCAGCACCATTTAAACGTGATCTCGAAGGCTCCGGAGGCATCCGTCGTGACGCAGTCGATCAATTGTCTGCTGCTCCACCACCACCACCAATCCACGTCGAATGCGCAAACCTTGGCGCCGGGAGCCGGGTTTCCGTCCGGGCATCGGACGACACCGCGGATGGTGAAGGTGCGGCACCACCTCCGCCACCAGAACCAATAGTAGGGAGGAATCACGACGTCCGGAAGCTCCAGTACCGACCGATCGGTCCACTGGCGCGTTGACACCTCGAGGCTCAGTGTCTGAAGCCCCATCAGGTCCTCCTCGGACGCATCGGCCGGGCCCACGACCACGTGCAAGGGGCCAGGATGGGAGAGAAAACGGAACGTCGCCACCCCTTTTTTGTCCTTTCCCATTTTGACTGTCTGCACGTGAAACTTACCCTTTCGATCTTTGGCAACGACCTTAACCTCCTCACCGGGCTTGACGTCCTCAATCCCGGACGCGCTTAGAGGGATCGTGAGGGTGAACTTATCGGCTGTTGATTTCTCAACCATGGTGCTTCTCCTTTCCCACGGTAAACCTTTGGAGAGGCCACAATGATGCGCCTCGCTGGATGACGAGGCGCTCAAGCTGGTCAATCGGCGTATTACAGGCCTCTAATGGCCTATGCTGTGTGTTTGTCGAGAGTTTCGAGGTTTATCAGAAGATGACGTTCAGGAAACGGAGGGGGGAGATCGGGAGCTCCATCCCAATCTCTACCCCCCCGTGTTTTCCGTTAATCTAAGCAAGACTGTTGATCGCCTCCGATACTTCGATAAATTGTTCGAAGTTCACGGACTTCACGCTGCCCAATTTCTTTTGGAAATCTCTTAACATCTGACCTGAGAATTCTTTCCACTGCTCTTCGTTGAGAAGGAAGAGGTCATCTCTGAAGTGCAAATGCGCCACCCTTATCCCCCCGGGGAAATGGGGCTTGCGCAGGGCCAATGGGCGGCTTTCCCCTTCTACGGGAATCGACATGGTGGCGAAGGAGGCCGCATGTTCCTTCGAAACCGGTTTCAGCTTTAATTTCTCTATTGCCTTCTCGATACCAGGGATTTCCGTGAGCCAGAAATCTGCCGGTAATCCAATCCACCACACCCACCTAGGTGTTCGAGCCAATACCCTCCCATCAATAATTACTCCTCCCATTTCCATCACCTCCAAAGAGAATAGATAGAACCTTATTCCCCGGCAGGAATTATCCCTAACAACAAGGGGGTGAACGGGCTCTAGTCATCGGAGTCACCTCAACAATTTTGGGTAGTAGCTGTTTACGGAGGGGGATCCTGCAAGGTGGTCGGAAAACACTGCGCCCATTTTTTCCTCGAGAGTCTGGATAACCCGGTAGGCTGAATTTATCGCTGCCCTCTCCGAGGCGCACAAAAACGGACCTACACGGTCGTACTCCCCTGATGAGAAGAAATTGGAGCATCCGCACCAGTTCATGCAGTAGTCATTTATTCCACAGTCCTTGCACTCCCTATTTCCGCCTGTGGTCGACTTCCTGTTTCCGCATACCCGATCGATAGAAAACCCGGAAACGACATTCCCGATGCAATGCATATTCCCTTCATCCGCTCCGATCAAACGTTCACATAAATAAATATTTCCTGACGGGGCGAACGCGAATTCGCCGTTTCCCATCCGGCAACGCTCTAGAGGCTTATATCCGCCACGCAAAATGACAGCTATCTTACTGTCAATCAGCGAGATGAAATGGGGTTTCCCCTCTAAATAGAAATCGATGTATTTATCGCTGATTAAGTCATAAATTCCAGGCAATTCCTCGGCTTCCCTTTTTGTCCACCGTGCGGTGAAATCCGGATTAAGGTATATATTTACAACTCCGAGAGAGGAAAAATAATCAACCACCTCAAACAGATGCCGAAAGGTTCTCGGATGATAGACGGCATTAACCATCAAGGAAGGGAAATCTTCCCGCGCCTGCCGAATATTCATCTCCACAACGTCAGAACTTCCCCTGCCGTTCGGAAAACATCTCGATTGATCATGAACGAATTTCGGGCCATCGCAACTTATGCCGAAAACAATCCCGTGCTCGGACACAAATCGGGCTATCTCTTCGGAATAGATCGTGCCGTTCGTCACAATCGATAATTCCACCCGATCCCTTTCAAATGATGGATGGTCTTCAATGATTTTTGTTATTTTCTTGATAAGTTCGAATTCCAGGAGCGGTTCCCCACCGAAATATCCTATGTAAATATTTTCTTCCGAAGGAGTTCGTTTAAAAATAAAATCAACAATCTTCTCGGCTACGGAAATAGGCATTGTTGAAGACTGGTTGTAGATATAACAGTATTTGCATCGCAGGTTACATCTTTGTGTAACACAAATCGTATACTTCACCTTTTTCCCTCCAAAGAATAAGTAATCTATTTAATTTCCTTATCTCTTTGGCATTCAGTCGGGAAATATATCCGAGGGCTTTTACATAAGGGATCCCAGTTACCTGAGAAAACAAATTATGATCCACGCCAATGATTTTTTTTATTAATTTCCGCAAATCAGGTGACATAATAGTGACAGATTTTGTTAAATGTGAGGACTTTACAGGCTACCGCCATATCAATCTAAAATTTGGTTTTAATCTAAACCGAATTGCTCCCGGCATGAAAAAATCTTATCAATGGCCTTGCCGGAATTCTTGACGTATCTGTTTTATTTTTTTGACATATTTGCTTCAGGCGGGAAGTGGCTACCTCTCTTCCTGCCGGGAAAAGCTGTTGACATCCAAAAGAAAAATGTTCAGAATGGAAGTTCTTTACGGCATTTTTTGATTCGTAGCCCGGAACGCTGTTTGAAACTTTGCGACCTGTTAATCCATTCGAACTGAGCACGCAATGGAGAAGGTCCATGAGTTTCGCGAACGCTTCCCATGGAATATCACGCATCCCGCACATTGCTCGAAATGCCATGGCCCTCCATGGGGATTTTGTCTCTTCCCTTTCGGCAGGGTGCTCTTCCGTCCCAGTGGATAAAAGCCTCCGAACCCGGGATCTTGCCGTACGCGCTATCCGATGTCGCGCGGCATTTCATTTCCGGTAGCCGTGCGGAGTGATACGTAGAAACTCGCTTCAGAGAAAAAATGGGCAGGGGCGTCGAATCACAGGAGAACCACCATGCAATGTAATCGTTATTTATCTTTGAATCTGTCCCCAATCTGTCACTTCCGGAGTGCCATGATGATGGTGACAAGGCGACCTGTAAATCCATAATGCCAGCGAACGACATGGGCAGGTCCGATGAGTATCGCGAAAGCTACAGATGGAAGATTCCGAATATTGCTGATCGATCAGGATGGGCTCGCCTCGTATCAGGATCTCGCTTCTCCACTCGATAGATGGGAAGTAGCCGTGGCAAATGATCCCCATACGGGGCGTGAGCTATTTATGGCAAAAACCATAGACCTGGTCATCCTGGAGCACACGACGGAGACCTCCCGAGCCAAACTTCTCCATTTTTTCCAAACCTTCAATCCTTCCGTTCCGGTGATTATTACGACTGCTTCGGGATCCGAAGAGCTTGCCGTGCGAGCCTTCCGTTGCGGTGCGACTGATTATTTCCGGAAGCCGATCGAAATGGATGAGTTTACCTCACGAATAAGGGAAATCCTGGGCATAAGGAATGATTCCCGGAAAGAGAAGCCTGTCTACCATAGCCAAAGCCTGGAAAAGGCCGTGGACTACATCAGCCGGAATCTCACCAGGAGGATGAAACTTGCCAATGTCGCCCGGGAAGCGGGGATGAGCACCTCCTGCTTCACACGATTGTTCAAGGGAGAAATGGAAGAGACATTTATCCCCTTCGTCAACAATCTCCGCATCGCCAAGTCGTTGAATATGCTGGAAAAGGATCATCTCTCGATGAGCGAGATTGCGTTCGAATGCGGGTTTACCAACCAGTATCACTTCACCCGGACATTCAAAAAGCTCACCAGTACTTCCCCATCGGGATATAGAACGCGCATGAGGAGCTGCAACCAGGAAAATATCCCCTACCTTCCCATTCTCAAATCGATCTACGCGGAAAAGAAAAATCTGCCGGGAATCTCGTCACCCAAGATAAAAAAATCCCCCACCCCCCCCAAAAAATTCGCCGCTTAGATTCCGGGACGGGTCGCCCGCGAAATGGAAGGCGTTGCCCGGGGAATCCGTCTGCTGCTCCCGCTACAGATTGGCAAGGTCGGGGAAGAGGGAGGGCAAAGATGCGATCCGCTTCCATCCCTCTCCTTCCTTGACCAGCTCCGTCTCCAGGCTTCCGAAGAAGGTGTCCAGGACCGCCGCCCTTTCCTGGGCCAGGGGAGGGGAACAGTAGTCCTCCTCCTCCCAGACGGCTAAGCCGTCCTCCCGGAGGCGGGCGTTGCGCAAAGAGAGGGTGATCGCGCCGCCGAAGGGGCGCAGGTTCACAAAAGAGTCCTGCCGGAGAAGGTTTCGAAGCTCCTCCATCCGCTCCGACATCGGGATCGCGGTGACCAGATAGTACGCCATACCCTTACGATGAATCCCGGGGCTGCGGGTTCCGTCCTGTCCGGACCCCCCTTCCGTGTCGGTACGCGATTTCCCCCCCCTCCAATCGAAGGGGGGCGACCTCGTTCCCCCCCTGTACTACAATACCGGCAAGCCGTAAGGAAACCGTTTTCATCCTTGAAGGCGAATCCGGACCTGAACGAGAGGCCAGGCATGGGTCACATCCGAAACGGGCACGGGGTGTACGGGAGGCTCCAGAAGCGACTCGACCGGTCCCCGATCGGTGCGCCGTCCGCCCCGGCACTCTTTGAAATCCTGAAACGTCTCTATACGGAGGAGGAGGCGGAGATCGCGTGCCGGATGCCGATCCGGTTCACCGGCATCGCCGGCATCGCCCGCCGCACCCGGAAGAGCCCGGTCGCCCTTCTTCCGGTCCTGGAGCGGATGGCGGAAAAAGGGCTGGTGATGGACTTCGAGCACAAGGGGGAGGTCCAGTACATCCTTTCCCCCACCCTTTTCGGATTTTTCGAGTTCGCCTTCATGCGGATCCGGGACGACATCCCCCAGAAGGAACTTGCCCGGTACATGGTCGAGTACGCACACGACAACCCGGATCTGGCCCGTTCCGTCCTCGCGGGAAAGGTCCAGCCCGGGAGGACGCTGGTGCACGAGACGGCCATCGACCCGGAGGACGCCACGCGGATCCTCGACCACGAGCGTGCGGACCAGATCGTCCGGGAGGCTTCGGTGTGGGCGGTATCGCTTTGCTACTGCCGGCACGTGATGGAACATGAAGGAAGGGCCTGCGCGCAGCCGATGGAGGTGTGCACCACGCTGAACGCCGCCGCCGATTTTCTCGTTCGCCGGGGACTCGCGCGGAAGATCTCCCGGGAGGAGGCGTTGGACATCTTCGCCGCCACGCGGGAAGCGGGCCTCGTCCACATCGGGGACAACGTGAAGCGCCGCCCGGCGTACGTATGCCACTGCTGCGGCTGCTGCTGCGCCATGCTCATGGCGATCAACCGGTTCAAGATGTTCGACGCCGTGGTCACCTCCCC
>Ga0307380_10008051_pt1 | contig 13582 bp, 13 predicted proteins | sample UN3MG_FD_202239 | JGI IMG/M metagenome (GOLD analysis project Ga0307380, IMG submission 202239) | Soil microbial communities from Risofladan, Vaasa, Finland - UN-3 | ecosystem: Environmental > Terrestrial > Soil > Coastal area > Acid sulfate soil | place: Finland: Risofladan, Vaasa | collected... | reverse complement strand
CAGAAATTAAGCTTAGAATAGATTTAAAAAGTTTATCTACAAGATCTGTTATTTCTGCGATAATATCTGTCACGAGTGTCAGCAAAACAAATCCAATAGGAACTAACAATGCAGGTAATGCAGCAGCCAACCCTACGAATAATGGAGTCAACCCTAGCCCTACCAATCCAGGAAGTGTCGCTAGGCCAGATATGACAAGCAGACCAACTCCACGAATAGCTGCCCCTACTGCAGATCCAATCAAACGCATCTTAAGGGTTAAGACATTTATTATTGCTTCACCAATTAACCCTACCGCGTGACCAATATCACCTGCTATACTACCTATGGCACTTCCTAAAGCACTGCCAAGTTGAGAAGCAATCATCTTTGCTCCTCCGGCTAGTTGCCCTTGGAATCTTTTGTTGCGGAATGCGTTCTGTATTTCGATACCCGCAGTCACTAATCCAAAACCTAACGCACCCGATAACTGTGCGCCTATCTGTTTGAATTGTCTCGCCACCCCTTGCAACTTATCTTTAAAACTTGGCGGAGCTCCTGCCCTAGCGCCAGAAACTCCTTGAAATCTCGAATTCTGTTCACTAAAGAACTTCTTAATTTCTGCATCAGTTTCTTCCAGTTCCTCTCTGGTTGCTTTTGCTAAATCTGGAAAAAAACTTTTCGACTTAACTTGGTTTATGCGTTGCATCTCATCTTGCAAAGTCTTAATCTTATTCTTAAGTTCTCCACTTGCGTCACCCGCTACAGACATCCTTCCTCTAAGCTGAGCGATCTTATTTGAATGCTTCTGCAATAAAGCTGTCTGTTGCGCGCTGAAAGATTTGCGAATCTGACGACCAAGAGCAGCTAATGTTAATTCAGCTTTCTTGGAATTCCTTTGTAATTTGGTTTCTTCAAGAATAAGCTTTTGCATCGCTTTCTTAGAGATCTGCGCACCACTTGCTATGTCTCTGAAAATCAACTTACCTTTTGGTGTGAGTTCAGCTTTGATACCCTTAGCTAAGCGCTTAAGGTGTATCATCCCACCACCAGTTTTCTTCAGTTCCTGTAGGTTTGCAGATAACTGTCTACGCATATCTTTGAGAGCGGCCCCCGTAACAGCGGCTTCTCTAGGTAGATCCTTAAGTGTTATCTTCTTGAATTCTTTTTCGATTTCCTTGGCGCTACCTACTAACGTTTTTTCAAACGCAGGCTTACCCTGAACATCGTCTATTCTGATTTTAACTCTAAGTTCAGCAGCCATTATTTCTTTCTTCCAAATATGGTATGCGCGGACAAGTTAAACTTTTCAGTTGTTTCCATGTAGTCATGAATTTTTGCCAATGCACCCTTTAAGTCAAAATTAGGATCTCTAAGTTTTTCTGGAGTAACCTGACTATATAGCCATTGGTGAAACTCACGTTGCTCCTTAGGTGTAATCTTTCTTGACTTGAGCCTTTCCTGTGCTTCCTTAAGTGCGGCAGGTTCCATGCCACTCGTTCCGAGGAAATCAAGCATGTCTGAATCATGACCCCAAGTCTGCTTAAAGTTTGGACTTGTTTTACGCTTTGGTATACCTGTTGTGGTATGTGTACCAGTATTACCACTATCAGTGTCGTCAGAGTCTTCATAACGCTTTCTAATGGAATACAAAAGACCCTCCAGTAATTGGGGGTCTTCATTATCGATCATGTCCGCGAATTCTGTCAAAGACCTACAACCACCCAGACTGTATTCTTTTGCGAATACATCCACAAGTCTGAAGAAATCTAAAGGGTTGTATGCTAGAGTAAATGTCTTATCTTGTGATTCTCGAAGGTAGGGGATGTCATAAGCACTTCCGTCCGCGTATATTACTGCGGCGGAAGTGCTATGAACATTATTTTCATAATCTTGTAATTCTTCACTCACACTCTAGCTAAGAACGATGTCGGTGTTCTTATAGACAGCGTCCTCTTCCATCTGTACTGTGCCAGATACTGCAAAGCTACTGAGTATACTCATGTCACGCATATCCATAAGGTCTGCAATTTCTTCATTGAGTTTTTCTTCTTGCTCTTCGTCATCGGTCAAAGCAAACTCTGGGTGTGCCTTGGCAATCGACATACGTAGCATTTCAAGGATAAAGACTTCTTCGGTTTCCTGCAACTTGTTAAGTTCTTCAGTTTCTTTCAGTGACAGTCCTTCCTCTTCTTCAATGGTCTGTAATTCAGTAATACGAGGCAGGTGCGGGTTGCTGCTTTGACGTTTCTGTATGGCACCTACTTGGCGTCGTGTTAGTGTTGAAAACGTATATTCCTTGTCGTCAGCCAGCTTAATCTTCAATTTGCGCATTGTTTTTTCCTTTTTAGATGTTAATGCTCTGATTACATATAACAGTTATGAAGAAAAAAAAGGAGCCAACCCGAAGGTCGACTCCTCTTTCACATGGACTGAATTGCCAGATTACATTAGCACCATGCGTATGAACCACCTTTGTCAATATGGTCAGGATCACCGATTGCAATCGTAATATCCGAAGTTACAAAGTCATTCTGAGTGGAACTGACATTGAAATTCGTAATCTTACAACCTGCAATGACACCCGCGAGACCACCACCATTGACGCCTAGACCAAGTGTAACTGTGATGTAATCATTTGTCAACGGTGCATCGTTTGTTGAGAAACGAGACGAAGATGCAGTAATTTCACCCGAACGGTTACCGAGTTCGATAGCCATTGGCAAGCGATAATCACCTGCATAGAACGACTGTGGGTCACCGTCATAGCTGACAGTGATTTCAGTCATGATGCCAATTTCGACATCACAACCACCACCTTCTGCAGAGGTATTCATTGTACCCACAGAAAATTGATACGTAAAAGCCATGTGTTTTCCTCCTTAAGGAATGAACGTTTATTGTTGCACTGAATGTAATCTGTCCAGTAACATATTAATCGTTCTACTCCATGTGTAAGGTTTAATCTTCCCGTAATTATTTTGTACTGTATTATTCTGGTCCGGAGTACCCTTTTCGTTGTATACCTTACGCATCATGAAAGACAGTTCTTCTACGTCTCCATGAGCAAGTTTTTCACCTTTGTAGTATTCGCTTGTGCCTTCATATAACTCTTGGTCAGCTTCTATATATTCTACTTGTCTGCACATGTACCTGTTTGTTCCAAGGTAATCCATGAACCCTGAACACTGACTCGCAAGCTGTATGATAGGTTTGCCCATAGCTCCTATTTCAATTCCAGGCAACCAAGTCGACTCCCCTTTACTAAAACCTACTAGAGTATCAAACCTTGCTGCTACTGTTGGGATCACTGTAGGGTGTAGTGGTATGTCTAAGATAGTGATATGTGGCACACGGTCATGTGGAATATTCAATTCGTTTATGATTTTGTTAAGTTCATATTTAATACACCAACGCTTATCGTTTTTCATGTTTTCCTTTGAACCCCACTTGCGAGTGCCATATTTACAGCACAGCATTAGCGATACTGGTTCAGTGCTTTTGAATTCTTTAACAAAAGCTTGTACGATTTCTTTCACGCTCTTTCGCGTATTCCAACTACCCAGTACACCAAATACGTAACGATTGCGCACTGTAGATATGTCCATAGGCTTCACTTTAGCGTTCCATACTGTAGGGTCATACCCTAGTGGCATATAAGTAACATTAGTTATTCCAGCTTCAGTGAATTTATTGTAATCTACCCATGTTGGTGCATAGATCTCATCAGCGTTTTTGAGCCATTTTATAACCTGTGGCTGGACACCAAGGGTTTCTATCATTGTCCAACCAATTTTATATCGGCTGTCTTCTGGTATCTTATCGTGTCTCAAGTGTCCCGGTCCTGCTATTGCTATGAAGGTAGAATCTTTACCTTGGAACGCAGGATTAGATACATACCAATCCATCTTCTGCCCTAATATTGGATCAATATCACGCGGGGATCTAATAGGGTTAAGTTTCATGCAGAACTGCCCAGTACTTTCCAAGCCAAATATTACTTGTCTGGTGTGTTCTGCGTATCCGCCGTAGAAATCTACATAACCTCTTATCTGTAGATGTGTGCGGTGTGGGCTATTATGTTCACCAATATGAAAAGATCTACTTAATGCCCCGAGTTGGGTTTGGACATTAACTAGATCTTCTGGACAATAAGGCTTTACTGCCTTAACTCTTTGCTCTGCGCTTATATTGTCAGAACCTGTTTTCTTAATAGGCTTTATGATGGAAACAACTTTTTCAGGAACTTCCCGTGCTTCTGGTAGCGCACTTTTTGTTCTCTTTGCCATTTATGAACATACCCATGTACCGTAATCTGTGTTGAAGTCTTCATCTTCTCCCTTGGTGACATGGAACTCCAGTAAACTAACAGACTTATCCATGCTCTTATCGAAATCAAATTCAGACACTGTCTTAAGTATCATAACAACACGGAGGCCTGTATTTGGTACAGCAGTGTATTCAGTCAGTGGTTCACCATTATTACGATTAAGTAATATCTTGATCCTATCACGTATACCTGTGTACACTTTGTAAGGTTCTGTTGCGTCTTTGGACTGGCTTATTTGAAATCCTAAAATGCCACGTTCAGCTGTGATCTTTGGTTCGCTCTTTAGCCCTCGCCATTGTATGTTAATGGATGGATATCTTACACCAGTAGGAGATCTCATACTGGGATATACTGCTTTTACACCATTATCATCTAAGGCAATCATTGCCATCAAAGTTGCATCTGCTGTTAATACTTCAAATACTTTTTGCTCTATTGTTTTACCGTCGGCCATTATATCTTTCCTAATGCTTCTTCTAATAGTTGCACAGCAATTACTTCTGCTCGTTCAATCCAGTTGCTACTCGCTGACACTGAAGAAACATGGTGTGGTCCTCCACCTACAAAGCGTATTGAATTGCCGCCACGAGAAGGTTCAACTTTATTTTGATAAACGTTATTACCAGTAGCTTGATATTTTGAAGAAGCTCTTGGGTCGTCATCTTTAACGCGAAACACATATGCTTTATCGCGCCGAGGTATTACAAAAGAATCCCTTCCAACTGAAATAGTGCGCCACGTATAAAAACCATCTCTACCAAAAGCATGATATAAATTTCTACTTAAAGCGTTGATGTTAATTTCCCATTCTTTTTCGGTTAGTTTAACACCAATACCAGAACCTGCTTTCGGTGTACCGAATGGACGTTTTTCACCTGGAAATAGACTAGCTGTGATTGTTTTGGCATATGCTCCAAGACCACCTCCTGGCTCTTCCCCTAAAGCTTGCTTCATGGCTTCACGTACTATTCCAGGACCCTTACTATTAAAAAAATCAGTGGTTTTCTTTATAGGTGTGATCAACTGTTTTTGCACAGCAGTCTCATTTAGTTCTACTATAGCACTAATAGCAAGACCACCACCACGGCGTCCAGACTTCTTATTTAGGAATTTTGTCTTAGCCATTAGACTTCCTGCTGTGTAAATTCTTGTAAAATAATTTCCCAGTGATTATTTTCTTCTGTGGCATTTTCTGGCATCACCACATTGAAATAAGATTGTGCATTCTGCATTCGTGTGTCCTGCACTACTAACTTGTCTCCACTGCGAATATCTAACTTAGTTCCTGCTGGATACTCTAGTGGCATAAAGCACAACCAGTTAATGGAAGCTTCATTTGTTGGTATACCATATTCAATCAAGTCTTCTTGACGCATTGTTTGTTTTCTTATTGGTATACCTGAATGGATAGAATTGTGTGTAACTACCTGTTCACCAAACTCGTTTTGACTGGCAAAGACTTCCCTTTCCCAGGAAGCCAATAGTCCTGTCTGTATGCACAGAGATAATACCGACATTATATAGCCTCATATCCTTGAGTGTTTATCATCGGTAACTTACTAATCGCATCTTGTATGTAGAAATCCAGTGATTTAACACCACCCCATGCACCCGCACTATTGATAGCACCTAATCTATATTCGTACCTTCCTATCTTTTCTTGTGTGATGTTTCCATATTTCAGCCAACCATCAGGATTGGAAAGCTGTAATTGCTTCAACATTACAAGTAATTGGATAAGTTTTATCAATGGCGGAACATCAATGCCAAATTCACCCACAAGTCTAATATTTTCACATCCGTTAGGAAATATCTTTTGGTAACCCATTAGACTTACTTCAATATTTAGGACCCTTGATTCTAAATCACCATTACGAATAAGTGTAATTTTACCAGTTGACGTATCCCAAAATACTTGCCTGTTTGATCCAGTCAATTCCAATGTCTCTTCTGTTCCATCAGCGGCAATAATAGTCACTTCTGTCAAACTAGTGATTGGTGCAACAGGTGAAAAGATTGTTGGACTGTCTTCTCCATTGACTAGAAATGTAACTGCTCCTAAAGTAGGATCACAAAATACGTAGTCTATACACTGCTTAATGTAATCAAAAGAAGTCCCAACTGTGGATATATCTCCCCTTATCAATAATGGAATATCAGTGACTACCCAAGCTGGATTACCTGTTAATGCTCGAAAGAACTCTTCAATTTCTGCGTCGGATACGTATGTCGTAATAGTAGCCATGTTAATCTCCTTTGGCTTATAATCTTTCTTAAGAGGACAAAAGTCTTGATGTCACACCATAACCTTTCATTGCAGCGCGTAGCATGAATCCATGGTCACTATGTTCCCTTGTGAGCTCAGAAGTCATTCCATCTGTAATTGCTCTGTACATCATATTTATGTTATGACGTAATGAAGTTTCATCAGTGTATCGTATATTACATGGTGGTACTGTACTGCCTTCAGCTACAAGTTTGGATATACCTATATTGAAGTCTGCACTGTCGTTCAATGACCAATGTACCAGATTAGCTAGTAACAGTGCTGGCAATTGATCGTAATCAGGTATTGCTTTGTCTTTGATAATACATTCTACTAAGTGTTCTGTAAAATTGAATAGCGAGCAGAAACTTATGATTTCAGATGGCAAAACGTTCAGAGTGTAAGAACCATACATAATGAAATCTTTAATGATGCAGTTCACAAAGGTATCAGACCTTACATGTACATTATCCCCATATATGTTTGGAGTCTTAATTAACTGCACACTTTCAGCCATACCTTTTATAGTTTCTTCCATAAAAGCTTTCTGATATTCTTGTGATTCTAAGTATCCATACAGATAATAAACTTCCGCTTCTGAATTTGCTATCTCTTTTAACTTAGTTCTGTAGTTTGACAAATATCCTTGATAGTGTGCAAACTGATAAAATTCTTCATTATCTATGTCAGAAGATATGACGATCTTGTCGAACCCATTAAAGAAATCTAACTTCTTGTCTAGTACGTTGGATTTTATTACTTCTATGTCTGTAGGTTTGTAGTCACTTCCAAATATATCAGAATCCAATATGGTGACTTTACCAAATTTGTTTAGTTTATGACTTAAGTCACTGCCTATGTAACCTAGCCCACCTATTACCAGTATACGCATCTCTTTTCCTTTCATTTGGAACTGTCTCACACTCTTAGTTTACAAGGTATATACCTTGTATATAACCAGAGTGTGAAATTCTCTATATGATGTTCCTTATAGTGTATTCGTTTTCAATGCAGTGTAATAAAAAATCATACTGCCAAAACCTATCTTCGCTGGACTTTGCATTAACTACGAATATGAGTTCACTCTTAATTATTACACAGACACGCCTATGCGCGTTGTGGCATTTGGAATCTAGCTTTGGATGGTGTATATATACGTCTAGCTGTTCATTGTATTTATCCACTAAGCTAACCATGTGAGGTATCCGTTTTGAATCAAACCCACATTCTACCATGAATTCATCATAAACTACTGTGTAGCCGTTTCTCAATTCTTGGAAGAATATTTGCATAGTGTTCCTTCAAAAAGAAAAGGGGCGAGGCAAATTTGCCTCGCCCCTGAACTTGGACAGATTACTTAGTTAGTTTTAGCTAACTGTAGTATCAAGGTTCGTGATACGAACGAACGCGTCACGCCAATGGACGTTAAACGAAATGCGCTCGCTTACCACGTACTTAGTCTGATCCGCTTCAATGACTTCAGCCGACTTGAACTTAATCATGCGGCGGTCGCCAATCTGAGGACTGGAGTTGTGGTACATCAGGACATTACCCTGTGGTGCGAACGGAGCTTCGTAGAACGGAACACCGTAGATGACCGTGACAATACCTGCACCTTCACCAGCAGATCCAAGACCTGTGATGAAAGAAGCAAGACTCAAACCAGACACATCGGCCTGCTTAAAGTTCGTGTTGCTACGGGTATTAGCCGCTTGCTCCGGAGGCATGATACCTACGACACGGGACTTGTTACGTCCATACTTACCAAGGTTATACAGTGCATGGTTGACAAAGTCAACATCAAACACTGCGGCGGCAGCATCAACTTCCGGTGCAGCAGTTGCAGTATCGGCAGCGATGGTGAAGATACCTTCGAACATCAGTCGAGGATCACGAACATACCAATTGGCAGTCGTGGCGGTATCAGGTGTTGGAGCCGTTGCAAGATGCCCAGGATCTCCATCCAGAAGAGCCATTTCCTCAGCTTCAGCAACTGCCTCAGCAAAGTCGAAGAGCACCTGCTGGACTACGTCCGGCTGTGAATCTTCAATAGCTTCTTCGTCGACCATCGAGAAAGCCATAAGCTTTCGTGCGACCCACTGCACCTGAGCGGTGCTGAACCCAGTCAGAGTAGCTGTTACACCATCCTGAATGTAGTATGCGGCTCCTGCGTTTGCCTTCTTGGGCTTTGTCCAGGTGCGTGCACTCTGGTTAAAGGATCCAATTAGACGACGCATGATATTGATGTCACGGATATAATCAATGACTTCGTTAGCGAGCGGCGTAGGCAAGTATCCCGCGAGGGACTCGTTTGGAACCGCAACCGACAAGGCTTTCATAATCAAAGCGCGATTATTCATTTTGTCTTCTCCTTATTGTTGGTTACGATTAACCCGCAGACTGAACAGCGTCCATCAACTGGATATAAATACCCTTGACAACACGCTTTTCACCGTCTGTGAGATTCTTATATACGTCTTCATGCTCTGCAGCATGCTTGACGTAACGAACAGTATCAACATCCGTAGCGTCTTTCAACACCTTGGGTGGGATACCACTGTTATCATCGAAGTCATCGGTAGCCCCACCCTTGCGACGGTTCTGACGCTTCAGGTTTTTAACCAACTGCTCGTTAGTTTCCTGCATGCTCTTCATGATCTCGAGCATCGGATTGGTTTCGGTTTCTTCGGTCGTTGCAGACTTCTTCTTAGAAGTGGTCTTCTTCGACTTGCTTACCGGCTTCTTCTTGGCGGACTTGCTCTGTGCCAAAAGTTGCTCGATACCTTTAGCGATCGGGGCATTAGCATCCTCGATCATTTCCTTTACCCGCGCTTCTGTCAAGCGTGTACCTGACTTCTTGCGGGATTTCTGCTTGCTCATGCCCTTACGCATTTTCGAGCTCCCTGTTGTTTTGTTGTACTTACGAATAGAACGTTTGAAACTTTTTTCTATCACCGAAGTGATTGCTGCCTTAGCATTCATAGGAAGCCCGACAACTGAAACTTCAAACAATTCCATGGAGAGAATCCTGAACTCTTCGATCCTTCCGGTCTCCGAGTTTTCCACTACTTCTACTTTCTTTGGCTTAAGACGAATAGAAAATGCGTTAAGCACTCCTTCTTTAATCTTAGTCCAAATATCTTCAACATCATTTGCCTTGCTGATCATTATTTCAACAAAGATACCCTGACGCTTAAGTTCTGTTTTTAACACACGCCCAATAGCTATATTGGTATCATGGTTAAGAAATACTGTATTAGCCCCTTCCTGCACTAGATCATTAACAGCTTCCTTCATGGCAGCTGGAACGATGACATCCATTGCACGATCTTTATCGATAGTACTTGCAAAGCCTTTGATAATGCGTCCGGTGTCTTCGCCTTTGATCTTGGAGATCCCTTTAGTCTTACCAACTTTAAGACGTTTAGCCTTGGCACGCTTCCTAACTGGACGAGGAGTGTATTGATCACGTTGGGGTTTCTGCTTTTCAGACCAGTCAGTAAGCATGTCCAAGTCATAATGACTTTCAATGCCATACTTTTCAAAGTCTTTTTCTGTGATTATGAATCGTTTAGTCATTTTCGCCTAACATGGTTTCAAAAAGTGAATTTTGGATAACACTGTATATACTATCTATCCGCTTGCGCAAACTAGTAAGTGATCCATAATTTTTCTCTGTTAAAGTATTTACTACTTCTCCGTACATTAATGCAATGGTCAGATATTCGTCTTCATCTCGAGCCACACGCTTAATTTCATGTGCACCAAACTCTGCACGCAAATCATTAAAGTTATGTTCCCCATAACCTAATAGGCACCACTTACGTAAAGTCAGCAAATAATTTTCAGCTTCAAAGCTAATGGTTTTCTTCTCTTCTTTTTTAGGGTCAGGTTTGTTATTCGTAGGCTTTTTATCACCTTCATTGTTGCTTGGCATTTCTATCTTGCCAGTGTCAGGGTTGATCTGACCACCACCTGGAAGCAACATAATAGGTGAGTCCCCCCATTTAACAGGAGGCAAGTTTCGCCGAGCACGTACTTCATTAATAGTAAGAATAGCAGACTGTGTATCTGCGCTGTCCAATTCAGACTGTGTCTTGGTGTCGAGCAATTCAACATCCGGAAACACCATTTCTAAATCTGTATAACCAAACCCGTCCCAAATGATTTCTTGCGTATAGTAATAAGATTCTTTGCGCAAGATAGGTTTAAGTGCGCCATCCTTGTAAGCTTGGGTTTGCTGTTCAGAGTTAAGGCGACCTGTGCTAGAATCTAATACGCCCATAACTAAAGGTTGCATACCATACACGGCAAAAATTTTCTGACGCAATTCAACGCCATATTCTTGAAATTGCATGTCCCTGTTAGTCACAGCCTGTTGTATCCATTGTACAGGAACATTCACAGCAAGCATTCTGTGCGCGTTAGAAGCCCCTTTATGACGCGCTTGAAAATACTGCTTTAGTTTTTTCAGTTCTGTCTTGGACATTCCTTGTACAGATAGAATGCCGCTTGCTTCTCCGTTATTGGTGAAGAATACACTATTGTACATGGCACGCAAAATATCACTGGCAACTGTATTCGCCAAAGTATCCATTGGCTTATGCCCATACAGTGACCAACTTACAGGTTGATACACTAGAAATATAACTTCATCACGATTAAAATATTGTGTAGTGGTCTTGCTATTCTGCGTACCGTTCAAGTTACCACTTGTAGAGCGTTCCATTTTATATGCTTTTTCAAATGGAATGTTGCCGAACTCATCAGCACGGATCTTTACATTTCGCGCTACCATAGCATACAGTTCTGTTAGATCACCGGCGTTTCTTTCCCCTTCATCGGCAAATACTTTTTCCATTGCTCCACGACCAATGTTAAGTAAATCCCGTAGAATCTTTTCACGAATATCTGAAAACGATTCATCATTGTCATTTGGGTTATCTAACAGCGCACGTACTTTATTAATTCTTCGTATTTGTCTTTCTGTAGGTATTTGGTTATCGCGTGGCCGGATGACAGGAGGCACTTTGCATATATCAGCAACGATGCGATTAACTGTAGCGTTCAGCCATGGATTATGACGCCACATCTGGATTGCCTGTGAATCTGTGAGGTGTATATCATTTACACTTGTGTAACCACCAGGACCTGAAAAGTCAGTGATAAAACCTCTGGAAGCTTTCTCTACAGTTTGGGGGAACGGGACTGTCGACCCTATGTTTACACGTGCTGACATGTTGACCTCTTGGAATTAAAAGAATTCATCTTCATTTTCGATAAAAACAAAAGCACCTTGCCCACTGTCATTAATTTCACAGTTATAAATAACACCAGAAAAAGCGTCCCAGAGATCCTTTGATTCCCCTTTCGCATGGTCGATTTTCTTACCATTGATGTATTTAAGAAATTTTGCTTCCCTGCATAATAGGTAAACATATGGGTAAAATACTCGGTTTTCAGTTAGTGTGTTCTTTGCTTGAATTGGTATTTCATCATTGCGGTCATGACTTATTAATTCACAATCTATGCCCATGTCTTCAAGTGTTTGCTTAAAGTGATGGCTCTGGAATTGGTCAGTTGTAACTTTGGCTATATTAAATCCGCGGTCAAGTAAATACTTTACTATGCGAGTTAATATGGCATCGTAGTAAATTTCACCTTTTCTCAACATATCAGGATCACGCTTAGATGCAGGGCTAATCCAACCTACAGCGTCAACCTTTATAATCGGTCTATCAGCGTACTTATCGTCTTCATCTATATCCGCATATTCCATTTTACGTTTATTTGCCTGCTCGACAACTTCAAACGTATCCAATTCGACAGCAATCCAATCTATAACGTGCCCCAAGCTAAAACCTACAGCATCTTTATTCTTTGACAAGTCAAAGTGCATATAATATTCTACGTCAAGCTTTGCTCGTAACCAGTCTCTCCATTTACCATTTCCGATGTATGGATTAGCTTTACATTCATCATAATCCCAACATGCGAATAATGAAGATGCTGCATCACGGTCTTTTCTTTCTTGGTATATTGGACATTGCCTGCATTCTTCACAAACATTATTTTCCAAAAAATCTGGGTCTGCCCAAAACGATTCGATAACCCCCATTGGTTCTGCACCAAAGTCGCGCATCGTTCGACGATAATTGCGTGCCAAAGCATGTTTAAAATCGTCAATGGTAAGATTAGGATTCATTTCCCAAGTTGCAGCACGCGCCACAAAACAATCTTCTCGTTCCTTTAATTCATGGAACTTTTTCATTACAAAGTCATCATCATAACGTGGTGTTGTTATGCCAATCATTTTATAATGATGTGGAAACCGAGTTTGACAACTACCATACGCTGCTTCCCAGCATTCTTCACTGCGAGCTTCACTTTCTTCGTCAGCGTCTTTCTCAAGAAAGAAAGCTAACTCGTCACCAACCCATTGTATAGTGTTATATCCCAGCCAACCAAAAGCTTGACTATTAGCACTGAGCGCTGAAACATTCTTTGCAAAGTTTACAGCTGATGCTCCTGGTTCATCAAACTTACCTTCAAACCAAGGACAATTCTCAAGCATACCCTTGAATTCTTTAAAAAACACATTCTTGGCCTGTGAATCATTACGAGCAGTGTTCACAAAGTAGATAGCAGATCCTGGTAATAATCCGTAGTACTTTTGTGGTGAAGTCATGCAAAGGCATAAGTAGATGCCATAGAGGTGGAATATGGTGGAAATGTAATCTTTTCCAGATCCTTTCCCAAGCAACAAAATTGCTTCACGCATTGATGGTTTTGCTAACTCTTTAGCAATTTCCATGATCTTAGGGCGACACCCACGTTTGCCATCCCATCTTTGATTTAGAAAATCTTTACCTTCAATAAATTCTTGTATGCCTACAGGTGTCTCTTCCCAAATACTTTCTTCATCTGTAGATAATCCACGACCAAGGAACTCGAAAGGATTATCTATATCCTTTTTGCGTTCTGCTTTGCGTAGTACCATTAGATAA
>Ga0307380_10008050_pt1 | contig 13583 bp, 6 predicted proteins | sample UN3MG_FD_202239 | JGI IMG/M metagenome (GOLD analysis project Ga0307380, IMG submission 202239) | Soil microbial communities from Risofladan, Vaasa, Finland - UN-3 | ecosystem: Environmental > Terrestrial > Soil > Coastal area > Acid sulfate soil | place: Finland: Risofladan, Vaasa | collected... | reverse complement strand
CCCTGGATCCGGAGATCCTGTTCTACGACGAGCCGTCGGCCGGCCTCGACCCCGTGACGTCGGCCGAGATCGACCAGTTGATGATGGACCTGTCCAAGAAGCTCGGCGTAACCAGCGTGGTGGTCACACACGAGATGGACTCGGCCTTTCGCATCGCCGACCGGATGGCCATGCTCGACAAGGGCAGGATGCTCAAGGTCGGGCCGAGGGCGGAGTTCGAGTCCATTCGCGACTCGGCGGCCACCGGCGAGGAAACCGGCGACCTGATCCGCCAGTTCCTGCGCGGCGATTCGGAAGGGCCTATCACCCGCCGGCGCCTGGACACCGACTACGAAGAGGACATCCTGGAAGCCGCGGGACGCCAGACGTAGCGCCCGCGATCCTTGGGAGACACCACTGATGCCGAAAAAGACGCACAGCGAGTTGACGGCGGGGTTGTTTGTGATCTTCGGCGTGGCGGCCCTGCTGGCGGTCGTGATATGGCTGGGGGCCAGCGACGCCTTCAGGACGTCCGAGGGCCAGGCAGTGTTCTTTGCCAAGGAGTCGGCCGGCAGCCTGGGACTGTTCGCTGACAGCAAGGTGTGGATCAACGACAGGGAGATCGGGACGATCTCCGAGATCCGCCGCGACCCGGCCAACAAGCGAACGCTATACATCGTGGAGCTCCTCAAGGCCGACGAGCGCATCTACAGCAACGCCAGGGCCCGGGTGGCCTCCGGGCTGGTCGGGGGCGCCACGCTGGTCATCGTGGACCGCGGCTCGGACGCCAACGCGCCGGCCGACGAGAACCATCCCGTCCAGATCGCCGGAGGGCTGGACGAGGCGATGGCCGACATCTCCGCCGCCGCCAAGAAGCTCCGCACCGTCATAGACCGAGAGTTCGACGAGAACGTGGACAAGTCCGTCCTGAAGTCCATCAAGACGATCCTGGCGGACATCAACTTCGCCTCCGGGAAGGTGGTGGGCATCCTCCAGGTTCTCCGAGAGGAAATGGACGCCAACCGCCCGGGCTCGATCCTGGCCGACATCAGCGACGTCACCGGCAACATCCGGCGAGAGACCGACGCGAACTACGACAAGGGCCTGCTCGCCAAGGCGCACACCGGCGTTGACGGCGTCAACGCCATGATCACCGACGCCCGGCCGAAGGTGAGCCGCACACTCGACGCCGTCACCGAGACGGCCGAGAAAATACGCGACTACACCAACAAGGACGTGGCCGACCTGCTCGCCCAGCTCCGGCAGATCAGCACCAGCGTTCTGAAGGCCTCCAAGAATCTCGCCGACGCAGCCGAGACCGCAAAGGGCCTGATCGACCGCAACGTGGCCAACGTCGACGAGACGCTCGACAACCTGACGCTCGTGTCGGACAACCTGAAGGCCACCGCAACCGACCTGCGGCGCAACCCCTGGCGGCTGTTTTACAGGCCCGATCAGAAAGAGCTGGACTCCGCGAACATCAAAGACGCCGCCCGTGCATTCGCCGACGGCGCCGCGCAACTGGACCAGGTCCTCACCAAGCTCAAGTCGATGGACGCCAAGACGATCGAGGCCGCCGAGCTCAAGGTCGTCCGCGACCACATCCTCAAGACCTTCGAGAACTTCACGAAGGCCGAGAAGGCCCTGTTCAAGGAGCTGTCCAAGTAGGTCGCAGGCGTAGGGCGGGCTGCCTGCCCTCCGAAGCCGAAGGCGAAGGAGGGTGCCCGCCGAGCGCGCTATGCCCTGCCCCCTGCTCAAAGCGTCAGGGCGAAATCCTCAACCAAGGCGCCCGGCAAGCGCACGCTCTCGGTCGATCGCCCGCCGTAGGTGCTGGTCGAGACGATGAAGTCGCGCCGGTCGGTCAGGCCGACCAGCTTCTCGCCCAGCAGGCGATAGACGGTGTCGTCGAACCGCATGACGTTCAGCGGGGCGACGATCTCCCCGCCGGCGACCCAGAACGTCGCGAAGCGCGTCAGCCCGGTGATGCGACACGCCGGCCGGTCCGAGAAGTTCAGATACCACAGCGTGTTGACGTACACGCCGGTGTCCAGGCGCTTCAGCACCTCGTCGGCGGGGATGTCGCCGGCGGCCATGTCCAGCGACTCCGGCATCTCGTGGGCGGCCGCGGCGTTGGTCGGCGCCGAGTACTCCTTGGCCGACCGCGGGCTTACGAGCGGGTCGGCGAGCCTGCCGTCCTTGACCAGCGTCACCGCCTCCGGCTTGACGAACCCCGCCGACTGGAAGTTCGGCGCGATGCCTTCGCGGGTGTTCTCGGCCAGCGTCACCGACGGCGCCAGAACGGCGCCGGCCTCCAGCATCTTGAGCAGCGGCGTGGTCTTCGTGCGGTGCGCCTTCAGGCCGAATCCGCCGCGAGAGACCATCTCCAGGTATTCCCTCAGCGCCGCCGGGGCCAGGTATGCGCGGTAGGCGCCCGGCGAGATCGTCTTGGGCTCGCGCGACAGCACGGCGAGCTGCTCGGCGGCCGTCTGAACCTTGCGCCCAAACTCCTCATCGCTCCACCGGCCGCCGGCGTAGTTGGCCTTCACGGCCTTGTCCGCGGCGTGATAGAAGGTCCAATCGAGCTGGAAGCTATGCGTGGCAAACCAGTTCCGCTGTCCCAGGGAGTTGGCGAAGCCCTGGTGGATACCGCCCTGGGCGTAGATGCCGACCATGTCGCGGCCCCTGCCGGCGGTGAGGATAGCGTCCACGGCCGCCCCGGCGTCCGGCAGCGTGTCCTCGCCGATTTGCTCGGTGTTGCGTACCTCGATCGCATACAGCAGGTGCGGATCCTCGGGCAGGTGGTCCAGCGACGTCCGCAGCTCGGCCAGCAGCGCCTCGCACCGGGGCCGGTCCGACTCGTCACCGCCGACGGCGACCGTGGCCTTGGCGTGGCGCGAGCCGCGAATCAGCTCGAGCGACGCGTAGGCCTGCTTCACCGACCCCGCCTGCCTAACCGCACTGCGGTTCAGCCGCACAAACTCCGACTGCTCACCCGAGAAGTTCATCAAGAGGACTTCGTCACCCTTGATCTTCTCCGTCAAACGATCCGCAAGCTCGAAGAAGTAGTCCTGCATTGTCCTGGCTTTTCTGTCCCGCCGTTGCCTTCTCTTGGCATTACCGGTCATCGCATCGTTAGTCATCGCCTCCCCCGCACGGTGCAAAGACGCTGCGAATCCGCAATCCGCAATCCGAAATCCGAAATCCGCAATGGTTCATTCCCCTCCGAACACGTCCACGCCCTCAAACAGGGCCGCCGGGCTGGCGTGGCCGACGCGGATGATCTGGTTCGGCTCGCCCTTTCCACAGAACGGCGTGCCCATCACCTGGAAGGTCGATTCGTCGCCGACGGCCTTGAGGCTGCGCCAGAACGTCGCCGAGATTCCGCGGTAGTTGGGGTTCTTCACCAGCGTGGTAAGCTCGCCGTCCTCGATCAGCCTGGCCCACTCACAGCCGAACTGGAACTTGTTGCGGCTGTCGTCTATGGACCATGAGCGGTTGGCCTTCATGTAGATGCCGCGCTTGGTGGCGGCGACCATTTCGTCCAATGTGCTCGTGCCGGGCTCGAGGTTGAGGTTGGCCATCCGGTCGATGGGCGGGCGGTTCCACATGGTGGCGCGGCAGCAGGCCACGCCGTCAATGCCCGCGCGGGCCTGTGAGGTAATCCCACCCAGCGGCCGCTTGAGGATGCCCTTCTCAATGAGGTAGGTCTTCTCAGCGGCTGCGCCCTCGTCGTCGTAGGCGAACGTGGCGAACTGCTCGGCGCGGGTCGGGTCGTAGGCCACGTTCAGCATCTCCGTGCCGTAGCGATACGTCCCGAACATCTCCGGCGTCACAAAGCTCGTGCCCGCGTAGTTGCGCTCGTCGCCGAGGATGCGGTCCAGCTCCAGCGGGTGCCCGATCGACTCGTGAATCTGTAGGATCATCTGATCGGCGGCGAGCAGCACGTCCGTCTTGCCCGTCGGGCAGTTCGGGGCGGCCAGCAGCTCCAGCGCCTCGCTGGCGATCCGCTCGGGCTGATCGCGGAAGCCGACCTCGTCGAGCACCTCAAGCCCCCCTTGGCGGCAGTTCTCGCGCAGGCCGCCGAAGGACCGCGACTGCGTCTCGGCCTTGGCATTGGCCACCGCGCGCATCCCCGGCACGATGTAGCTGAACCGCTGATGGACCCGTCCGCCGCCCGCGGTGATGTAGAGCTGCTCGGTGGCCGTGTGCCACAGCGACGCCTCCCAGTCGACGATGCGGCCGTCGATCCTCAGGGCCTTCGAGAGGGCCATCAGCAGGTCGAGCTTGTCGGCCAGCGACGCGGACGCCCAGGGGCGCCCCTCCGGCCCGACGTACTCGCCCTGCGGGTCAGGCAGGCTCACCTTGCGATAGTCCGTCACGCACCGCCCGGCCGTTCGCTCGGCCCATGCGCACGCCCGGTCGATGGCGGCCTTCAGCCCGCCGGCCGACAGGTCACTGGTGGCCGCGTAGCCCAGGCCTCCGCCGTTCATCACGGTCATCATCGCGCCCGCGTCCTCGGCGCGGAAGACCGGCTGAGGGATGTCCTGCCGGACGGTGAGCACCTCGTCGCGCTCGCAGACGTACCGCAGCGAACAGAAATCCACCGCGGGGACCGCCCGGCGAAACCGTTTTTCCAGCGTCTCCAACATGCACGTGCCTCCACCTGGCCGGACGCAGCCCGGCTGGACTGACGAGCCGATCATGCTACACGACAAACGTGCGCATTGGAACCGCTCGCCACGCCGGCGGCGATCCTGGCCTATCCCCAGTCTGCATCCCGAACAGCTTGCGGCGACCTGCCTCCCGCCTCTCTTCACTGGGCCGCGGAGGCGCAGAGAACGCAGAGCAAGTAAGGGTAGAAACACCGTAGCCGGTGGTCCGTGGTCGCTCCCAGCTCCGCGCTCCGCGTTTCGCGCTCCGCGTTCCTCGTTCCGCGCTTCGCAATCTGCAATCATCATTCTGCAATCATCAATCCGCGTTCCTCCTTCGCCCGCTGCGCGTGCTACGGAGGACAGGTCCGCGCTCGGAGCCAGGCTGGGAAACCCCCGTTTTGACGCAGTTATCCACCCTTTGCACACGTTTAGACGCACCTAACCGCCCCTTTGGAGGCCTTAACCGGCCTTCTTATTTCGCACGTTTTCAGTCGCTTGCCCGCTGTAAGCCCCTTTAGCACAATATCTTGCGTTGTGCCCGCCGGCCTCCGGAATTGGGTTCGTTTCGCACATTTTCACTTTTTCGCGGCTCATGTCTGCCGCAGCCCGTGAGGGCCACTCCCAACAGGCGGAGGCGGGGGCCAGGAGCCGGGAGCCGGTGGTCCGCAACCAAGCCCGGTTCGGCAATCCGAAATCTGCAATCCGAAATCCGCAATGGAAGGTCTCTCCCACGCCTCATCCCCTGATTCCCCGATTGGCCCGCTGGCCCGTCAACCGCTCCGGCTGATGGGCGGCCCACATCTACCCAATATTAGCGCCCCAGCCATTCACGTGTCAAGTAAATTCTTAGAAATATTTTGGCTATATAACCCCGTCCCGGCCCACTGTTGTCCGGCCGGCGCCCGGCGCGGGCGATCCCGGGGCAGGCCCAACGGGCCGGCAAGACACCGTGCTCTCGCCTCTGCGAGGCTCCATGTTTTGGCACGATCGCCACCGGAGGCTCACGCCTCCGGCTACCCGCTGCCGGCCCTTCGGGCCGGAGCCCTTGCCCATCGGCTCACGCCGTGGGCTGATACGTTCGGCCTCGCCGGGCTTGGGCGGACCAATGCATCCAAACCGGGGATAGGTCGGCCGGCAATCGCCTTGCAGCCGGCGGCAACCGAGCGATAGCATGGCCACCTCCATGTCCCAGGACGCAAGGAGCGTAATCGATGAAGCCAGTGTTTATCCCAGAGCCCAAGAAGCTCACGCACCGTCCCGGCCGATTCGTGATTCCCCCCAAGGGCACGATCGGCATCTGCTGCTGGAAGCTTCGCGCCACGGCCGAGCAGGCGCGGACCGTATTCAGGAGGCACACCATCGGCATTTCGACCAGCCGCGCCACCGATACGATCACGATCCGCCTAGGCAAGCGCCTCAACACCGGCGGCTACCGCCTGCGGATAGGCCCCAAGGGAGTTCTGCTGGAGGCCGACTCGCACTCGGCGGCCGCCCACGGGATGGCGACGCTGCTCCAGGCGGCGCAGCAGTCGCCGCCCGGTGAGCTGCCGATGCTGAGCATCGAGGACTGGCCGGACCTGCCGCACCGCGGGGTGTACTACGACGTGGCCCGCGGGCGCGTGCCGAAGCTCAAGCGGCTGATCGAGCAGGCCGAGCTGCTGGCGCGCTACAAGATCAACCAGCTCCAGCTCTACGTCGAGCACACCTTCCGCTTTCGCGGCCATCCGGACATCGGCAAGGGCGCCTCGCCCCTGACGGCCGACGACATTCTCACGCTCGACGCGCGATGCCGCGAGCTGGGAATCGAGCTGGTGCCGTCGCTCGCATCGTTCGGGCACCTGGCCACCGTGCTGAAGCACCGGCAGTATCACCACCTGGCCGAGGACTGGGGCGTCGGGCGATACCTCGACCCCGAGGCGGCCAAGCACAGGATCCTCCGCGGCTGGAGCCTCTCGCCCGCCAACCCGAAGATCTACGACTTCCTCGATTCGCTGTTCGCCGAGTACCTGCCGCTGTTCCGCTCGAACCAGTTCAACGTCTGCTGCGATGAGACGTGGGACCTGGGCTTCGGCCAGAGCTACCGGCTCTGCAAGCGGCTCGGCAAGGGGCGCGTGTACCTCAACCACATAATCCGCCTCAACGGGCTGTGCCGTAAGTACGGCAAGCGGATGATGTTCTGGGGCGACATCATCCGCCACTATCCCGAGCTTATTGGCGATATTCCCAAGGACGTGACGGTGCTCGACTGGGGCTATGACCACAACACGCCGTTCGATCGCCTGGCGGACTTCGCGAAGGCCGGGCTGGACTTCTACGCCTGCCCGGCGACCAGCTCGTGGGTCGCGCTCTTCCCGCGGCTTCACGAGGCGCGGGCCAACATCGCCGGCTGGGCGGCCGCCGCCAAGAAGCACGGCGCCGCCGGACTGCTCAACACCGACTGGGGCGACGGCGGGCACTGCAACTTCATGGAGTGCTCATGGCACGGGTATCTCTTCGGGGCCGAGCAGGCGTGGAACGCGTCGGCCGACGCGAGCACGTTCACCGAGCGGTTCTGCAAGCTGTTCCTCGGCATCGACAATGCCCGCTTCGCGGCGGCCGTCGATGAGCTGGGCGACGTGGCGCACCTGAAGCTCATCGGCTTCTACCAGAGCATCTGGGAGCACGTGTACTTCGCGGCACCCGGCGATGCCGTCTTCAGTGGCGAGTGCCGACCCGCGTTCATCAGCGACAAGGGCCGCATCTGGCGCCGGGCGATGGAGCTGACGGCCGCCGTCGGCGCAGACAACCTCCGGCGGCTTCGCCGCGTCCGCAAGGCGCTGGGGGCCGGCGCGGGCCGCCGCGGCGCCGACCCGCACCGCGTGCTGCCGCAGTGGCTGTTCGCGGCCGACACGCTCATTCACGCGGCCCGCAAGCTCAGCGTGGTGGGCCCGGGCGGCCACGATACCGCCGCCGCTCGCGGATCCCTCCGCGCGGAAATGTCATCGCTACAGAAACGCTTCGAGAGGCTCTGGCTGGCGCGCAATCGTCGCTCGGAGATCGGCATCACGCTGAAGCGATACCGCCGCGCGCTGTCGGGCCTGCGCCGCCTGCCGGCCAAGGCCAAACCCGCCAGCCCAGGGAAGCTGCGGTACATACTCCACGTGCCGGCCGGCGACCCGGGCCCGAAGGGCTGGCCGCTTATGCTGTTCCTGCACGGCGCGGGCGAGCGCGGCGACGACTTGAACCAGATCACGATCTACGGCCCGCCGAAGATCGCCAAGAAGGACAAGGATTTCCCGTTCATCCTCGTTGCGCCGCAGTGCCCGGCCGACAGGTGGTGGTCGGCTGACGAGCTGCTGGGGCTGCTGGACGAGGTGACGGGCCGCTGCGCCGTGGACCGCGACCGCGTGTACGTGACGGGGATGAGCATGGGCGGTTTCGGCACGTGGGCGCTGGCAGCGAAGGCGCCGAGGCGCTTCGCAGCCATCGCCCCGATCTGCGGCGGCGGCGACCCGGCGACGGCCAGCCGGCTGAAGCACGTGCCCGTCTGGGCCTTCCACGGCGCCAAGGACCAGACCGTCCCGCCGCGGCAGTCACAGCAGATGGTGGACGCGGTTCGCAAGGCCGGCGGCAAGGCGAGGCTGACAGTCTATCCCGAGGCCGGGCACGATTCCTGGACGAAGACCTACGCCAACCCCAGGCTCTACGCGTGGCTACTCAGACATCACCGCAAGCATACGCGGCGGGCACAGCCCGCCCTACTTCTGCTCAGACATCGCCGCAAGGGCGCGAGGAAAACCCGGCGGCGATGAGCGACCAGCCGTCACTCGCACGTCAACGGGGCCGGACGAAACCCTCGATGATCAGCCGGTCTCGCTGGGGACTCTCCTTCTTACCGCTTTCGGGCGCCAGCTTCTCCAGGATCAGCTCGATCCGCTGGCGGACTTCCGGATCGGGGTCGTTGCGGTGCTTCTTCAGCAGAGGGACGATCGCCTTGCCCATGGCGATCAGATCCTGCGTGGCCGCCTCCCGGTGCTTGTACGATGCAGCACCAAGCTTGACGATGAGCGCCTCGATCTTCCGAAGGACGTCCGGCGGCGGCAGCGCCACGCTGCGCTCGATGGAGACTATCTGACCGACCAACACGCTCAGTCTCGGGCCGCCGGCGCCGACCTGGAACTCGACGGCCTTGGCGCCAAGCCGGCCCTCCACGCGCGCGCCGTCCCAGGCCACCGCCGAGACGGCGCCGGGGCGGTTCGCGTCGAACCTGAGGCCGTTGACGCTGCCGGGCGGGAGTTTCACCTCGCCGAATTCAGTCTGGACCGTCAACCGATCCTGCAACACACGGCCGAGCAGGCGGTCGCCGCTCCGCAGGATCATCGTGGCGTCCACCTCGGACCGAACGGCGTTGGCGTCGAAAGTCAGACTGCGCAGCCGCTCGGGCGGAACGGCCAACTCCGGGCCGAGTGCAAGCTTGAGCCGAACTTGCTCCTCCGCCAGCATGCCCGTGAGCGTCGAGCCGTTAGCCGTCATTGCGCGGAAAGGCCCCCCGGGCAGCCCGGCCGAGTCGATTCGCAGCAGGCCCCCTGCCGGCAGCGCCGCCCGGCCGAAGGCGGTTTGCAGGTGCAGCGTCTGGCCGAGGGACTCCCATGCCAGCCGCTCGCCGCTGGCCAGCAGGAGCATCGCTGCACGCTTGGGCGCCACGATGGGCTTGTCCTCGGTGATGCGGAATCCGCACTGACGGAGGCTGCCCAGCGGCACCTTCAGCTCCGAGCCGGCTGACAGCTCGATGCGAATCTCCGGTTCGGCGAGCGCGCCGAAAACGGACTGGCCGTCGGTCAGCAACACCCACGCCTGCGACTGACCGCCGGCCGGGACGACGCCGACGACCGCGGCCGCCGGGATCTTCACCTTCCCGAAGGACGCCTTGATCTCGAACGCGGCGTTCTGAATCTCCCCCTTGAGCACCTCGTCGTCCTTGAGGACGATCCGATCGGCCGTCCGCAGGCGGCTCACGCGAGGCGCGAAGACCATTCCGTGCATCCTCAGACCGACCGAGCGGTACACGGCCTGGACCTCCACCGCGCTCAGGGCCCGATTCCACATGGCCACCTCGTCGATGAAGCCCTGCATGTGGCAGGTCGCCCGGTTCTGCCCGCCGTAGACCAGCGCGCCGAGTGTCAGCGGGGCGTCCGATTGGAGCGGCCCCAGGCCCTCAACCGTCTGTTGGAGCACCAGCCGGCCGTCGACGTATATGCGAACCACCTCCGCCCGACGGTCCAGCACCCCCACCACATGATGCCACTCGTCCAGGGACGGCTCCGGGGCCTTTGCGCAGCGCACCTTCCTGCCCGGACCGGTCACATAGAACTGGAGCTTGCCGTCGCTGAATCCCATGTAGTAACCGGGCACCTTTTCGGCCCCACTGGAGTAGATGCCCTTGCTGACCAGGCGCATGGTCGCCGTGTCGTTGCGGGTCTTCTTGTACCACAGGGACACGGACCAGTCGCCCTTGTCCCAGTCCAGCACGTCGCCCATCGTTACGAAGCTGCGCTTGCCGTCGAACCGCAAGCACTTGCCGAACCGGCCCGGCGCGAACTCCACGCCTCCCTGCACCTTGCCATGGTTCCCGCCGACGCGGTCGTTGGCGTCGCCGTCCAGCAGCCAGTGTGCCGCCAGGCCGCGCGTCAGCCCGCCGCCCCATAGGCCCGCCTGCACCATCAGGGCCTGGATCTTCTCGGCGCTCAGCGGCCGGTCCCAGACCATCACCTCGTCGAGCAGCCCCCCGAAGTAGTTGACTTTCGGCCCCGCGGCGGCCCGGTCAAGCACGCCCAACGCCAGCGGCATGTTCGTGGTCAGACTGCGAAGGCCCTTGACGTCCCCCTGGGCGGCCGGCTCCCCATCGAGGTAGAGCAGAATGCGAGCGTGCTCGCGGTCCAGCACGGCCGCGACGTGATGCCACTGGCTAGTCTCGGGCTCCTTGGCCCGGGCCGTGAACTGGTTGCCGGAGGCGTCGGCGACCATGAACTCCACGTGCCCCTCGTTGATGCGCACATGGTAGCCGGCGTTCTTCGGCCGCCCGTACGCCGTAACGCCCTTGCCGATCATCCGTATCGGGCCCTTGGCATCGGACGTCCTCTTGAACCAGAAGCACAGCGAGCGACTTTCGGTCTGCCTGTCCCAATTCAGCACCTCGCCAAAGGTGACGTAGTCGTCCTTACCGTCGAAGCGGAATGCCTGGCCGTACCGCCCGGGCGCAAAGCCAGCCCCGTGCCGGAGCTTGCCGTCGTGATTCCCGACGCGGTCGTTGGCGTCTCCGTCGCCTGGCCAGTAGGCGATCAGGCCGTCGCGCCGGAGGAAACCGAGGCGGGCCGGCCGGGAAGGCTGCGAGGTACCCTGAGCCAGAGCCGCTCCTGCCGATCCAACGGCCGCAAGCATGTAGGCCGCAATGGTCAGGCTGGTCTTACACGCCGATGACGCGCAGATCATATCCGGCTCCCCGTGCGCCACAGATTCGTGACGAGTCTGCATGGTTGGACGACGTAGCGGACCGGATGGTTCCACTCGTCCATGCCCAATCGCCTCGCGCACGTGGCCCCCGGTCGCGAGCGACCGGGGGCTATGCTGAGAATCAGCGGATCGGCGGGCACCCTCCTTCGCCATAGGCTTCGGAGGGCAGGCAGCCCGCCCTACTTCCTTCGCGACGGCGGGCGGACCCAGCGCGAGCGGGCGACCTCGTCGGGGACGGCCCGCTTTGGGGCCGGCACAAAGGGCAGCAGCCTGCGGACGCCCCTGGCGTCCACCTCCGAGCCCAGTGGCGAGAACTGGATCGCCTCGACGTAGCGGATTCTGGCCCCTCGCTTCGGGCCGTACTGCCGGACGATCTGCGGCCGATAGAACTCGGCCACCTGCCTCATACGCGCGGCGAACCAGTCGGTCATCCACTTGCGCCGGGCCGCGCGGCCCTTGGGCACCTTGTGCAGCACGTTCTGGTTGTACGGAATCCACTCGAGGAACTGCGACTCGTGGCAGCAGAGCATCCGGAACTTCTTGCTCATCACGCCGTCCAGGTCGAGGAAGACCGTCGGGGCGAACATAGGGGACTTCGTTATCGTCCCGCAGATGTAGCCATAGACGGGGTTGCAGTTCAGGTGCGGCGTGAGGGCCACCTGCCCCGGCACCGTTACGCTGTAGGCTGAGTCCTGCACGAGCGTCGAGGTGTAGCGGTGGTCGGGGTGGTAGTCGTCCGGCGTGTGGGTCAGCACCAGGTCCGGCTTGAACAGGCGGATGGTGCGGATGACGAAGCGGCGGTGCTCCAGCGTGGGCATCAGCTCGCCGCAGTGCTGATCGACCACTTCATACTCGATGCCGAGGACCTTGGCCGACGCCCGCGTCTCGGCGTAGCGCCGCCGGGCCAGCTCGCCGCCGCCCATCTGGTAGTGGCCGGTGTCGCCGTTGGTCATCGAGACGAACTTGATCGTCAGCCCGTGCCTCACGCACAGCGCCGCAAGACCCCCCGCCATGAACTCGCAATCGTCCGGATGCGCCCCGAAGACAAGAATCCGGGCGCCCTTGCCCTTGGACTTGGCCATCTGCTCTCCTTCCAGACTGCTACTAGTCCGTACTGGACGCCGGCGCGTCGGACAGCGCCGGCGGCGGCGCATTCTTCGCATCCACCTTCACGTCGAAGCCGCCCTTGCGAGTCCCGCGCCACGTGGCCGCCTCGAACTTCCCCTTGGCCGCTTCCCATTGCCACGTGTCGGCCAGCCCCGCGCCGGTGACCGTCAGCGTCGCCTTCTCCGGCCCGTTGGGGGTCAGCGTCAGCTTCAGCTCCTTCTTGTGCCACGGATCGAAGACGCTGGCGAACCGAACGGCCGAGCCCTTCGCCGTCGCCTGGAGCTGCTGCCAGTTGAGCAGCTTGCTGTGATCGTTGGCCGTCGAGACGCCGATCTTCGCCTTCAGCGGTACGTCGGCTACCAGTTGGAACTCGCACTGGGCCTTGTTCTTGGACAGCCGGTAGCGCCCCTGGGCCTCGTCCACCGGTTCGAGCTTGGCGCCCTGCATCAGGTACGTCACCTCAACCGGCTCGGGCGAGCGCACATCGTCGAACACCAGGATGTAGTCGCCCTTGACCCAGATGAACGTCCGGCGGAAGCGATCCATCGCGGGGCGGCTTCCCTTCGCATCCTTGTACGCCAGGTACGAGCCCGCGGCTTCGCCCTCGACAACGACCACGTCACCGGCATCCTTGAATGCGGTGATCTTGCCCATCTCGGTCATGTCGCCGTTGCCGGGCTGCTGCCACTCATCACCTTCGGGACGTCCCTGGGCAGCCTGGCCGAGGCCGTTGATGAGGATCGTGTTGTGCCCGGACGACAGCTTGCCGGGCTCAATCGGGTAGCGATCGGTCTCGGCCATGTAGTCGCCGTCGCCGAAGAGGGTGAACGAGCCGGCGTCGGGCTGGTCGTGGGCCACGTTCAGATAGGGCAGATTGCCCTTGTCGTCCTTGGCGGTTTCTCGCCAGGCGTTGGCCTTGTAGCCGCCCATCGGGCCGCACTTGAAGCGGGCGGCCACGGCGTCGTCGCGCCACGAGTCGCGCATGACGGCGATGCCGAGGTCCGGCAGGAAGACGGTCGTCGGCAGCTTGGTGTACTGGCCGCCCCGGACGCTCGGGTCGTCGCACACGAGCGACAGCCACGCCAGGCCGCGCGAGCCCCATCCCCGGGCGTTGACCTGCATGGCGTGCCGGATGCCGTCCATGACGTCCGCCTGCTTGTGCGCCGCCGCCGTCTTCAGGAAGAACGGGTGGAAGCTTCCGCAGACGGTGTGGCAGTCGGCGAAGTACAGGGCCTCCTTCATGCCCGGTGCGGAGACCTGCAGCGTGTAGGCCGCCGCCGTGCGATAGAACGGCGAGTCCAGGAAGCGCGTGCCGGTCAGGTCGTCGGAGACCTGGAAGGCCATCCCCAAGGCGCC
>Ga0307380_10008049_pt1 | contig 13583 bp, 13 predicted proteins | sample UN3MG_FD_202239 | JGI IMG/M metagenome (GOLD analysis project Ga0307380, IMG submission 202239) | Soil microbial communities from Risofladan, Vaasa, Finland - UN-3 | ecosystem: Environmental > Terrestrial > Soil > Coastal area > Acid sulfate soil | place: Finland: Risofladan, Vaasa | collected... | reverse complement strand
GCGATGGCGATCGGCAACAGCAGGATGGCTTCGGAGGCGGCGGTGAACCAGGACAGCATCGGGGACTTCCTTCTTCGGCGGAGCGCCGAACAAATATTACGGTTTCGTTACGGAGACATCGTGCCAGGTCGGATGACCGACCACTCGTCAGGCCCGGAATTTCGCACGTGACATCGCTCACGTCGACGATCAACGAAGCGATCACGAGCGGTGTACCGTGCCGTTCGTGTCGTCCACCCGGCGTGCCGAGCGCCCCATTCTCGGTTGGCGCGAGTGGATCGGTCTTCCCCAATGGAGCGTCACCCACCTCAAGGCCAAGATCGACACCGGCGCTCGAACCTCCTCGCTGCACGCATTCGACCTCGAGTGGTTCGAGCGTGACGGCGACCCATGGGTGCGATTCGAGATTCACCCCTGGCAACGTTCCACCGCCGACGCCGTCGTCGCCGAGGCCGCGGTCGAATCGACCCGGAACATCCGGAGTTCCTCCGGCGAGATCGATCATCGGCCGGTGGTACGCGCTCCGCTGTCCATCGCCGGCCACGAAGTCGACGCTGAGATCACCCTCACCCGACGAGACGAGATGGGGTTCCGCATGCTGATCGGTCGCGAGGCCATCCGCGGCCGGTTCCTCGTCGATCCGGGCGTGTCGTACCGAGGCGGGCGACCACCGAAGGACGTGCGTCTCAAGAACCGGCGGCGATCGTGAGCGGCGCACGACGCGCACCGTTGCGCATCGGAGAGCTCGACGTGGCGCCGGGCCGATCGGCCACCGGTGAACTCCCCATCGCGCGCCAGGTGACCGGCACGAGGATCTCGCTGCCGCTGCAGGTCATGCACGGGCGCCGCAACGGCCACACCGTGTGGCTCAGCGCCGCAGTCCACGGCGACGAGATCAACGGCGTCGAGATCATCCGGCGCGTGATGCGCGGCCTCGATGCGCGAACGATGGCCGGCACCGTGATCGCCGTCCCGATCGTCAACGTGCACGGCTTCCTGAACGGCGATCGCTACCTGCCGGACCGCCGCGATCTCAACCGCTCGTTCCCTGGATCGCCGAACGGATCGCTGGCGGCGCGGATCGCCAACCTGTTCATGACCGAGATCGTCAGCCGGTGCGACGTCGGCATCGACCTCCACACCGGATCCGATCACCGAACGAACCTCCCACAGATCCGCGCCGACCTCGACGATCCCGAGACCCGCAAACTCGCCGAAGCGTTCGGGGCCCCACTGATGCTCCACTCGAGGATCCGCGACGGCTCGCTGCGCGGCGCCGCGACCGAGCTCGGCGCGACGACGCTGTTGTTCGAGGGCGGCGAGGCGTTGCGGTTCGACGATGACGCGCTGACCGCCGGCGTCGAGGGAATCCGCCGCGTGCTGGCCGAACTCGCCGTGATCGACCCGGACACCACCGAACCACGCCCGATCCCGGTCGAGAGCCGGAGCAGCAGCTGGGTGCGGGCCCGGCGGAGCGGAATCGTGCTGCTCGACATCGAACTCGGCGAAGTCGTCCAGCGCGGACAACTGCTCGGCGTCATCCACGACTCGGTCGGGACCCGCCTCAGCCGGGTCACCGCCCCACGGCGGGGCATCGTGATCGGTCGCGTGCAACAGCCGCTCGTCAACCAGGGCGACGCTCTGGTCCATCTCGCCGAGGTCAGCGACGACATCCTGTCGACGCTCGGTCGCTTCGTCTCCACCCCCAGTCAGGATCTCTCGTGAAGCTCGCCATTCTCTCCCGCGCCCCCCGTTCGTACAGCACGCAACGCCTCAAGCTGGCTGCACTCGAACGCGGTCACGACTGCAAGGTGCTCAACACGCTGCGCTTCGCGATCGACCTGTCGAGCTCGGAGCCCGACCTGCAGTTCCGCGGCCGGCCACTGTCGGACTACGACGCGATCATCCCGAGGATCGGCGCTTCCATCACGTACTTCGGATCTGCGGTCGTGCGCCAGTTCGAGCAGATGGACGTCTACACGCCGATCACCGCCAACGGCATCACCAACTCGCGCGACAAGCTGCGCGCGATTCAGATCCTGTCCCGCCATGACATCGGCATGCCGAAGACGGCGTTCGTCCGCAACCGCCAGGACGTCCTCCCGGCGATCGACCGCGTCGGGGGCGCGCCGGTCGTGATCAAGCTGCTCGAAGGCACCCAGGGAATCGGCGTGATCCTCGCGCCCGACCGCAAGGTGGCCGAGGCGATCATCGAGACGCTCCACAACACCAAGCAGAACGTCTTGATCCAGGAGTTCATCGCCGAGAGCAAAGGGCGCGACATCCGTGCACTCGTGATCGGCGACCGCGTCGTGGCTGCGATGCGGCGGACGGCGCAAGGCGACGAGTTCCGCTCGAACGTGCACCGCGGCGGTTCGGTGGAACGGGTGTCACTCGATGCCGCCTACGAACGGACGGCGGTTCGCGCCGCGCAGATCATGGGGCTGCGGGTCGCCGGCGTCGACATGCTCGAGGGCAACGACGGACCGATGGTGATGGAGGTCAACTCGTCGCCGGGTCTCGAGGGAATCGAGCGAGCGACCGACCTCGACGTCGCCGGCGCGATCATCGACCACGTCGCCAACCAAGTTGCGTTCCCGGAACTCGACGTGCGCCAGCGTCTCACCGTGAGCACGGGCTACGGCGTCGCCGAGCTGCTCGTGCGCGAGGACGGCGACTTCGTGGGCAAGACGATCGGGGCGGCCGGACTCCGGGACCGCGACATCACGGTTCTCACACTGCATCGCGACACCGACGTGATTCCGAACCCGCGCGACACGCGCAAGCTCGAGGCGAACGACCGGCTGCTGTGCTTCGGCAATCTCGAGGAGATGCGCGACATGATCCCGGCTCGGCGACGACGCCGAGCCCGGGTCCGCAAGCTTCCCGAGCACCCGCTTCCCGAATCCGAGTGACATCTGCGGGCCCGCCGTCGGCACGCTCGCGTCTCGGCACGATGGCCCACGCATCGGGCACTACGGTTCGGTCGTGGCACCCGACCTCGACGAGATCCGCGCTGCTCGTGGCGTGATCGCCGAGATCGTCAAGCGGACGCCGGTGATCAGCTCGCTCACGCTGTCGGGCGACATCGGTGGCAACGTCGTACTCAAGGCCGAGAACCTCCAACGTACGGGCGCGTTCAAGATCCGCGGCGCCACCAACAAGGTCGCATCGCTCGGCGAGGCAGCGGCGCAGGGAGTCACCACCGGCAGCGCCGGCAACCACGCGCAGGCACTGGCGTTCGCGGCGCGCCATTTCGGCGTGCCGTGCGAGATCTTCGTACCGGTCGGCGCGGCGATCACGAAGATCGATTCGTGCCGGGCGCTCGGTGCGACCGTCATCGAGCAGGGCGTCGCCCTCGCCGAGGCGGTAGCGGCCGCGAAGCGACGGGCAGATGAGACCGGCATGACGTTCTGCGCACCGTTCGACGACGCCGCGGTCGTCGCCGGCCAGGGCACGCTCGGCCTCGAACTCGTCGAGGACATCGACGACCTCGCGAGCGTGATCGTCCCACTCGGCGGGGGCGGGTTGATCGGCGGCACCGCGATCGCCGTCAAGTCGCTGCGCCCGGACGTCCGGGTGATCGGTGTGCAGGCCGCGGTGTGCGCTCCGTACGCGGGCGGCACGCCGGCGGAGGGCCCGGTGCTGACGCTCGCCGATGGCATTGCGGTCAAGTATCCGGGCCAGCTCACCGGACCGATCGTCGAACGGTGGGTCGACGAGGTGGTCACCGTCGACGAGGACGCGATCGCCGACGCGATGGTGCTGCTGATGGACAGGGCGAAGCTGTACGTCGAAGGCGCGGGAGCGGTCGGCGTTGCGGCGCTGCTGTCCGGCGCCGTGCGACCGAGCGCTCTCGGGTCGACCTGTGTCGTGCTGTCGGGCGGCAACGTCGACCTCGGCGTGGTACCGAGCCTGATCCGCCGCCACGAGAACAGCGCCGGACGGCGGCTGTCCGTGGTCGCCCGCATCGACGACCGTCCGGGGTCGCTCGCCCATCTCCTCGACGTCTTTGCCGTCGGGGGCGCCGATCTGATCGAAGTCCAACACGTGCGCGAGGGTCTCGAACTGCACGTGCGCGAGACCGGCATCCACGCGACCTTCGCAGTTCGCAGCGGCGAGCAGGCTCACGCGCTGATCGATCGTGCACGGGCCGCCGGGTACGACATCCGACGCAGCACTTGGTGATCGCCCGCACGTTCGCGACCCGGCCGCGTATCGACGAATCAACCCCGGCGACGGGGCGATCACGCCTGGGATCTGACCCCAGGCGTGATCAGACGGCCCGATAGCTCGCGTCGAGGCGTGGGCGTGACGCGCCGTCAACCATCACGGTGCCATCGTCGGCGAGCTTGACCAGGTGAGCGAGCACGCTGCGCCGAGCAGGCTTGTACAGCTCCCGGCGGACGTCGACGTAGAGCGCCTCCACGATCGCCGGGATCGTGTGGAGACCCGAGCGGACCGCGTCGAGCACCTGACGTTCGCGTTCGAGGCGGTGCTCGATCAGCTCGGCGACGAACTGCGCCGGGTCGGCGATCGGTGGCCCGTGGGTCGGGATGGCCAGGTCGTCGCTCCGGCCGGCGACGACCCGCAGCGACTCGAGGTAGGCGGCCATGTCGCCGTCGGGCGGCGACACGACGGTGGTGCTCCAGCCCATCACGTGATCACCGGTGAAGATCGTGCGGGCGGTTCCGTCGTCGAGCACGAAGCACGTGTGGTTCGAGGTGTGACCAGGCGTGTGCAGCGCGGTCATCATCCACCCGTCGCCCGACACCGCGACGTCACCGGTGCCGACGGCCACGTCGGGTGTGAACTCGCGATCGGTCGACTCCTCGATCGCCGGCTCGTCGACGGCGTCACCGCGAGCCTCGGCCTCGGCGCGGCGCAGCTCGGCCTCACGCTCCTCGGCGGCGCGCACCTCGGGCGGGTCGTCGCCGATGTCCCAGGTGTCGTCACCGTGCGGCCCGAATGCGAACGTCGACGCGCCCGTCTCGGCGGCGAGCCAGGCGGCGAGCGGCGAGTGATCAGCATGACAGTGGGTGACGAGGATGGCGCGAACGGTGCAGCCGGCGAGCGCAGCAGCCAGGGCGTCACGGTGCGAGTCGAGGCGCGGGCCCGGGTCGATCACGGCGACATCGCCGCGCCCTCCGGAGTCGCCGCCGACGATGTAGGTGCCGGTGCCGTGATAGGTGAACTTCGATGGATTCTCGGCGATCACTCGCCGAACGAGCGGGGCGATCGATGCGGCCACCCCATAGGAGAACGCATCGCGGTCGAGCGTCAGGAACTGCATCGCGCCCACTCGATCGCTTCGAGCCGGCCGACCGGGCGGCCGTGACCGAGCACCGACACCGCCACCGTGACGGCCGTGCTGGTGACGTCCGCGCCCATGTCGATGCCTGCGGCGCGCAGTGCCTCGGCGACGACGGCCTGCCGGCACGAGTCGCTTCCGTCGGCAACCTTGAACGCCACCGCTCGGCCGTCGGCCAGACCGGCGGCCATCACACCGGCGGCACCCTCCTTGGCGACGAGCGTCGGCACCGCCCGCATCCACACCGTCACGTCACGAGTCGGCCCGCCAACCAGCTCCGGGTTCGTCGTCATCGCCCGCGCGACCGAGGAGCCGGGTGCCGCCAGCCGGGCGAATGCAGCCGCAAGGTCACGGAGCGAGAACGCATGGGTCGGCGCGCCGCAGCCGTCGATTCCGACGTGGTGGACGACCGCGCCGAGCGCCGCGACGCCACTGGTGATCGCGACCTGCACCGGGTGGTGCTGGTCGAGGTAGTCGTCGATCGGCCAGCCGTTGACCCGGCAGGTGGCGAGCATCGCGGCGTGCTTGCCCGAGCAATTCTGTTGAAGCGCCGAGGGTTCGGTCCCGGCGATCCGTGCCGCGGCCCGAGCAACCGCTCCGAACGGTCGCGCCGGCGTGTTCTGGAGGTCGGACTCGGCGAGGTCATAGCTCTCGAGGATCGATCGGACGACGGCGAGGTGGTCGGGCGATCCGTCGTGGCTCGCGCACGCAACGGCGAGCTGTCGGTCGTCGAGTTCGAGGCCCACACCGGCCATCGCATGCACCTGCATCGGCTTCAGGCACGAGCGCGGATACACCACCAGGTCAGGGTCGCCGATCGACGCTCGTATGGTCCCGTCGACATCGATCGCAACCCCTGCGCCGTGGTGGACGGACTCCTCGAGGCCGCTGCGTGTGGCGACAGCGATCGGTTCGATCCGACCGTCGAACCGCGTCACGTCGGATCTGGCGTCGCAGCGGCGGAGTCGGGCGGAGCATTCGAGTCGCCGGAGGACCGGGATGAACGCGGTCCGGGCACCGCGGTGAGGTGGCTGTCCATCACGTCGTACCGGTTGCCCCACTCGCTCGCCAGCGCCTGGACCATCGCGGCTGCGGGTAGGGCGAGCAGCGCACCGACGAACCCGAGCAGCGCCGCGCCGCCGAGCGCGGCGCCGAACGCGACCGCCGGGTGCAGTTCCATCGTCCGCGCAGTGATGCGGGGAGCGAAGAAGTAGTTCTCGATCTGCTGGTACACGACGATGAACCCGATCACGATCGCGGCGTTGACCGGCGAGTCGAGCAGCGTCAGCAGCACGGGCAGGATCCCGGCGAGATACGTCCCGACCACGGGCAGGAACTGGCTGACGAGGCCGACCCACAGTGCGAGCGCGATCGGCGCGGGTGTTCCGATCGACTGGAACACGATCCAGTGAAAGAACGCCGAGAGGAGCGCGAGCAGCGCGCGCGAGTAGAGGTAGCCACCGGTCTTGGTGATCGCGAGCTCCCACGCCTTGAGCACCTGGGCCTGGCGTGCAGGGTTGAGCCGGGAGCAGAGCCCTCGGCGCATGCGCGGACCGTCGGCCACCAAGTAGTAGGTGAACAGCAGAACCGACAACATCTGGAAGATGACGGCGACGACGGCCAGCGACAGCCGCACCGCCTCGTCGCTCTGCGACTGGATGAACTCCTGGACGCGACCGTCCGGATCGTTGAACTCGTCGATCACGTCCTGCGGATCGATGTTCGTGCTGAAGTTGTCGTTGAGGAAGTTGACGGTGTCGGTGATGTAGGCATCGGACTCCGACAGCAGGTCGGCGATCTGGGTGCCAACGAGGGTGCCGACGGCCCCAGCGAAGATCAGGAACGCCGTCAGCACGCCGAGCAGGATCATGATCGTGGCTCGTCCGCGTCGCCAGCCACGAGCGGCCAGCCGGTTGACGCCGGGTTCGATCGCCAACGACAGGAACACCGACACGAGCAACAGCACCAGCAACGACGACAGCCGGTGGAACACGTGGCGTGTCGTGAACGTGAGCAGGTAGCCGACCCAGAACACGACGATGGCGGGGATCACCCACCGTGGAAGCGTGCGATCGCTCGAGCGTCGTTCGACCGGACGACCCGAGCTGTCGAGCGGTCGGGCCTCCGATCCGTGCGTACCAGAGCCCAGCGGTGGCGCAGCGGCCGGGTCGGGCAGCATTTCTTCGGGCACGTTCGGATCGTACTCACGGGGCCGTGGCACGATGGGCCAATGGTGCTCGATGTCCGATCGTGGCTCGGCGAGCAGGTCAGGGCCAGGGTGGTCGGATCCGATGCCCCGACCCGCCACGCGGAGCTGTTCGACACCGACGAGCCGGGCTGGTTCGCCTTCGACGCGCCGATCCGTCGCGTGCATGCCGACGCCTCGATGTTCGTCGGCGGGCTGCGGGCGCTGCTGTTCCAGTCGCTGCACCCGTTGGCGATGGCCGGCGTCGCGCAGCACTCCGACTACCGGCATGATCCGTGGGGACGGCTCCAACGCACCGCCGACTTCCTCGCCGCCACCACCTTCGGACCAGCGACGCAGGCGCAGCATGCCGTCGATCGGGTCCACCGCGTCCATCGCCACGTCGTCGGCGTCGCGTCCGACGGCGAGCCGTATGCCGCCAACGACCCGCACCTGCTCGAGTGGGTCCACATCGCGGAGCTCGACAGCTTCCTCGCCGCCCACGACCGCTACGGCGAGGCGCCGCTCGTCGGAGCCGAACGCGATCGATACGTGGCCGAGGCAGCGGTGGTGGCGAGGGCGCTCGGTGTGGTCGACCCGCCCGAGACCGAAGCGCGGTTGCGTGCCCGCCTCGATGCGTTCCGCCCCGAACTGCGCGGCACCCGCGAGGCGCGAGCGGCCGCTCGCTATCTCCTGCTCCAGCCGCCGCTCCCCCTGGCTGCACGCGCCCCCTATGGCCTGATCGCCGGCGCCGCGGTGGCATTGATGCCCGTATGGACCCGTCGGCCGCTGCGACTGCCATGGTTGCCGGTGTCGGAGGCAGTGGCGCTGCGTCCCGCCGGCGAGATCGTCACCCGCACCCTCCGCTGGGCCACCACGCCGTCGCGCTGACAATCCTCGTTTGCGTGACGTTTCCGGTGGGGCGGGTCACCCGATACGTCACCCAAACGGGGTGTGATGGTGGTGCGATGGTGGTGCGATGGTGGTGCGATGGTGGTGCGATGGTGGTGCGATGGTGGTGCGATGGTGGTGCGATGGTGGCTTGCAGGGTGGTGACCATGTGCCCTGATCGTCTCCACAACGGGCGGGTACCGTCGGTGCCATGAGCTCATCCGCCACGTCCGCACGTCGCCGCATCGCCACCATCGGGGCCGTCATCACGTTCGCGGCGGTCGCCGCGGCCTGCGGCAGCGACGACCCGTCGCCAGAGGTCCCCGAAGGCGGAACCGGCAGCGCGTTCAACGATGCGATCATCGCGTCGGAGTCACACGACGAAGTCCTGCTCGAGGGTGGCACCGCCGAGGTGCTCGTCGCCGTCGACTGCGACCCGCCGACCGGAGACAACCTCGTCACCGTGGTCGCCGAGGGGCTCGCGCCGGCGGTGTACACCGGCGAGTTCGACCCGTCGGCCGGTGGCGACCTGAGCCTCGACACCACCCAGGGCGGCATATCCGTCGGTGCCCGCCAGACGACGCTCGACGCCGAGGAGTACACCGTCACGTTCGCCGACATCGACGGCGCGGAGTTCACCGTGAAGGGCTGTCCGAGCTGACCTCGGCGAGCGCACGTCGCAGCGCCGGCGCGAGATCGCCACGCGACGCGACGACGATCCCGCCGTCGAGGCCGAGCCAACCCGCCATCGTGGCCAGCTCCCCGGCCAGTTCTTCGGCGACCTCGCGCTCGTGGATGCCGGGCTCGCCGAACGCGCTCTGCACGAGCAGGCGGCCGGTCTTGCGGTCGGCCTTGAGGTCCACGCGCGCGACCAGTTCGTCGCCGAGCAGGAACGGCAACACGTAGTAGCCGTACTCGCGTTTCGCCTCGGGGACGTAGATCTCGATTCGGTACCGGAACCCGAAGAGCCGCTCGACACGGTCGCGGTTCCACACCAACGGGTCGAACGGGCTGAGCAACGCACGCGCAGAGACACGCCGCGGCATCACGGCCTCGGGGTGCACGTAGGCGGGCTTCGCCCAGCCCTCGACCGACGCCTCGACCAGCCGGCCCTCCTCGACCAGCTCGGCGATCAACGGCCGACAGGGGGGATTGCGTTGACGGTGATAGTCGGTCAGATCCTCGAACGTCGCCACCCCGTGGTGCCTGGCGGCCCGCACGAGCAGCTCCTTGCGTGCGTCGGCCTCCGTCGGCGTCGGGAGCGCAAGGACGTCGGCAGGCAGCACCCGCTCGGCCAGGTCGTAGACCCGGGCGAAATCGCCCGGACGCCGGATCGCCGCGACAACACCGGTGTGGAAGAGGTGTTCGAGCGCGATCTTGCCGTCGTCCCAGTCCCACCACGACCCCTTGGGTCCGACGCGTTGATCGAGTGAGCCGGCCGCGATCGGCCCTTCGTCGCGGATCCTCTGCTCGACGTCGGCCACGAACTGCGGTCGACGCTGCTGCAGCCTCGTGACCGCCTTCCACTGATGTTCGCCGTTCATCTTCCAGCGCATCAACGGGTGCAGCTCGACGGGCGCGTGGCTCGCCTCGTGGACCCAGTACTCGAAGAGCTCACCGTCGCGGGCGGCGTCGTCGATCAGCCTGCGCGGGTGCGGCCCGAGCCGCGCGAACAGCGCCAGCTCCTGGCTGCGCACCAACACGTTGACCGAGTCGATCTGGATGAGACCCATCCGATCGACGGCACGCCGGAGGTGACGTCGGTCGACTCGACCGGATGGGCGTGGATCGTTGAGTCCCTGTGCGCCGAGCGCGAGGCGACGGGCCTGCGCGTTCGAGAGTTCAGTGGCCCCCATCGCTGCGACAGAACGATTGGTGTCTGACACCAATCGTTGCTCGTCAGTCGTCGGCGACGGTGATCTCGACGGAGTTGATGACCACGTCGGTCTTGGGCTTGTCGCCGCCGCCGGTGGGCACCTTCTGCATCTGGTCGACGATCTCGAGGCCCTTCACGACCTGGCCGAACAGGCTGTAGGCCGGCGGCAGACCGACGCCCGACGGGCCGGACACGATGAAGAACTGGCTGCCGTTGGTGTCGGGGCCGGCGTTGGCCATCGCGACCGAGCCGATCTGGTACTCACGCGGCTTGGGCAGTTCGTCCTCGAACCGATACCCGGGACCGCCGCGGCCGGTGCCGGTCGGGTCGCCGCCCTGGCACATGAAGCCGTTGATGATCCGGTGGAAGATCACGCCGTCGTAGTAGTGGTTGAGCGCGAGGAACACGAAGTTGTTGACGGTCTTCGGCGCCTTGACCGCATCGAGGGCGATCACGAGTTCGCCGAGGCTCGTGTCGAGCTTCGCGGTGTAACGCTTCGACGGGTCGATGCCCATCTCGGGAGCTTCCTTGAAGTCCTGCTGCTTGGGAGCCGAACCATCGAACGGGGGGAACGCTGTAGCCATGGAGCCCGACCCTATCGGCCGGTGCCTCACCCACGGTCGAGTGCGACGTCGACGGCCTGCCCTCCGCAACTGTCACAGTTGACCCGGCACGGTATGACAGTTCGGGCAGCGTCCGCTCAGTTGCGCTGGTTGTAGCTGGCGATCAGGGCGTTGGCCTGTGCGGCGGCGTCGGCGAGAGTCGAGGCGACGTCGGCGCCGTTGAAGATCGCGGCCGTCGCGTTGGCCGTGACGACCCTGACCTCGCGTTGGGGCCCCAGTACCGGTGCGAGCGACGTCTCGCTCTCGACATCGCCGACCATCTGGTCGTAGGCGACGCGGAACCGGGGATCCTCCGCGTACGTCGTGAGCAACGGCTCGATCTCGAGCGCGTCGCTTCGCACGGGCACGTACCCCGTCTGAGAGGCCCACTGCGACTGCGCCTCGGCGGTGATCAGGTAGGTGATGTAGTCCCACGCAGCAGCCGCCTTCTCGTCACCCTTCCCGTCGACGATCCAGAGTGAGGCGCCACCGAGGTTGACGCCGGGTTCGGGACTCGGCCCGGGCATCGGACCGACGCCCACGTCAGCGCCGGTGAGCCCCGGCGCCAGGCCGCCGTCGATCGCACCCAGGACTCCGGCGAGTGATGCATTGCTCCCGATCGTCATCGCCCCGTCGGCCGCCGGATCGATCAACTTCAAGAACGTGTCCTGGCCGCTGGCGTTGTCACCGACCGACACCGCCAGTCCGTCGTTGATCAAGTCCTGGAGGAACGTCATCAACTCCACGCCGGTCGGACTGTCGAAGAGCACCTCGGTGGCGGGGGCGCTGCGGCCGTTGTCGTTGTCCGCATATGGCACGCCGGCACGGGCGAACCACTGCTCGAGGAACCAGCCGCCGCCGGAGTTCGTGCCGGAGTCGAGCACCCAGCCGAAGGTGGCGGCGCCGCTGTCGACGATCTGTTGCGACGCGGACCGCATCTCCTCGAGCGTGATCGGGCTGTCATCCGGATCGAGCCCCGCCTCCTCGAACTTCGGCCGCAGGTAGTACAGCACCGGGTTGCTCACGTTGAACGGCATCGCCCACTGCACACCCTGGAACGTGTAGGCCTCGAGCGCCCGATCCAGGAAGGGGGAGGTGTCGAATCCACTGTCCTCGATGCAGGCGCCGACCGGGATCATCGTGTCGGACTGGGCGAAGGTCTGCAACGGGTACTCGGGGAGCTGGACGATGTCGGGTCGACTCTCGGGGCTCGACTGGATGTACTTGTCGATCGCCGCGTCGTAGCCGGTCTGGTTCTGCAGGGTGACCCTGACCTTGTCCTGCCCGGCGTTGTAGGCGTCGGTGAGCTCGATCAAGGAATCCTCGAGCACGTCGTTCATCCCATGCCAGAACGTGATCTCGATCGGGCCGGTCGCCGAGTCGAGCGTGCCGGTCGGGCAGTCGGGGAACTCGGCCAACGGGGCGACGGTGGTCGTGGACGCGAGCGCCGTCTCCTCCGGCGATGTCGCGTCGGGGGTGACGTCCGTCGTGGCGCCGGCGCTGTCGCCGGGGGCGACGGTCGGGGTGGCCTCGCCGCTGTCGATCTCGAGCGCGGACTCGCCCGACGAGCAGGCAGCTGCGACCGAGGCCCCGACGACGGCAAGGGCGGCGAGGCGGAGCACGGAGCGGCGGCGAACGAGCGACGAGGGCAGCATCAGGTCATCCTTTCACGGCGCCCGCGGTCAGGCCGCGGACGAGTTGACGTTGGAACACGAAGAGCGCCGCGAAGATCGGCACCGCGGCGATCACGGTGCCGGCCATCACCAGGTTGGGTTCCGACAGACTCGACCGGCTGAGCAGTCGCAGGCCGCTCTGCACGGTGTTCATGTCGGCCTCGTTGATCACCAGGTTGGGCCACAGGTACTGGTTCCAGGTGCCGAGGAAGCTGAAGAGCGCGAGCGCCCCGATCGTCGGGCGAACGAGCGGCACGGCGACGTGACGGAGGAAGCCGAGGTGGCCGACACCGTCGATGGCGGCAGCGTCGCGCAGGTCGCGCGGCAGCGTCAGGAACACCTGGCGCAGCAGGAAGATGCCGAACGCTGTCGCGAGGAACGGGACGGCGAGGCCCTGGTAGGTGTTGAGCCAGCCGAGCCCGTCGACCGTGTCGAGGTTGACGACGAGCGTCGCCTCGGCCGGGACCAGCAGGGTGGCGACGAAGAGGAGGAACACGATCCGCTTGCCCGGGAACTCCAGAATTGCGAACGCGTACGCGGCGAGCACGGAGGTGATCACCTGGGCCACGGTGACGATGAACGCGACGACGAACGAATTGAACAGGTACCTGCCGAGACGTCCCTCGTTCCAGGCTTCGACGAGGACGTCGAAGGTCACCGTCGTCGGCAACAGCGGATTCTTCAACACCTCACTGCCCGGCTTCAGCGCCGCGATCACCGTGGTGTAGATCGGAAACAGGACGAGGAACGTCACGATGCCCAGCAGCGCATACCGGCCGACCCGGCCCGCGCCGGTCGGCTCGTCGAAGGTCTGCACGCGGCGTCGGCGCCGAGCCGCCCGGGCCAGTTCACCCGGCACCGGCATCGTCAGGTCGTCGGTGAGCTCAGTCGCCATAGTGCACCCGTCGTCCGATCCCGGCGAGCTGCAGACCCGACAGCACGAGCAGCAGCAGGAAGAGCAGCACCGCGGCGCCGGCCTGCAATCCGGTGTCGTTGCGGATCGGCGAGTTCTGTCCGTAGATGAAATACGGGATCGTCGTCGTCG
>Ga0307380_10008048_pt1 | contig 13584 bp, 17 predicted proteins | sample UN3MG_FD_202239 | JGI IMG/M metagenome (GOLD analysis project Ga0307380, IMG submission 202239) | Soil microbial communities from Risofladan, Vaasa, Finland - UN-3 | ecosystem: Environmental > Terrestrial > Soil > Coastal area > Acid sulfate soil | place: Finland: Risofladan, Vaasa | collected... | reverse complement strand
CTCTACGACACTCGTCGGGCGCCTTCATCCCGGGGGCCTTCTCGTTTAGGCAAACAGTTGAACTTCCCGGATACGAGTTAGAGGTTGAAGTTAACGCCCGTGAGGTACCTACGGCTACCATAGGCCGGGAGAAGCGGGCTAAACGCAGTATGCGCGGGTACTGGTGTAGGAAATGCGGGAAGCACTTCGTGGCCGAAGAGGTAAATTGTAACAATTGCGGATCTGGCTTCGTAAACTCTCAAGTTACCCTGCATCGAACTAAGGACGATGGCTAAGAAACGCTGTAGTACTTGTAGGCAAGCAAAACCTCTAAGCGCGTTCCCGAAGGACAGCCAGAAGCCAGACGGGTACGGGTACATGTGCCGTGTATGTAAGAAGGCGAAGAACGCCTCCAAGGCTGGACGCACCGCGGACAAGTTCAACAAGGCCAAATCACGAGCACGACGCGGAGGTGCCCGCAAGCTACGCCTAAACGATCGACAATGGAGGAAGATCTGTCAAGAGACTACACACTGCGTACACTGTGAAAGACCGTTCGGGAAGGATCTCCTTCCAACCATCGACCACATTGTGCCTCTTAACCGTGGCGGGGAGCATGTGCGAGACAACGTCCAGGCTCTGTGCTTGTCGTGTAACGCGAGTAAGAAGGACAGCCTTGAGGAGGAGCTGTGAGTAGATCGCGTATAGAAGCCTATCGTAGGTGCTCTAAAGCTGGAATGACGTTACAGAAGGCCGCGGATAGGTTAGGTATAACGCTATGTAACATGAGAAAAGCCGCAAAGAGGTACGAGCTCCCATTCAAGGGGTATCATCCACAAGCACCGCTGGATTTGGATGCGTTGAATGCATCCTACAGGGAGGCCGCGGCTGAAGGCCTGACATCCGAGGAGGCCGCACAGAGGTTTGGGGTGTTGGCGGCCACCGTGCGAGGACGCGCGCGACGCCTGGGAATAATGTTTGCAGGTCAACGCCATTCAATGCTACGGGACTGTAACAGAGGTTGCCCAGACTACAACGCGTGCAGAGCGCGTCTTCGCCGATGGGACGGAGTGCTATGCGAGAAGGAGGAGGAGTAATGAAGAACGAGCAAACCTGCATGGGGCCTATACGCATGCAGAGATTCGCGTGTACGCCGAAGAAGTTCTTCCTGATACACTTCAGGGGCGGAGGTTTCGACGTTGCAGAGGGAGGCGGTGCCAACCTCCTACCTGATACTCTTCACATCTACACCCATGACAAAACCGGGCTGATAGCAGAGTACGCTCGGGAGTGCGTCGTTGGCTGGCGCGAGATCAGCGAGGAACGAGTACCTTACTGGACCACCAAACTGTTATCCCAGGAGAGGATCCTACACGTCGTTCCCTTGGAGGATCTCGAGCAGGAGGAGAGAGAAGCACCGACACGCATGGTTGTTTGTGGGACTGCCGGTCTGTATAGATATCCCACGACGCAGGGTACTCCTAAGCCTATACCTATACTCACCACCGGTGACCTAGTCACGAGGCTCTACATGAGTGGCGACTGGACCTTAGTCATGACTGATGTGACCCGCGAGGTCGGATGGGTATTTTCCGAAGCCTTAAACTACTACGAAGGAGACCCGGAGGAGGAGTAATGGATAGCAAGGCAATTGCAGTTGGAACCTTAGGACACACGGAGGAGCACTGCGAAACAAGACTCCACTTTGACGTTAACGGGAAATGGGGAGGGCGGCGCGCAGTCGTGGGACACTTCGCCAACTCTCACGGCGGGGACCAGATGTTCTTATACATCCTCGTTGGTAGCTATTGGGAGGTGGGTAGCCCTGCGGGACAGAAGCGGGGCGCGACCCAATGGGAGGTTGCTAAGTTACTTGCCACGGCTCTTCAGCAGGGTGTCGATCCGAATGTCCTGTATCATGCTGTTCTCAGTGGCACGCATACAGAGTTCACAGCACTCGAGCGTGCCCTGAGCCGCGTCTACTATAGTGCACGGATTCCTGGTACAGGTTACACACTTGAGGCATTAACGGTACAGCTCGGGAGGCTTGCGACGGCAACTGTCGAGAGCTCTGTGCACGAGCGTGCGTACAGACTCGAGCAGATTGCAGCTATCGCGACACGGATGCTTTCGCATGTTATCGAACTCCCGGAGGGGGAGGAGTAATGAATAAGGATGCTGTCTACATCATCGCAGTTGACCCAGGCATTACGTCGGGCATTGCGGCCCTGAAGTTTGCTCCTGGGGAGATCTCATGTGAGCGTCTGCTCCAGGTAAGGGACGGGCTTAAAGGCCTCGTAGACGCTGTTGATGCAATCTCAGGAGGGCTTCCAAAGTATCCCGTGGCACTAGTGATTGAGGACTTCATCCTCCCGTACAGGGTTCATGGTCCGCAGGAGGCGAAGACCACTCTACTCTACATTGGGGCGCTTACGTACTGGGCGGCCCGTGAGATCGTAGATGTCGCCCTCATAATGCCAGCGGAGACGAAGGCCTTTGGGATGAAACGCGTTTGTGAGGTCACGGGAATGTTCCCAGTGAGAATGCGCCGAATGACACATGCGTCTGATGCCGTTCGCGTGGGCCTGGCGTACTGGAGCAAGCGCTACCGGGAGGAGCATAGGAAGTGATCACGGTCAAAGTACAACTCAATCAGACGTCGCAGCCTATAATTCACGACAACGTCGTTAATACATACCAGAAGGGCGCCTTCTACTGTGTGTACACACAAGATGAGGTGGTCTTCAAGTATCCTATCTGTAGTATCTGGAGAGTTGTTGAAAAGTATGGCTTTCACGGGCGAAAGGGAACTGGAGTATTCGGATGTCCCAAGCAACCCTAAAGCCCCTGCCTAGCAAGTACCTCATACACTACATTGAGGTACGCAACGCACCACTGATGGCGCCGTACGCTGGTTACGACTACAAGGACAGAATGCGTCTACCTCCTACGCCCATGTCTATAGAGCTGTTTCTACAGTACTACCCCGATGGCGATGTACCTTACGAGTTGGTAGTTTGGGGAGCCAAGGAGAAGGAGCTGCGTCGGGAGCTCCTCATGCTTAGTCAATGTACAGTCGTAGATGCTTGGACTCCTCAAGGACTATGGCCTTGGCAGCGTAGCGGGGTACGCGTGATACTAAAGCAGAAGCACCTACTGCTGGCAGACCAGATGGGCACGGGCAAGACGGTTACAGCACTAGCGGCCCTTAGGACTGCAGGCGCCCTGGTTCATTGGGAGTCTTTCGCGGAGTTCATGGAGACCACAAAGGTACTTATCCTGTGCCCGCGCCATAAGATTCTGGACTGGTGTGAGGCCGCCCGAAAGTGGTTATACGAGGACGTCCCTATTACGGCCCCCATGTCTGCAGCACAGCGCAAGAAAGCTATTGTGGAATTCGAGCGGGGCCTCTTCGTCACGAACTGGGAGGCGCTGTGGGCTACACCTGAGCTGCTAAAGCACAAGTGGGCCTGGTTCATTGGTGATGAGGCGCACAGGGTGAAGAACCGTAAGGCTAAACGAACGAAGGCGCTACAGCACCTCAGGCCTGAGTACTTGCTGCTTCTTACAGGTACGCCGGTTGAGCGCGCTGCACACGACTTGTGGTCGCTATTGAAGATCTTGGACCCCAACGGGTTTCCTAGCTACTGGGCGTGGGCGTACCAGTTCTGTGTGTTCGGCGGGCATCCACAGTATCCGAGGCCTCTGCGTAGTCGAAATCTTCCGATGCTGTGGGACATACTCCAGCCCCACTACTTACGTCGTACACGTATGGAGTGTTTCGGTCTTGACGATCCTCCCATAGAGATCACTACAGTACAGCTCAGTCCCGCACACCTTGCTGCGTACAACCGAATAAAGGCGGATACCGTTGAGATCCTAGGGCTCGGGAAGGGTATCGGTGCCCGCAAGGCTCAAGCACTTTCTCAAGTAGCAGTGCATCCCGATTTACTAGACCTCCAAGGTGGCTTCTCAGTAGGAGTCGTGGATTATGATACGGGAAAGCTCGCATATTGCGTTGATCTCTGCGTTACAGCAATTGAAGAGGGAGAACGCCCCGTTGTATACTGCGTATACCGACGCAGTGTGGAACTCCTTATCATACTCCTGGCTGAAAAGGGTCTTCGGGTCGCGTGGTTCTACGGGGGTCACACGACGGAGGATATGCACAAGAACATCGGGGCATTCAGATCGGGCGACGCTGACGTTCTTGTGTCGACCGTAGCCTCAGGGGGCGAGGGTACAGACCTTCCTGAGGCCACACTAATGATCTTCATGACGGTTCCATGGAGCAGTACGCAGTTCACGCAGGCTATCTCGCGAATGATGCGCCCGCGAGAAGACCTGCCCGCCGTTGTACTTCTCGCAGCACACGGCACAGTCGATCGTACAATCATCCAAAAGGTTACGGAGAAGGGCGCAAACGTCGACGCAACAGTAGTAGCAACGGCAGTTATGCAAGAACTCTTACAGGAGGAGAGAACATGATAGAAATACCCATCGGGGTGTGCGTCGGGTGTATTATAGTAGCTACCTTTCTCGGCATGGCTATAATGTCAATGGCACACTCCGCGGGCCGAGGAAGCAGAGAGGAGGAGGAGCGTGATGCTTGATCTAATCGTTGCAGTACTGTGTGCATATCGCTTGACACAGCTGATTGTGTGGGACGGCATCCTAAGTCGTCTAACGAACTGGCTCGCGGGACGCAGTGCGTGGTTCGCAGGACTTGTTAACTGTGCGCACTGCGCGGGCGTCTGGTGCAGTGCATTCACAGCGGGGCTACTGTACCTAGTACACATCGGATGGTGGCCTATTAGGTACGTCCTGTATGCACTCGGGATTGCTGGCGCCGTTAGCATCTTCGAGCACTACACGGAGTGGCTCTCGCCCAAGCGTCCTGTGCCTCCCGTATATGAGAAGTACTTTTACAAGGGCGGAGGGATGGCGAAGGAGACCCGTGACTACTTCAAACTCACCGATGCGCCGCCTATGGACGCTTTTGAAACGGAATACATGGAAGGAGATTGACATGCTTTTCGACGAACGTTTGAACACAATGAAGGTGACCGTAAAGTTGGGGACGGTTGGCGTCCCCTACTTCCGCGCCGAGGCTATCTGGTTAACCGTCAATGGTAACTGCGACGACGTACCTGCCTGGGCTAAGGGGTACTGGGAGAAGTATCCGACAACTACCAAGGGAGGGGCACAGCACGCGTTTGCGCTTGTGCTAGATGAGGGTGCGCTACCTATCGCGGGTGTCAAGATGCGTCTGCTGTGGCCGGATGGTCAGGATGACCGCGACACTTCGCAGGCACAGGGAGAGGTCGGCTGGGCGAACATTCCTGTCTGGGCGAACTTTGACCCCAAGGTAACGCCTGGTCCCTACAAGTGGTTCCCTGTAGGCTTCGGAGACGTCGTAAACGGCCTGGGACTGCCGTACAATCACCATGTATCGGTCTTCACAGTGTTTCGAAGGAGTGTCACACCGATACCTCCTCCTCAGCCGCCACCCGCCACAGAACAACTGAGGGTGTATATCGCAGGGCCGATGTCCCTCGGTGATCATGCCGCCAACACGCAGGCTTTTATCTTTGCTGCCGATGCCGTAATGGCGATGGGACATACGGTCTTCGTACCTGCACTAACGAACCTCTGGAACATAATCTCCTGGCACCCGCGAGAGTTCTGGTTGGACTACGATCTCCAGTGGTTGGCACAGTGCAACGCGTTCCTACGCCTCCCAGGAGAGTCCGCAGGAGCGGATCAAGAAGAGGTGTACGCGCGAGCACAGGGGATACCTGTTTACCGCAGCATCGAAGAGATACCAGAGGTGGAGGCGCCTGACGTACTTTCGCTCTTTATGCCATTTACACTTGGGGGAACCTAATATGACAACGCCCTTTGTCGCATTCGATATCGAGATCGCGAAGATCTTTCTAGAGGACAATCCTACGTTAGACCCTGAAGACTTCCTGGGTATCTCTTGTGCCGCGACGCTAACGAGCGAAGGAGAACTGTTGACATGGCACAACGCCGAGATGGGCCCCAAGATGACTACTGAGGAAGCCTGTGAGCTCGTCGAGTACCTTCGAGCGTGTCGCGAAGATGGTCTGCAGATCGTAACATGGAATGGTATGAAGTTCGACTTCCATGTCTTGGCCGTGGAGTCGGGCATGCGTACGGCCTGTGCTTTGATGGCATGGGAGCACGTGGACATAATGTTCGCGATTCACTGCATTAAAGGCTATCCACTAGGTCTCGAAGCTGCCTCAAAGGCTTGTGGATCGCAGAAAGGAGTAGAGGGTCTTACACACGGGCGCTATGCACCGTACTTCTGGGTGAACGGACAACATCAGATTGCCCTAGACTACGTGTCCCAGGACGTACGTGCGACTGCTGCTGTTGCAGATACAGTACAAGAGCGATGGGGTTTCATCTGGATAAGTCAGCGGGGCAATCCAACGCGCTTCTTCGTTCCTGAAGTAATGCGGCCTGTAGATGGCTTCGCGGGGCTTACACCTGAGCACTGTATTAAGTGGGTGCTTCCCGATCAGGGTTGGATGGAAAACCCGCTCACACGGGACCATTTCTACCGTTGGCTAGAGGAGTTCGAATGGTTTCCACGACCTTACTAATCACATTAGCGCTTGTGAACGTAAGCGTCTACCATCCGGTTATGGAGGAGACGGATGCAAACCCTATGCAGCCTGCGGACCCTACGATTACGTACGTCGACGTCGATCCCGCAATTGAGCACCATTGTGCAGTAAGCCAGGACCTCTTATGGTTTCGCGGGGGTCTTGTGCACTTTGGTGACTTCATTGTGCTTGACCTCCCAGGCATGGCAACCTACTATCGTATATCCGATACCATGCACGTTAGCGTTACGCAACATATTGACCTACTTGTGCCCGAAGGTGTAATGGGATACTGGAGAAATGTACCAGTTAAGATCATAGCAGGAGGTAAAATTGATCTACATCGAGAAGGTCGGCAAGATATGGAAACTTGGAGAGGACGCGGACCCGAAGCGTGTTCGACCGTACCTGGCGATTGTTTTCCCAGAAGGTCCTGCTCTATGGCGCGATGTACTCGTCGTTGTTTTGGATCAGGAGGACGTTACGATCCCACCAGGCATACGAATCATGCGGGTCGATGAGTTCAAGAGTTACGATAAGCGAATATACAACCTAGTCGAAACACCAGTAACACTACTACGAAGCACAGGAGGTTCAAAATGTATTACGCATCAATGACATTCGAGTTGTCGATCGCGCATCGTCTGGGCGACATGCCCGCGGAACACAAGTGCAGTAACCTTCACGGACATAACCTGGAGGTTACTGTAGAGGTAGGTGCGATGGAGCTCAACGAGAGGGGATTCGTTATCGAGTTCGGGCATTTCCGAGGGTTGTTCGACTCGCTTGTAGCTGAACGTCTAGATCATGGGTGCATTAACGAGTGCCTAACTGCCCTACCCGAGATGGTTGCGCAACCAACTGCTGAACGCCTCGCGGAGTGGATTGCACACAGGCTGGAGCCGTACTTGGCGAATGCCTATGATGTCCACGTGTATCGTGTAGACATCAGAGAAACCCGGCATGCAGTAGCATCCTACATCTTCGACTTGGAGGAAGCTGTGGTCCTGCGTGGGGAGTCGCTTGAGGCCGAGCATACAAGGGTATTCGCCGAAGTCTGCGAAGCGCACGGACTGAATGAGTATGAGGAAGATAGTGTGCTCTGCTCGGAAGAAGGGTCATGGATTGCCCTCGACCCGATACTGGGAAAGATTAACCAAAAGCTAGCCAAGCTCATTGATCTTTTGGAGCAGGTATTGGAAATACAGGAGGAGAAGAGATAACATGAACATCGACACTATCTACCCGACGTTCCAAGGTGAGGGAATATGGACGGGGCTTCCTGTTGTGCTCGTTCGGACGCACGGCTGTAACGGGCACTGCCCCTGGTGTGATACACCTGGAGGTACGATCGTACAGGGAATGTCCCCGGAGATGGTTGTGCAGGAGTGCAATGAGCTTCGCGAAGATTACCCCAACATGCAACACATCCTCCTGACCGGAGGGGAGCCTGGACTTGTTGGTGTTGCGGCCTTGGAAGAGTTCTATCTCGCGGCCAACCAAGACGGCTGGGCTGTGCATGTTGAGTCGAACGGGACGCTCCCCCTAGGATACAACGTCAGGCCCTTCTGGGTGTGTGCCAGCCCGAAGCCCTCATACACACCACCTCTCGACGCAATCGAAGTGTACCTTGCGGATGAGATCAAGTGGGTCTATGAGGGAGTAGGCTCGGAGGTGGTGCTGACAGCGCTCCTTAAGGACTTCAGAATCCCCCGCGATAAGGTTTGCATCCAACCTCTTTGGGATGACAAGGAGCTTCAGAGGGAGGCAATCGCCTTCGCCATGCAACAGGGCTTTAGGCTCAGTTTCCAGGTACATAAGATGGCCGGTTGGGCGTGATGTGTGAGGACTACTCCGGAGGCCCCTCATGGGCAGGGGCAGTTGATCTCGTATTGGTCTGCCTCGCAGGTATAGTAACCGTTGCAGCCTTGGTGTATCATCTAGTTAAGTAAAAGGAGAACAAAATGGAAGTTTACGCACCGTACGATACGCTCGATGTGGCAGCTGTTGACCCAATGCGCGAAGCACTCGACGCATTAGAAGTCTTCGACGAAGACGACGTGCATCGAGCGCTTACACCACAACGGCTCGTGTACTATCTAAAGCACTTGGTGGAGGGTGAACAAGAGGACTTCCACTTAACCACTTTCCCGAACGCAAACCCCAGAATCGATCATATGGTAACAGTCCCGAACATCACGTTCTGGTCTGCATGTTCACATCACACGCTACCGTTCATGGGTACCATTAGCGTCGGGTACATCCCGGACGAGCTAGTTATCGGGCTTAGCAAGATTCCGCTCCATGCACGTGCCGTTGCTCGAGGTTTTTGGTTGCAGGAGCATCTCACGCACTGTATTGCAAACGACCTCATGGATGCACTTGAGCCTCTAGGTGTTGCCGTACAGATCCGTGCCCAACACACGTGTCAACTTCTAGACGTCAAGCAGCCTCCAATCCCGGAGATGATCACGACCGTCCTGATGGGGGTGTTCCACCCCGACAGCGGTCTAACAGGTCCACGTGACGAGTTCTTCGCAGCCATCTAGTCCTCGTACCAGACCGTCAGGTAGGGTTTGTAGTCGTCAATGTACCACTCGCGGCTTGCGATACTGAACTTACCTGTTGTGGTGGGGCTACTTAGCACAAGGCCAGGATTGGCTGCATTCGTTAGGATCCACTCCTCTACTAGGTAGGTAGGGATATCGACTTCTATCCACCCTATGTCCGCAGTAAACTCCGCAATCTTGCCTGGGAACCGATCCAGGGGCACGTTCGCTGCTCCTGGCTCGGTCCAGGGCACCCCAATCTTCCTACGACACCAATCGCAAGTCATCTCGCCCCACAGGGGTACTAGGGGAGCGACCTCGATGGTTGCACCTATGTCCTCCAGAGCAACCCCGTATAGGTTTAGGGTTGCCCTCGTGACCGTCGCGTCGTGCGGTATGGTGTTGAGCGCGTAGTTGAATCTCAGTACCGTTGAGCAGTCGTCATCTACGTTCAGCACCGCGGCGTGACCATACTGGTCGCAGTTGCCCCCCGCGTCTGGTGTTGGCGTCGGCTCTGGATCGGGAGCACAGAAGGATGCTTCGATGTTGTCCGTCCAAATAGCCTTCTCATCACACCAGAAGTAACTCCAGTTGTAAACGCCGATGCCAAATGCCTTGATGTCAATATCGCTTGCTGCTGGGTCTGTCGTCAAACCGGTCTCTTCGACGAACTTTGTGTCGCCCATCCATGCGTGCATGTACCCATTAGTAGCACTGACAGGCAATCCCCATTCGACACGCAGATGATACCAGGTTTCCGGTATCATCACATCTAGGAGCCAATCTTCATTAGGGTTGCAACTGGCGCAGGCTAGGCGTAGACTCTTGTTCACGTCATCATAATAGATGTTCCATGCAGGTTCCCACACAGACGGCACGCCGCCCACCGTGTTGTCGTCTCCAGCTGACATGATAGGAAAATTGAAACTCGACCCAAAATCAGCCTCAAACCTAACCCAAGCGTCCGCATAGCCATACCCGGCTGATACTTGGGTGCAGGTGATGTATGTCCAGGCCCATGAGCCACTAACTGTGGCGTTACAACGGTGTATGTAGCTGTAGTTGCCTTCTTGGGCGTATTCCATCGTCCTGCTGACATAGTTTACACCAGCAGGCGGGGGTAGGTTGAAGAGATAGACAGCATCCCAATCACCTGGTGGTTCCTCTTCGTTGCTTGTGTCTATGCCACAACACCCTTGCGCGTGAGCTGTGTACAGGTTCACAGATGTACTTCCAGGCAGCATAGAGTACACGAGTGCTAGTAGTGTAGCTGTTAGGGCGAGGGCCACCCCAAGTAAGAGAAGTTTGCGTTTCTTCATGTTAGCCTCCTATGGTGTAGGCGTAGCTGGTGGTGTTGGCGTGACGTTTCCGACTACCTTGCAGCGGCATTCCTCTGCGGTATCCACGTAGATGTAGTAATCACCGTCTAAGAAGTAATTTACCCCTAACTCTCCTACAGCAATGTGGCTATAACCACCCCATCTCCATGTAGACGGTAGGCCAGTAAGAATAGCAGTTTGAATACTATCATCGTGAATAGTTTGTACGCCATCCCACCAGCAATCAAACCTGCCATCAGGGACACCCACTGGCCAATCCCAGTAGAGGCTGTAGGTATACCATGTATCCTCTGATATTGGAGCGTCAGAGCAGGTCCATGTTAGATCAGGCTGACACCCACCATAACAGCCGACTTTTACTGTTTGTGTAGCCCCATCAAAGTACATGGAGAGTGCAACACCACTCCCGATGTCTTCTTCTTTTAGTGCTGACATGATTGTCAAACTGCCGCCATGTGAAGGAAAGCGTTCGAATCGGATCGAGCCAGTGAACCAACCCGACGCCCATTCTCCGGGTCTCTCCGGCACTACATCAGTATCCGCGCACCCTGTGGAAGTCGCCGCGTAAGCGCTGCTGTGGTCAGAATCTGCTCTGTAACCGTATGAATACGTGCCGTCTGGCGGTGCAGGATCGCTGACTAAATCAATATCTGAATAGCTCGGATATGCTTCGTATTGGAACAGGAGTTGTTCATCCCAGTCACCCCAGTCGGCAGGGTTGGTGTCATTGTCCCACTCTTCGTTACTGGTAGACCAGCAGGCAAACCAGTCGCCTTCAGGCGTTGCGCTGGGAGTTACCGTGGGTGTCGCCGCTGGTGTCGCGGTACTACCAGGACAGTTGCATTCACACAGGAAGCTATCGTTGCCTTTGTCCAACACGGCGCGTGTTCCGTGTGGCGTCGGCGTGCGCGTGAGCGTTGGCGTCGGGCCACCCGGTGTCGGCGTCACGCTGGGAGTTGGTGTGATAGTTGGCGTTATGGTTCCTGTAGGCGTTATGGTAGGCGTGTGCGTTGGCGTGGTCGTCCCGGTAGGCGACGGGGTACAGGTGACCGTGTTCACACGGTCATACGCCTCGTCAGAATATAGGCTGCTTGGCCCGCTGGCATTGCTGTCCCAATCTATGATACCCGACTGAGCCGCCTCCGCAGCGTACCACCCGCCAGCGACATCCTTCATCACTATGCCAGACGAGTTCACCACCGCACTGCCGTTCTTCTTCACGGTTATCGCACCAGTGCCAGGGCCAACAGGCAAGTCCCAAATGACATTCAGTGTATACCAGTTGTCATTAGTCAGCGCCCCTAATGGCCACTCCAGTTCGGGATCACACACGTCGCAGTGGAACGTCGCGTCCGTGGTCGGATCACTATAGTTGATGTGCCACACGTCAGTGATGACATCTGAGCAGGGCGCAGTGCCATCGACTGCCACAGCGCGCATGATGGTGACTGGCGTTGTGTAGGTGCCCGTAGTGCGTATGCACGTCTCGAAGTCACCGTTGTCGTTTGCGGTAAGGTCGTGGCTCATGTATGCCACGCCTGGTGTTGGGGCGGGTTCGTCATGCCAGCTCCAGTATGAGTATGTACCTCCGCACGAATACGCGCTGGAAAGGTTCACAACACCAGTGCTTGACGTGCATTCGTCATCCCACAACGCAGGTGGCCCTGTCTCGTCCGGCTCGTACCAGGCTGCCATGCAGGTTGGCGTAACCGTGGGCGTCGGGGTGCGGGTTGGCGTTGGCGTATTGGTCGCCGCAGTTGTCGGTATGGGTGTGGCAGCGCTGCAACCGGTGAGGTCAGTCGGTATCGCGCTCTGAAGCACGGCCAGCGCCGCGGTGTCAATGCTGGTCAGTGAGTCCTTATGGTTGAAGTGCTGTCCGCTGTCTAGCGATTCCACTGCCCAGTCTTCTACCCTCGTATTGATAGACCGGATAGGCACGCCGTTGTCATCGTTACCCCATGCACCATCATCGTCAATGATCATGGGTTTGTCGAAGTACCCAAATCGACCAGCGGCCACGGCGGGCGAGATGCAATACTCATTCTGTCTGTCCACTGCTGTGCCACCGGCTGCCGTACACACGCAACCGTCTGCCGTGCAGTCGCTGGATTGCCTCCAGGCATGATAGTGTAGCCCGATGATGTCAATACGTGCCAGATCGTAAGTGACCACCTCGATTGCGCTTGGCACGTGTGATGTTGCACTATTGAGCGTGCTGGCGTTGGCTGAGATTAGTACAGACAACCCCTGATCATCTGCTTCGTCATCTATCCAACCAGCAACGGCATCGTGCCATTGGGAGATTTGAGTGGAGCTGCCGTCCCGCGCCTCGTTCATGATCTCATAGAACACGTTCCAGCGGCCAGCCGTCTCCTGGACCATCTTGCGCACATACGCCTCTTGGACGGTGCGCAGAGTGCCGGTTCCACTCGATAGATAGAAGTCAGGGAAGTCGCAGTATCCGCCCAGTCCGTTGGTGTTGTAGCACCACGGCCCTGCCGGATCGTCCTGGATGGCGTGGTCGAATAGCGTCAGTTGGATGACAATGCCCTTAGTTGCAGCGTAGTCGATGATGGTCAGTAGCCTGGTGAAGTAGGCAGCATCGTAGGTTGTAAGATCGTAGGTATTAGGTGATGTTTCATCGAACGGCATGATGTCGTCATTGTCGCCATAGGCGTCCATGTACCCAGTCGCGAACAGGCGCAGCAGATTGATATCATAGCCGCTGATGGTATCTATGATGGTGGTGTAGTTCAAACTAGAATTGGTCACCAGGTCATAGTCACCGTAGCCCACCAACTGGATGGGCAGGTCGTCGAGCAGCAATACCTTTCCGACTTGGGTGAGCCTGCAGCCCGATGGGACACCAGCGAAGTAGCCTACTTCTGGCGGCGTCGGTCTACAGCCAAGGACTGCCAACCCAAACAGCGCCAGTGTCACTAGCAAGGCAGTGGAAAGCAGAAACAGTTTTCGTCGCATGGTAGGCTCCTACTAAGGCGTATCCAGTCGGCAACCGTCAGCATCGCAGTAGATCCAGACTCCCTGGGCTGTCGGTGTACTCGTCGGTTCCAGTGTGGA
>Ga0307380_10008047_pt1 | contig 13584 bp, 11 predicted proteins | sample UN3MG_FD_202239 | JGI IMG/M metagenome (GOLD analysis project Ga0307380, IMG submission 202239) | Soil microbial communities from Risofladan, Vaasa, Finland - UN-3 | ecosystem: Environmental > Terrestrial > Soil > Coastal area > Acid sulfate soil | place: Finland: Risofladan, Vaasa | collected... | reverse complement strand
AATTGTGGACGAGAAAGCCAGGCTCCGGAGAAGTTACTTTGGACAAGGAAGTCTCCCACAGTGGAAGTTATGCCGCCCGTATCGAGCACCGGGGTGCGGAGGATTGGAGTTTCAGTTCTGAGAAGCGCCTTGATGTCAAGCCCGGCGACCTTTTCACACTTCAAGCATGGGTGAAGATCAATGGGACGGGCGAGACCACTATCGGTGTGGTAACTTATGACGAAAACGGAAAGGCCCTTGAGTGGACTTTCGGCGGACGGACTACAGTAGGCCCACGTGACTGGCATCTCCTGCGCTCAAGGTTTGTGATTCCCCGGAACGTTGTCGCAATCGGCCCCCGCCTGATCGGGTATCGGCCAGCCACGGTCTGGTTGGATGATTTCTCGCTGGTGAAAGAGGGAAACGTGATGGAAACGCGCCCCAAAGATATGCCGGAGAGGCTCTCTATCAGCAATGCTACGATCTCTCTCACCCTTCATACCGAGGATGCAACCTTGTCGGTAACCGACAAGCGCACCGGGCAGAGCTGGCGACAACAGTCCTTAGCCGAAGGAGTAATACTCCGCAGCGCAAAAGTCGGGGATGGTATCGAGATGACCTTGCTCGACGCGCCGTCCGGAATGGATGTCCAAGCGGTCCTTCAATTGGAGCCGGATCGCCCTGAGTTCACCGTCACACTTTGGAGCCAAGGTGACCTCGAACAGCCTCTTCGGTTTCCGCATCCGTTCGTAACCGAACCCGGCACGTATCTTGCTGTACCTATGAATGAAGGGATCTCCTATCCGGTAGAAGATAAGACAATCGACACAATGCGGCTTATCGCATATGGCGGGCATGGTATCTGTATGGCCTTCTGGGGGGTGACAGACGGCGAGGCAGGACATATGGCTATCATCGAAACGCCCGACGATGCCTCCATTCAAATAAAGCGACTTGACGGAAATCTCTGCATCGCACCGGAATGGGATTCACAGAAACAACGCTTCGGCTATACCCGGAAATTGCGCTACGTCTTCTTTGACAAAGGCGGGCACGTTGCCATCTGCAAACGTTATCGTCTTCATGCAGAGCAGACCGGCAAGCTCAAAACACTGGAAGAAAAGCGGCGCCGGCAACCGAACGTGGATTTGCTCATCGGGGCGGTAAATGTCTGGTGCTGGGAAAATGATGCCCTTGCGATTGTCCGGGAAATGAGGAGTCTCGGCATTAATCGTATTCTCTGGAGCAACCGTAAGCCGCCGGAAGTTATAAAAGCGATGAATGAGATGGACGGCGTCCTGACGAGCCGTTACGACATTTACCAGGATTTGATGGATCCGCAGATTGTCAAAGACAAGCTCCACGGCCAGCATCCGGACTGGACCCAGGCCGGCTGGCCGGACGATCTTATGCTCGACCAAAAGGGCAACCGGCGTGAAGGCTGGCGCGTCACAGGCAAAGACGGCCAGATGTATCCTTGCGGCGTGTTGTGCGACAGCCAGGCGATTAAGCACGCCCGGCAGCGCGTGCCCGCTGAATTGAAAACTCATCCATACCGGTGCCGCTTCATCGATACGACAACCGCATCGCCATGGCGCGAATGCTATCACCCGGAGCACCCGATGACCCGCAGTGACAGCCGGCACTGGAAGATGGAGCTGCTGCGTTATATGTCGGAGGAGGCCAGGCTCGTCACCGGAAGTGAGACGGGACACGATGCGGCGGTGCCGTACGTGCACTACTTCGAGGGTATGCTCAGTCTCGGGCCGTATCGCGTCCCGGATGCAGGGCGAAATATGAGAAAAATCTGGGACGAGGTCCCCGAGCGGGTCGCGAAGTTCCAGGTGGGGCACAAATACAGGCTGCCGCTCTGGGAGCTGGTCTATCACGATTGCGTTGTCGCGCAGTGGTACTGGGGCGATTACAATAATAAGCTGCCGGCCCTGTGGCAGAAACGCGACCTCTTCAACATCCTTTACGGCACGGCCCCGATGTTCATGTTCGACAGCCGGGTATGGGAGCAGAACAAGGATCGCTTTGCCCGAAGCTATAAGAATATCTGTGATATCACCCGCGCGGTGGGATACGCCGAGATGACCGGCCACCGCTTCCTTACGCCCGACAGAGATGTCCAGCAAACGACGTTTGCAAACGGCGTCACCGTCACGGTCAACTTCGGCGAAAAACCTTTCCGCTTACCCGACGGCAAAGAAATTGAACCTATGAGCTACCATGCCTCCGGGATATAAGGATGATCGCGACAACATACAAAGATGCCATGAATTAAGCAATTACATCTCAACATTTTAATCGTCGTAGTTGAGATCGCCTCCTTTGATTCTTCGAAGCTGTTTGAAACGCTTCGGCGGTTCGAACCTGGGCACCTGGGCAAAGGTCTTGTCATATATTGCCTTGAGGCGCTCGACGACATCCGGGTGTTTTTTGCTTATATCATGCTGCTCGGCGGGGTCGGATTCGATATCGAAGAGCATCATATTTTTCGATTCGTCGCCGGTGGTGGCACCGGGATAGGCGCTCGGCCGGGCTTGCTCGTACGGAGCGAGAATTGTCACGCCGTCCGGCCCGCGCGGATCCACCCAGTTGTCGCTGGGCTTCGAATAAGGATGGGGCGAGCGCGCGTGAAGTTTCCACTTTCCGCTTCGCACGGTCATAAGATACGTTCCCTGCATTGCGAACAATGCCTCGTGCGGACTTTCGGCCTCGGCGCTGGTCAAGAGCGGCCTGATGTCCCTGCCGTCAATCACGCGGTCAGCCGGGACATCGACGCCTGCGGCTTTGAGGATGGTCGGCAAAATGTCGATGGAACCGGCGAGCGAATTATTGACCACGCCGGCGGGAATCTTACCGGGCCAGCGGGCAATCATCGGCACGCGCAGGCCGCCCTCCCACGTCTTGGCTTTCATGCCGCGAAGCCCCCCTGTGCTGCCGCCGTACCACGGGCCGTTGTCCGAAGTGAAGATTACCAGCGTATCGTTATCGAGTCCCAATTGTTCGAGCTTCTTGAAAACCCGGCCGATCGAGAAGTCCAGTTCGCGAATGACATCGGCGTAGAGATCGTCGGGCGTTTGGGGCGTGTAGAAATCCTCGGACGCCGCCAAGGGCTTATGCGGCATCGCGTACGGCAGGTACAGGAAGAAGGGACGCTTGGCTTTGGCGCTGCGCTCGATGAAATCCAGCGCCCGCTCGGTATAGCGTTTGGTGAGCGTCGCCTGAACGACGGGATATTCCACGACCTTTTCGTTCTCGACGAGCTGGACCGGGCGCATATCGTTCGAGTAGAGGATGCCGTAATACTCATCGAAACCCTGCCGGCGGGGCAGAAATTTCAGCGTGTGGCCCAGGTGCCACTTGCCGATACAAATACTGGCATAGCCGGCGTCCTTGAGCGCTTCGGCAATCGTTATTTCCGAGTGAGGCAGGCCTACTTCATTCATGCCCGAATCGGGCGAGGGATTGTACACGACGCCGTTTCTAAAGGGATATCGCCCGGTCAGAATCGTCGCCCGTGACGGCGCGCAATAAGGCGTGGGCACATAAAAACTGGTCAGCTTGGCGCCCTCGGCGGCCATGCGATCGAGATTCGGCGTCTCGACGGGCGACTTTTTCAGGCCGAAACCACCGATGTCCCCGTAGCCGAGGTCATCAGCGAAAATCAGAACGAAGTTCGGCTTCTTATGTGTTCCAGCCCCAGCCGAGCGATTGTGCAAAATCGACGCCGCTACGCCGCCAGCCATCAATCCCAAAAAATCACGTCTACTTAAATTTCTTTCCATAATTAAATTCCTCTAATATTGAATCGGGACGGTTAAAGTAGGGGGCGGTTAGCGAACCGCCCCTGCGTTTTGCCATTCGTAAATCGACGGCACATCCGGCGTGTAAGCGTTACTGAAAGCAAAAGAACAATGACCGAACCTGCCAAATGCACCAACCGCGCCGATATTGCGAATCTGCTTAATCGCATCGCGAAATTCTCCACTGATGAACTTCAAGCCATTATATTCAGACCTCTCTCATAGCAGAATTGGAGTGATAAATCAAGCTTGAAAAAACGGATCAGGTATTGGCAGTTTAGCTGCCTTAATCCATAAATCTTTTCAGGATCGCCGCGGTGTGCATAGCAATGAGCATCAGATAGTCGAGGTCGCTGAGGCTGTAGTGCTCGTGGATCATTGCGTTGTCGACATAGAGGACGCCGTAACAGCCGTTCGGGCGCATGATAGACGCCACCATCGCCGAGCGTATTCTTTCCTTGGACTCCATTTGAGCGGAGACTCTCGGCAGCACACAGAACTGTCCCTTCTCCACAGCCTGAGTTATTTTATCGCTGAGCTGCAATTCGTTGAGCTGTACTGGCGAACCGTCTCTTCTTTTGCCTGCATGACAGATCATCGGACCGTTGGGCTGCTTTCTCAAAGCGGACCAGACATGATATGCGTTGAACTGCTCGGTTATGACATCCAACAAGGTCAACAACAGCGCATCGAGTTCCTCGGCATCGAATATTCTTTGGCTCGCTTTTGAAAAATCAGTCAACCTTCTTGCCGCGAGTCTCATGGCCGGAGCGTGCTGGGCATCGGGCCTTCTTACAACCGTTTCATGCTTCGGGGTCGCCAGTGCAGCTTCGAGTTGGAGCGTATCCTCCGGATGGATCGGCATTTCCTTGCTGACTTCTTTTTCCAGCATGATTTCAATAATAAAATCGGTGATACGCAGACAATCGCCGTGCTTGATTTCAGCCTTGTCGATAGGTTTGTCGTTTAGATAAGTTTTGTTCGACGAGCCCTTGTCCTCGATTATCCATTTTCCGTCTTCCGTACTGTGGACTACGGCATGTTGCCTTGAGACTGCCTTGTCAGGCAAAAATATATGGCTGTTGGCCCCTCTGCCGATAGAAATGGGTCCTTCCATGAATTGGAATTGTTTGCTATTGCCGTCTTTCTGCTTCACAACTATACGCATGGTTTTTCTCCGTGCATTTAATCTATGATAGCTTAGCCTACAATTATACAGAATTTTGCTGATTGTGTCAAGCCGTATGTTATAGGACACACTTTAGATAAGCAAAAAGCGTCATTAATGGGCCTTTCCCCCTGATAAAAACAAAAAAAAGCAAAAATTAAAATGCAAAATTAAGGAAGTGCGCCCGCTTTGCGGGAACCAAGTCATCCCAAAGGGATTCCAAAACTTTGATTTTTAATTTTCTTTTTTACGGATTCGATGACGGTAATGATCCAGGATTACGGCCGCGACGATAACGCAGCCTGTGATAAGACGCTTGGTCGATTCCTGTGCCCCGATCTGGGCAAGACCGTCACCGCAGACTGCGATGATAAGTACGCCGAAGAATGAGCTTACCACCTACCCACGGCCGCACTCCCATCAATCAAATCGAACTCGGCAAGAGCTAATTGTCAGATGATTCTTGCTGCAATAATCAAGCCTAAACCTATTGCATAGAACACGAACATTAGATTGAGTAGCTTATTCGTACCCGCCGGGGCCGATTTGAACTCTTTCCAGATAAAGACGCCCCACAGCGCAGCTACCATTGTTGCTCCCTGACCGAGGCCGTAGGAAATCGCCGGCCCGGCCGTGCCCGCCGCCACGTTGTTCACCGACATTCCTATGCCCCAGATGACTCCTCCAGCAATGCCTATTATATGGAGCCGGAGGTTGCCTTTGCTGAAGTAGTCGCCAATAGGTACCGGCTCACCGACGAAAGGCCTGGCCATCACGATGGTATTCCATATAAAACTGGAAAGAAAAACGCCCAGTGAGAAGATAAAGACAGCAGCGTATGGTCCCATCTTGCCGGTTTCAGGATTCACAAAATCGCTGACCACGCCCCTTTGCACTAAATAGTAGAACAGGCCCATCAATACGCCGGCAACGACTGATATGATAATTCCTTTAGCCGTTGTCTTCTGTTCCCCACTGGCTAACTTCTTGTATGCAAGAGCGTCAATAACAATGGCTATGGCGATAGCGGCGACACCGACAAACAGCAGAGTCGGATTTCCCTGGGGTTTTAGGATGTAGTTGATGATTACACCTTCAACAAGGGCAATGCCGATACCGATCGGAAAGGCCACCGACATACCGGCGATATCGATAGCGGCTACCAGGAGGATATTGGCCAGGTTAAACACCACGCCTCCCAGAAAGGCAAACCCAATAGCTGCGCCGGTCGCCTGTTTCAAGTCTGTTATAAATCCCCTGCCGATTGAGCCCATGCTCCCCATAGTCAAGGCCGCAATTAACGACAGCAGAACAACACCGATACAGTAGTCCCAATAAAACAGTTGGAACTTCCACTCCTTGCTGGCCAGCTTCTGGGTATTAGCCCATGATCCCCAGCAGAGCATGGTTACGACGCACATCATCACTGCCAAGGAGTAAGATTGGATAATTACCATTTTGAAATCTCCTTTTCTCAAAAACTGTAATGTTATGTGAGCCTGAATACTACTCAACTGTTCATAAAACTCTCTACCTCCTGGAGCGTAGGCATCGAGGATTGCGCTCCCATCTTGGTAACAGACAAGGCCGCTACATAATTGGCGAACAAGGCAGCATCCAAAAGCGCCTTGTTCTCGGCTATACCGACTGCCAGGCTGCCGGTAAAAGCGTCACCTGCCGCCGTACTGTCAACTGCGTCCACCTTCTGGGCTGAAACATATCTGGTTTCTTCGTTATCAGCCAACAGAAAGCCCTTGCCCCCTAAGGTTAGAATTACGGCCTTTATGCCGCGTTCCAACAGATTCATGGACGCTGCTCGTGCGGATTCTTCATCTGTCACTTCTATTCCGGTAAGAATCTGCGCTTCGGTTTCATTGGGCGTCAGCACGTCCACCAGCCTAAGCAGCTCCGGACCAAGCTCTCTTGCCGGCGCCGGATCCAGAACAAAAGGCACCTTTAGGTCGTTTGCCATTTTAGCTGCAAATTCTATCGTCTCCAGCGGCACCTCCAATTGGGCGACCACTGCACCGCACGATGCAATGTCTGATTCCGCCCTTTTAACGTCTGCCGGGGATAATTTCAGGTTCGCTCCCGGGGCGACAACTATCACATTGTCACCAGCATCGTCAACGGTAATCAACGCCACGCCGGAAGGAGCTTCTTTTGTTTGCACGACATATTCTGTGTGAATACCAACTTTTTGAAAATTGCTCAAAGATTGCCGACCGAAAATATCGTCGCCCAATTTCGCTACGAAGTACACCTCGGCGCCAAGTTTCGCAGCAGCGACAGCCTGGTTCGCACCCTTGCCGCCGGGCGTCATGATGAAATCCCCACCCAATATCGTCTCGCCTTTGACCGGTATCCGCGGAGACTTTATAACCAGGTCCATATTGGAACTGCCGACAACCACAATTTTTGGTCTGTTCTGCTCCATACCAATATATGTATACCCAAAATTTAGAATTCAAATTCAAAACAAGATGATACCACATATAATAGCATAAGGTTCAGATTTCCCTAAAAGCTAAGTGAACCAGCTTCAAAATCTTTTATTATCTTAAACGCTTCTTCAATTTTCATTATTCCATCACAATATTTTACCATCAACCAGTTCAGATGTTTTGCGGGCTTTCTTTAGGGCATCTAATTCGACATACCGTTGATTCATGGTAAATGCAGTTCTCACTCCGCTGGCAGAAACCATGTCGTTGTCTACAGATTTATCAAGGTGTACTGTTTCGGGTGAATCTGGTGGCGACAAAAATACAACTTTGTAAGTTTTACCTTCCTCCCGTAATCCTTTTTCCAACAAATAGTCGACCAGTTTGCCCAACTTGCCACTGTGCAGGCCTTTACTCATTTCAATGCTTTCTTCACAATCAAGTATCTTCGGAACCAACTCATGTATCTTATTGCCATGGTAAAATGCCATATGGGTTACGTTTTTGAAAGACCGATTCGGCTGGCAAACGTATGCATGGAATTCTTTATATTCGGGCCAAGCATGCCTGGCTGGAATAACAAGAGTATTTTTTGATGACCCAATAAGCTCTTCATTGTCGAGCATTGTTTGCAATTCCCGCAACAGAAATGCTTCTCTCTCAGAAATCACTTCCTTTTTATCCTCAAATAAGTCATCAATAGCTTGGTTAAGTGACGCGAAAGATGCCCACGTAATACAAGGGTCTTTAATTTCGTCAATTTGTGTCGGTTGTTTTGTATCAGGAGTTAGCACCAGCAGTCGTTTAGTTTTTTCGTTGCTATTGTCAAATCTTTTGAGGTGTCGTTTAAGTTGGTTTACGTTAACGGCATTGGGTTTTGTTTTCGTTTCTATAAACAATCGGCAACTACTGACAATTTCCACGTCTGGAATTCCTTCGCCACCCCTTGATGGTTGATTCTGGAAACGAATTAGTTCAAATTCAGATTGTTCCAGCAAAGCAGCCAAGATCCGCTCACAACGAGTTAGCGACAATGACCGTAACACAGCTAAAATTGAAGCGGTGATACGGTTTTCTCCAGCTTTATATGTTGAAAAAATACTTTCGCTCATAGAATTACTCTCCAGAATACAATCATTCATAGACCTAATTTCAGCATAAGTCCCTCTCACCTTCAGAGGATTGGATATTATAACGACATTTATGTTGTATTTCAAAAACAATCCTATCGCTAATACTTTCTCATGTGTGTGCGCACACCCGCAAGGGACCTGTCTGCCTTGTTTTTTATCGCTTCCCATACGAATACTAGCAACCGCTGTGTGAGCTACGGGTGCTTTATACCATATATTCTACTTCACAGACTCCGATGTCAATGCAAAAACAACTACCTCAACTCTAAGTCACGATTCCCACCCCCGCCCATATTAGATATGGCCCTGGCTGAGATTGTCGATTTGAGTGTGGTTAAATCAAGCCAATCCTATGTAAATATGTCACTTCGTCAATCTACCAACCAGTAAGTCCTCGAAGGCACCCAGGTCTTTCCATTCGGTGGCGCAGTTAATCGCTTTGCCATTGTCGTTGATTCTCGTGAAGCCATCGTCTGTCACGATGATCGGCAGCTTTTCCATCTTCACCAGATCGGTTGACATCGCCAGATAAATAGCGACCGTATCGAAAAGGGTTGAACTGCTCGAATTACATTTTTGATCGACCCTTTTATCGAGTTCGGCCTCGCTCAAATCTTTGTTCCCGATTCGTATTCCCTGTTTCTGCCATGCACGATAATTTTCCATTAACGCGCGGGCTAAAGGGCTGTTTTTGTTAAGCACTTTTTGATACTTCTGGTTCTTAATATGAATGATGCCGCACGTATCGAGCGGCGTAATCGTCATCTCCCACGGTGCCGTAAAGACCTTTTGCGCTTCTTTGACAAAAGCTTTGACGTTATATTCGGCGCTGGGCTCAGGATTATTGCCATAGCCCCGGCGAACGCTGCCGTGCATGCCGACAAATTCCGCCTTCTTAGCGATCTTAGGCTCGCGCTCGAGCGCTGCGGCGACATTGGGTAATGGGCCGACGGCGATTAATTTGATCGTCCCGCGTGATTTCATAATCGTGTCGATTAAAGCCTGCACGCCATCCTCGTAAATCGTGCCGGGATAAGATGACAGCTCGTAGTCTTTTGCCCACGCATCCTGCCGATGGTGACCTTTGTGCTGCTGGACGCCGATGCCGATGGGGATATCCGCCCTGCCGACGGTTTGCAGGAACTTCGCTATAGTTTTTGCTTTCGATTGTGTGTTGCCGACCTCGGTGGTAATCAGTTTAACATCGAACTCGGGCGATTGCAGGAGCAGGGCCAGCGCCCAGGTATCATCGATGTCGTCGCAGATATCCGTATCGAAAATGACCGGGATTTTTTGCCCCGACGACCGGGAAGAATCGCCGCTGGTCGCACAGGAGCTTGAAGTTGCAAGAAACATGACCAGAACTCCCAAAAATAAAATCCATCTGGCTGATAAAACAAACTCCCTCAATCGCGCACCTATTGAAATCTTCGCCTCGTTCATAGTCTGGTCTCCTAACTTCGAAAATTCCTGATATTCACTTATTGCCAACTATAGTAAAAGGCCGCATTTTGTCAAACAATTTGGTTTCTTCGGCGATTGTATTTGTATATCATTTATAGTAATGATTCAGAAAGAAAGAATAAAGCTGCTTAACAAAAGCCGGCTCGGCGGCGGAAAGTATGTGCTCTACTGGATGCAGGCCGCACAGCGAACCGAATACAACCACGCTCTGGAATACGCAATTCGAACGGCCAATAAGCTGAAGAAACCTGTCCTCGTATTCTTCGGTATAACGGAAAGCTGGCCCGAGGCAAATCAGCGCCATTACCATTTCATGCTTGAAGGACTAAAAGAGGTTCGAAAAGCTCTTGAAGCAAAAGGCATTCAAATGGTCATCCGGCGAGATTCTCCCGATTCCGGCGCGACTAAACTGGCAAAGGATGCCGCTCTGGTTGTCGTCGACGCCGGACAATTGCGAATCCAGAAGAAATGGCGGGCGAACGCAGCAAAGCTAATCGATTGCCCGCTGTTTGAAGTTGAAACAAATCTGATAGTCCCCGTGGAAGAAGCTTCGTCGAAAGAGAATTTCTCAGCCGGGACGTTCCGGCCAAGAATCACAAAGAAACTCGATTACTATCTGGTTCCGCTCAAACAAAGTAAACCGAAACTCGATTCGCTCGGCTTGAAATTCCGCACGTTCGATATTGACGACATCGACAAAGCTCTCTCGAAACTTGATATCGACAGAAGCGTCACGAAAGTCGACAGCTTTCACGGCGGCACAAAACAGGCAAAACGCAGGCTCAATAATTTTCTGAAAAACAAGCTGGATCGCTTCTCCTATTTGAGGAACAACCCAACCCTTGAATATGTTTCAAACATGAGTCCGTATCTGCACTTCGGGCAGATTTCACCTTTATATATTGCACTGAAGGTCTCGGAAACTTCCAGCGCCGGCAAAGAAACATATCTTGAGGAACTCATTGTACGAAGAGAACTCAGTCATAATTTCGTTTTTTACAATGACCGCTACGATAACTTTGCCTGCCTCGAGTCGTGGTCAAAGAGGACTTTGAACTTCCACCGCACCGACAAAAGAGATTACGTGTATTCGCTCGATCAGTTCGAAAAAGCACAAACCCACGACCCCTACTGGAACGCAGCACAGAAAGAGATGGTACTCACCGGCAAAATGCACGGGTATATGAGAATGTACTGGGGCAAAAAAATTCTTGAATGGAGCAGGAATCCGCAGACCGGATTCAAAATCGCGCTGCAGCTCAACAATAAATACGAACTTGACGGCAGAGATCCGAACGCCTTTGCCGGCGTGGCCTGGTGCTTCGGCAAGCACGACAGGGCCTGGGGCGAAAGGCCCGTCTTTGGCAAGATTCGTTATATGAATGCCGCCGGACTCAAAAGAAAATTCGATGCCGACGCTTACGTGAAAAAAATCCAGGCACTGGAAAAAACATAGTAGAAGGTGGCGCTATGCGAGTGGTAATAACAGGTGCGACAGGTTTTATAGGCAGGGCATTATGCAAAGCACTTCATAAAGATTATGAAGTAATTGCCCTGTCTCGTGACGCAGGCAGAGCTGCCAAATCGGTCGGCGACATGGCTAAGGTAATCGAATGGGATGGAAGAACGACCGGAAGCTGGTTTAAGCAGGCAAACGGAGCGTTCGCCATCATCAATCTGGCGGGTGAAAATATTGCTTCGGTCCGGTGGAACGAATCGAAAAAGGCCGGCATACTTCACAGCAGGCTGGATAGCGCCAGAGCAGTTCTTGAGGTGATAAAGCAAGTGGACAAAAAGCCGACTGTGGTAATTCAGGCCTCGGCTATCGGTTACTACGGCCCGCGTTCGGATGAGCATCTCGATGAAACCTCGACACCGGGCAAAGGATTTCTTGCGAACGTGTGCCAACGCGTTGAAAGTTCTGCGGAAGAAATTGAGGGACTGGGAGTTCGTTGCGTTGTCATTCGCACCGGGATCGTTTTGGGCCGGGACGGAGGAGCCTTTGCCAAGCTCGTAAAACCGTTTCGATTTTTCCTCGGCGGGCACCTCGGCAGCGGCAGGCAATGGTTCTCGTGGATACATCTTGACGATGAAGTCGCAGCAATAAAATTCCTGTTGGAAAACGAGCATCTTAAGGGCGTTTTCAATCTCACGGCGCCTCAGCCGGTCACTATGAAAGAATTCTGTAAAACCATGGGCAAGGTCCTGCACCGGCCGGCCCGTCTGAACGTCCCGGCATTCGCCGCCAGACTGGCGTTCGGCGAAATAGCAGATGAAATGCTCCTGTCCGGACAAAAGGTTTTGCCAAAACGATTGTTGAACACAGGTTTCGATTTTAAGTATACTAATGTAGAACATGCTCTAAATGATATTGTAAGTTAGGAGAAAATCATGAGCCTTGCAGAATATTTTAAGAACATCAAAGGCCTGGGGGTACTGGCGACAAGCGATTGCGAAGGCAACGTCGATATCGCCGTTTATTCCCGGCCATATATTATCGATGAAACAACAATCGCGTTTAGTATGCTGGAGAAGCTGAGCTATTCAAATGTACAGTCCAATCCCAAAGCCGCGTATATGTTCGCCGAGCAGGGCGAAGGATACACCGGCAAAAGACTGCATCTGACAAAAACCGGCGAAGAAAAGGACCCGGACCGTATCAAAGAGATAAAACAACAGCATACAAAGACTCGCGAGCCCGACGAAAAAGCCCGGCACCTGATTTATTTCACCGTGGACAAGATTCGCCCGCTCGTGGGTGACAATGCTTGATAGTTTTTTGGTGGGCACCGCACACCATTTCGTTTTTTTAAGAGACCTTTGAAGGAGCGCAGATGTATATAATACCGGCAATCGACCTGCGGGACGGTAAATGTGTAAGACTTATCCAGGGACAGTATGACCGCCAGATAAACTATCGTGACAATCCCGTCGAGCAGGCCAAGGAATTCAGCTCGGACGGGGCCGAGTGGCTTCACATCGTGGACCTCGACGGCGCCAAACTCGGCCGGCCGGTTAATACCGATACAATATCAGCCATAGCGGCACTTGGAATCCTGAATATCGAGGTCGGCGGCGGGCTGCGCGACGAAGCTTCCATAAAACAACTGCTCGACATAGGTGTTAACAGAGTCATCATCGGCACAAAAGCCGTGCAGGACTTCGGATGGTTCAGCGAAATGGCAAAGAAGTTCGGCGGCAAAATCGTTCTCGGCCTCGATGCTAAAGGCTCTAAAGTCGCAACGCATGGCTGGACGCAGGATAGTTCCCTGACCCTGCTGGAATTTGCCGCCGAGGCGGCGAAACTTCCCTTAGCGGCGATAATTTATACCGACATAGCGAAAGACGGCATGATGTCAGGACCGAACTTCGAGAGAACAAAAGCTCTCGTCGAGGCGGTAGATGTCCCCGTAGTAGCTTCCGGCGGCGTTAACACAGTAGAAGACATCAGAAAGCTAACCGAATTCAGCCCCGAAGCAGCCATAATCGGCCGAAGCCTCTACGAAGGCACCCTAAAACTCACTGACGCGATAAAAGCAACACAGCAGTAAATATATACTTTCTATAATATTCTGAGCACTAAG
>Ga0307380_10008044_pt1 | contig 13587 bp, 26 predicted proteins | sample UN3MG_FD_202239 | JGI IMG/M metagenome (GOLD analysis project Ga0307380, IMG submission 202239) | Soil microbial communities from Risofladan, Vaasa, Finland - UN-3 | ecosystem: Environmental > Terrestrial > Soil > Coastal area > Acid sulfate soil | place: Finland: Risofladan, Vaasa | collected... | reverse complement strand
GAATCCAATTGTGACGGTAGATGGATTCGAACCATCATTTTCAGCGGGAGAAGCCAACGTCCTAACCATTAGACGATACCGCCAGGTATCAATATCTACATTGATTCCTTCCATACTTCCATGAAGCAATGGATTTTGTCGTTCCATTCTCTATCATGTTCTACATGAGTATGACATATTGGTGGTGAATCAAACCAATGACATTGCAAGAATTCAAGATAACAAATCACATTTTGATCATTTATATTACTTGATAAACTCATTGTTGTCGGCGGACCAAACATTTTTGTCATTTCAACTGCTTCTTCCAAATTGAAACAAGAAGTATATATTGTTTGACTTTTACAAACATTATAGTTTAATGCTTTGGAATCAAGCCATAAGCTCCAATCAAAATTGAAAGTCATGATTCTACCAAACTTATTGTCTTCCACCCAAAAAGCTCAGATTCTGTTTTTGACAAGATATCATTATCTTTCAAAACAAAAGCTTTGAATTTGGAAAAAAGTTCATCGGATGTTTGTACTGAAAGTATCAAGCATATTGCTGTGATGATTTGCGAATCACTTACGGCGTCTTTTTTGTACTTGAAAGAGATGCTTGTTATCTCATCAAGCATTCTGGTTTCATACAAATTAGATGAAACCGATTGTTTGCCTGGTCTATTGAGCAACACAATCATCTTCAAATCACGGTCCAGAAAATGTCCAAGTCTGTGCTTTATCATAGACTCGAACAAATTAGGGAAAAATTTTATTTCTTCCATGATATAAGACAACTCATCTTTATCCATTGTTTTGATGTATTCTCTCACCATTTTCTTTGCTGATTTGAATTCAGCTTCTTTCAAAGCTTTTTTTACAACCGCATCAGCAAGATCTTCCAACATGTCCTTTTTTGCAAATTCTACTTTGCCTTTATATCTGAAGATAGCTGTCTTATCAGAATTGTACTGATAATTATTATAATTGGAAGTCTTTGCCGTCATCGTTGTTTCTGTTGTCGTTGCATTTGTAATTGGAAGTGTATATTCTACAAATTCAATCATTTCGACAAGATTTTTCCTGTCCGTTTTTACTTTTTTGATCACTTCATTGAAACAGTTGTTGCAAACCCATTTGTGGGTTGTAATCTCTTGTAGTATATTTTTTCCACATATACAACAACAACAAGTAAATCCGCTTTGGTACGACATTCTTCCACATTTGCATCTCTTGTAAATTTGTTTTTTCATAAGAACTTTCAATAGCATTGCCCAACATGATTGATTGAATCATATTTTGGATTGCCGTTTGCATATTCAAGCCATTTATTTCTTTAGATTGATTTTTGTTTCAGGTGATTTGAAAGAAATTTTAACCCGGCCTTTCCATCCCATGTAGTCTTTCATCACCGCACCTACTTTATCAGAATATGAATTCTTTGAAAGAATCGTGGATGCATAATATTTCAGCCTTCTCGATAAAGGCAAAACTACTGTTATCATATGCATACAGTATCTTTTTTTCTTTATCTTTTCATATTCAACGTCGTTGCTCCCGACTTTATGATTCTTGTCGCTGAACAATCTCGCTACCAAAATTTTTATTTCTTCTATTGAATTAATGTCTTTTTCCATAATGTCACCTGCCAAATCGCACCAATTGCTGCAACTGATCTAATGGGCTCGAAGCCGACACTAAGGGCAATGATATTTTAGTTATTGCTTTTGTTTTATTTTGAAGAGTTGCTTCTGGAAAACAATTACCTATCAACTCATCCAATTCAGAAATCGACATTTCAATTGTTGTTTCCATCAAAGCAAAACATACATTTTTAATAACTTCTTCTTTCATATCGAAAGGTATCAGTCCTTTTTTCAAAAGGGCTTCTATTACAAGCCTGATCATGATTTTTGTATTATGGTCATACACCATCAACATTGTTTGCTGGTCAACAAGTTGCTTTCTCAAATGAGAATTGTCTTCAGAAAGATTTTTCATATCATTATCGAAAATTTCAGTATTTTCAGTAAAAGACTTCAAAGCATCTTCATGCTCTAGTTTGAGGTCTAGAAGATTTTCTGCAAGTTCATTGTTGGTTTCACCAAGAGAAATATTTTCTTGGTCCAAAGAAGCGGCTTCTTTAGAAAGTTCGACAATTTTTTCAAGCATTTTTTCTTTGAAGGACAATTCGTTCATATTGGAACTCCATTTTTAAACTAAAGAAACAAAAAAAGTCAACACCCAGAATATATATTGCTCACTTGTTGTTGTTGTAATGACGATTCACTATGACGTATGCGGACTTCTTTTGCTCTTCAGAGAGAAATCCCTCATGTGCCGCAAGAATTGCTTGCGTCATTTTCACGTCGTCATTTTTCAACGCCTCAAAAAGTTCGATACTAATCTTTCTTTTCATATAGAACTTGTAACCAAAAGTACCTACCAATGTTGCTGTGGCAATTGTTCCCGCGATTATAGGTGTATACATTTAATGCTCCTTTGTTTGGCAAAGATTGTTTCAAGATATATTTTGGCGACGGTAGATGGACTCGAACCATCATTTCCAACGGGAGAAGTCAGCGTCCTCGGTTTATATCAATAAACCTTCCATTAGACGATACCGCCAAAAGGCATCAGTTCAAAAAATATTCGGCGACGGTAGATGGATTCGAACCATCATTTCCGGCTGGAGAAGCCAGCGTCCTCGGTTTATATCAATAAACCTTCCATTAGACGATACCGCCAAAAGTCGTCGATACTTCCTATCTTTTTCTAATCAGATATGGAAAGCACCTTTTACACCCTATGTTTCCACAATTGTCTTCATGACAACTGCTCCACTTGGGATGGTTGTTTGCTACGCATTTTCCCTTTCTCTTCTTGTTCTTGGAAGTACCTCTCAAGGATTCATAAAAAGCTCTTCTCGCCAATTTGAAACGGCGCTTTTCTTGCTTCTTTTTGTCCGACCTCATTCTTTTCGCAGTTTTACCCATTTTTCACCTCAAATTAAAAACACCTGGTTTGCGTTCGTTCCTTGTTTTTTTCAAGATATCATCTGTTTTGATTATAGATGCCCTGTTCTCGGCATCACAAATTGTGACATTGTTGATGCGTTTACATACAAAAGGTTTCTTTTTATCTTGTTGTGCTTGTATTTTCTTATGATAGACAAATCTCCTTGTTGCGGCTCTTGTTGAACTTACCACATCAACAGGAATATTGAAAACAACCGTATTGTCCTTTGCGCTGGACAAAGAACCTGCTTTCAATTTCTTGTTTTTTTCATTACATCCAACAAACAACAACGTGAATGCGATAATCAATGATGTACTATGTCTCATTATTCCTCCATCATACCATTTTGTACCCGGCTTGTCAATTGTTTTTTTTACTGTGTTTGTTTTTGGTAAGGACTTCCACACGTTTTACATTCAATCAGGTCGCCCAATTTGTCATATATCTTGTCCAGATAATCAAAATCTGCTGGAAAAACCACATACGAAGAATTGAGCCTACTGAATATTTCAACAGGAACTCCTGTCTCTTTCAAAAGAGAAAGTCTCTTTACAAAGAAAGGACAACACACCATACTATTGTAACACAACGCAGCAACAAATTGCCCATCAGAAATCATTGTGATTTTATCGGATAAATATCGTTTGCAGAAATTCTCTGATGGAAGATAACGAATTCCAAAGCCATCCCCTGCAATTCGACAATACAATCTCAAAAAGAAATTGTTTTTCGGAATCAAAATTGATTCAAGATCATTATCTAGAATGCATTTTGTCCAATCAATCATTGAAACCTACCTCGATATGGTGCCTCTATTTTATAGACGATCACCGCATCACATAATATGTTGACCATCATTTTGCCATTCTTGACAAACAACGAAGCCCCATCTTGGGGTTTGATCTGACTACCGTTTTCATGCTTCATGTATGAAGCATACAAAAATCCTGATATATTTTTTTTTGCTTCGTTGTTGATGTTTGCTGCCGCCCCACAAAACTTGACGGTTCTAGTGAACGGCAGATAATATACATGAAATGTTATTTCGCTTTTTGATTTTGTAATCATTGGATATGAATCCCGACAATGTGTTGTTTCTTCTTCAAGAATATTGTTCGTTTCAAATGTAGAAGCTCCCGGATCTTGATGGAAATCTTTTTTTTGATTCCCCAAAATCCGTACATCTTGTACGCTGTATATGTATTCATATCAAAATATGAAATATGTAAACCACATGATGCCAACGAAAATCAGCAACAACACCGGAAATATTATCAATGGAGGATTGCTTAAAAAATCTTCAAGAGTCTTCATATGAACAATTTTCCACAAGAATTACATTAGACAATGTATTGACTATAATTGATTTCAATTTTGATTCCTCAAATCATCCAGGAATTTTCTTACTTCACTCAATTTCATATCAGTACTTGCGCGAATTTGCAGGACGAGTTTTATAAACTTATCTCTTGGTATATCACACAATGACAATATAATTCCCAAATCTTTTTTGGAAACCCCACCTTCCATTTTTTCTTTCAGTTCAGTCAACTCCGACAACCTTTCTGAATAGACTTTCTTGGATATGTTGAGAATACTTATTTCAGTATTCTTTTTGTCTAGATTGTATTTGAGCAATCCGGCTTCGCGGGACAGTTCGTTTATTTTATCAAGCAACATGTCGTTTGTTTTTTTCATAGTATCCTCATTTAAACATAAAAAAAATCAAGACAAGTATTATAATCGTTGTTCCAAAAACGATACAATGATATATTATTTCGTCTTTAAAGGAATTCAAATTATAGTTCGATTATCTAGATTTTGTTACTTCAATTCCTATGTTGTTTCAACAGATTAGCATCGAATGCTTTTTCTATTTCTCCTTTGATCACTTTGGAAAAAAACTTCAACTTGAACGGCAGATCGAGATTCAATGTAATCGTGGTATCGGTAAATACTATTGTTCCGCTGATACCACTGGCTGGACCAGATTTAGCATCATACACGAATTCATCAGAAGTCCTCCACACACCCTTGATCTTGAACTTTGAAAGATCTTTCTGCAAAGCATCAACGGTATCTTTGATTTCCCGTGCCGACTTGTTATGGTTTCGTGTAATAGAAATCATTTTCTTTTCCTTGTTTTGGCTGTCAGTTTTTGTTTGTGTCCGTCAAGTCCAGTTCTCTTCAAGAAGATTTACCAATTTCTTGATCCTGTTGTTTTGTTTCGACGAGTTTTCTTCCAATTCTCTTATTCTGGTAACCAATTTGATATTTTCCTCAGTGGTTTTTTCCAGCTGATCAATAAGCGACTTTTGCTCGGAGAATTCAAATTCTCCGATCAATTGCTGTTCCATTTTGATGGAGTGGAACTTGAGATTACTTTTTATGAACGAACAAGCAAACTCATTCAAATTCCAAGTCTTCTTTGCATCGTCCACTATATTGTCGATTTGCCATTTGATGCAGTCAAACACTTTCAATTTAGACATTCTCCTGCCCTCTATATACCCATTATATCATTTTGGATGCGCCCTGTCAATATATTTTTTAGTGACGTTCGTGGGTGTTTCGCGTCACCTTTTTACACAAGAAATAGCAGGACTGACATTGTTATATCTTGTATTCGTAACGATATAACAAATGTTGTTATTAGTTTTATCTTGAAAAATCCTTGTAATATATGGTATGTCGGTAATTGTTGATTTCCCTTCTAGAGAAAAAGAATCTATTTTATAATCTGGTGTTGGTTCATCCATTTTTTTCAATGGAGCGCAAAAGATAAACAAAAAAACCACCAGTATTAAAATAGACAAAACAACAGTAATCATGGTAAATGGGTTGATTTTCATAATTCTCCAATCAATATAATCATTTAAAATATTCATCATAATTATAGTACATGTTGTTTTCTATTTCTTCTTCTGAGACATCCAAGTACAACAATTCATCATATGTTTCCTCGAAACTATTGGAAAGTCTTTCTATTTCAAGCTCCAATATCTTTATCTTTTCAAAAATTTCTTTTGTTGGATTTTTTTTATATATACTACAATGTATGTGAAATTGTTTTTTACACCTGAAACGATGCAGCCCATTCAGACGAACCTTTTTAAATAGTTTGATTTTTCTCAAAATAATATCTTTCGCATGATTTACATATGCTTTTTTTAAAACCTGCGTCTGAAACCATTTTTTTCCATTCATCTATTGATTGATAACTATCATAAAGCATGCCATTTGTACAAATATTGCAGTACCATAAATCTGCAATTTTGTAGCGACAAGTACGGTCTGTCCCAATTATACATTCAGAACAAGTACATGCTTCACAGAATATAAATTTTTCTTGCATTAAAAATCTTCCAGGTTTCCAGAATATTCTTCTTGAAGAAAAAGATCATTTTGGAATCCTTGTGTTGAAAACATAAAATATAAATCTTTATCATCTACAATTTCAAAATCACAATCTTGGTCATCACTATTGTTTCCATTAACTTTGGATACGGCTTTGAATTGAATTGTCACGTTATCATCCTCCACACAATGTTGTTTTGTTCTTTGCAATCCAAGCAGTGCCATGACAACAAGCGTTACGCATTCTTTCCAACGTCTTGTCTTGGACTTTTTCTCCGTGCTCCATCCGCCTACAACATGACTATAACATTAATGACGACTGCTGTCAATATATTTTTTATGTTGTTCCTGAGACAGAACCTTCAAATATACTATATATTGTTTTCAACCGGCATGTAGCCATCCCCACATTCAACATACTCTTCCAACAGGTCTCTCGATTCATTACAAGAACCGCCACGCGGTTCACATTTGTGATGAAAATATTGATCTGGTTTGCTTTTGGCAGGAAGAGCAAAAGAATTACGAGGAATTTTTTTTGTTGATTTCTTTTTCATAATCGTTTGATATATTCTCGGTTGCATTTCTTGCAACGATTATAGCATAAACCTATTTTGCGAAGCTCACTTTCGCTCCACTTTCTGTCATTTTTCCAATATTCTTTTCTTCCATCAGCATATTCAATAGCAGGACCGTCTTCCCTATGAAACTTTCCTTCTTTATACCAAGATTTATATCCATCAGCATATTCAACAGCAGGACCGTCTTCCCTATGAAGTATTCCTTCTTTATACCAATGTTTTTCTCCATCAGCAAGTTCAACAGCAGGACCGTCTTCCCTATGAAGTATTCCTTCTTTATACCAATCTTTTCTTCCATTAGCATATTCAATAGCAGGACCGTCTTCCCTATGACGCTTTCCTTCTTTATACCAATATTTGGTTCCATCAATATATTCAATAGCAGGACCATCTTCCCTATGAAGCTTTCCTTCTTTATACCACTCTACATACAAACTGTTTTCAACAGCTGGACCATCTTTCCTATGACGCTTTCCTTCTTTATACCATTGTTTTTCTCCATCAGCATATTCAATAGCAGGACCGTCTTCCCTATGAAACTTTCCTTCTTTATACCAACGTTTATTTCCATAATTATCTTGTATCATTATTATGATCTATCTTACTGATGAAAATTTTTGAACATCTTTTACAAGAACCACGAAATAAACCCATTTTACAAAGATCTTTGTTTGTACATATTCTACCATTTTTCCAATATTCTTTTCTTCCATCAGCATGTTCGATGGCAGGACCGTCTTCCCTATGAAGTTTTCCTTCTTTGTACCAAAGTTTGGCTCCATTAGAATATTCAACAGCAGGACCGCCTTCCCTATGACGCATTCCTTCTTTATACCAATGTTTTTCTCCACTAACATATTCAACAGCAGGACCGCCTTCCCTATGACGCATTCCTTCTTTATACCAACGTTTATTTCCAAAAGCATCTTGTATCATTATAATTCATTCTTTCAAATTGATTTTCCAAGATAAACTTTCTCACATCTTTTACATTTACTATAAAACAACCCTACTTCATTAAGTTCATATTCGGTCCACTTTCTGTCATTTTTCCAATATTCTTTTCTTCCATCAACACATTCAACAGCAGGACCGTCTACCCTATGAAGCTCTCCTTCTTTATACCAATATTTGGTTCCATTAACAAATTCACAAGCAGGACCGTCTTCCCTATGAAGCTTTCCTTCTTTATACCAATGTTTATTTCCATCAGCATATTCGACAGCAGGACCGTCTTCCCTATGACGCATTCCTTCTTTATACCATTGTTTTTCTCCATCAGCAAATTCAATAGCAGGACCGTCTTCCCTATGAAACTTTCCTTCTTTATACCAACGTTTATTTCCAAAAGCATCTTGTATCATTATAATTCATTCTTTCAAATTGATTTTCCAAAATAAACTTTATTACATCTTTTACATTTACTATAAAACAACCCTACTTCATTAAGTTCATATTCGGTCCACTTTCTACCATTTTTCCAATATTCTTTTCTTCCATCAGCATATTCAACAGCAGGACCACCTTCCCTATGACGGTTTCCTTCTTTATACCAATGTTTTGTTCCATTGGAATATTCAACAGCAGGACCGTCTTCCCTATGAAGCTCTCCTTCTTTATACCAATATTTGGTTCCATCAGCAAATTCAATAGCAGGACCATCTTCCCTATGACGCATTCCTTCTTTATACCAACGTTTTGTTCCATTGGCACCTTCAATAGCGGGACCGTCTTCCCTGTGATGCTTTCCTTCTTTATACCAATCTTTTCTTCCATTAGCATATTCAATAGCAGGACCGTCTTCCCTATGAAGTCTTCCTTCTTTATACCATTGTTTATTTCCAAAAGCATCTTGTATCATTATAATTCATTCTTTCAAATTGATTTTCCAAAATAAACTTTCTCACATCTTTTACATTTATTATAAAACAACCCTACTTCATTAAGTTCATATTCGGTCCACTTTCTGTCATTTTTCCAATATTCTTTTCTTCCATCAACACATTCAACAGCAGGACCGTCTACCCTATGAAGATTTCCTTCTTTATACCATTCTTTGTCTCCATTAACATATTCAATAGCAGGACCGTCTTCCCTATGACGTTTTCCTTCTTTATACCAATGTTTGGTTCCATTAACATATTCAATAGCAGGACCGTCTACCCTATGAAACTTTCCTTCTTTATACCAACGTTTTTCTCCATTGGCATATTCAATAGCAGGACCGTCTTCTCTATGACGATGGTCTTCTTTATACCAATATTTATCTCCATTAGCAGATTCAATAGCAGGACCGTCTTCCCTATGAAACTTTCCTTCTTTATACCAACGTTTATTTCCATAATTATCTTGTATCATTATAATTCATTCTTTCAAATTGATTTTCCAAGATAAACTTTATTACATCTTTTACATTTACTATAAAACAACCCTACTTCATTAAGTTCATATTCGGTCCACTTTCTGTCATTTTTCCAATATTCTTTTCTTCCATCAGCATATTCAATAGCAGGACCGTCTACCCTATGAAGCTCTCCTTCTTTATACCAAAGTTTTGCTCCATCAGCATATTCAACAGCAGGACCGTCTACCCTATGAAGTTTTCCTTCTTTATACCAATATTTATTTCCACTAACAAATTCCATAGCAGGACCGTCTTCTCTATGAAGTTTTCCTTCTTTATACCAATGTTTATTTCCATTAGCAAATTCAATAGCAGGACCGCCCTCTCTATGAAACTTTCCTTCTTTATACCAACATTTTTCTCCATCAACATATTCAACAGCAGGACCGTCTTCTCTATGAAGTTTTCCTTCTTTATACCAAGATTTTTCTCCATCAGCATATTCAATAGCAGGACCGTCTTCCCTATGAAGCTTTCCTTCTTTATACCAAAATTTATTTCCATAATCATCTTGTATCATTATTATAATCTATCTTACTGATGAAAATTTTTGAACATCTTTTACAAGAACCACGAAATAAACCTATTTTACAAAGCTCTTCATCTGTCCATACTCTACCATTTTCCCAATATTCTTTTCTTCCATTAGCATATTCAATAGCAGGACCGTCTTCCCTATGAAGATTTCCTTCTTTATACCAATATTTGGTTCCATCAGCAAATTCAACAGCAGGACCGTCTTCTCTATGCTGCTTTCCTTCTTTATACCATTTTTTGGTTCCATCAACATATTCAATAGCAGGACCGTCTTCCCTATGACGTTCTCCTTCTTTGTACCAAGATTTATATCCATCAGCATATTCAATAGCAGGACCGTCTTCTCTATGAAGTTTTCCTTCTTTATACCAAAATTTATTTCCATAATTATCTTGTATCATTATTTATTTTATTCCACTATCATATTCTATTATCATACAACAAACTCTTTCAAAAAGAGCTCATACACCGTATAATTCTAAAAAATTGGATTACCGCAATTTCTCATAGCCTGTTGCATAAAGGCGGAAATACAGATTTCATAAATATAAAATAAATGTTCTTGAAAACATTAAAAATATCAAGAACGATTTATGATTTCTGTACCAACAGGTTCATCCTGCGAGTCTTTTTTCATTTTTAAATTTAAGGCGACCACATTCCTACAGCCAGTTGCTTTGCTTTTGTGGCTCCATTTCTGGATCAGCTTGCAGACCATTTGATTTCCTACCTAAGAAACTTTCTTCTACTCACAACAATTCAAGGAAACCTTGTTTGTTGTTTTTGAGTACTTGTTCTTGTATGAGTAATCTCAAACTTTTCTACAGCAACTGGTTTGCCTTTGCAGGTCTTTCAACTTTGTTGTTTGTTTTTTTCAACAGTTTTATTATATGCTATTATAAAATCCATGCAATATTTATTGCATATCGAATCTTTAAAACAATCATGAGATTTACACCACGCTCCCCTTTCATTACGAATCTCTTTCATTGTCTTTATAGATCCACCTTCTCCGATAATTGAACCTATATGACAACCTCCTTCTCTCATTTGCATCGTACATGGAAAATGCAAAGTATTTGAAACAACCATATCATCCAATGGAAGCCAACATCTTTTAGGAGATATTCCCCTCATGTTGATACCTTTCAAAATGTTTCCAATTCTGAATCTCAGGATTGGATGAACTTTCAAAATATCTTCAGGAACCAATTCCAAGGCAGGTATCAATCTGTTGAATTGAGTAGCAGAAGAAAATCTTATATCAGCAACACCAAGAGAATGGATGAATTTTATTATATTTGCGGAATCATCTACATTGTCTTTATTAAAAACCGTTGATGCCGTGACATATGAATGCTGACTGAGGTAAGTAATTGATTTTACTACTTTTTTCCAAGCCCCATCAACACCAGCCATTTTATCGGCAATATATGGATTCCTTCCATCTATTGAAATTGAAAAATGAGTAGCACCAAGCTCAATGAGCTTTGCATATTTTTCAACAGGGAACGTTCCGTTTGTAGACAACGAAATGAAAGGCACTCCACCATCACTCAACATTTTGACAAATGTTTCAATGTAAGGACTGCACATTGGTTCACCACCAGAAAAACTGGCATGCTGCAAACCATGATCAATCCATCCTGATATGATATGTTCTGCATTGTTTTTTGAAATCGTAGTACCGTATTTGGAAGATAGTCCTTTACAATAAGTACATTTCAAATTACAAGCATCTGTTGCTATCAATTCACATCGTTGCAATCTAGATGTGGTTGATGCGGTTTTTGCCCTTTCTTCGGTTATAGCTGGGAAGCCTATATCATCCAGTTTCATTTCTGAATGCTCCAATTTTCATTATCTCTGCGATGTTTGCATGACCATCATAAAATGGAATAATTGTAGAATCTCGGGATGATATGATTGTTGTTACTCCGGGTCCATGTCCTGACAACTTACTATCTGAATGAACTACAATACCAATTGTAATTGCTCCGGTTCTATGAGTTCTTCCATGTGTTCCATCTTGATCTATCAAAGCAACGACATCTCCCAAACGGATTTTATTTATATTCAATTTATTGACAAGATCTTCATCTTGTGTTGTAATATCATAATCTCCAACAGAGATATTCAACGAACCAATACCAGAGCCCATCAATTCGCTTGGAATGTGTTTGGTAACTCCTACAAATAGTTTGCCGTTTTTTTCTATAATTGGAAGTTTTGCTAAAAGATTTGGACAGATATTTGCCATTCTAATATCAGGAAATTCATCCAAAGACAGACCTTGCCCAAATGTCCTGACCATGAAAGTATCATCATGTGTCAATTTAAACATCACATCTTTTGGAAAATCAATCATTACCCTGTCAGAACCACCATGCATTCCAGTTACAATTCCAACTTCGCCTTTTGCATCGCCAGAAACAACAACAACTTCATTACCGATACATGACAGGAAATTATACGAAGCATTTTGATGCTCGGATCCTTTCGAGGAAACGCCTGGCTCTATATGATCTCCAGCCCATCCAAATGCAGAATTTCCTACAACTACATTATAACAAATACCACCAGTCCCAGGACAAGAAAATGGACGACCGTTTGAGTCAAAAAGAAAACCACCATGACTTTCAGATTGGGATACCTTGCCGGAAACCGACATCATAACAAGATTGTTTTCATTTGTTTTCAACATCAATCATCTCCATTCATATTGTAAAGTGTCATTTGATATATCCCTTGATACAATCATCTAACACTTCAGTAAAAACTTTATTGTCATATACACGTTTTGTAGGATTATTCCCATTCTCGTTTTTTACAGAATAAAGTCCACACTTGTCAATCAAAACAATATATTTGATATCATCTACCATGAATTCAAGCTCGATATCAATATCGAGATCGAGTATCTCGGCACCTTCCATCTCAATGATCGAAAGATATGATCCCCTGTCAAAATCTACATCATATCCACGAAATCCAAGATTGAATATTTCATCCATGTTGTTTTTTGATTCCTGTCTTGTTTCAATAATGTTTGTATATGGTTTTGCAAGTCTTGCATTTCTCAACTTTTAAAATTGGTTCTATTTGAGCAGACCATAAATTCATCCTTTGATCACTCCCAATGGTCTCAACTCTACAAGAATTTCAACCAAATCTCTTTGATTGTCCATGACGGTGGTTATATCCTTGTAAGCACCGGGCGCCTCATCTAGATCGGAAACATTACGTACATCATGTACGACGCCTATTGCGTCCAATCTTGCTATCTCTTCGTTGAGATCTAGTCTTCTTTTTGCTTCTTTACGCCCCATCTTCCTACCGGCACCATGAGAACAAGACATAAAAGAATCTCTATTGCCAAGTCCTCTTACAATATAAGAACTTGTTCCTTGCGATCCTGGTATGATTCCGATGGTTTTATCCGAAGCAAGTGTCGCACCTTTACGATGCACGTAAACATTCTGCCCGAAATGGTGTTCTAGAGAAGCGTAGTTGTGAGCTATGTTTATCATAGGCTCACAGTCCATTTCGCTATTGATATTCGACATTGATTCCAATACCCTTTCCATCATCAGTTTCCTGTTGGACAGGGCAAACTCCACACAATACTGCATCTCTTTGAGATAGGAATCACCTTCTTTGAAATCTGTTGGGAAAAATGCAAGTTGCCAATTTTTCGGCACAGAAGAAA
>Ga0307380_10008041_pt1 | contig 13592 bp, 10 predicted proteins | sample UN3MG_FD_202239 | JGI IMG/M metagenome (GOLD analysis project Ga0307380, IMG submission 202239) | Soil microbial communities from Risofladan, Vaasa, Finland - UN-3 | ecosystem: Environmental > Terrestrial > Soil > Coastal area > Acid sulfate soil | place: Finland: Risofladan, Vaasa | collected... | reverse complement strand
ACCGTCGTGCCGGGCACGCACTCGCCGATCATGTAGAGTTTGCCGTCGGCGCCCATCACGACGCGGTACGCCCGGCAATCGATCGCCAGGCCCATTTCCTGGAGCAGCGCGCCCTTCCAGTCGTAGGCTATCCAGATAATCTTGCCACGCCCGTCGTAGGCGTGCACGAACGGGATGGCCAGGATCTCGTCGCTGCCGGGGGGCCTGTAATCGTCGTAGCCGGTAACGTAGATGAGACCGGTCTGCACGTCGCAGGCGATGTCTTCGAGATGATCGCCCCGGAGGCCGAACCGCTTGACGACCTTGCCGTTGCCGCCGATGATGGAGACCATGGCACCGGCCAGTTGGACGGCGCTGCCGGCGGGTCCGGGGGCGATGCGGCCGTTATCGTCGCGGGCCTTGGTGGCCCAGAGAAGGGCGCCGCCCCGGGCCATCTTGGCGGCGCCGAAACTGCCGGTGGCATAAATCTCGCCCCCGGGGCCCACGTCGACGTCGCACACCGAGCCGTCGAAACGCATCGACGAGAGGATTTTACCGTCGCCGGGCGAGACACGCATGACGTAGCCCCGCCCGCCGTGGACCCAGGTGTGGAGGTCGGTCTTCAGGAGCAGCCGCTGGCCCCCGTTCGTCCCCCCCACGACGAGCGTGCCGTCGGGCTGGACGCCCACGCCGGTGACCACGTCCCCCTGGTCGGCCCCGATGTAGGTGGAAATGACCACTTCCTGGCCCGCCGCCGGAGCGGCAACGACCGCAACCAAGCCAAGTAACGCGCACGTGATGCGCACCATGACCTCCCCCCTTCAAATATGAGGACCCCAATCCGACGCGCCCAGTATGGCCCGGCACGTCTGGCCTGTCAAGATGCATCCGCGCGCACCGGTACCTCGCTTATACTCAGACGCACGAAGGAGCTAAGAATTCGGAGTTAGCCGCGGCGCTTGCGCCGCGAGGGTCACTTCTTGCGGATGTCGTAACAGACCAGGTCGTCGTGGTCGCGCAAATACAATTTGCCGTCGTGAATAACCGGGTGCGCCCAACTCTGGCCGTTCTTGACGGCGATCTTGAACCGGCCCTTCAGCCGGTACGCCTCGGGCGTGGCCTCGACCAGGGCCATCTGGGCGTTCTCGTTTCGGAAGTACACGTGCCCATCGGCCCAGGTCACGGCGGCCGAGCCGCTGCCGGGCTGACGGTCGGCCTGCCACACGATGCGGCCCGTCTTCAGTTCGATGCAGACGGGCTTGCCGCGGCCGCGACCGTGTCCGGCGTAAATGTAATCGCCCAGCAGAATCATGCCGCCGTGATGGTTCTGGAAGGTCTTCGGCTCGAGGAAGTAGACCTCCTCGGCCTTGACGCCCTGGCCGTCGGCCGACAGTTTCAGCAGGGCCGCGCCGCCGTCGCCGTACCCGGTCGAGACGAACACGCGGTCGCCGCTCGGGATGGCGTCGGGGATGTCGGCCGTCCCGTTGGCCACGCGGTTGTAACCCCAGAGGAACTTGCCGTCGCTCGCCCGCACGCCGATGGCCCCGCGTCCGACGATGGTCACGTACTGGCGGACGCCGGCCGCCTCGGTCACGCAGATCGAGGCATACCCGGCGCCGTCCTTGCCCTTGCCGCCGATGTCGGGCATGGCGCACTTCCAGACGGTTTCGCCGGTCTTCTTATTGAGCGCCGCCACGATGGCGTCCTTGGCGCCGGGGGTGCAGATCAGTTTGTCGCCATCGGTCTGGGGCGACTCGCTGTAACCCCAGCTGGACATCATGCGCCCCCCGAAATCCTTTTCGAAGTTCTTGCGCCAGACCTCCCTGCCGTCGGCCGCCTGCACGCACACCAGGTCGCCGTGGGTGCCCAGGCCGTAGACCAACCCGTCGTCGACGGTGGGGGTGCACCGGGTGCCGTCGCCCCAGGGCTTGCCGACCTCGGCCGCCCAGAGTTCCTTGCGGGTCTCCAGGTCCACGGCCAGGATGTACTGCTTCTCGTTGCGGTCGCCCATCGTGTAGAGGCGGTTGCCGACGATGGCGACGCTCGAGAACCCTTTACCCAGGCCGCTCATCTTCCAGAGCAGCGGCGGCCCATCGTCGGGCCACTCGGCCAGGAGGCCCGTCTCGGCCGACTTGCCGTCGTGGGTCGGCCCGCGCCAATTCGGCCAGTCGGGCACGGCCGCCGTCGCCGCTACACAAAGAACCAGGAGCGCAGTCAGAGCAATCGAGAAACGCACCATCCGGGAACCTCCTAATGCCACAAGGCTACTTCGCCACTTCATCCCGCCTGGCGGCCTTCCCAGGCCGCCAGGAACACACGTCAGCCCCGATCGCGGCGGCCTGGGAAGGCCGCCGCGCGACAAGTTGCGTTGCACGACTAACGGCCCCCCCTTGCTGTGACGGGCCGCGCCGCGGCCTATTCACCGCGCGGCCCCGGCCACGGGGCGCGGTAATCATAGGGGCAAGCCGCGGCCGTGGCAAGAGGTTCATGTGCGCGGCGGGTCCCCGTACCCGCCGCGGTAAGCCGAACATCCTGCGCGGTGGGTGCGGGGACCCACCGCGCAAAGTGGCGCTGTAGCCCTACCCGGCCCGGGCCTTGGTGACCTCGTAGCGGAACCGGCCGGCGAGGTCCGTCAGCCGGTCCCAGTCGCCCGCGGCGATGGCCTTCGTCTCGACCAGGGCCGACCCGGCGCCCAGCATCACGGCCCCTGCGCGGATGAACGGCCCGGCGGTCTGGAGGTCGACGCCGCCGGTCGCCATGAGTTTCAGCAGCGGCATGGGCGCCAGCAGGGCCTTGAGATACTCGGGACCGCCCACGCTCGCCGGGAAGACCTTGATGACGTCGGCCCCAAGCGCGTGGGCCTGGAAGACCTCGGTGGGCGTATACGCCCCGGGAATGACCACCACGTCGAGCGAACGGGCCGCCATGACGACCTCCGGCACCAGCACCGGCCCGACGACGAACCGGGCACCGGCGTCGACGGCATCGTCGACCTGGCGCGGCTCGATGACGCTGCCCACGCCCACGAGCACATCCTCGCCGAACGTCTCGGCCAGGCGCCGGATGCCGTCGATCGCACCGGGCACCGTCATGGTGACCTCGACGATCGGCACCCCGCCGGCCGCCAGGGCCTTGGCCACGTCGACCAGGACGTCGGCCGATTTGGCCCGGACCACCGGCACGATTCCCACGCTGCACAGGGTCTTCAGAACCTCGTCGCGCGTCATGGCGTACACTCCTTGTCTGGTCCCGCCAGCGATGGGGGGAAACTCTACAGCGCTTTAAGAGTGCGTATTCACACCACCACTTGGGCGCGGTGGGTCCCCGTACCCACCGCGCCAACCCGCAGTTGGACCTCGAGCGCGGCGGGTGCGGGGACCCGCCGCGCAAGAACGCAACGTTAAACTGCTCTACCCGACGTCGCCCGGGGAGGCAACTACTTCATGGCCTCGAGCAGCCGCTTGGCCTCAGCGGCCTGCATCGTCTTGGGGAACTCCGAGAGGATCTTCATGCAATACTGTTTGGCCGACTCGAACCGCCCGGCCCGGAAATAGTTGTTCGCCAGGCCGAGCCACTCGCGGGCCTCTTCGGCGGCCTGGGCCCGCTTGATGCGGGCCATGAGTGCGGCGTCCTTTTCGAGTCGCTCGCGCGCGGCAGCGGCCTTGCGGCCGGGGTCGGTGTCGGCCCCCTCCTGGGCCACGCGGCCATAGATCTCGTAGGCCTCGGCCAGTTTCTCGATGCGGGCGGCGCGGCGCTCGGCGGGCGTCAACTCCTTCTCGGTGACGGCAGCGGTCTGGACGCCATCGGGCTTCTTTTCGGGCGGCTTGGTGGGCAGTTTCGATACGGGCTTCTCGGGCGACTCGGTCGGCTGGGGCGCGGGGTCCGGCGGCTTGGCGAGGGCCGCGGCTTCGGCCTCGAGGGTCTCGGCCCGGGCCAGGTCCTCGGTCAGGCGAGCCGCCTTGAGGGTGGCCTGGAACTTCGGGTCGCCCTCCAGTTGCCGCAACAGGGCCCCGGCCTCCTTCGCCGGGTACAGGCCGAAGTAGGTCCGGGCGATGCGCCTGAGTTCGCTGATGCCGGCCGTGGGCGCCTCGCCGGAGAGGAAGTCGCGGGCCACGAGGAGTTCCTTGCGGGCCTCCTCGGTGATGATCTTGAGTTCGTTGAAGGCCTTCTCGGGATACGGCGAGTCTATCCGCATGGACTCCATCTTGGCGCAGCGCAGGAGGAACCGGACGGCGTTCGTCTGGTCGCCGGCGGCGCGGGCCTTCATGCCTTCCTTGAAGGTTTCCTCGGCCTTTTCGCGCCAGCGTTCGCGCGCAGCGTCGGGGTGTTCCTCAATGACACCCATGCCGACGCCCCCCCGCGCGGGCGCCGGCGCCGCCAGCGCCGCGAGCGCGACCAGGAGGCAGGCGGCGGCGATTCGTCTCATGGCTACACCCGTTCAATCAGGGTCTGCGTCCGCAGGATCGTGTTCTCGGCCGGAAAACCGTGCCACACGTGCACCAGCAGGCCCGCCCCCCGAGGCTCCGGAACGGCGTACGAGAAGGCCCGCTTGCCGGCCTGGCGCGGCCCGTCGTCGAAGAGGTGCCCCTGCCGGGCCGACGCCAACAGGTCCTCGGCCTCCCGCAGATACGTCTCGGGCGACGTGGCGTCGACCTGGTACGCCATCTGGTAGACCAGTGCCCCCCGGGTCTCGAGGCGGTACTCGCGGTCTCCGGCCAGGTCGACCGTCCGGGCCAGCCCCCGCTTGGGCAACTCGGTGTCTCGCGGCGCGATGACCTCGGCAATGGTGTTGGGGCCGTCGGCGAACGTGATGACGTGGCCGCCCTCGATCAGCCAGACCTCGCTCTGGAACGCGGCATGGCCGAGACTGCACCGGGCCCGGATGTCAAAGAACTCCGGGTGCAGCGCCCGCAGGAACACGCTCAGGCGCAGGTCCGTGACCGTCAGTTGTCGCTCGCCGCCTTCCATGGTGGTCTCCTTGTATTATACGAATCGGCTACCCACGCGCCAAAGCGTGATTCGATTCGCGGCCTTTGCCCGCGAAGGAGGGCAAGCGGGGTTCCGCTTGACTTTCGCCGCCCTCCGCGGTCTGCTGGTGCCCGCACCACCTGGCCCGAAAGGAACGCGCCGATGGCACTCACCAAGGTCTACCGCCGAGAGGCCCTGCGGGCCATCGCCATGCCGCTGGGAGGCATCGGCACCGGCACCATCGCCCTGGCCGGCGACGGCAGCCTGCGGCAATGGCAGATCCAGAACCAAGCCAACCATGCCGCGTGCGTCCCGCACTCGTTCTTCGCCATCTGGGCCAGGACCGACCGATCCCCCGGCGCGACCGCGCGGGTCCTCCAGTCGGCTGCGCTGTACGACACCAAGGGCCCCCCCGCCCCGCCGACGTCGAGCGACCACGTCGTCCCGCCGGCGCACCGCGACCTCCTGGCCCGGTTGCCGGGCGTCGAGGCCACCGAGTTTGTGGGGCGCTACCCCATTGCCGAGGTCACGTACCGCGACGCGGCGCTGCCGGTGGACGTGACGCTGGAGGCGCTGAGCCCGTTCATTCCGCTGGAGGCCGAGGACTCGGGCCTGCCGGCCGTCGTCTTCACGTTCCGCGTCGCCAACCGGACCGACCGCAAGGTGTTTGCCACCCTCGCCGCGACGCTCCAGAACGCCGTCGGCTGGGACACCGCCGCGCCGATTACGGGCGTGCGGTGCGCGGCCTACGGCGGCAACGTCAACTCGCTGGTGCGGCTGGGCGGCCTGACGGCCGTCTCGATGACCACGACCCGCCTGGGCGAGGACCACGAGCAATACGGATCGATGGTCCTGGCAGCCCCCAACCCCGACGCCGGTGGCCTGACCCACTGGGACGACCTGGACGCCTTCTGGGCCGACTTTTCGGCCGACGGCGCCCTGACCGGCGGCGCCGACCCCGGCCCCAGCCGGCCGGGGCGAACGTGGAACGCCGCCCTCGCCCCGCGCCTGGAACTCGAGGCCGGCGAGATTCGCACCGTCACGTTCGTCATCGCGTGGCACTTCCCCAACCGGTGCATGAACTGGGACCAGCACTGGTCGCCGGCCCAGGACGCCAAGAGCCGCTTCCACCTGGGCAACCGGTACGCCAAGCGGTTCCGCTCGGCGCTCGACGTGGCCCGGTACGTGGCCGAGGACCTGGAGCGCCTGGCCGGGGCCACGCGCCTCGCCCGCGACACGTTCTACGACACGACCCTGCCCTACCCGCTCATCGACGCGGTCACCAGCCAGATGAGCATCGCCCGGACGCCCACGTGCCTGTGGACCGAGGACGGACAGTTCCTGGGTTTCGAGGGATGCTGCGGCGCCTCGACCGGTTGGGCCGGGGCCACCGGCGGGTGTTGCCCCATGTCCTGCACCCACGTGTGGAACTACGAGATGGCCGTGGCCCGGCTCTTTCCGGACCTCGAGCGGACGATGCGCGAGGCCGAGTGGACCGTCCAGCAGGCCCCCGAGGGCTACCTGCCACACCGGCTCGTCATGCCCCTCTACCTGCCGCGACCCTGGGACCGCGACATCGGCGGGCCCGAGAAACCGGCGCTCGACGGCCTGTTGGGCGCCGTCCTGAAGACCTGCCGCGAGTACCGCGCCTGCGGCAACGGCGAGTGGCTGCGCGGCCTGTGGCCGCACGTCCGCCGCGCGGTCGAGTACGTCTGGCGCGAGCACGACCCCAAACGGACCGGCATCATCGCCAACGAGCAGCCCAACACCTACGACGTCTCCATCTGGGGCGCGAACACGTTTATCGGCACGCTGTACCTGGCGGCCCTTCGCGCGGCCGAACAGATGGCCGGCCTGTGCGGCGAACCGGATTTTGCGGCCGAGTGCCGCACGGTCTTTCGGCGCGGACGCCAGGACCTCGACGCCCGGCTCTACAGCGGCGAGTACTACGTCCAGGACGTCGACCTGAAGGCCCATCCCGAGCAGGCCTGGGCCGCCGGATGCCACAGCGACCAGTTGCTCGGCCAGTGGTGGGCACACGTGCTCGACTTAGGTCACGTCCTGCCGGCGGCGCACGTGGCAAAGGCCGCCGCGGCGATCGTGCGGCACAACTTCCGGCAGGGGTTCAAGGGGTTCCGGCAGGCGCCGCGGGTGTTCGTGACCGACCAGGACGCCGGCCTTCTCATCTGCACCTGGCCCAAGGGCGGCCGGCCCAAGGTGCCGACGCTCTACTCCGACGAGGTCTGGACCGGCATCGAGTACGAGGTGGCAGGCCTGTTGCTGTTCGAGGGCAAGACAGGGCCGGCCCTCAAGATCATCAAGGCCGTCCGCGCCCGATACGACGGACGCAAGCAGAACCCGTGGAACGACATCGAATGCGGCGACCATTACGTCCGGGCCATGGCCTCGTGGGCCCTGCTGGAGGCCGCCTCGGGATACACCTACGACGCCGGGGCCGCCGACATCGGCTTCGCGCCGGTCCTCGCGCCCAAGGATTACCGCGCCGCGTTCGTCGCCCGCGACGGGTGGGGTACCTTCGCCCAGAAGGCGACCGTCCGGCGGCAGACGGCCGAGGTGCGGTTGGCGCGCGGCACGCTCGAAGTCCGGACGCTGCGTCTGAAACCCCTGCTCAAGAAGGTGAAGTCCGTGACCGTGACCGTGGACGGCAAGACGCTCAAGGCCAGGTCGCAGGACGCCGACGGCCGGCTGTCCGTGTCGCCCTCGCGTAAACTCGTCCTTCGCGCCGGCCAGACGCTTACCGTCACCCTATCCGGATAGCCGTGTCCGCGCCACGGGGAAGTGCGGGCTGTCGGTGCGGGCGGTCGTGAAGAGCGTCTCGGCCCGCGCGACGACGTCGGCGTGGTCGGCCGCCACGTCGCTCTTCTCGCCGAGGTCCGTCGAGAGGTCGTAGAGTTCGGTCTTGCCGGGGCCCTTGGCGCGGCGGACGGCCTTCCACCGGCCCATGCGGACGGCTTGGCTGAACCCGCCTTCGTGGAACTCCCAGTACAGGTACTCGTGCTCGCGCTGCGGCCGGCCCACGAGCGCCGGCAGGAACGAAATGCCGTCGATACCTTTGGGCGCGGCCACGCCGGCCAGGTCGCAGGCCGTCGGCAGGAAGTCCCAGAACGCCCACGCATGGTCGCTGACGGTGCCGGCCGCAATGCGCCCGGGCCAGCGGGCCAGCGTCGGCACGCGGATACCGCCCTCGTACAGGTCGCGCTTGATGCCCCTCAGGGGTCCGCTGGAGTTGAAGAACGCCGGGTCGCCACCGCCCTCACGGTGCGACCCGTTGTCGCTTGTGAAAACCACGAGCGTGTCCTGGTCGATGCCCAGGTCTTTCAGCCGGTCCATCAGGCGGCCGACGTCGCGGTCCATCCGCGTAATCATGGCGGCGTGGTTCTTCTGGGCCTGCGGCCACGGCTGGTCGGAGTACGGTTCGTCGCTGGGCACCTCCATGCCCTCGCGGCCGGCCTCGTTGTTGGCGTGCGGAATCGTGAACGCCAGGTACAGGAAGAACGGTTCCGCCCGGTGCTTCTCGACAAAGGCGAGGGCCTCGCGCGCGAAGAGGTCGTGCGAGTACTCCACCTTCTCCGACGCCACGCCCGCGCCCGACTTGTCTTCCTTGGGCACGACGTTCTTCAGGGGCACGCGCTCCTCGTTGCGGTACAGGTGCGTGGGCCAGTAGTTGTGCGCGTGCCGCTGGTTCAGGTAACCGAACCAGTAGTCGAAGCCCTGCCGGTTGGGGACGCCGGTCGTGCCGGGTTCGCCCAGACCCCACTTGCCGACGAGGCCGGTGGCGTAGCCGGCGGACTTGAGGAGTTCGGCCACCGTCACGTCCTCGGGCCGCAGCGGCACCAGCGCGTTGCCGCGCACGTGGGCGTGGCCCGTATGGAGGCCCGTCATCAGGCAGCACCGCGACGGGGCACAGACCGTGCTGCCGGCGTACGCCTGGGTAAAGCGGACGCCCTCGGCGGCCAGCCGGTCGAGACGGGGCGTCCGGATTCGCATCTGCCCGAAGCACCCGACGTCGCCATAACCCAGGTCGTCGGCCAGGATGAAGATGATGTTGGGCCGGCGTGAGACGCCCGGGCCGGCCGAGGCGAGGCCCTCCGGGCCGCCCTCGCGTTTCAGGCTACAGCCCGCGGCCGCGGCGCCTAGCGCGCCGAGACCCGCACCGAGAAACGATCGCCGCGTCACCAGCAGTCGCCGGGCATGGTGGGTCATCGGACGGGCTCCTACTATGGCGGTTCAAGACGGGATCGTTGCACGGCGGGACAAGACCCGCCGTGGCACACGGCCGGCCGGGCACCCACGCTGCAAGACCTTTATCGCCGAGCGCGGCGGCCTTCCCAGGCCGCCGCGTAGCCCCTGCGAAACGGCGTGCTGGTGGCCTAGGAAGGCCACCAGCCGGAAGTTCTGAGATAGTCTCCTACCGCCGGCCTGGCGCCTCGCCGCGCGCGGCCCGTTGCTGGGCGAGACGCGACATCAGGTCGTCCATCGAAAAGTACCGGCCGGGGCACCGGGTGTCGTCGACGTCGCCGTGTCCGATGATGTGGGAACCGTCGATGCCGTACCGCGCCGCCAGGTAATCCACGAGGCGTGCCAGCGAAGCCATCTGGGCGTCGGTAGGCCGAGACTTCATGAAGTCGCCGACCAGGCAGATGCCGACGCCGAAGTTGTTGTACGTTTCGTCGTCGCCCACCTTGCAGTGGGCCCCGTGTTTCTGCTTGGGCCACCGGCTGCCGACCTCGGTCTCGCCGTTGCCGGAGCCGGTGCCGTTGCCGATGCCGAAATGATACCCCAGTTCATCCCAGTGCCGACCGTTGCGATGCCAGTCGTCAAAGGCGGCGGCCGACCCGCGCTGGGTGGCACTGTGGTGAACGACGATCCACCGCCACGGCCGCTGCCAGCCGCGCACGTCCCAGGACACATCGTGCTCGGGCAGCGACGGCACGCGCGGCAGCACGAGCGGAGGCTTAGTGACCGTGCGGACGGGGATCTCGCTGGGCGACCGGCGCCGGATCGGCTGGTACCGGAACGCGTCGCGCGGCACCGGCGGCGGCGAGCCCGCCAGCCGCGTCGGCCCAGCGCACCCAATGCCCCCGACGAGAATCGTGATGGCCGCCGCCAGTCCTACAAACCTACTTGTCGCGCGGCGGCCTTCCCAGGCCGCCGCGATCGGGTCTGACGCGTGTTCCTGGCGGCCTAGGAAGGCCGCCAGGCGGCATGAAATAGCGAAGCAGCCTTGTACCAGCCGTCCGAGCACGTCAATTCCCTTTCACCCCGCTGCCGGCTCGCCGGGCGGTCACCCGTTCGAGCGCGCTGCGCCAGGCGTCTCGGGCCTCGGTCGTCCCGGCGGCCACGGTCGCGGGCGGCACCGGGTACACCGGCACGCCCAGTTTCTCGACCGCCTTGCGAACGGCCGGCCCGCAGACGACGGCCCCGTCGATGGTAGGCCAGACGCCCTTCAGGCCGAGCAGCCGCGACGGTTCCTTGCCCGGGGTCACCCAGAAGGCAGGACCCGGCGGCGCCCCGCACTTCTGAAGACGCCGGCGGGCCGAAGCGTATCCCTGACCATCCGCCGCCACAAGGTACACGGGATGCCGGCCCGAGGCAAGCGTCTTCACGGCGTCGACGGCGTCGCGCATGGCGGCGTCGGCGGTCTTCTCGTCGGCGAGGGGCAAGAGCGAGACGATGGCGCCGGCGTCGAGCCACACGACGGCATCCTCGCGCGGCCAGACCCAGACGGTGCCCTCGCCGACGACGTCCATGCGATCCTCGAGTTCCGACAGGCCCACCGTGTACCGGTGCGACCCGCGGCCCAGGCCGGGGCGACCCGCCCGCGAGGTCTGCCCGTTGTTGTTGACCCAGAGCCAGGCGGACCAACCGTCCTCGAACCGGGCCACCATCCAGGGCGACGCAAACGGACGCCCGGGCCGGGCACCGCGAATCTCGGCCCGGATGCGCGGCGGATGCCGGCCCAGCGCGGCCACGCCATCGAATACCGTCAGGTGGATCTCAGGCGGGGCACGCAGACGCTCCGCCAGGCCCATGGCCAGGATGACGGCCACGCAGGCCGTCAGCACCAGCGCCATAACCGCCACCAGGATGGACCCGAGGTGTCGAAACACAGCCGGACTCCGGGAGGTCCCCGCTCACACTAACGTGTCGGCCAGAAGGGGGTTCAGGCTTCGATGTTTCCGATGGACCGCAGCCGCGCGACCCGATCGGCGATGGGCGGGTGGCTGGACCAGAGGCTGCCGCGGCCTTTGCGCCGGCCGCGGGCCATGCGCGGATCGTTGATGAAGAGGTGGGCGGTGGCGCCGTTGGCCTGGGGCATGTCGGCCGTGTCGGCCCCCAGGGCCTCCAGGGCGCCGGCCAGGCCCTCCGGGTAACGGGTCATGTGGGCGGCGCTGGTGTCGGCCAGGAATTCGCGTTGGCGCGAGACGGCCAACTGGATGAGTTGGGCCAAGATGGGCGCGATGATGGCCAGGAGGACCGCCACCACGATGACCACGATCATGGCGGCCCCGCCGCCGCTGCCGCGCGACCGCCGTCGGCCCCCGCCATAGAAGATCGCCCGCGTGCCGATGTGGGCCAGCATCACCACCGTGCCCACCAGCACCGCCATGAGCGTCATGAACCGGATGTCGAAGTTCTTGACGTGCGAGAGTTCGTGGGCCAGGACGCCCTGCAACTGGTCGCGGCTGAGGCGTTCCCTCAGGCCGCGCGTCACGGCCACGTGCGCGTGCTGCGGGTCGCGACCGGTGGCGAAGGCGTTCATGGCGGGAGTCTCGATGACGTAGAGCCGCGGCATAGGCAGGCCCGAGGCCAGGGAGAGTTCCTCGACGATGTTGTGGAGTTGCGGGTCCGCGTCTTTCGAGATGGGCCGGGCGCCGCTCATCGCCAGGACGGCGCCGGGGCCCTGGTAGTAGCCCACCAGGGCCATGATGATTGAGACGACCATCGCCAGGACGATGCTCGGGACGGCCGCACGCCAGTCGCCCCAGATGGCCCAGCCCAGGACGCCGCCCAGCACGCAGATGAAGAGGACGAACACGATGACCAGCAGGACGCTGTTACGCTTGTTGGCCGAGACGAGTTGTTCGAACTGGGCCATGGTTTCGCCTTGACCGACACGCGCCGCGCAAGCGCGGCGGCTAACTTGGCACTCGATGCGCCCGCCAAGGCGGGCGGCTAACTTGGCACTCGATGCGCCCGCCAAGGCGGGCGGCCAGCAACACTCGTCAGGCCCAATCGCGGCGGCCTAGGAAGGCCGCCGCGCGACAACTGACTTTGTCGGCGTTCACAGCCGCCCATTCTCGTAAACCGTCTCGTACATCGCCACAATGTTCTCGGTGGGCGAGACGGGCTGAATATTGTGGCACGGGGCGCAAATCCACCGGGCGGGCCAGGCGAAGATCCGCAGGTTCTCCAGGACCTCGCGGCGGACGTCGTCGGGCGTGCCGAACGCCAGGGTCTGCTGGTTATCCACCGCCCCGTGAAAGGCGATGCGGCGGCCGAAGTCGCGGACCAGGCCCTCGCGGTCCATCCCGCGGCACCGCCACTGGATGGGGTTCAGGACCTCGATGCCCGTGACCTCAATCAAATCGGGGATGACCTCGCGGGCCGCGCCGTCGGTGTGGTAGAAGACGTGGATGCCGTGGGAGCGGGCCAGGTCGGCCATGCGTTTCTGGTTCGGCAGCAGGAACCGGCGGATCAGGTCCAGCCCCATCAGGAGACCCGCCTGGCTCCCCAGGTCCTCGGCTACATACGTCAAATCGATCCGGCCGCGCGCCAGGTCGAACATCCGCTCGTTCACCCGATAGTGGTAATCGAACAGGCGGCCCAGGATGGCCCGCGCGATGTCGGGCTCGGTCAGGAGGTCCATGTACGCCTGCTCCATGCCGCGCATGCTGCAATACAGCAGAAACGGCTCGAACGAGCCGCAGCGGACGGCCCGGCGTCCGGAGAGGCGACCGACGTTCGCGCGGAAGGCGTCGAAGTCGTGGGCGTCGGGGTCGGGCCAGGCGAAGGCCTCGACGTCGTCCACCGTGCGGGCGCCCGCCAGCGGACTGAACGCCACCTCGTCGTAGGTGCCCGCCCCGTAATCGACGCGGCGGTTGCGGACGCCCCAGATGTCGGCCTCGGGGTCGTCGGGGTGATGGTGGACCGTAGGGGGCAGGTGCGCGAAGTCGACGCCGTCGATGTGCAGGCGCTCGTAGAGGGCGTCGGTGTCGGCGCAGGAGAGGTCCTTAAGGAGCCGCGCGGTGACCTCGCCCGTGGCCCAGTAATCGGTGGGCACGCGGTCGGGTTTCTCGCCCGCCAGCAGGGCCAGCCATCGCTCGCGTGAAGTCATGGGCATGTGGAAGATACCTGGCGCGTTCTAGAGCATTCTAAGATTGCGTACTTACAGCACCGCTTGGGCGCCGTGGGTCCCCGTACCCACCGCGCCTACTCGCAGTCGGACTTCGAGCGCGGCGGGTACGGGGACCCGCCGCGCAAACACGGGAGGCGGGCCGCGCGACAAGTAGCGTTGTAGGGCCCGCCGCGCGAAGCCGTTGCCGCGCGTCAGAACTGGACTTTGGGGGCCTCGCGGGCGGCCGCGTCGTCGAGTTCGAAGAAGTCGGACGGTTTGAAGCCCA
>Ga0307380_10008039_pt1 | contig 13592 bp, 10 predicted proteins | sample UN3MG_FD_202239 | JGI IMG/M metagenome (GOLD analysis project Ga0307380, IMG submission 202239) | Soil microbial communities from Risofladan, Vaasa, Finland - UN-3 | ecosystem: Environmental > Terrestrial > Soil > Coastal area > Acid sulfate soil | place: Finland: Risofladan, Vaasa | collected... | reverse complement strand
GCAAGCGGTGCCTCGACCGCCTCGCCCGCGACCTCGACTCCGCGGCCGCTCTCGGCGCCGCCGCCGTCGCCGTCCAGTCCGGCCCGGAGACCGACGACGCCTGCCGGCCGGCCGCGCTGGCCGCCACTGCCGAGTCGCTTCGCGCCCTGGCCGATGCCGCCGCCGAATGCCGCCTGGATCTTTTGCTCGAAACCTTCGACTGCGCGGCCGACCGCAAACGCCTCCTCGGCCCGACGCCCCGCGCCGCCCAACTCGCCGAAGCCGTCGCACGTCCGAACTTCGGCCTTCTGCTCGACCTGTCGCACCTGCCGCTTCTCGGCGAGACGCCCGACCAGGCCGTCCGCGCCGCCGGGCCGCACTTGCGCCATGTCCATTTCGGTTCCTGCGTCCTCGACAAGCAGAGCCCCTTCTTCGGCGACAGCCACCCGGGCTTTGCCAGTCCCGGCTCGGTCAACGGTCCCGCCGAGGTCCGCGCGATGTTCCGCGCCTGTTTCGACGCGGGCTTCTTTGCCGAGGGACGACGCCCCGTCGTCAGCGTCGAAGTCCACCCCCAGCCCGGCGAGACCACCGAGACTATTCTCGCCGCCGCCAAACGCACCGTCATCGAGGCATGGGCACTCCTCTGATATGGGTGGCACTGGCGGCTTGCCCGCCAGTGCGCCCTGTGCTCTCTCGCGCGGTCTTGACTACCCCCGAACGCCGGCGAGGGGTATACTATCCCTTATGGAACTCTTGCGCGATCTGGACCACGTGGACCCCCGCTTTAAGGGCGGTGCGCTGTCGGTCGGCGTTTTCGACGGCGTCCACCTGGGCCACCAGAAGGTCCTGGCGCGGACCATCGAGCGGGCCGCCGCGCTCGGTGCCGCGCCCCTGGTCTTCACTTTTCATCCGCATCCTCTCCAGATCCTCCGGCCGTCACTCGCCCCGCCCCTCATCCAGACCTTCGGCCAGAAACTGGAACTCATGCGCCGCCTTGGCATCCGGGCCGTCGTCTGGCCCCAGCACGTCGAACGCATCCTCTCGATGTCCCCCGAGGACTTTGTCCGCCGCGTCGTCGTCGGCACGCTGGCCGCCAAGGTTGTCGTCGAGGGGCGCGACTTCCGCTTCGGCGCCCGGCGCGCCGGCCACGCCGAACAACTCACCGCTATCGCCGCCGCTCACGATCTCCAGGTCGAACTGGTCGAGGACGTCGTCGTGGACGGCCAGCGCGTCTCCAGCACCCGCATCCGGTCGCTCCTGGCCGAAGGCCGCGCCGCCGAGGCCGCACGATGCCTCGGCCGGCCCTACGCCTACGTCGGCACGGTCGTCGAGGGCCACCATCGCGGCCAGCCCCTCGGATTCCCCACCGTCAACCTCGCGGCCCCGCGGTTCCTCGTCCCGGCCGAGGGCGTCTATGCCGGTTGGGCCGAGGTCCACGGACGCCGCTACCCCGCCGCCGTCAGTGTCGGACGCGCTCCCACCTTCCGGGCCTCCGAACCCGTCGCCGTCGAGGCATACCTGCTGGACTTCGACGGGGAACTTTACGGCGACCAGATGACCGTCGAGTTCGTCGAACGCTTGCGCGACCAGCAGGCCTTCGCCGATGTCGAGGCCCTGAAACAGCAGATGGACGCCGACTGCTCCCGCGTCCGGGAAGTGCTCGGCGCGGGCGATTAGGGGACCCGTCTTCGTCCCGACGGGACTTCCGGCTCCGTCTGCGACTCCGCCGTGACCCGCCTTCGTCGGAGGCTTCCGTCTTCGTCCTTCGGACTACGCCGAGACAGGTCGGCGTGGCAAGCAAGTCGCCGTGGCAGGAAATTCCGAAAATTCCAAAAAAAATTTTTGGGGGGCGGGCGGATTTTGGGGCGTTTTTTTGGGGTCCGCGGCCGCGTTTCCAGAGCGGCAGGGGTGTTTTGGGGTGCGGAAGACTCCGCGTGGAGTGCAAAACGCCCCATTTTCATGCGACTGTGGGCGACTTTGGCACGAAAAGGAGCGATCATCGCCCCGGTTTTACCTCGCAAAACCCTCGTTTTAGCGACCATGCTATGGAGCGACGTGGATGGAATAGCCGTTTTTCCGCGAAGTTTGGCACGGGATTTGCATGCCGGGGGGAGGGGGGTTCCGAGTTGGAAGGGGCCTCAAGCCTGCCGTTTATCCAAGGAGGCGAAAAAGGAGGATGGCCGCTTTTTGCTCTTTTTGCCCAAGTGCAATCCGAGATCTGCGTGGCAAAATGGCTTGAAAAGGGATCGTTCCATGTGTAAGTTCTTATCGGTCCATAGCCCGGCCGGATCGGGCAAAGTTCCATTTTCAGCCGCTGTGTGCGGCTTCGAGGAAACTCGAAACCATGTCGCAAACGCGCTATCGGGAGGCCCGAATGCTCGTCCGGCGGCTTTGCCGCCTGCCGGGCGAGGACCGCACCGAATTCAAGCGTAAGGTTGCGCGTCTTCGCGAACACTTCGAGCGGTTCAACGTTGATGTGTCCGAAGTGTGCCAATGGCTGATGGGGCTGCGCCGCGAGTGCGCAGATGCCGATAAGCCCGGCGGATTCGGAACGCTGGGAGATTTCATTCTCGGTCCGGTCCTCGACGCCAGCGATGCCGACGAATCGGAGCGCGACCGGCGGAGGCTTGCCGTCTTCGACGACGTGGCGGGGTTCCGCCGGGCGAGCGACCTGTGTGGCCGCCCTGTCCCGGAATCCCTGCGCCAAGCGATGGAGCGCAGCGCGGGGGGGCGTCGGACGCCGACCTCTCGGCGGCTGTTTGAACGATTCCGTCTGCTTGAACCGGGTCACCGCCTCGTGCTGCTGAAGGCGGCGGCGGAATGGACCGTCGCCCGCTACCAACGCGGCGTCGAAAACTGGCAGCGCCAGCGCGCGGAATGGGAGAAAGAGAAAACCGATTGGGAGGGGCGACACCCAGCGCTGACCGAAGAAGTCCGCAGTCGGTTCACCGATGTCTTTAAGGGGCTCAAAGACCCGGAGAGGGAGGGTTGCGCCGGGCATCCGACGCAAGAAGCCTCGCATCTGCGGGTATGAGCGCCTGCGCGAGAACAAGGACAACTGCGTCTATGCCGGCGAGAAGGGCCACGGACCGCTATGCTGGAAGTATGTGGACTTCGTGAAAGAACAGAAGGCGCGAAATAGAAGGTTCAACAAGAAGCACTTCGCTGAAAACGCGGAGAAGTACCTGGCCTTTCGCGCCGCGCCCGGTGGCGTAGAGCGGGCCAGGGAGGCTAAGCGTCGTGCGCTCGAACGCCTCTACAAGGATGTTCCCCAATGCCGAAGGTGGTTTGAGGACGCTTGGACGGCATACCTCCGGTTTCTCGGGCTCAATGAGCAAACCGTCATGCAATCCCGGCGGTTACCCCATTGTCTCAACATCGGCGAGACGTGGGAGAGGTCGCAGTGCCGGTGGAACCCGCACACCGAGTTGTGCAAGGAATACAAGCGGGCGCTCGAGGGGCTGGACGCCGGGACGCTCGCCTTGGAATCCGAGTACCGCGAGTGGCGGCGAGAGTACATGGCGGGGCCCCGCAAGCCGTCGCTGCGCTATCCTTCGAGCCGCGATTTGCCGATGCCGAAAATCTTTGGCGCGGGCTTCCACGAGATTGATTTTGAGCGGTCCGTCCTCCGCCTGCGCCTCGACGACATGCCGGCGGGGCAATGGATCGAGTTCGGCTTCGTCGCATGGCCCCGGCACTACCGCCCGTCGAAAAAGGAGGTCAAGGTTACGAGCGTCCACGTGAATTTTGTGGGAACCCGTGCCCGTGCGGGCTTCCGGTTCGACGTGCCGCACAAAAAGTCGCGCTTCGACTGCACGCAGGACGAACTCGAGGAGTTGCGCAGCCGCCAATTTCCGCGCCGGGCGCAGGATCAAGTGTTTCTTGAGGCGGCGCGGAAACGGCTGCTCGAATCCCTTTCGGGTGTGGCTGAGCGCGACCTGCGCCTGCTGGCGGTGGATCTCGGCGAGACCGGGGCCTGCGCCGTCGTCTATCAAGGCCGCACGCATGAGAAAGACATTCCGTTGCGGATTGTGAAGATCGAGAAACTCTACACCGAACGGCCCGGAACTCTGGACAAGGATAATACGGGCGGGCTCCGTAAGGAGCACGTGGGCCGACACCTGGAAAAACTGGCCCACGGCGCGGCCGGGGTTGCTGAGCACCGTCAAAAGGAAGGAGTGTCGACCGCGGCTCCCTTTGATCAAGACTTCCGCGGCCTGAAGCGGCATGTCGGCTGGATGATCCGCGATTGGGTGCGCCTCAACGCCGCCCAGGTGACGGCGGCGGCCGTGGAGCACCGGTGCGACCTGATCGTGTTGGAGAGCCTTCGCGGCTTCACCCCGCCCGGCTATGACAAACTGGGCGACCAGAACGAGCGCAAGAAGCGTTGGCTGGCGATGTTTGCCTACGGTCGGGTTCGTCGCAAGGTGACCGAGAAGGCGGTCGAACGTGGCATGCGCGTGGTGACGGTCCCGTACTTTAAGTCGTCGCAGTTCTGCTCGGTCTGCGGTCATGAACAGAAGGACATGAAGCGATTGGGATACTACAAGAGGAGCCGAGAATTCAAATGCGAATGCGGCGATCCGAAGACGAAAAGGAATCCTGACGGGCCAACACCGGCCTCCGGAACCGATTCGCGGCCCGCTTGCACCTGCACGGTGAAATTGAACAGCGATGCGAACGCGGCCCGGGTGTTGGCGCGGGTCTTCTGGGACGAGATCCGTTTGCCGCTGCCGAAGGACAAATTGTCTTGACAGGTGCTAGACGTTTGCTAGAATAGTTTTGCCTTTGAGTCATTGGCTTGGAAAAAGCCCTGCGGACCATTGGACCCATGGGCGGATCCCAGGCACGAAGGCAAAATCGCAAATGTTCGGGCAGTTTAGGAGAAGGACGGATCGCATTTTTTCGGGCGAAACGGTTGCAAGTGGTTTCGGTCCAAGAGGTTACGGAGTTAGTGGTGCGGCTGCCCGTGGATTTGCGATCTGCGACACCCCGCTCCCTGTGTGACGTTGCCGGTGATTGGGTGCGGCTGCCCGTGGATTTGCGATCTGCGACACCTTTCGCTCGCCTTCACCGCACGCCAGTAAGGTGCGGCTGCCCGTGGATTTGCGATCTGCGACACCTCATTCGCGTTCATCGTCGGTCTCCTGTTCGGTGCGGCTGCCCGTGGATTTGCGATCTGCGACACCTCGCGTTCGCCGCCAGGACGACCGTGCCTCGGTGCGGCTGCCCGTAGATTTGCGATCTGCGACATCTCTGACTACATGCCGGTCGGCAGGGTGTTGGGGAGTGGAGTCGGGCGCTTGTGGTGCGGCGGTTCGGGAGAACCGCCGCGCGGTTTTTTTTGCGCGCGGGACCACGGAGGGGTCCAACGGTAACTGGGTCAAGGCGGGCGGCGAACGGGGCCCTTCGATCCCGGCGCGCCGGGACTCAGGACAAGCGGCTTAAGTGTTGCGCGTTGCGGAAAGGCGTTCGGCGAGGAATTTGCCCGTGTAGGAACCCTTGGCCCGGGCGATTTGGTCGGGGGGGCCTTGGGCGACGAGTTCGCCGCCGGAGGCGCCGCCCTCGGGGCCCAAATCAATCACCCAGTCGGCCTGGGAGATAAAGTCGAGGTTGTGCTCGATCACCAGAATCGAGTGGCCTGCGTGGACGAGGCGGTGGAAGGTGTTCAGCAGCGTCTGGACGTCGGCCAAATGGAGGCCGGTGGTGGGCTCGTCGAAGAGGAAGAGGTGCTTTTGGCCTTTTCTGGGTGCGGCAAGGTAAGAGGCGAGTTTGAGTCGCTGGGCCTCGCCGCCGGAGAGTGAAGACGTATTCTGCCCGAGGCGGATGTAGCCGAGGCCGACGTCCACGAGCGGCCGAAGGGCGGAGAGGATGGCCTTGTGCTCGGCAAAGTGGGCGACGGCCTGTTGGACGGTCATGTCGAGGATGTCGTCAATGTTTTTTCCGTTCCATCGGACGTCGAGGACTTTCTTTTTGAATCGCCGGCCGCCGCATTCCTGGCAGACGACGGTGACATCGGGCATGAAGTACATGTCGTGGGTGACCGTGCCGACGCCTTTGCAGACTTCGCATCGTCCGCCGGTGACGTTGAACGAGAAGTTCGCGGCCGAGACGCCCGCGACGCGGGCCTTGGGCGTCTGGGCGAGGAGGTTCCGGATAGCGCTATAGGCCTTGACATAGGTAATAGGGTTTGAGCGGGTGCTGAGGCCGATAGGGCTCTGGTCCACGAGGAGGATGTCGTCAATCTCGTCGTGGCCCACCAGGTCGTCGCATTGTCCGACATCGTCCACCGGCCGGCCGCGGCGGTGCATGAATTGGCCGTAGAGGCAGTTGTGGACGAGGGTGGTCTTGCCGCTGCCCGAGACGCCGGTGACGCAGGCGAGGACGCCGAGCGGGAATCGGACGGTCAGGTTCTTCAGATTATGTTCCCTTGCGCCGGAGATGGTGATCCATCCTTTGGGCCGTCGGGCGTAGGGGGAGAAGGCGCGGGCGGCATGGGTTTCGAGTTGGCGAGCGGTTTCGCTGGCCTCGCAGGCGGCGAGTGAGTCGAAAGGACCTTCGAAGATGACCTCACCGCCGGCTTCGCCCGCGCCGGGCCCGAGGTCCACCAGATGGTCGGCGGCGCGGATGACCTCCGGGTCGTGCTCGACGACGCAGCACGTGTTGCCCTTGGCGATGAGACTGCGGAGGATGCCGAGGAGGCGGTGGGTGTCGCGGGCGTGGAGGCCGACGGTGGGTTCGTCGAGGACGTAGAGGGTGTTGGTGAGGCTGGAACCGAGTGCGGAGGCGAGGTTGATGCGTTGGGATTCGCCGCCGGAGAGGGAGCGTGTCTGGCGGTCGAGGGTGAGATAATCGAGGCCGACGTCGTCGAGGTAGGCGAGTCGGCTGCGGATTTCGCGGAGGAGGACGGCGGCCTTCTCTTCGTCGTCGGGGGCGAGGCGGAGGGAATCGAACCAGGCGCGGAGATTTTTGACAGGTTCCCGCGCGAGATCGGCGATGGAACGGCGCGCGCTCCCCTTCGGGTCGCGGCTAAGCGTACCGGATGCGGGGGGCGGCGAACCAGGCGCGGCGGGGACGAGGAAGACGGAGAGGGCCTCGGGGCGGAGGCGCTGGCCCTTGCAGGTCGGGCAGCGGTAGTAGCCGCGGTAGCGGGCAATCATGACGCGGACGTGGACCTTGTAGCGTTTGGTTTCGAGCCAGGCGAAGAAGCCGCGGATGCCGGGCCAGTCGCCCTCGCCTTCCCAGAGGAACCGCCTGGCGGCGTCCGGAAGGTCCACGTAGGGGACGTCGGTGCGGATGCCGCGGGCGCGGCAGGCGCGGCGACATTCCTTGTGGACCTGTTTGTAGGCGGGGGTCTGCCAGCAGATGATTGCACCATTGTCAATACTTTTGCGCGGGTCGGGGACGATTTTGTCGGGGTCGAGGTCGCTGGTGCGTCCGAAGCCTTCGCAGGTGGGGCAGGCGCCGAGGGCGCTATTGAAGGAGAAGAGTTGCGGTTCGGGGCGGGGGAACGTCCGGCCGCAGCGGGCGCAGTTGAATCGCACGTCGAAGGGGAGGCGCTCGCGCTCGGCGCCGGCCTCATCGAGCACGAGGACGGTCGCGCGTCCTTTGCCGGCCTTGAAGGCCGCTTCGAGCGATTCGGCGAGGCGGCTGCGGCTGTCGGCCCTTCGACCTTGCTCAGGGCGGCTCGAGCATGATGGAGGAGCCGCAGGCTCTTCGGCGAGGACGAGGCGGTCAATAACGACGGCGATTTCGGATTGCGGATTGAAAGACGAAGCAAGATCGGCGTCGGAGATTTCGATCATGCGGCCGTCGATCCAGAGTCGGCGAAAGCCCTGGCGTTGGAGTTCCCGCCTCAAGGATTCCCACGGCCGGGCCTCCGCCTTCGCCCCTTCGGCCTTGCTCAGGGCTTCGGCGGACAAGTCGGCGGAAGCGTTTCCGGCCGCACGTGCGACGGGGGCGAGGACGATCAGGCGCGACGCGGGCGGCAGGGCAAGGCAGGCGTCCACGGCCGCCTGGACGGTGTGCCGCTCGACGCGGATGCCGCAATCGGGGCAGAAGGTCTGGCCGACGCTGGCGAAGAGCAGGCGGAGGTAGTCGGCGATTTCGGTGGCTGTGCCGACCGTCGAGCGGGCGTTCTTGACCGTATTCTTCTGTTCCAGGGCGATGGCCGGCGGCAGGCCGGTGATGGACTCGACCGGCGGCCGCTCGAGTTGCTCGAGGAATTGGCGCGAGTAGGCGGAGAGCGATTCGACGTACCGCATCTGGCCCTCGGCATAGAGGGTGTCGAAGGCGAGGCTGGATTTGCCGGAGCCGGAGACGCCCGTGACGACCGTCAGACGCCGGTGGGGGATGGAGACGCTGACGCCCTTCAAGTTGTGCGTCCGGGCGCCGCGGACTTCGATGAATCGTTGCATGGGCAGAGTGGCTCCAGCGTATCGAACCCTTCAGCCTATACGGGGGGCGGGGGGCGAGTCAAGGTTGGAACTGAAAGTGACGAAAGGACGGAGTGCCTGAGGCGCGGGCCATTGCAATCGCTGGCAAAGCGGGCGGGGGGCTGGCCGCTTTGTTTTGACCGGGGCTTCGCGGCGGCGTATGGTAGAGGTGAGGGAGCGTTTGCGAACGCATGGGACGGAGGAGGGAGCATGGATATTGGGCGACTGGCGGAAGCGGTCGGCGGGGCGGAGTGGCAGCGGGTGATGCTCGGCGCGGTCTTCATCTTCCTCTGCCGCGTCTCCGACATGAGCATCGACACGCTGCGCATCGTCTCGATCGTGAAGGGTTATCGCGGGCGGGCGACGGTGTTCGGGATGCTGGAGGCGGGGATTTTCATCGTTGCGCTGGCGGTGCTGCTTCGGCCGCCGATCCACTGGCTTCAGATGGTCGGCTATGCCGCGGGCTTCGGCGTCGGGACGCTGGTGGGGATGACGCTGGCGACTCGGCTCTCGGCGGAGTTTGTGCTCTTGCGGGTTCTCCGCCGACCGCCGGGCGGCCCGATCGGCGACCGTTTGCGCGCGGGCGGATTTGCCGTCACCGCCGTCACGGGGGAAGGGCGCGACGGGCCGGTCGAGATCCTTTTCAGCGTTGTCCGGCGCTGCCAGGCGCGGCAGGCGCTGGATTTGGTGCGCGAGGTGGATGAGAAGGCGTTTGTGGTGCTGGAGCCGGTGCAACATGCGGCGGGCGGATACCTGCCGCGGCTCATCGGCCCCGGCGTGGCGGTCAGGCGGTAGGGAAGGCGGGCAGGGCGGACGGCGCGGGAATCGGAGCCTGAGGACCCGCAACGGATAAATTGGTCGGGGCGACTGGGCCGCCTGCGGCGGCTAATATTTGAACCTTGCCCGCCGTGGCGGGCAGCGACCTCTATAAAGGAAATGGTCGGGGCGACTGGATTTGAACCAGCGACCTCTGCGTCCCGAACGCAGCGCTCTATCCAAACTGAGCTACGCCCCGACCCGGTCCGCATTCTAGCCGGACCGCCCGCGAAATCAACCCCCCGCCCGCTGCTCGAAGAAGCGGTGAAAGAGTTCCACGAGCGGCGGCAGGAAGAGGACGATCCCGACAATCGTCGCCCCGATAGCCGCCACCAGCACCGCCCCCGCCGCCACGTCCTTCGCAATCTTCACCACCGGGTGACGCTCGGAGCTGATCGCGTCGGCCAGCACCTCCAGGCCCGTGTTGAACGCCTCCGCCACCCACACCAGCGTAATCGCGACCGCCAGCGCGCACCATTCGCCCGGCGTGAAGTCCTTGACGCCCGTCCAGTGAAGCACCGCGCCCAGCACGAGGGCCAGCACCGTCGCCAGGGCGTGCAGCCACGCGTTGTGCTGGCCCCGCAGCACAAAAAGCAGGCCCACCAGGGCGTGGCGGAAACTTTTCATGCGCCCTGTGATCGTAAAGGGCGAGGCGTAGAGCGGCTCGGTGTCGGCCCGGGTCTTGGCGCGCCGGTCGTTCTTCGGCCCGTACGGTGGCTGCGGCCTCGCCTCCATGGTCACTCCTCCCCGGCCGATTCCAGGTCCGCCAAACGCCGCTCCATCGCGTCCCGTGCGGCCGGAGGCAAATCCGCTTCCCCCAGCACCCGCCGCGCACCGTCCGCAAACACCGGCCGTGCAAACTCCGTCGTATAGTACCGGTCCGGACGCTTCTGGAGGAGCCGCAGGAACCCCTCGAACTCCCCGAAGTACGAGCCGTAAATGTGGAACGAGTCGGCCACGTGGACGTACTCGCCCGGCTCGACGCCGAGTTCGCGGGCCACCTCCCGCTGCAACTCTGTGAACGCATACATGTTCATAAACGCTGCTTTGAATGCGTCGTTCGAGCGGATGTGGATCGCCAGGTGAAGCCGGCTCGTGCTTCGCAGTCCCGACTCGTCGGGACTGCTTCGCAGAGTAGCATCCGGCTTCCCGTCCCGCCCCTCCTCGATGCGAAACCACATCCGCTGAAGGCAGGCCGGGTCGCGGATGCCAAGGTCGTTCCACGCCTGCCACGTTACCGCCTGCGCCCGGCGCGTGTACGGCGTCTCCCTGAGCAACCGCACCACCTCCGCTATCTGGTCAATGGGCTCCGGCCGGCCGGGCACCTTGTACGCCCGCAGACGCTCGTGGTACGTGTACTCCCACTTTCCTTCCTCCGGTGCGATCCAGTGGTCGTGCACCCCGTATAAAACCTCGGCCCGATAGACCTCCAGGTCCTCCAGGCCGCCCGGAAACGCCTTGTGGATCCTCGGCTCGGCAAACGGTTCGGCGACGTGGATGAGGCACGCCACGTCCCGGCTCTCGGGGTCGTCGGGCTTGTCGTACTGCGTGCGGAACCGCGCGCCCTTTTCCCAGCACTCGCGCACGGCCTGCTCCCATGCCTCCGGCAGCGTCCGTGCCTTGATGTAAATGGATTCCATGCGGTCCCCGCCCCTAGCGCTACTTTGTCAACTGCGCTGGATCCTGAATGGATAGCGCGGTGGGCATTCCTGCCCACCGCGCGGTGCCAAGAATGGCCACCGCGCTATCGCTTCTTCCAGGCGCGCGGAGTTGACAAAGTAGCCCCAGGCTGAATGTGCCACCGATTGTAGGCCGCCCCGCGCCTCGCGCCAAGCCGATTCACCCGGCTGCCGCCTAACTAGGGGTCACACCAACCCATTACCAGGCAGGCCAACGGCCTGAAAGAATAAAGCCCAGGGCAACGCCCTGGGTCCGGAAGCAGAAGCGAAGTCACAAGCCCTGAAGGGGCGCGACAAGAGACTGCGATTGTCGCGCCCCTTCAGGGCTTGCGTGATGAGATGGGGTTTGGGAGTTGTTGTCTTTGCCGACCCAGGCCGTTGGCCTGGGCTACGGTGTTTCAGGCCTTTGGCCTGAACGACGGCGCGCACGGGAAGATCCTCCGATCCGGCAGGAAATTGATTGCCCCCGCCCTCGACGGGCAACTTTCAAATGCCAGCCCGTCCGGCTCCTCCGTTCCTCGCACTTCTGCTTTGCCTCGGCGCAGGGAAAACCGTACCCTGGTCAGGGGCAAACCCAAAGCCGAAAGGAGCATGCCATGAATCTCCAGGACGTCAAAGCCTTGATGAAGGAAGTCGGATGGGGAAGTCTGGCGACGACGGACGGCCGGACGGTCGGCGTGCGGCCGATGGGCGGATGGGTGTGGTTCGGTGCCGAACTCTGGTGCGCCACCGGACGCGACAGCGACAAGGTCGCCCAACTCCGAAAGGTCCCGCACGCCGAGTACTGTTTCTGCCGCGCGGACGGCCTGCACGTTCGCGTCGCCGGGTCGTGCACCGTCAGCGAGGACGCTGAGGACAAGTTGAAACTCTACAAGGCGGTTCCTCTGCTTGCGGAGCACATTGCGGACCCGGCCTCGCCGGAGTACGTCGTGATCCGCATGCGGCCGGAACGGATCCGCGCTATGGCCTCGTCCGACCTGGAGTATGAAGACGTGCCCGTCGGCTAAAGGCCGAGGTCGTTCAGACCGTCGCCGGCGCGCTGGAGGCGGCGCGGCTGAAATCGTCGAAGAAGACGTCCTCCGGCGCCAGGCCCTTGTCCTCGAGTACCCGTTGGACGGCCTCGATCATGACGGGGGGTCCGCAGAGGAACGCCTGGCGCTTGCGTCCCGCTTGGAGGAAGCGGTCCACCGAGAGGTGAATGAAGCCGGTTTCACCGTCCCACGTCTCGCCGGGCTCCAGTTCGTCCGACAGGGCATAGACGACGCGCAGGCTGGGATGCTCGGCCGCGAGACGCTTGAATCGCTCGTAGTAGAAGACGTCGCGTGTGGTGCGGCAGCCGAAGAAGAGCCACGCGGGGCGCTCGGGCCAACGAGCGACGAGGGTCTCGATGATGTTTTTGACGGGCGCAAGACCGCAGCCGCCCGCGACGCAGACGATCTCCGTGGCCGGGTCCTCGCTCAGGCGGAACTCGCCGAACGGTCCGGTGAACGCGACCCGGTCGCCGGGCGCAAGGCCGAAGAGATACGTCGAGGCGATGCCGCCGGGCACTATCCGGACGACGAGTTCGACAGCGTTCGGCTCCTGGGGGGACGAACTGATGGAATACGCCCGCCAGACGGGGCCCTCGGGCGACGGGGCCTGGACCTGGACGTACTGGCCGGGGCGGCTCTGGATTTCCGCCGGCTCAAGCAACCGCAGGCGGATTTCCTTCGTGTCGTATGTCAGGTCGCGCGTGCTCCTCACCTCGGCCGAGTAGAGGCGGACGTTCAGAATCTCTTCCGGGATCCGCAGGTCGAGGTCCCCTCGGACCTTGACCTGGCAGGCGAGGCGCACCCCGGCGCGGATGTCCTTGCGCGCGAGGAGAGGCAGTTCGGTGGTGAGGACGGGCCCGCCGCCCGCGAGGACGGTCACCTTGCAGTATCCGCAGGTTCCCTGGCCGCCGCAGGCGCTGGGGACGTAGATTTCCTGGCCGTTGAGGGCCTCCAGAAGCGTCTGACCGCCTTCGACCTCGAGGACCCGCTCGCCGGCGTTGACGCGGACCTTGCAGATGCCGTAGTCCAGCAGGAGCCGTTCGGCCGCCACCAGAAACGCCGCCAGCGCGACCAGCAGGCCGACGAGCGCCAGGATGGAAACGACGTAGATCATTGGATCGAGACCATTCCTGCGAAGCCCGAGAAGGCGAGGGCCATGACGCCGGTCGTGATCATGGTGACGGCGACGCCCTGGAACGGCGCGGGGATGTTCGCATAGGCCATCTTCCGCCTGAGGCCGGCCATGAGGACGATGGCGAGGGTCCAGCCGACGCCTGCCCCGGCGCCGAAGCCGACCGCCTGAACGAAGGAGTACTCGAAGTTTACCATGAAGAGCGCGACGCCCAGGATCGCGCAGTTAACCGTGATGAGGGGCAGGAAGATGCCCAGCGCGTAGTAGAGGCGCGGGCTGAACCGCTCCAGGACCATCTCCACCAATTGCACGAACGCCGCGATGACGGTGATGAAGACCACCAACTGGAGGTGCCCCAGGTCGGCCGGCACGAGGAGGTAGTGGTACACGAGGTAGTTGATGACCGTGGTGGCGGTCATGACGAAGGTGACGGCGGCACCGAGGCCGATGGCCGTCGGAAACTCGCGGGAACAGGCCAGGAACGAGCACATCCCCAGAAAGTAGGTCAGCAGGATGTTGT
>Ga0307380_10008038_pt1 | contig 13593 bp, 10 predicted proteins | sample UN3MG_FD_202239 | JGI IMG/M metagenome (GOLD analysis project Ga0307380, IMG submission 202239) | Soil microbial communities from Risofladan, Vaasa, Finland - UN-3 | ecosystem: Environmental > Terrestrial > Soil > Coastal area > Acid sulfate soil | place: Finland: Risofladan, Vaasa | collected... | reverse complement strand
GGCCGAGAAGGCGGCCAGCAGGCCCGGGTCCGACGACAGGTGCGCCATGATGCGCAACTCGATCTGGGAATAGTCGGCCGCCAGCAGCACGCAACCCTCGCCCGCCACGAAGGCCTGGCGAATACGACGGCCCTCCTCGGTGCGCACCGGGATGTTCTGCAGATTGGGATCGGACGATGACAGCCGGCCGGTCGCGGCCACGGCCTGGTGATACGAGGTATGCACCCGGCCGGTGGCCGGGCAGACCTGTTCGGGCAGACGGTCGGTGTAGGTGGACTTGAGCTTGCTCAGCGAGCGATGCTCCAGGATCAGGCGCGGCAGCGGATAGTCGAGCGCCAGTTCGGCAAGCACGGACTCGGCCGTGGACGGGACGCCCGTCGGGGTCTTGGACAGCACCGGCAGCTGCAGCTTTTCGAACAGCAATTCCTGGATCTGCTTGGGTGAGCTGAGATTGAAGGGCTGGCCGGCCTCCCGGCATGCCTCCTGCTCGATTTCCACGATCCGTTTTGCCAGCTGGCGGCTGTGCTGTGCCAGCATGCCGGTATCGATGGCCACCCCGGTCTGCTCCATGTCGGAGAGCACTGTCACCAGCGGGATCTCGATGTCGCGGTAGATCGTCTCCAGGCCCGGCTCACGCGCCAGTCGCGGCCACATCGCCGCGTGCAGACGCAGCGTGATATCGGCGTCCTCGGCCGCATAGGGGGCCGCGGTCTCGAGCGGGATTTCGTTGAAGGTAAGCTGGTTCTTGCCCTTGCCGGCGACCTCCTCGAACTTGATGGTGGTGTGCGCGAGGTACTTCAGCGCCACCGAATCCATATCGTGGCGGGTGGCGGTGCTGTCCAGCACGTAGGATTCCAGCATGGTGTCGTAGCCGATTCCGTCCAGCTTTATATCGTGGTTTGCCAGTACATTACGATCATATTTAATGTGATGACCAATTTTCTTGATCTCTCTACTTTCCAGCAAAGGGCGCAGTTTTTCCAGCACCGCGTCCCGCTCGAGCTGCGCCGGCGCTCCTGGGTAGTCGTGCGCCAGCGGCACGTAGGCCGCCTCGCCTTCCGTCACCGCGAACGAGACGCCGACGATGCGCGCGGCCATGTAATCCAGGCTGGTGGTCTCGGTGTCGAAGGCGAACTCGCCGGCCGCCTCGAGCACGTCCAGCCAGGCCGTGAACCGCACCTCATCGAGCACGGTTTCATAGGCCGGCTCGACCGCAGGCCCGCGGGCCGCCCCGGCCGACGGTACGGCGTCACCCTCCTCCAGCTCCTCCAGCCAGCGCTTGAAATCGAGCGCCTGGTACAGCTCACGCAGGCGCCCGGCATCCGGCGGCTGGCGCTGCAGGGCCTCGGGGCCGGTGTCGAGTTCCAGGTCACAGCGGATGGTGGCCAGCTCGCGCGACAGCGGCAGCTGCTCCAGCGCGGCGCGCAGCTTGTCGCCGACCTTGCCCTTGATCTCGCCGGCATGCTCGATGACGTTGTCCAGCGAGCCCCAGGCGGTCAGCCACTTGGCTGCAGTCTTCGGACCCACGCTGGGTACGCCCGGGATGTTGTCCGAGGTGTCGCCGATCAGGGCGAGGTAATCGACGATTTGCCCTGGCGTCACGCCGAACTTCTCCTGCACGCCGTCGGCATCGAGCCGGGTGCCGCTCATGGTGTTGACCAGGGTGACGTGTTCATCAACCAGCTGGGCCATGTCCTTGTCGCCGGTGGAAATGACCGTGTCCAGGCCGTGCGCGGTAGCCGTTGCGGCCAGCGTGCCGATCACATCGTCCGCCTCGACCCCCTCGACCTGCAGCAGCGGCAGCCCCAGGGCCCGGATCAGCTCCAGCAGCGGTTCGACCTGGGACGACAGCTCGTCCGGCATCGGCGGCCGGTGAGCCTTGTACTGCGCATACAGGTCATGGCGGAAGGTCTTGCCTTTCGCGTCGAACACCACGGCGATGTGCTTCGGGGCATACTCCGTCAGCAGGCTGCGCAGCATGTTCACCACCCCGTATACCGCCCCGGTCGGTTCGCCGCGGGCGTTGGTCAGCTGTTGCAGGTTAGGTACGTGGAAGGCCCGGTACAGGTAGGACGAGCCATCGACCAGCAGCAGGGGTGCGGAATTGTTGGCAGCCATGGGTTTGGGATCGTCTATTGGCGTCAGTGGTGCGTCCAGGGAAAATGCAAGCCAAAACAACCGGCCGCAGCCGGCATGGTATCATTTATCATTCCCATCAACCCGGGCTTTCAGTAGCCGCGCCCCGACAGGAACAGGCCAGACAGCCATATGAGCAACAAGGACACGATTGGCCGGCAGGTCACGCATCACGGCATGCTGCCGCAGGACGACGCGCAGCTCACCCGCGAATCGTGGAAGATCTTCCAGATCATGGCGGAATTCGTCGAGGGCTTCGAACGCCTCGCCCACATCCGGCCCTCGGTCAGCCTGTTCGGCTCGGCACGCATCCCGGCCGACCACCCCTGGTACCGGCAGGCCGAGGCGATCGCGCTGGCCCTGTCGGATGCCGGCTTCGCGGTCGTCAGCGGCGGCGGCCCGGGCATCATGGAGGCCGCCAACAAGGGTGCCTTCCATGGCAAGTCACCGAGCATCGGCCTGAACATCCAGCTGCCGCACGAACAGGTGGGCAACCCCTACCAGAATATCGCGCTCAATTTCCGGCACTTTTTCTCGCGCAAGGTGATGTTCGTGAAATATGCCTCGGCCTACGTGGTGTGCCCGGGCGGTTTCGGCACGCTGGACGAGCTGGCCGAGATTCTTACCCTGGTACAGACCGGCAAGACCCGCCGCATCCCCATCATCCTGGTCGGCAGCGACTACTGGCAGGGGCTGATCGACTGGTTTCGCGACACGCTGGTTACGGCCGGCACCATTGCGGCCGATGACCTGAAACTGTGCCAGGTCATCGATACACCGGAGGACGTGGTCAATGCTATTTTCGATTATTATGAACACAAGGGCTTCGAACCGTCCGAACAGGAACGGGAAAAGCTGCTGGACCTGTAGGACAACCATGATGCATAAACTGATAGCCATACTGTTATTCACGCTTGCCCTGCCGGCCTATGCCGGCGACACGGCACCCGCACCCGCGCCCGAGACCACGCCGCTGCCATCGACCGGCCTGGAAGAGGACATGCAGCCCGAGGTCAGCATCATCAAGCGCGACGACGCCGTGGTGCGTGAATACCGGGTCAACGGCGCGCTCTACATGATCAAGGTCGAACCGACATTCGGCCCGGCCTACTACCTGATCGATACCACCGGCGATGGCAATCTCAATGCGCGTCGCAGCGAACTCGATCCGGCCTTCGTGGTACCGAGCTGGATGATCTTCAGGTGGTGATCAGCGCAACACCAGACACCGGGCGCTAGGCATGTCGGCAGTTACCCGCGCCGGGCGCGACGGGCTCGTGGTCCCGTATTTCCGGCGCTCGCACCTGCATGAGTGGCACTTGCCGCGCCCGGGAGAAATCACACAGCGCAAGGAACCGGGCGTATTCCGCGGCGTCATCCTGCACCGCCGGCCGGACAACCGCCCACGAATGACCGCCGCATAGCACACATGCCGACCAGCCACGCCATGCTCAACCGCCTGCAGCAACTTGCCCGCGTACTGGACGGCTTCGCCGAACTGACCGGCCGCGCTGTGTCTTGGCTGACGCTGGCCATGGTCGCCGTCACTTTCACGGTCGTGGTATTTCGCTATGCGTTCGACATCGGCTCGATCGCGCTGCAGGAGTCGATAACCTACCTGCACGCCGCGGTGTTCATGCTGTGCGCGGCCTACACGCTGAAACATGATGCCCATGTGCGCGTCGATATCTTCTACCAGCGCTGGTCGCCGCGCGGTCGCGCCTGGGTCGACCTGCTGGGCACGCTGTTACTATTGGCGCCGGTATGCATCCTGATCATTGTCGCCAGCCTGGATTACGTATCCTCGTCCTGGTCGATTCACGAGGGTTCGCGCGAGGCCGGCGGCCTGGACGGCGTGTACATTCTCAAGACCGCCATTCCACTGATGGCGGCGCTGCTGTTGCTGCAGGGCTGCGCGCTGGCCATCCACAGCCTGCTTACCCTTACCGGCCATACTGAACCACCCGCGCCGGACACCGGTATTGACCGTGAGCTGTAGTACCGTGCACCACGTGCGTCATCATTGCCGCGATTACGCTGTCGCTACCGGCGCGAAGCCGCGAGCGGCGCGGGGTTGCCCGGCATGACCGAATACATTCCCTTGCTGCTGTTTCTGGTCGTCTGCCTGGTGTTGATGGCCGGCTACCCGGTCGCGCTGTCGCTGGCGGGCACGGCATTGATATTTGCCTTTGTCGGCGAATTGAATGGCCTGTTTGATATCAGCTTTCTGAATGCACTGCCCTTGCGGCTGTACGGCATCATGACCAATGTCACACTGATCGCGGTGCCGCTGTTCGTGTTCATGGGCATCATGCTGGAACGTTCGCGCGTGGCGGAAAACCTGCTCGAGACCATGGCCGCACTGTTCGGCCGGCTGCGTGGCGGTCTGGGTTTTTCGGTTACACTGGTCGGCATGCTGCTGGCCGCCAGCACCGGCATCGTGGGCGCAACCGTCGTTACCATGGGGCTGCTGGCGCTGCCGACCATGCTGCGGCGCGGCTATGACCCGTGCCTTGCCAGTGGCGTGATCTGCGCATCCGGCACACTCGGCCAGATCATTCCGCCGTCCATCGTGCTGGTGCTGCTCGGCGACGTGCTGTCGAGCGCTCACCAGCAGGCGCAGCTGGACATGGGTGAGTACTCGCCGGACACGGTTTCGGTCGGCGACCTGTTCACCGGCGCATTGCTGCCCGGCTTGCTGCTCGTAGTACTTTACATGTTGTATATCGGCTTCGTTGCATGGACACGCCCGCAAAGCATGCCCGCATTGCCGGCGGACGATGCCACGCTCGAGCGCGGTCTCGCCGGTCGCGTGATCAAGGGACTGCTGCCGCCGGTGATACTGATCGTCGCCGTACTCGGCTCCATCCTCGGTGGCATCGCCACGCCGACCGAAGCGGCGGCGGTCGGCGCCGTCGGTGCCGTACTGCTTGCGCTGGCACAGGGCCAGTGCAGCCTGCGGGTACTGCGCGAGGTCATGCTGGGCACGACCCGCGTTACCTCTATGGTATTCCTGATCCTGATCGGCGCCTCGGTGTTCTCGCTGGTGTTTCGCGGCTTCGGTGGCGACATCATGGTCGCCGACCTGCTGACCGATCTGCCGGGTGGTACGTTCGGCGCCTTGCTTGCGGTCATGCTGCTGATGTTTCTGCTCGGCTTCGTGCTCGACTTCATCGAGATTATCTTCGTCGTGGTACCGATTATCGGCCCCGTCCTGCTCGGCATGGGACTCGACCCGGTCTGGCTGGGCATCATGATCGCGCTCAACCTGCAGACCTCGTTCCTGACACCGCCGTTCGGCTTTGCCCTGTTCTACCTGCGCGGCGTGGCCCCGGACACGGTCAGCACGGCGCAGATCTACCGGGGCGTGGTGCCGTTCATCGGCCTGCAGCTGTTGCTGATCCTGTTGCTGGCCTGGTGGCCGGCACTGGCAACCTGGCTGCCGGGTGTCGTGTACGCGAACTGAACATTCGCAGAATCTGGCAGTTCTGCCTGCTTCGTGCGATTATTAATCGCAATTGGAAACGCCAACCGGGTCAACGGAAATGTCGACATTACGCATCCTGCTCATCTCGTTCCTGCTGTTGTTGCAGCCACTGCATGCCGGCGCCGTGGACCGGCCGTGGATAAACGCCGTCGCGATTGCTTTCGGCGAAAGTGAAGATTCCGATGTAAGCAAGGTCTATCGTGTCAGCTTCCAGAAAAAATGGCACCACAGCTGGTTCGATGGCGGTGCGTGGTTCCTGGGTGGTTACTGGGATACCGGGCTCACGCGCATGAAGGCCGACAGTGGACATACCGGCACGGTATACGACATCAACCTGACACCGGTATTTCGTTACCAGCGTGATGCCGGTCTTTCCAGCGGCGTGACACCGTTTGCCGAGGCCGGTTTCGGACTGCACGTACTGACGGACACCCATATCGGCACCAACAGCCTGTCCACGGCAATCCAGTTCGGTTCGCTCATTGGGGTCGGGGTCGGGTTCGGCGAGCGCGGCCAGTATGAACTGACCTACCAGTACACGAACCTGAGCAATGCCGGCATCAAGAAACCGGACGACGGCTTCGATGCACACCTGGTCAAGCTGGGCTACAACTTCTACTAGCCGCCACCGGAAGCACAGCACCAGTCACTGCACGCACTATCCCTCGCGCACGTTCATGTAGGCGCGCTCCGATATGTCGGTCCAGCTCATCACCTGGCGCTGGAATGCGCGATAGGAATCGAACACCTTCGCCGACAGTGCATCCTTGCCGGCGATCTCGGCGACCACCTGCTCCGACAAGTCACGCAGCCGCGTCAGCACGCTGCCCGGGAATTCCCTGACGTCGACGTTATGTTCATGGATCAGCGACTGCAGCGCGGCGTTGTTGCGTGCCGTGTACTCGGCCAGCATGTCGCCGTTCACCACGAGACAGGCATTCATAACAATGCTTTGCAGGTCCGCTGGCAGGCCGTCAAAGGCGGTCTGGTTGACGAGACATTCCAGCGTGGTGCCCGGCTCGTGCCAGCCGGGGTAATAATAGTATTTCGCTGCCTTGTACAGGCCAAAGGCCAGGTCGTTGTAGGGGCCGACCCATTCGGTGGCGTCGATCGCGCCGGACTGCAGCGAGGTGAAGATATCGCTGCCCGGCATGCTCACCGGCGTGCCACCGGCGCGCTTCAACACCTCGCCGCCGAGCCCGGGGATGCGCATCTTCAGGCCGTTCAGGTCGTCGAGTGAATTGATCTCGCGGTTGAACCAGCCACCCATCTGGATACCGGAGTTGCCGGCCGCGACCGGCAGCACGCCGAACGGTGCGTACACCTCGCGCCACAATTCCATGCCGCCACCGTAAAACAGCCAGGCATTCATTTCCTGCGCATTCATGCCGAACGGCACGGCCGCGAAGAACTGCGCTGCCTCGCTCTTGCCCTTCCAGTAATACGCCGCGCCGTGGCCCATCTCTGCCGTGCCGCTGGCCACCGCGTCGAACACCTCGAAGGACGGTACCAGCTCGTTGTCGCCGTAAACGGTGACCTTGATGCGGCCGCCACTCATCTCGGTGATCAGCCGCGCGACATTGTTGGCACCTGTGCCGAGGCCGGGAAAGTTCTTCGGCCAGGTGGTGACCATCTTCCAGTGCACCACCTTGTTCGTCACGGCAGGCGTCATCGCCGTGCCCGTTTCATCCGGCCCGCAACCGCTCAGCACCAGGCCGGCACCGGCGGCACCCAGAAAATCACGTCGTTTCATACCTGCCCCTCGATATTTGTTTGGCGGTCATTGTACGTGGGATGAACGGAATGCGCCTGCGCGCGGTAAACCAGCCGCGTCCAACGCGGACCCGGGTGCAGCAGTCATTAGTCTTGATGTAACGGGTAGTTATGGAATACTATTCAACAAACGCTTCCAGTATTAAAGCTAGCGCACTAATTCCAAGAATAATAATATCGGCGAATGCACCAACCGGACGGCGCACGCGGGCCAACGAGGAGAGTACCGGGCAGCACCATGTTGACTGAACTCAACCGCATCCGTGCACGCTTTATCAGCCTGATCCTGCTTGGCCTGCTCATCGCGCCAGCGGCGGGCATCGCCAGCGCGCTGCTGTTCGACCTGATCACCCCGGACGCACTGCAGCACGGCCGCGCCGTGTTCGTCATGGCCGCCTTCGTGCTGCTCATGACCGTCTGGGCAGGCGTTCATTTCTCTCGATATTTCAGCAAGTTGCCCAAGGACTTACAGCCCGGCCGGGGCTCCGGCGAACTCTCGTACGCGCACCAGCGCCGGCTGACGCGCTTTGGTCGTGACTATTGGGGCCTGTTCCTTATCTATGCCCTGACCATCCCGCCGCTGCTGTTCATTGCGGTACAAAAACCGCTGGTCGCCGAACTGGGGCATTTCCTGCAATTGCTGTTACTGCAGCTGTCGGTGGTCGCCCTGGTCGGACTGCCCACCTACCAGCTCGCGCTGGCACAGATCGACAAGCTCGCCGGCCATTTCAGCCTGCAACAGGTACGCGGCAGCCTGAAATCGAAACTGCTGCTGATGGGCGGCTTGGTCCCGCTGCTGTGCTACACGCTGCTGATGAATTACCAGTGGCAGAAGACCGGCAACCTGACACCGGACCACATGGCCATCTGGCTGACGCTGGTCTGCATCACCGGTCTTGTCACCCTGTTCGCGGTGCGCAGCGTGACCCAGTCCCTGCAGCCGATCCAGGAACTTATCACGCGCAGCGGCGCCTCGCGCCACACGGACCTGGGACGGCTGCGGCCGCAGTCCACCGACGAGATCGGTTTTGTCACGCAGGTCATGGGCAAGCTGTTCCGCCAGCTCGGCGAGCAGGAGTCGCACATGCGCGCCGTGGTCGAGACCGCCGCCGAGGGCATCATCGTGGTGAGCGGCAAAGGCAAGGTCCACACCTTCAACCCGGCAGCGGAAAAACTGTTCGGCTGCAGCGCGGCCGATATCCGGCAGCGCTCCCTGCTGCCGCTGCTGCCGGAGCTGTTCGATGCACAGCACAATATCCGGCTGGTGGCCGGCGAGCGCGAAATGGACGGATGGCACCGCAACGGCACTACGGTGCAGATGTCGGTGCGTGTCAGCCCCATGCGCAGCAACGGTGAACGCCTGTACACCTGTCTGGTATCGGACATCACGCGGCGCAAGGCCGTGGAACAGCAGCTGCGTGACGCCGAGTGCCGTTACCGTGACCTGGTGGAGACGGCGCACGACATGGTCTGGACCATGGATACGGAAGGCCGGCTGACCTACGTCAACCGGGCCTGTACCGGCGTCTATGGCTACACACCCGGCGAGATGCAGCAGCGCCACCTGCACGAGTTCCGCTCCCCGGATCATCCGCCCGCCGACCGAGAGGCGATCGATGCCCTGCTGGCCGGCGAGGACACGGTGGAGTTCGAGACCGTGCACCTGGACAACGAGAACAGGCCGCACTTCCTGTGTTTCAGCGCACGCTCGCACAAGAATGCCGACGGCAAGGTCGAGCGTATCAGCGGCACCACGCGCGACATCACCGAGCAGAAGGCGTTCCAGCACCAGCTGTCCTACAACGCCGAACACGATCCGCTGACCGGCATGTTCAATCGCAATTATTTCCAGGAAGAGCTGGAACGCACCGTGGCGCGCTCCGCGCGTAACGGTACATCCTGTGCACTGTTCTTCGTCGACCTCGACCAGTTCAAGTACATCAACGACACGCTGGGGCATGCCGCCGGCGATCGCCTGCTGGTGGACATCGCCGCGCTGCTGTCCATGCACGTGCGCGACGGCGACCTGCTGGCGCGCTTCGGCGGCGACGAGTTCACGCTGCTGCTCTACAACATCGGCAAGCGCGACGTACTCCGCGCCGCGGAAAATTTTCGCGCGCTGTGCGACGACTACCGCTTCAACGTCGACGACAAGTCGTGGAACGTCAGCGCAAGTATCGGCATCGCCATGATCGACCGGCACACCACCTCCGCCGAGGAAGTGCTTTCGCACGCCGACCTCGCCTGCAACATGGCCAAGCAACAGGGCCGTAACCGCGTCAATCTCTACAACCCGGCAGACCTCGGCAAGGCGGACATGCAGGCTGACATGAGCTGGGCAACACAGGTGCGCGACATGCTGGAACACGATCGTTTCCAGCTGGTCTACCAGCCGATTGTCAGCACCGACGATGGCGAGGTGCTGGATTACGAGGTACTGGTGCGCATGGTATGCGACGATGGCCAGGTCATCCTGCCCGGCGGCTTCATGCCCGCGGCGGAACGCTTCGGCCTGATCCATAGCGTCGACCGCTGGATTGTGCGCCGCGCCATCCAGGAACTCGCCGCCTTGCGCAGCAGCGGTCAGCGCATCAGCTTCTCCATCAACCTCTCCGGCAAGGCCTTCGAGGACGAGACCCTGCTGCCGATGATCCAGGCACTGCTCGACGACAGCGGCCTCGATCCGACCTGGGTCACTTTCGAGATTACCGAGACCGCGGCCATCGCCAACCTCGCCGCGGCGGAGACCTTCATTTCGGCGCTCAAGGACATTGGCTGCCAGTTTGCACTGGATGACTTCGGGTCCGGTTTCTCCTCGTTTGCCTACCTGAAACACCTGCCGGTCGACAAGCTCAAGATCGACGGCGCCTTCGTGAAGGGCATGGCGCACAGCTTGGTCGACCAGGCCATGGTGGAATCCATGAACCAGGTCGCGCACGCGCTGGGCAAGCAGACTATCGCCGAGTGCGTCGAAAACGGCGAGACGCTGAAGATCCTCAGGGAAATGGGCGTCGACCGTGCCCAGGGCAACTACATCGGCCATCCGCACACGGCGCCCGCTGCGTTCACGCACACTGTGACAGTCGGCAACGTAGCATCACTCACGCATTGACTGTTTGCACGTGCCCGCCATTGCGCCTGTAGCTGGATTTATCAGGCGCGAACGCTCTCCTCGAACATGACCGCGCGCAACGGCGCACAGGTGCAAACCGCCACAGGACACACTGGGAAAAACTGTTGCTAGTCCTGGCTATTCGCCGTAAATCGTGACGCCTCCGGAAGATAACCTTCAAACGGGGTATGACGGCATGCACGCCGTGACCGCTCTCATGCATTGGATCAGAGGGGCACCAGCTCGGTAATCGGCGATGCATTCTTCGCATCGACCTTGCCGTACAGGTCATACAACGCAGCCTGCAAAGCCTCCTCGATGACCGGATGGTAGAACGGCATCTGCAGTATCCCGCCGACCGTCAGTTCCTGCTGAATACACCAGGCCAGCAGGTGTCCCAGGTTCTCGCCCTTCGGGCATGCCATCTCGGCACCCAGCAGGCGGCCACTGGCCTTGTCTGCATAGACCCGTATCAGGCCATGATTCTTGGCCATGATCATGGCACGACCCACCGGCCCCATCTGAATCTGTCCGGTGACCGTGCTGGCCGGATCGAGGTCGGCAAAGCGTGCGCCGACCACCGCGATGTTGGGATCGCAGAAGGTGATGCTGAGCGGTGTCTTTCTCCTGAAGGCCATCGGCTCGGCGGAAATCGCGTTGTGACCGGCGATACGTCCCTCGTCACCGGCTTCGTGCAGCACGGGCCGCTCGCCGGTGACATCACCGGCCATATATATCGGGGTGTCACCAATACGCATGGTTCCGCGGTCAAACACCGGGATACCGCGCGCGTCCAGTTCAATACCGATATCTGCCAATCCGAGTTTGTCGAGATTGGGTGTGCGGCCCATACTGGCAAACACACGCTCGACCTCGACTTCCTGCTCGCCGGCCTGTACACGCAGCATGCCATTGCCGGACTCGCTTATATCAGCTGCATGCCCGAGCCACAGCGGCATCTCCTTGCCGATGACCGCGATGGCGGTTTTGGCGACCTCCGGATCACTCAGGCCGCCGATCATATTCAGTTGATCAATGCCTGTGACCTCGAGGCCCATGCGCCGCAGCGACTGGCCGATTTCCAGCCCGATCACGCCGAGCCCGATGACTGCAACCGACTGTGGCAGGTCCTCCAGCTCGAAGAAATCATCGGTGGTGATGATACGGTCGCGGAAGGACTCCCAGGCCCGCGGCACAAGCGGTCGCGAACCGGTTGCGATGATGATGTGTTCTGCGTGTATGCGTTCACCGGTGTCGATTTCCAGCAGGTTCGTCTCGACAAACCGGGCATAACCCTGGATGAAATTTTCCCCAGGCAGCTTGTCGGTACTGTTGGCAAGCACACGCTCAACAAAAATGTCGCGCAAATTCTGCACAAATTCCATCGCCTCCGGGATGCTGAGGTTCATGTCCTCATGCCCCTCGATCCCGTAGCGATTGAATACATGGCGACGATGGTAATCCTCGGCAACCTGGATCACGGCCTTGGAGGGCATGCAGCCCACGCGCGCGCAGGTGGTCCCCAGCTCACCGCCATTGATCAGTACAAATGATTTTCCTGAGGGACGCACCTTGCCCAGCGCATACAGTCCGGCACTGCCGGAGCCTATGATGGCGACGTCGACCTTGCGTTCTTTCACATCGACTCCTCATGCAGGTAACGGCATGCAATGGTGTTTCCGACGGCGTGGACCGTGCAGACTGGCGCCCCGGACAGGAAGGATAAACACATGCCAACCGCTTATCCAGCCGTATAACCGCATACCTGAGGCAGGATCCGTTATCTGTCACAGACCTTGCCGGGAAACGCGCCCGCGGCACTGGTCGAAGCGCCTGTTCGAATGGTGGTATCTGCGCCGGTATCGCTAGCGCCATCGCCATGGCTTCGGGATGCGACGCGTGACGAGCAGCTGCCGGTCAGATACGGCGACTTACTGTCAGTCTGGACAGACAAGTCCGAGGTTGCCGGAGCAAATTGGCCTGGCGTGATTCTCTGAAAATACTGCTATCGGCCATGCCCGGATATGGGGAATACGGGTACAGCGCCCTTGTCTGCCGTTAATAAGGATCTTTTCCGGATTTCCAGTCTTCGAGTTTCACGATATAGGGCGGCTGGCCGTTGTCAAAGAACCATGAATCGACGGCATAGCGAATCCCGGTAGCATTTTCCCGGATCACGGCCGTTGTATGCGGCATTCCGATGAAAATTCCGAAACGTGTCGAACGATCTGCAACTGTGTGAAACCTGAACAATCCATCCCGCTCCAGCATGCGCAGGTAAGTGTTGGTGTTGGTGGATTCATCGATACAGTCGAGCTGCTTTGGTCTGCCAAAACCTGCCAGGTTGCCGCCTTTATCAACCGATGTTCCCAGGTGCACACCGACTATTTCTTCCAGGATAGCGATTGAATCCGCAATCACAGCGCGTTCCTCTGACGCGGTATTCACGCCCCTGGAAAACGGGGCTGCTGCCCGGCGCCACTCCTCTTCATTTATGGAGTCCGTTGCCACGCTGGTACAGGAATGGTCATAGCAAATCGAGAACCGGGCCGGGGTAGGCTGCGTGATGCCGCCAGCCAGTGTAAAGCTATCTGCAACTACTGGCATTGCAAGCATGCCGACCAGAAAAAATATTACAGCCTGTACCATGATGACGTGTTAACAGGGGACAGGCCTTTTTCATCGCGAACGAAATCAGAAAACCGGTCTATCCGGAGCAGAGGGTGATTCGCGGACATGAGTCTTTCCATACGAATGGTCATGGCACAAGGCATGATTACTCTGGATGATGAGACTTATCCCGGAATTCTAATGCCAACATCGGGTAGATAGCCTCCGTTTAACAATCACTATAGCCGCTTGTCCGGGAACTTCCGAGCCCGGTCAACAGGACTTCGACTCAAAACATCACGGTGTCCAGATGAGAAGGATGCTCAGCGAGTACGCTGGCCACCGTCCGGCAATATCCGCTGCATCATCCCTGCCGGATTCATTTGTTGAAGCTGCTCGCTTCCCTGGGAGAATGTCTGCCCCAGGCCTTGGATGCTCTCCTCCATGCGCCGCATGGACTCAGTCATTTTGTTCA